>Ga0193742_1000141_pt1 | contig 51763 bp, 45 predicted proteins | sample L2c1metaG_FD_165511 | JGI IMG/M metagenome (GOLD analysis project Ga0193742, IMG submission 165511) | Soil microbial communities from a riparian zone of the East river system, Colorado, United States - L2c1 | ecosystem: Environmental > Terrestrial > Soil > Riparian zone | place: USA: East River... | reverse complement strand
CTCGCGGTAGGCGCCTTGGGGACGCTGGGTGTCGTGTCGTATTTCCTGGCCGCGCCGGGACTCGCGAAGTCCGGCGTTCGCACTCAGCTGCGAACGAACCAGCTGACGATCCCGCTCGCCATGGCGGTCGCGACGGCCGCCGTCATCGTGTTCGCGAATCTCGGCTGGTACGCGGCGCAGCTCCTGACCACCACGTTGTTGGTGTTCTCCCTCAACGCCGTCCAGATCATCGCGACGGACCGTCGGCGCAAGTCCTGACTACGCCGGGTCGGCGAGCTGCCGGATCGACGGGATCTCGGCACGCCGAAGCAGGTCGCCGACATGGCTCGTCACGCCAACCGAACCGCGCACGACGACGCCGTTCCCGCCGGACCGCGCCTGCTCGATGAGGGTTCGGAGCGAGCCGAGCCCGGCGCTCGGGTGGAAGTCCAACCACCCGTTGGCCGGTTCGCCGGGGTAGATGACGTCCTCACCGTGGTGCACCGTCGACTGGTGGAGCTGGAGGATCCAGACCTGCTTGCCGTCGTGAGCGAACTCGAGCCGGACCGGCGCACTGAGGAGGACAGCGGCTTCCTTGGCGACTGCGCGAACATCGCGGACGACGTCGTCCGGAAGTGGTTCCGCGTCCTGTTCGCCCTGCATGAACCGGTCGCCGAAACCGGTGACGCCCTCGACCTGGTCCTCGTCGGAGTCGGCGGCCGGCCTGGTCGCGCCACTGTGGACGGCATCAACGCTCTCTTGGGCGAGCACGGCCGCGATCGCGGTTCCCGCGGGGTCGCCGAGCCGCAGGATCTCGTAGGGGTCGACCCAGCCCCGCGAGGTCGGGTAGTAGCCGGCTTTCTGCTCTGCCGGACACGGCCGGCTCCAGACCTCTCCGGTCCCGGAGTGCTGGCCGAACTGGAACGGCGGTATCGATCGGGAGATCACGGTGGTGAACGGCACCGGCAGCCCAAGGAGGTCGGCGACGAGCAGCCCGAACGCCTTGTCGCCGAGGAAACGACTGAAACGGTTGGGCCACCGGAGGCTGGGGTGGGCCGAGACGTCAGGGACGTCTTCGTGCTCCCACACGATTGTGTGCGTCTGCCGGTAGCCGACCCGCAGTGGATGCAGGCTGAACTCGATGCGCGCTGCCTCGGCCGTCGGCAGCTCCGGGGTGAAGCCGTAGACGGTCTTGAACAGCCGGGCCCCGAGCTCGTACGGCATGCTCGCCACGTCGGGTCCTTCGACACCGCGCGGTGTGTCCTTCGGAACGAACTCGACGACGTCGTTCAGCTTGACGCCGGACACGCCACCGTCGTCGACGGGGATGACCTCGTTGACGATGGTGACGTAGCCCCGCGTGGCTAGTGCGCGAACGGTGTCGACGGCTTGGGCCGCGTCTCCGATGTCCCGATGGAACGGGTTTCCTTTGTGCCGGTCGGGCAGGAAGGACCTGATGTTGACGAGTTTCGCATCACTCTGCTCGATGAGGGTCTCGACCGCGGCAGCGACGTCGAGCCGTTCGTCGTGGGGGCGCCCTCGGACGCGGCTGTAGCGAACGGCTGGAGTCGGCCCGGCAGAGAAACTCACGAACTGGGCGACGTTGTACTCACTGGCGATGGCCGCGAGCCGTTCGTCCTTCGCGATCATCGTCATGGCTTGGCGTCAGGCGGCGGCCGTGTCGCGACCAGCTCGTCGACCTCGGCGATAGCTTTGAGAAGTGGGGTGTCGACACCGGTGACGGCGTTGACCTCCCGAGCGGCGGCGTACAGGAGCCGCAGACCTTCTTCGTAGGTCAGTGGTCGCAGATCCTGTCCGAAGATCGGCAACGCGTGCCGATAGGCAGCGCCGAACTCTTTCGTGCAGCCGACGCTGTACTGCCAGTCGTTCACGAAGACCACGATCCGCGCGAAGCGTTCGATGACCGCGACCCACAGCCTGTGGTAGTCGTCCTGTTGCCAGCCCGGCACGTCGTCCAGCCCCGTGGGGTCGATCACCATCTCGGGCCTGGTGGCGCGGAGGTGCTCGACGACAGCTCTGGCCCGCTGCCGGTTCCCGGTGATGATCTCGTCGCGATCGGAATCACGGGGAGACCGAAGGTGGTGCCGTCCGGTGGTGATCGGGGTACTGAGGTAGAGGCAGTCGTGCGCGCGCGCCCCGGCGCTGGCGACGAGCGAGAGGAGGTGCGGAGTGAGACGCTCGGCGTCGAGCGACGGAACTGTGAACTGCCCGCACAGGGCTGAGGCCTGATCGGTGTCGAGACCGAGCCCGTCGAGGAAGGACAGGCACACGGGCAGGGTCTCGGGCTGGTTGTGAGCGTGCATCGTGTCAGCGGTTCCGGCGTGGAGCCATGAGCCCGCGTGGTGGGGCACAGCAGCCGTGCTCACAGCCGGTCCTCCTCTCCTACCAGGTGCTGAGGCGGAACAAGCTCCCGTTCTCGGCAGCAGGATGCTACCTCGACCCACCGACAACCCCGGGGATTCAAACCCCAGGACAAGGCGAGACAGGCGAAACGAAGGCCAGCCCGCCGGCCGCCCGGTGCGTGGACCTTTGGGGGACCCTGACCTCTCGGCTGCGTGGCCGCAGCGCTGTCGATGGCCTGGTGATCAGCCGAAGCGGCCGTTGACGTAGTCGTCGGTGCGTGGGTCGGCGGGGTGGTCGAAGATCCTCCACAAGGGCTATCGGAACCCGGATCAACCCGAGGGGAGATCGCGGTGAACCAGACACGCCGATGCGGTGAACCAGGCGTCCCCAACCGTGCCAACAGGCGGAAACCCAGCTCTAGCCGAGAGCCAACACCCCAGTTCGCCTCCGCTACCTCCGGGCGGTCAACGGTCCACTGACTGCTCGGCCGCGGCGGCCGGGTCGAGGGCCGGACCGGCCGGGAGCCGGGCCACCAGGCCGCCCGGCAGGCGGACCGGGGTGGCCGCGCCGTAGCCGAGGGTCGCGAGGACGTCCGGGGAGACCACGGGATACCGCCGGCCGGTGTCGGTGACCACGGTCAGCGTGCCGACCCGCGCCTCGGCGGACGGCATGGCTTCCACCACCGCGACCCAGCCGGGCCGCACGCGCACCCGGTCGGCGAGCGGCGTGCCCTCCGCCGACCGGCCGGTGGTCGCGGCCAGCGGGTCGGCCGGTGGCGGCGGCGTGTCCACCAGCAACCGGGGCACGGCCGCATCGGGCGCGAACGCGGCGCAGACGGTCGACGCGCCGTCGCGCAGCCGGGCGACGGACGGCAACCGGTCGGGCACGTCGCCGTCGGTCCGCTCGGTGGGGTCGGGCGGCTCGCGCCGGTTCGCCGTCGTGGCAAGGGACGAGGACAGCGGCAGCGCCGTCGGCTCGCCGTCCGGGTAGGCGGCCCTGGTAGGGGCGTACGCGCGCTGCACGTCGTACTGCAGCTCGCTGACCGGGACCAGCACGTCGCGCGTGACCAGGTAGAACTGGGTGGTGCCAGCCGAGGTCAGCATCTGCAGCAGGGCGCCGACCCGCAGGTCGGCGCGGCCCGGCACGGCCGTGGACGGCTGGCCGGCGTCGGGCACCGGGATCGGGCTGATCGGCTGCCCCTCCGGCAGCACGTCCAGCCAGGCCCGGCCGACCCTGGCCCACGGTTGCGCGGTCAGCGCGAGCCCGGTGCCGGTCACCGCGTAGTCGGCGAGCCGGTGCCGGTGGCCCCGCCACACCAGGAACCGCTCGTCCGTCTCCGCCAACCGAACGAACAACGCCTGGTCTGTGAGCGGGTGACCGCCGGCCGGCTGCTCGCCCACCAGCAGCACCGACTCCTCGACCCGACCGCCTGCCACGTCGCTGGCCGGCGTCGAGCACAACGACCACGAGCCGTCGAGCAGCCGGTCCGCTCCTGGCAACGCGTCCGGCGCGTCCGGGATGCCGAGCCGAGGGCCGCGCGGCACGTCCACCATGGAGTCCCGGGACACCTCCCGGGTGGTGGCGTTCGCACCGACCAGCAGCAGGGCCGACGCGTAGTTGCTGACCGGGTGCAGCCTGCCGTCCAGGTAGACGAACCGGGTGCCGGTCTCCGCCTCGACGATCACCGCGTTCGCGTCCCGCCACGCGTCGTTGCCGCCCGGCACGATCATGCCGTACACCCCGACACACGCCAGCGCCACGATCGCGAGGGCCACCCCGATGAACGACGAGCTGACCGGCCGGCGAAACGGCGGGTGCTCCAGGTCGGTCTCCCCCACCACCAGCGCCGACGTCGCCCGTTGCACGACGAACTGGTACGCCTGAAGCTGGTCGCGCTTGCTCGCCATCCCGCTCAGCCCCCCAGGCCGCGCACGTAGCCGTACAGGCCGAGCACCGAACAGGTCACCGGCACGATCGCCACCATCACCAGGATCTCCGCGTACTCGGCGAGCCGGCCGAGGTAGGGCCCGGCGGCGCGGGTGCTGTACCCGATGCCGGCCGCGACCGCGCCGGCGGCGACGCAGAACAGCGCCGGGCCCGCGATCAGGAGCAGCGTGTCGCGCTCGGTGAGCAGCGGGCCCGCGACCATGGCACCGGCCGCGACCACGCCGGTGGCCAACATCGGCACCCGGTGGTGCAACACCGGATATACCCGCGATCGCAGCAGGAACCCGGCGGCCAGCAGGCCGACCAGCACCACCCCGGCCTCGCTGGCGCCTTGGGCCAGCACCACCGCGCAACACGACACCACCACACAGGTGCCGGTCAGCATGCCGGTCAGCAGGGCGTCGGCACGGGCCACGGTGGCGTGCACCCGGGACAGCGGCGGCTGCGGGTCGTCCCGCACCAGGTCCGCGGTGGATCGCGGCAACACCGGCATCGGTACCCGGCCGAGTCGCAGAGAGAGCGTGGCGAACGCGGCGGTCAGCATCAGCAGGCCCCCGCCAACGACGGAAGAGGACTCGTACGCCGCCAGGTCCCAGGTGGTCAGCCAGGCGCCGAGCACGGTGCACAGGCCGACGGTGATCGCGCCGGTGAACAGGGCGGGCGCGGCGGTCACCGCGAGCATGCCGAGCAGGGCGGCCAGCAGCAACACCGCGCCGGCCAGCAGCAGGTGGCCCGCGGACAGCGCACCGACCGGCTTGTCGCCGGCCAGTACGAGCCCGCCACCGGTGAACGCGAACGGCAGCGCGCAGCCGGCGACCACGACGCCGGCTCCGGCGTCGCCTGCCGCTCTGGCCAGCACCGCGGCCGCGGCGAGCAGCACCGCGGTCGCGCCGAGCGCCCACCACGCGGGCACGTCCCACGGGGGCCCGGCACGCAGCACGCCGAGCAGGCCGAGCAGCAGCGCGGCGACGCCCGCGGCCAGACCGGCCATCCGGGTGTGCCGGGGTCCCCACGGCCGCCGGACCCGGCCGGACCCGGTGGCGATCGCGTCGACCAGGTCGTCGTACTCGAGCTCCGGCCACTCCTGCTGACCCGGCGTCAGGTGCAGGATCTCGCCGTCGCGCACCCGGTGCCCGGCAAGCGTGCGGCCGAGCGCAAGTTCGGCGCCGTCCGCGCTGCGCAGCACCCAGCCGCCACCGGTCACACCCGCGTCCGCGAGATCCTCGCCCGCTCTCGCCAGCACGCCGGGCAGCACCTCGGCGAGCGGGGCGTGTTCGGGCAGCGCCATGTCGATGCGCCGCTGCGGAGCGGAGACGGTGACCCTGACGAGGCCGGTAGTCTGCATGGCAGAAAGCATTGCCGGTGACGACCGGGCCGAACGCCCTCGGCAGCATGATGCCGAAACCCGACGGAGCCGGTGAATGTTCGTACGTTGCGTGCATGACCGTAGCCAGCCAGACCCGTCCAGGGGGTACGGCGTTGAGTGTTGACGGCGGCGGGGCGGTGGTCGCCGCGACCGTGCTCGGCCGGGGGCCGGTCGCCATCGTGTACGCGGGGCGGCTGGCGGCCACCGGCGTCGAGGTCGCGGTCAAGGTGTTCCCCGACCGGTTCGACCGCGACACCGCCATGCGGCTGGACCGCGAACGTCGCGCGCTGGCCACGGTCGCGTCGGTGCCGTCGATCCTGCCCGTCGACGCCGTCGGCGAGTACTCCGGCGACCGGTCGAGCTTGGTCACCGAGCTGTGCGCCGGGTCGCTGGCCGGGATGTTGACCAGGGGCGCCCTGCCGGTGTCGGAGGTGCTGGTCATCGGTTCGGCGGTCGCGACCGCGCTGGCCGCCGCACACGGGGCCGGCGTGGTGCACGGCGGGGTGACCCCGCACAACGTGCTGTTCCGCCGCTCCGGCGAGCCCCTGCTCGGCGACTTCGGGTTGGCGCTGCGGGAACGGTTCGCCCGGGACCCGATGCACGCGCTGGAGTACACCGCGCCGGAGACCCTGCGGGACGACACCCGGTCGGCGGCGTCGGACCTGTACGGGCTGGGCGCGGTGCTCTACGCGACGCTGACCGGCGCGCCGCCGTTCCCCCGGCGCACCGGGCAGGCCCCCGGCGAGCGCATCCTGCGCGTGTTGCGCGACCCGGTGCCGCCGATCCAGGCCATCCCAGGCGAGCTGTCCAACCTGGTGAGCCTGTTGCTGGCAAAGGATCCCGCGGACCGGCCGGCCGACGCGGCCCGCGTCGCGGCGTGGTTCGACCACGTGCGCGGCGGGCGTTCGACCACGATCCCGCCCGCGCTGAACCCGTTGGCCCCGCCTGCCGCACATCCGGACACCGACTTCGACTCCTTCGCCGGCCGGCCGGAAACGGGCCCGCCGCAGAACTTCCCGGCGCCCGTTCCCCCGGCGCCGCGGCCCGTCATCCACCCCGCCGCACCACCCGCCCCGCCGCAGGAAGTCCGGGCGCCCCAACCGCCTGCCGCACCGCCGCCGGGTCGCACGCTCGTCTACACCGCCGGTGGGCACGCCGAGGCGAACGCCCAGGCGAGCCGGGCCAGGACCGGGCGCTGGAAGGTCATCGCGGGGATCGGCGCCGTCATGGTCGCGGCCGGGGTGACGGCAGCCGTGCTCACCGCGGGAGGCGGCGCCGACAACCCGGCAGCGCAGCGGGACCCGGCCCCGTCGACGACCGCGCCGGCGCGGGAAACCAGTACCGCGCCGGACATCGAGCTGTCGGTGACCGCGGTGAACGATCTCGGCGACCGGGTCGAGCTGAAGTGGAGCGCGGAAGGCGACCTGGACTTCTCAGTGGTGGTGGCCGGCGAGAACACCGACACGATGGTGCTGGTCGCCAACCGCCAGCGGGAGCTGACCGTGCCGGTCGACCAGGCCCGCAAGTACTGCTTCCAGATCCGCGCCACCGACAGCCGCAACATCTACACCAGCGAACCCGTCCCCATCCGCGGCGCCCGCTGCACACTGTGACGGTCCCACCCGGGATCGGGTAGCAGCCGCCAGGGCGGCCCGTCTCGTCACGTTCCCCGGCGGCGCATCCGCACCGGTATCCGATCACCCGGCACGCCCATACCCGGCGGCGCGTCGATGAGCGTGCCCGGCGCGTCCTGGTGACCGGGGTTTCGGCAGGGTCAGCAAGGCTCGCAGTGTCCACACTGGATTCTGCGCGTACCACCAGTACACCGTCCTCGGTGCGAACACATCGGTATCCGCACCGGTCGGCAACCGGTAGGCGTGCGCGTGATCCCCACCGGATAACACGAACACGTCCGCGCAACCAGGGCGCTGGAACACTCCGGCGAGCACTTCGGGGCCGTGCCGGTCGGCGCGGAACATGTGCCACATGTAGCCGCGCTTGCCGGCTCTCTCCAACAGCGCGTCCAACTCGGTCACGTCAGCCGTCGTGGCCATCCCCGCCCCGCCAGCTACCCCGCCATGGCCAGTTGCCCGGCCGACTGACGGTCCGCGTCCAACTTCGCGATGATCTCGAGGACAATCGCCTCACGTTCCGCGTCGAGGTCAGGACGTCGCTCCGACCGCGAAACCCACTCGCCGGGGTCATCGCCCCGTGCTTGTATGGCCAACCGCCGGCAGCAGTACGCCATGCTGTCGGTCCATTGCTCCACCAGGTGACGCTTCCCGCGGTCGCCGGCCAGTTCAGTAGACCGCTGCTTCAGGCGCCACTCGTAGAAGTCGGCCCATTCCTGGTAGCCCGCTGCCCGCTCCTCCTGGCTCAGCTCCTCGGCGCGCCACGACCAGCCGGAGAGGTCGTCATCAACCCGGCCGTCGAGTCGTCGACCGACAGGAACCGCCCGATGTGCGGCCACTGATTCGAGATCCCCTTGCGATCTTCCTTGTTGACCAGGGTGTGCGTACGTCCGTGCACTGTGGACCTTCCCGTGCTCGTGTCGTGGGAACCGGCGAACGCGCCAGATCAGGGCTTGTGCGCGCCCTCCGGCAAGCTACGTCCGCGACCAGGACGGGCTCCATGAATTTGCCGGAGTTTGCTCGAATCACGTCGAAAGTGAGGATCAAGTTGACTCTTCTTTGCTGGTAAAGGCAGGATCGATGTGTTGGAGCAAACTCGTGCACGTTGCTGGCGAGAGGGGTCATGATGCGGCTAACGTTCCTCGGCAAGGAAACGCAAACGGGAGGCTCGCCCACCCTGTTTGGCACTGACCGTGACACCTATGTGGTGCAGGGATGGAGGGTGGAAGGCCAGCCGGCCAGCGTGGAGATCCCGCCGAGGCTGCTGGGCTACCTGGAACCCCATACGTGCCTTGGCGCGCGGGTGCACGACACTGGACGCGGCAGCTTCGTCCTGTCCGGCGTTCCGGTCACCGACCCCCAGTCACTGTCTCAGATGGACATTCCCGGTCACGAAACCTGTGTCGAGGTCGCCAAGCAGAAGGCGGCCACCGAAGGGAGTTTGAGTGGAGCTGCTACAGGGTGAGGCATTCGACAACCTGTTCCGCACCTTCGAACGCACCGCGTTCCACCTGGAGGTGCAGGACACCTACCACACTCCGGAGGAGTCCGGCCCGTTCCAGTTGTTCCTGAACGGGCACGACGACGACCTGGCCTGGCTTCAGCCTTGGTCGGCCCTGGTACGTGAGGCCATCTCAGCAGGTAAGGCGATCACCAGGGCGCGGGTCGTGACGGTCCCGCACGGCGACTACACCCGCTGGGGACTCACGATCGCCGAGCACAACATCACTGCCGGCGAAGACATCCGGTGGCTTCCCCGCCACCTCATCGACCCGGCCGAACTCGCCACCGACGACTACTGGCTGTTCGACGACAACCGAGTCGTGTTCACCGTGTTCGCCCCGAACGGTGCGTTCGAAGGAGGCGTCGCCACCACCGATCCCGTCATCGTGCGGCACTGCCGCACCGTTCGGGACCGGGCGTGGGAAGCGGCCATCCCGCACGCCCAGTACCGCGTCAGCGACCACACCACCGCCTGAGACGCCGCACCGTGACCAGCGCGGTTCACCAAGCACGCGAAGTCCTCGGCCACCGGCTCCGCGAGCTGCGCCGAGACGCCGGCCTCACCGGCGTGCAGTTGGCCGAGCGCGCCGGTTGGCACAGCTCCAAAGTCTCCAAAATCGAGTACGGGAAACAAACCCCCTCCGAAGAGAACATCCGCACCTGGTGTCAGCACACCAACGCTGGCGATCAGGTGCCAGACCTGGTAGCCACGGTGCGGCACGTCGAAGCCATGTATGTGGAATCGCGGCGCGCGCTCCGCACCGGCACCAAACGGCGACAGCGCGCCGTACAGGAGCTGGAGGCACAGACCAGGCTGATGCGCTGGTACGAACCGGTGCTCGTCCCCGGCATCCTGCACACCGCCGGATATGCCGAAGCGGTCATGCGCCGCGTGATCGACTTCTACCAGGTGCCCGATGACCTTGACGCTGGCGTGGCCGTCCGCCTGCAACGCCAACAGATCCTCTACCGCGGCGACCGCCGGTTCCACTTCATCATCGCCCAACAGGCCCTCTCCACCACCGTCGGCGACACCGACGTGATGATCGGGCAGCTCGACCGACTCCTCGCCGTCATGTCGCTGCCTCGCGTCGTCCTCGGCATCATCCCCACTGTCGCCGACTACCTCGTGCCCACCAACCAGTTCACCCTCTACGACAACCGTCGTGTCCAGGTGGAAACGATCTCCGCCGAACTCACCATCACCCCACCCCGAGAAATCGCCCTCTACGCCGCGGCATTCGACGCACTAAACCGACAAGCCGTCTACGGCCCCGCCGCACGAAACCTCATCACCGACGCACTCAACCACCGGCGAAACAACCGAAATCCAGAGGACACACAGACAAGCTCCGCGCCCGCCGACTAGCTCGGCGACCTGACGACCGCACGGGGGCATCCGACCATGGCGCTGCGACCAGCCGGCAAGACGCTCTCGTCATTGACGGGCATCCTCGTGATGGCAGCCGTGCTCTGGCTACTCCTGAACTTCGTGTACGCGCCCAGCTGTGGCCGGTTCGCATGCGGCCTCGAACCGTCCTGGTGGCCGCGAGCCGAGGCCGACAGCGGCGCCGCGTGCCCGGACGACATCACGGCAGCAGCGAACGATGCCGAGTGGGCCGCCGACCGGATAGCGTCCCTCCGGGATGCGGACGCCAAGGTCACATCGGGGCTGTTCTACGACGAGGACGGCGCCGAGCACACCTACCGCAGCGGCTACGACGAGTACGCCGACCACGCCGAGCAAGCGCTACGCGATGCCAGGGTGGAGTTCCCACCGGTCGGCCGGCATCCGGCAGCGGCGCACGTGGAAACCAAGATCGCCGCGATCATGCGGGGGAATGGCATCCCCTTCGGCGTGGTCGTGATCAACAATGCACGCGGATCCTGCGGCGCCGACCCCACCACCGAACGTCGGTTCAGTTGCGGTGTCGCGGTGCCGGCCATCCTGCCGGCGGGCTCTACGCTCGCGGTGTGGTTCCCCGGTGCCGTGGCGGCGGTCATGCTGAGAGGACAGGCAAGTGAGTGATCAACTCGTAGTCAACGCCAACCACAACGGCATGGCCTATCCCGTCATCACGGCCCGCCACATCAACCAGACCGCCTGGCTGGTGGACGCCTTGCTCCGCGAGCAGGGCCACACCGAGACGTGGTTCACCATCGAGGGGCAGCCGAAGCGATGGATGCGGACCGGCTACCACGGCGAGTACGGCGCCGCGTTGTTCGTTGACGAGACCGCCGCCCCCGATGACTGGGCCTGGTCCGCGCTCAACCCCGAACCGCTGACCGAGCCGCCCACGATCTACTACGACCAGCCCGCCGAAACGGTCTTCCCGCCCGCGTGCGTGATGCCCTTGCCCCGACTCCGCGCAGTGATCTTGGAGTGGGTTCGAACAGGCCAGCGGCCAACCTCCATGGACTGGCTGGCGATCAACGCCCTGGTCTGGGAGCTGACCGAGGACGGCCGGGTGCACGTGCCGAGCCCTGCTCACTAGCCACGCGACCCGAACGCGCCGCTCAGTGCAGCGGGGCGCGGCTGCGGGGTGTGAACAACACGCGGGGGTCGACGGCCGCGCGCAGGCGCGTGGCCCGTGGGCGGCGCGCCATGCCCCGGCGGATCTCCGCGACCCGGCGCCATGCCTGCCTGGCGTGGCCGTCGGCGACATCGACTCCCGACCACAGCGCCATGTCCACCACCCGGCCGAGCTCGCGGATCGCCAGTCCCGTGTCCGGCCCGGCCACGCCGGCCGTCACCGTGGCCAGGTCCCTCGGCGTCATCCCGACCCGATAGGCCACGCCGTGACCGCGCAACCGGTCGCACACCTCGGCCCAAGCGCCGAGCACGCCCGCCGCGCCGGTTCGGCTCCTGCGGCGACGGGCCCGCACCGCGGTGACCAGCGGGACCCCGAGCAGCCAGCCCGCGAGCAGCGCGGTCACCGCCGCGGCGGTGACGAGCAGCCAACTGGTTCCGGCGCCGTCCGGTTCGGCACGCGTGCTGGGCCGCTCGTTCTCGGGTAGCGCGGGCTGGCGCAGGTCGCGTTCCGGTGGCAGCTGGTTCCTGGCCTGGTCGACCGCCGCGGTCAAGCCGGTCCGCGCCGTGCCCGCGCCGGCCGACTCGGCCGACTCGGTCGGGTCGAGCGGGATCCAGCCGACGCCGCGCACCGCCACCTCCGGCCAGGCGAGCACATCGCGGTTGCGCACCACGTGGTCCTGACCGTCGGTTTCCGCGCCGCCGCGGAAACCGACGGCCAAGCGGGCCGGGATGCCGTTCATCCTGGCCAGTGCCACGTAGGCGGCGGCGAACTGCTCGCTTGTGCCGCGCTTGGTGTCGACCAGGAAGCGGCGCAGCTGTTGCCAGCCGTGCCCGGTCGGCAGGTCGTCCCCGACGGCCAGCCGGTAGTTCTCGCGCAGGAACCGGTCCAGCTGCAGCGCCGACTGGAAGGTCGGCCGCAGCCCGGCCACCGCGTCCCTGGCCAGTTGGTCGATCCCGGCCGGCACCACGCCGACGCCGCCGAGTCCGCCTCGGACCCGGGTGTCGACCGGCGCGCCGCCGAGCGCGGCGGCGTCGACCGCCGGCTCCGCCCAGCTCAGCCGGTACTCGTCGGCGTCGAGATCCCCGTCGCGCAGGAGCACGCCGGTGTTCTGGTCCACCAGCGGCGCGAGCCCGGCCACGTCCAGCGGTATCGCCTGGCTGGGCAGCCACGGTCCGGACAGGTCGCCGAGCACGACGTCCGCCGAGGCCGTCGTGGTGCCTGCCGGTTCGGCGATCCGGCTGCCGAGCCTGCTCGGCCGGACGTCGGCCGACCAACCCGCACCGTCGAAGGTGTCCAGCACCGCGAGGCGCCACAACGCGACCGGTCTTTGTGCCCTATAGCGGAACACCTCGGTGTCCGGTGTGGACAGACGGTGCGCGATCTGCTGTAGCGGGCTGATCGTCCTGGTCTCGTGCAGTGGGGCGAGCCGGTCGTCCTTGAGGCTGTACGCGCCGCGGTCGAGCGGGTCGATGCCGCTGACCGCGAGCGTGCCGACAAGAGTCGCGACCACGGTCAGCGCCACCGGCCATGCGTCCACAATGGACCGTCCGGTGCGCGGTCCGTCGCGACGCGAGCACGCCCACACCAGCAAGGCCGCCGGCGCGCCGTACCCGGCCGCGGCGAACACCGCCGCCGTCCCGTCGAACGCTTGGTACGCCTGGGAAAGCCCGGCCAGCGCGAGGCTGGGCAGCAACGCAAGCAACGGCCGGGCCGGCGCCAACTCGATGCCAACCACCGTGGCCAGCAGCGTGGCCAGCGGCACGAACAGCAACTGTTCCGGGGCGGGCCGGGCCGGCCAGGTGGACTGCAGGGTGAGCAGCCAGCTGTCGGTGACCCCGTGCCACAACGTCGCCAGCGTCTCGAACGTCGGCAGGCCGACCACGGTGGTTCCGAACAGCGCCACCTCCACGACCGCGAGCAGACCGACGAGCGCGACCAGCAACGGACGCACGGGCGCCAACCTGGTCCAGCGCGCGGTCAGCTCGACGCACCCGTACCCGGCCACGACGACCGCGAGCACCGGCGCCAGCAACGCGCCCATGCCGAACACCGGCGCGAACGACAGCCCGGCCACCGCCGTGGCGCCGAGCAGGCCGACGAGCGCGACCCGGTTCACGCCGTCTCCTCACCCGCTGCGTGGCGCCGGAACGCTCCGCAAGCTCCGCTCCTCCGGCACCCTCCGCAGGCTCGACCCCGGCCTGAATGTTGATGGTTCGCTCCGCAAGCTCCGCTCACCGGCCCGCCTCCGTCCGCAGCACGTTCCACAACGCCGCCGCGGCGGCCGCGGTCTCCGCCACGATCACGCCGCGGCCCGACCGGCCCGCGGCGCCGAGCCGGAACACCGTGTCCGGCCGCCACACCGCGGCCCGCCCGAGATCGGCGTCCGGTCCGGTGAGCACCACCAGCGAGCCGGCCGGCCGCCGGGTGGCCAGTTCGGGTGGCACCAACGGCCCGGCCGCGTCCTGGGTGACCAGGCACAGTTTGTCGAGCATCGCCTGCGCCCCAGGCAAACCGTTGTCCGTCGCGACGTTCGTCCCGGTCGACGTGATCAGCCGGCACCGCTGCCCCGCCTGGGCGCCCGCGTACAGCAGCGAGGTGGCGACCTCGACGGCGTGTTCGAACGCCTCGGCGGCGAGCGCGCCCGCCCTGGTGTCCAACACCACGGTGAACCCGGCCAGCGCCGGGTCGGTGTACTCCCGGACCATGAGCACGCCGGTCTTGGCCGTCGACCGCCAGTGCAGCAGGCGGACCTCGTCGCCCCGGACGTACTCGCGCCCCGCGACCAGGTCGTTCGAGCCGCGCAGCGGCGGATCGGTGGTCGGACCGTCGTAGTGGTGCCGGGGAAAGGCGACCGCGGCCGGCCGGACCGGGTGCCTGCGCGGGTAGATCAGCACGGACGTGGTCGCACCGATCGTGCGGTTGGTGCGTACCAACAGGAACGGGTCGGACCGGTTGAGCACGAGTGGGCCGATGCGCAGCAGGCCACGCCGATCGGTCGGCAGCTCGTAGTGGTAGGAGGCCTCCGCCGCCGGCGCCAGCGGCCGGACCTGGACCCGGTGCTCGGTGGCCCCGGCCCGGTCGACGGCCGAGAACCCGCCGTGCCGCCGCGTTGTGGTGTTGCGGACCACCAAGGTGGCCAGCGCGGGGGTGCCCCGCTCGACCCGTTCCGGGTGCACGGTCCTGGTGACGTCGGCACGCGGCCGGGACATCGCCACGACCGCGGCCGCGACGACGGCGCCGAACGCGAAGCCGGCCAGCGCGCGGAACATGGCGTAATCGGCCAGCTCGCCGAGCAGGTAGCACCCGGCGCCGCCGAGCAGCACCACCAGACCACGGCGGGTGAGACCACGCCCGGCACGGAGCCTGGCCACGCCCGCTAGCTCCGTGCCATCGCCGTCGGCGCGGGCACCTCGCCGAGCAGTTCGGCCACCACCTGGCTGACCTGCCGCCGGCTCAGCTCCGCCTCCGGGGTGAGCACGAGACGGTGCCCGAGCACCGGTTGCGCCACGTCCTTGACATCGTCGGGGATCACGTAGTCGCGACCGTGGGTCGCGGCAAGCCCTTGCGCCGCACGGATCAGCGCGATGCTGCCGCGCGGGCTCGCGCCGAACCGGACCGCCTGGTGCGCGCGGGTCGCCGCGGCCAGCCGCACCGCGTAGGAGGCGATCTCCGTCGCCACCCGGAACCGGCGCACCTCCTTGATCACCTGCTCGAGGTCCACAATGGACAGAACGGTGGGCAGGTCGTCCGGGTTCACGTCGGCGCAGTCGGACATCACCACCATCACCTCCGCGTCGTGGTCGGGGTAGCCGACCCGCAGCCGCATCAGGAAGCGGTCGAGCTGGGCTTCCGGCAGCCGGTAGGTGCCTTCCAGCTCGATCGGGTTCTGGGTCGCCACGACCAGGAACGGCCGGGGGACCGGATGGGGGACCGAGTCGACCGTCACCCGGCGCTCGGCCATCACCTCCAGCAACGCCGCCTGGGTCTTCGGGGTGCCCCGGTTGATCTCGTCGGCCAGGACCACGTTGGCGAAGATCCCGCCGGGGTGGAACCGGAACTCGCCGTTGTTCTGGTGGTAGACCATGACGCCGGTGATGTCGCCGGGCAGCAGGTCCGGGGTGAACTGGATCCGGTTCCACTTGCCGCCGACGCTGGCCGCGATACACCGGGCGAGCGTGGTCTTGCCGACGCCCGGCACGTCCTCGATCAGCAGGTGTCCCTCGGCGAACAGCGCGGCCACCGCGAGGCGCACCAGTTCCGGCTTGCCGCGCACGACCGCCTGCACGTTGTCCGAGATGCGCAGGTAGGCGGCGCCTGGCGTGGGGGTCACGAGGTTTCCTCTCGAACGCCGGACTCTCGTTGGCCGCGCTTGCGCCGCCTGTTGGTCCACCAGTGCGTCGCGGCCAGCGCGCCAGGTCCGAGCCACAGCACGAAGCCGACGCCCGGGGCTTCCGGAACGCCGATGAACTGCGTGGGCGCACTGAAGCCTGCCGTGTTCGAGACGGTGACCATCACATAGAGCGAGCCGAACTGGTCGGCGACCACCCCGGCCAACGTGAACGTGGCCTGGCCGGAGCACGCGCCACTGGTCGACGGCCCGCCGCTGACGCTGACCTCGCAGGTCGCCGCGGACTCGGAGGTCACGTCGAAGGTGACGGCCAACTGGTCGCCCCCTGGCACGACCCACGCGACCTTGACGATCTTCGCGCTGGGGAAGTCCATCGGGGAGGTGAACTCCGCCGACCCCGGCTCGCCGGTGACCGTCGGCGCGCCGGGCGGGCCGAACCTGGTCACCGCGCGCACCGTGATGGTGCCGGAGTGGCCGTTGACGTTGTTCAGCTGGAAGCTCGGCTCCGCCGTGGTCTGGTCGGCCTGATCGGTCACGCTGACCACGTAGTGCACGAGGGTGCCGCCGTAGGTCTCCGGCTGGGTCCACGTGACGGGCTGGATGCTGAACGCGCCCGGGACGGTGATCGCCGGTGCGGCCGCCGCGCGCAGCGGGATCACGGCTGCGGCGCTCACGGCCGGGCCGATGCCCGCTGAGTTCTCGGCGGCCACGGCGATCGCGTACGCGGTGCCGTTGGCCAGATCGGAGACGGTCGCCTGCGCCGCGGTGCCGTCCACCCGCATCGACCCGCCCGGCCAGGTCAGGTGGTAGGCGGTGACCGGTGCGCCGTTGTCGGCGGCGGGGCCCCAGCTCACCGTGGCCGACTGGTGGCCGGCCGCCGCGGAGACCGCACCGGGCGCGCCGGGCGGGGTGGCCGCGGCGACCGGCGGCGGCGTGTCCTCCCTCGGCTCGTCGGCCGGCGTCTCCTCCTGGGGCGGCTCCGTCCGCTCCGTCGGGGGTTGCGTCTGCTCCGTCGGGGGTGCGTCGCCGTCGGTCGGCCGGTCCTGGGGATCCTGCTCGTCGGTCGCCCCGGGCACCTTCTCGTCGGCGTCCGGGTCGTCCACGACCACCGGGACGTCCAGCACGGAACCGTCCTCGCCGTCCACCACCAGGACGTGCGACCCGTCCGGGCTGTCCACATAGATCCGGTCGTCCTCACCGGGCACCAGGCGCGGCGCGCCCTCCTCCTCGGCGGGCAGCTTCGTGGTCTCCCGGCGCTCGCCGGTGCTGTCGTAGGTCAGCAGCTCGTTCTTGGCCGTGTCGACCACCGCGACCACGTTGGCCGACGCGACCGGACCGACGAACTCGCCGTCGCCCGGCAGCTCGACCTCGACCGGCGCGGACTCCGGGCGGCCGTCCAGCCCCGCGGTGTCCACCAGGTGCATGCTGCCGTGCTCGGCGTCCAGCACGGCCAGCCGGCCGGCCGCGTCGGACGCCGCCACCCGGGCCGTCGCGGGCACGTCGAACCCGATCGGCCGGGTGACGCCGAACCCGTCGTCGTGCACGAGGCTCAGCGTGTCGGCGGTGGTGTCGACCAGCGCCGCCCGGTCGCCGACGACGGTGAGCGTGCCCTGGTGCTGCTGGTCCATCCGCACCGGGCAGGACAACCTGGTGGCGTCGCGCGGCAGCGCGCACAGCGACCCGTTGTCGATCCGGTGCAGCCACACGGTCCCGTCGCTGGTGGCGACCGGGTCGGTCAACGGCCCGCCCGAGGAGACCGTGGCCGTCGGGTCACCGAGGCGCACGACCTGCCCGGCGTTGCGGTACACCAGGTACGGACCGCCCGCGACCTCCAGCACCACCGGCCGCTCGGTCGACGGCGGGTCGACGGCGTCCTCGACGTGCAGCGTCGACTCGTCGAAGATGGTGATCCGCTTGCGCTCCACCACATAGCCGGCGCCGTCCCCTTGCGCGACCTGGCTGTCGGGCTCCGCGCCCGGCACGTCGACCCGCGCGTCGACCTGGCCGGTCGAGCCGTCCACGTGGTACGCCGACTCGTCGGCGACGTGGTAGACCCAGTGGCCGACCGGGATGAACTCGACCGCCTGCGAGGCGGGCGCTTCCCGGAACACGGCGACGCCGAGGAGTCCGAGGCAGCCCACGAGCACGGCCGTGATGGTCATCCGCCGATGCCGCAAACCGCCGGCACGCCGATCCTCACCCACTGACACCCATCCCCTCCGGTAACCGCCGCCGGCGGTTGACGTCAACCCACACCAGGTCCTGACCACGGGCAAGGTCATAACCGGCGGCCATTTATGGCCGCTGCCTTTGACCAGGGGGAACAGGGACCGGACGGACAGATCCGCGGACTTCGCCGATGACGAACACACGGTATCCACCGCGGGTACATCCGAGATATACGAGCCGAGCGCGGCACCGCCACGGCGTGGGAACCTCCCGTGGAACGAGTCCGAGGAGGTGCCCCGTGACCGGTTTCGGGACAGGCCAGGCCGCCGCGCCAGCGCCACGGCCGGCGCCGCCGACGTCGACCGCGGCGCCACCGGCCGCCGCGCCTGCCGTGCTGCGGGCGGCCCCGCCGGTGGCGCAGGTAGCCGCCGCCCCGCTCCCGACGGTCCGGCCCGCCGTCGCGATCACCCCGGCCACGCGCCCCCCGGTCACCGCCGGCCGGCCCGACCCGGCCGCTCCCCCGCGACCACGCACGCCGGACCGGTCCCCGCGCCGGCGCCTGGTGCTCCCGATCGTCGCGGGCGAGCTGGTGCTGGTGCTCGTGCTGCTCGTACTCGACCGGTCGTGGCCGGCGATCGTCGTAGTCGCCTGCTGCGGCGTCATGCTCGGCGCGTTTGTGACGGCACGGGTGCGCGGGCATCTGCTGTGCCAGTGGGTGCTGCTAGCCGTGCGGTTCCTGCTCCGGGACCGGGCCGCCGACCTGCCGGGCGACCAACCGGGCGCGGCCCTGTTGCGGCTGCTCCGTCCCGAGGCGCGGGGCTCGCACACCATGATCGGCGACGCCCAGGCCTTCGTCGTCAGCGACGCGGCCGGCGTTGGCACCGTGCTCCGGCCGGAGTCGAACCGGCGGGAACCCGGGCCGCCCATGCTGTCCCCGCGCGACCTGCTGCCCGGCGCCGACCGTGTCGCCGACGAGCAGGCACTCGCCTACGCCGTGCAGGTGGTCCACCACGCGGGCGTCGACCGGTCCCAGCCACCGCGGGTGTGGCTCACGCTGCAGGCGTTGCGCACCGCGGAGGTGTACGCCGACGACGACGTGCTGGCGGCGCTGGCCAACGTGGTCCGCAGGGTGCGCCGCAGGTTGCGGAAGGCCGGGGTGCCGTTCCGGACGCTGACCGACGAGGAGACGCTCGGCTCGTACGCCGCGCTCGCCAACGTCAACGCCGGCCGGCGCAGCGTCCGGGAGGAGTGGTGGCTGTGGCACAGCGGTCCGATCCGGCACGCGACGTTCCGGCTCGACGGCTGGGCCGCCCTGAGTCAGCAGGCCGCCGCACGGCTGGTCCGCTGGTTGCTCGCCGCGGCGCCCGACACGGCCGTCACGGTGAGCTGCACCGCGCACCACAGCCCGACCGAACCGGGTGGCACGCCGGTCGTGGCCGCCGTGCTGCGCATCGCCACGAGCAGGCCGGAGGCGCTGGACGCCGCGGTCACCGACGTGGCCCAGCTGGCCAACGAGGTCGGGGTGACGCTGAACCGCCTGGACGGCAGGCACGCCATCGGCGTGGCCGCGACGCTGCCGGTCGGGGTCGTCACGACGTGATCAGATAGCCGATGCCGCGCACGGTGTGGATCAGCGGCGGCTCACGCAGCTTGCGGCGCAGCCCGCGGACGGTCTGGTCGAGCACGTTCGACTCCGGGTCCGCCGCCTCGTCCCACGCGTGGGCGAACAGGGCGCGGCGGCTGACCGGCCGGCCCGCGGTGGTCATCAGCCGCTCCAGCACCAGCAGCTCCTTGCGGGTCAGGCTGAGCAGCACGCCCGCCCGGGTGACCCGGTGCCGGGCCGCGTCCAGCTCCACGTCCGCGCACCGCAACACCGAGGGCAGACCGGCCGGCACGCGCCGGCAGAGGCTGCGCACCCTGGCGACCAGCTCGGCCGCCGCGAACGGCTTCACCAGGTAGTCGTCACCGCCGAGGCGCAGACCGTCGAGCCGGTCGGCCTCACTGTCCCGCGCGGTCAGGAACAGCACCGGCACCGGCCACCCCTGCGCGCGCCGGTGGCCGACGTAACGCAGCGAGTCGCCGGCGGGCAGCATCCGGTCGAAGACGACGCAGTCGTAACTGTTGACCCACAACGCCTCGTCGGCGGCGGGCAGATCGGTCGCGGTGTCCACGGCGAACCCGGCGGCACGCAACACGGCGACCACCCCGTCACGCACGTTCCCGTCGTCCTCGACCACCATCACCCGCACAACGACAACGTTATGCGCTCACCTCGTGACGACCGCCAGCACGTCGGCCAGCTCCAGGCTGCGCAGCTCGGCCACGGTGGGCATCCGGCCGATGCCGCGCAACCGCTGTGCCTGCGCCTGCCCTCGAACGGCCGGTGAGCGACCTGTCCCGCTGGCTTTGCCAAGATGGCCTTGTGACACGTCTGCTGGTCCTTGGTGGTTCCTGGTTTCTTGGCCGCGCAGTGGTGGAGGACGCGCTGTCGCGCGGTTGGGCGGTAACGACGTTCCGCAGAGGGCAATCCGGCGTAGACGCACCTGGCGTGAACGCCGTGCGAGGCGACAGGACCAACCAGGACGACCTCGCGCGGTTGGCGAAGGTCGGACCGTGGGATGCCGTCGTCGACACCTCCGGGTACGTGCCGCGAGAGGTCCTTGCTGTGACCCGTTCGCTGGAGCCTGTCGCTGATCGGTACGTGTTCGTGTCGACTGTCTCCGTGTACGAGGGATGGCCACTGGAGCCGTTGACCGAGGACTCCGCGGTGCTCTCCTGCCCGTCGGATGCTGGACCAGATTTCGGTTACGACGGCGATCCCGGCCCGTCGGTCTACGGGTTCACCAAGGCGGGTTCCGAACGTGCCGTCATCGAGACGTTCGGGACGGATCGAAGTGTTGTCCTCCGCCCCGGCGTCATCCTTGGCCCTCGCGAATACGTTGGCCGACTGCCCTGGTGGCTGCGCCGAATCGAGCGAGGCGGGAGGGTGCTGGCTCCGGGCAGTCCTGACAGGTCGATCCAGCCCGTCGACGTGCGGGACGTTGCCGCGTTCGCGCTGCACACGGCCGTCGGCCAGGTCGGTACGTTCAACGTGACTGGTGCCAAGGGCGAAACGATGGGTGCGTTCGTCGAGGCGTGCCGAAGCGTGACCGGTTCGAACGCACAGGTCGAGTGGGTCACCGACGAACAATGGCTGGTTGATCAGGGGGTCGGGCAGTGGACCGAGCTTCCCCTCTGGAGGACCTACCGGGGCGCCTGGGCAGTCGACTCGGCTAAGGCTCGCGCGGCGGGACTCGTGACACGGCCCCTGCGCAGCACCGTTGCCGACACCTGGTCGTGGCTCCACAGCGACGAGGCTCCTGTGGCGCACGAACGGTCTTCCGAACAAGGCATCAGCGCCGAGAAGGAAGCCGCCATCCTCGGTGTGTGGGACGCAGTAAAGGCGGACCGGTGCGGCGCCGAGTGACGACGCCACCGCTACTCCGCCGGGCCGATAACTCGGCGCGACGTTGATCGCGCGAGGCTGTTGCTGGCGAAATCCTCGATAGCCTCGCAAATGCGCCCCGCCTCGACGACCCCGCGGTACCTGGTCGTGCCGAGGAGCCGACCGAGGTTCAGAAGTCGCCGGGAGAGGGCTTCCGTTCGACGCTCTGGGGCGAGGGTGAAAACGCGCTCCAGAGCGTTCTCGGTTCCGGCGAGGTCGCCGCGAAGGGCGCGGGCCGCACCAAGATCGACCCACGCTCCGAGTTCTCCGGCGCCCCACCGGAACTCGTCGGGCATGTCGCCAAAAAGTTCGATTGCGTTCAGAGCCGCCGGCTCGGCGTGCTCCCCGTCGCCCAGGGCGACGAAGGCCGCTCCTGCGCACAGCGCGTGGCGGGAGCGGTCGAAGCCGAGTTCGCCGCCGATCTCGTCGAGGAACGGGTCGTCGCCCGCACGATCCAACTCGTCGACTGCCGCATTGAGTTCAGTCGTGACCTCCTGGCGCGCACCGACGAGCGCCAACGCGCGGGCGTTGACGGAGTGCAGTCTCGCTCGCGCCGTGCCAGGAGGTGCGGACGCCAACGCGTTCGTCGCGATCTCCGCGGCTCGGCGCGGGCGGCCTGACCAGAACGCGACTGTGACTTGCAGAGCACGCGCCCCATGCGCACAACGACGGATGATCGATTACGTTGCCGTAGGTGTGCGCAGCCCGAGCCTGCTCCTCTGCCATGTCGGCGTTACCTAGATCCCAGGTCACCGACGAAAGCAGCCCGCAGACTTCGCCCGCGATGAGGTACAACTCGGCTTGCTGGCGTGGCTTGTGGGTCCGGTCGAGCTGGTCGTACACGGTGTCTCTGAGCCGCACCAAGTCAGCGAGCATCTCCAGCGGCGGAACAACGTAGTACGCGCGAGCTGCTCGTTGCGCCGCAGCATGCAGGTGCTCCAGCGCGGACGGGTCCAAGGACGACGCAGCCTCGATGGCATGCTGCGCGGACTCCCGACCTGCGTTCACTACCAACTCCTCCCCGGTAACTCCGACCTGCACCACGTTGGGGTCGGGTGGCCCAAACAGGTGCTCCACCGGTTCACCCCACCAGTGCTCCAGAACGCGGCAGGCCGCAGACCTGGGCAGCTCATCGAGGTCACCAGCGAGCCACCTCTTCACGGATCGCTCGGATATGGTCGCCTTCTCGCCACAGAGCCTGGCCTCGACCTGGAAGTTCGAGACGAATCGGCGCAGCGACAGGTGCGCGGCGTTAGCCAGTTGTTCGAGCCGTGTTCGCGGTTCGTGCGCCATCCGTCGCCCCTTCTCTCGACCATCACATTAAGGCGCGCACCTGCGGGGGACGAACGAACAAGCAGGTAATGGCCCCCTCTGGCCCCGTGACGGCCCTTTTGTGCTCGTTCGCACATGGCGATGGTCGAAGCATGACCACCGACTGGGCACACCGGAGTAGGCCATGGCCGGGCGCTACTTCGAGCTGTATGGCGTTCCGTGCGGGCGCTGCGGGCAGCCTGCCCACCACATGGAGGTCTATCCCCGTGGTGTGCGCACGGTCCACGTCGACCCACAGAAGCGGCCGTGCGACTCGACACACACCGCGGGTGGCCCGACGGCTCGGTGGACACGTTGATGTTGCTGAGTCCGGACAGCGCGTATGCCGTCCGCGAAGACCCGCAGGGTGGGCGGCCGTGGTCGATGAGAGGCACCCTGCAACAGGTTGTCGGCCACGCGCGGAGACTGGTTGCGCCGGATCACCCCGACGCACCGAAGGCTCTCGGCTCCGACATGCCGAGGGCCGAATGGCGATGAACCGTGATTCCCGCCTCGCAGTCCGAACCCGGCGACCCCAAGGGGTGGCTTGGCGTCTTCCGTCCGCTGCGGCACTACGTGCCGAGATTTCCTTCGACTTCTGTATGCCCACTTCATCTCGACTGGAGACCTTAAAATGACACCACAGGAAGACCCCGTTGGACGTGCATGACTCACCCCCGACCGTGCACGTCCACCGGCCACGTCGTCAGTCCCCAACCCTGCCGAAGATTCATGCCCGCCGAACCAACCAATGAAAGCGAGGGATAAGGAATGAACGGGTTGAATACCGATCAGTACGTCAGCATCGAGCATGGTTGCCCTATCTCGACCGACCTTGATCGAGTAGGCGAGACGGTTCAGGTCAACATCGGTTCTCTGTTCGGCCGCGGTGACGCGCTGCGCCTGCTCATGTCAGACGTCGATACCTGTCATCGACTCGCGCAAGCGTTTACCGAGGCCAGAAACAAGCTGGTCTCATCGGTCTACGAAGGCGTCCCCGAACTATCCGATGAACTGGCGCCTGCGGAACGTGTCGACGCACGCCAACTCGCCGGCGTAGGACGCTATGCCTGAGAGCCGCCTCATTGCCAGCTCGGAATGTGGCTGCGACGAAGCGGCTCGCCGAATGAAAGCGTGTTCCCAGATAGGTATCATGGCGTACTTCACTGAGCCGAGTTGGCGGGTTGCGCTGGAATCGTTCGAACGGCGGGTTGTTGTGACGATTGGTGATCGCAGTTTTGGCGACTCGGACAGTGGCGACGAGGACGTGATGCAATTGAACTTCTCAACTCCAGCCACACTACACGCCTTGGGGGCAGCCCTGATTAAGTCGAGCCGACAGCTTGAACCAATTGTCTCGCAGCACGCAGAGAACCAATCTCAAAAGACCCAAACGGAAGCGGAGAAAAGCTGATGACTGTTGGACTGCTCACTGACCCAGCCGAGCGTTTCGTGCTCGGGGCTCGCAATGGAATCGTCACCCCGACGGCCGAGCCCATCTCGGACACCGCCACGACGCCCTTTGGCCTCACCCTGCGGACCACCTCCACCCCTCGCAAGGCCGTCCGCGTGCGCTCCGCGGACGGTGTCATCACCATGTCCACCGACAAGGTGACCACCTACGAGACGGACGGCAGCGAAGATAGCTCGGACACACAAATGGACTACACCACCGATTAGGGACTCAGGAAAGCGACTAGTCGACGCCATGAACCTCGAACCAGATTCGACCGCGAGCACCGTGCTGGTGTTGACCGAGCCGGGCGACACGACGGCCGATCTCGTCGTCAAGGAATTGGATCGCCGAGGCGCGCGAGTGTTCCGTGTGGACCCCGGCGACTTTCCGCTCTCCGTACAGGCGAGCGCGTGGTTCGACGGCTCGTGGCGTGGCGAGATCCGCGGCCCGGACGGATCGGTTGACCTGCGCGACATCCGCAGCGTCTATGTCCGCCGGCCGACCGCGTTCACGTTTCCGTCGTCGATGACCGACGCCGAGCAACGGTTCGCCGGCCGAGAAGCCCGCCGAGGCATCGGCGGGCTTCTCGTGAGCCTGCCGTGCTCGTGGGTGAACCATCCGTCCAGGGCGGCGGACGCGGAGTACAAGCCAGTCCAGTACGCGGCCGCGGCGGCGTGCGGGATGGATGTGCCGCGCACGGTGATCACCAACGTCCCCGGCGACGCCGACGAGCACAGCGCCCACCTAGGTTCCTCGGTCGTCTGCAAGACCCTCGCGTCCGCCACCGTCGTTGACGGGGATCGGGTGGCGCTCGTCTACACCACCCCGGTCAGCGTCTCGGACATGGCTGACAGCCGGGTCGCGCTCACCGCGCACCAGTTCCAGCAGCGCGTGCCGAAGGTGCGAGATGTGCGGGCGACCGTGGTGGGCAAGCGGGTGTACGCGGCAAACATCCTGGTGGACGGCGAGACCGCCGGAGAGCTGCTCGACTGGCGCGCGGACTACGACGCGCTGCTCTACGAGCCGGTGACGCTCCCGGATAGCGTCGAGTCGTCGTTGCTGCGGATGACCGACCGCCTTGGACTGTCCTTCGCCGCCGCCGATTTCGTCGTGGCGGCAGATGATCAGCACTACTTCGTCGACCTGAACCCCAGCGGGCAATGGGGCTGGATACAGGAAGCGACAGGGCTTCCCATCGCAGCCGCCATCGCTGCCGAGCTAGCGGGAGGAGACCTGTGACTGACGTGATCGAGCTTGACGGCCGGCTGCGGCGACTGGCCGACGAGCTGAACCGTGCCCTGATCGAGCAGGTGGTGGCCGTCGGGAAGCTGACAACGCCCGCATGGCGTGCGGCATTCGAGGCCGTGCCCCGGCACCTGTTCGCGCCGCGGTTCAGGTTGCCGCAGAACATGGGCGGCCAGGCACTCGACGGCACCGATGCCGCCCTGCGGGAGGACTGGCTTCGCGCGGTGTACCAGAACGAGGCCCTGCTGACCGACTTCGACGAGCACGACGTCGCCACCACCTCGTGTTCGGCGCCGTCGGTGGTGGCGACCATGCTGGAGTCCAGCCAGGCGTCCGAAGGGGACACCGTGCTGGAGATCGGGACCGGCACCGGATGGACAGCCGGTCTGCTCGCTCACCGCCTCGGCTCGGACGCTGTCACCTCCGTGGACATCAGCGCCCAGTGCGTCGCCGAAGCGCGGGAACGACTGGACCACCTCGGCCTGGCCCCGACCCTCGCCGTCACGGACGGATACCTCGGCTACCCGGCACGCGCTCCCTATGACCGGATCATCGCCACAGCCGCCCTGCGGAAGGTGCCGCCCGCGTGGCTCAACCAAACACGGCCGGGCGGCACCATCCTCACCGACCTGCGCGGCGACTTCGCCGGCAACCTGACGCTGTTCACCGTGGACGCCGACAAGTCCGCGCACGGCCGATTCCTCCCCGAAACAGTCCGCTTCATGCCGTTGCGCAGCGCGGAGCAACCGTTCCAGGAGCTGCCCGAGCTGTCGGCGCGAGCGGTCAGCGAGCCTGGCGAACTCCGAACGACCGACCTTGACCCCGCCGTACTCCGCGAGCGCACGTTCGGTTTCCTCGCGCAGTTGACCATGCCGGGAACGGAGGCGGGACACGTCATCGTCAGGGACGGCCAGACGCGCGGCCCGACGTACTTCTGCCTCACCGACCCCCACAGCCAGGCATGGGCGCGCGTGGCGACCGACACGACCACCGACCGCCAGGTCACCCAAGGGGGCAACCGGCGCCTGTGGGACGAGCTGGAAGCCGCGCACGACCTGTGGACGCGCCTAGGACAGCCACGCCCCGAGAACTTCACGATCACGATCACGCCGGATGGCGACCAGGTCGTGGACATTCATGGAGCGGACCGATCGTGGTCTCTGCCGATGTAGCCGCCCACCAGTCCAGCTATCGTTTAGGCCGTGACCAGCGGAAACGTCAAGTTCCTCAAGAGCGAACTTGACCAACGCGTCGTTCAGCGCACTACCGCGAGCACGTCGGCCAGCTCCAGGCCGCGCAGCTCGGCCACGGTGGGCAGCCGGCCGATGCCGCGCAACCGCTGTGACTGCGCCTTGCGCATGCCCTCGAACAACCGGCGCGCGTCGCGCGCGTTGCCGAACCCCGAGTCGGTCGCGACGCGCGCGAAATGCCCGGCCAGCACCGAGTCCGACGACGCCCGGTCCAGGTCGTAGCCACCGGCCGTCGCCATCAGCGCGAAGATGTCCACCAGCTCGGCCGGGACGTAGTCCTCGAACTCGATGGTCTTGCCGAACCGCGAGGCGAGGCCCGGGTTGACCGACATGAACTCGCTGATCTCGTCGGTGTACCCGGCGACGATCACCGCCACCTCGTCCCGGTGGTCCTCCATCAGCTTCACCAGCATGTCGACTGCCTCCTGGCCGAAGTCCCCGCCCGCGGCGCCCTGCCTGGTCAGCGTGTACGCCTCGTCGATGAACAACACCCCGCCCATGGCCCGCTCGAACACCTGTGCGGTCTTCTCCGCGGTGTGCCCGATGTACTGGCCGACCAGGTCCCGCCGGGACACCTCGAAGAACTCCCCCTTCGGCAGCACGCCGAGTGCCTTGAGCAGCCTGCCGTAGACCCGGGCGACGGTCGTCTTGCCGGTGCCCGGCGCGCCGGTGAAGACCAGGTGGTGACCAGCGGGCCCGACCGGCAGCCCGGCCCGCCGCCGCCAGTCGTTGACCTGCAGCTCGTCCACCAGTGCGCGCACCTCGGCCTTCACCCCCGGCAGGCCGATCATGGCGTCCAGTTCGGCGAGCAGCTCCTCCGGCCCGTGCCCGCCGGGCGCGGTTTCCGCTTCCTCGACGACGGTGGTGGTGGCGCCTTCCGCGATGACGAGGCCCGGCTCGGCGGTGTTGTCCAGCCGGTGTCCGGTCACCGTGCCCGCGCAGCCTGGCCCGAACGCGATGCCGGCTCCCCGGACGTCATGCACGAAGCAACGCCGCAGCTCCGGGGCGCTGTGGTGGGCTACCGCGATCCCCTCCGCGCCCGTGTTGGCCACCTCGCAGTTGTCGATGACCGGCCGGGAGTACTGGTAGACGTAGATGCCCCGCAACCCGCACGAGTCCACCACGCAGTCGCGGATCGTCGGGGCGGCGCCGACCCCGACGAGCACGCCGTCGCCGGTCACCTCGCTGATCGTGGTGTCCGCCAGCAACCCCGGTGCGCTCTCGATGACCACGCCCTGTTCCGCGTCGCTGATGGTGCAGCCGGTCACGGTGAACTCCGTCGTGCCGCGCACACTGATCGCCGGGCCCCGCCCGCCGGTGAGCACACAGCGGTCCACGGTCAGCTCGACGTCCGTCGCGTCGATCGCGCCCGCGGCGGCGACCAGCTCGATCCCCCGCAGGATGAGCGCACCCCGGCTGGCCACCACCACCGGGAGGTCGGCGCCGCTGCCGTCGATCACGACGTCCGCGCCGTCCGCGGCGACCAGCGACACCCGCCTGCCGGTCAGCTCGATCGTCTCCGGGTAGACGCCGGCGGCGATGGTGATCACCGCGTCGGCGCCCGCGTCGGCCAGCGCGGCCGCGATGGTCGGGTACGCGCCGGGCCGCGCCGCGACCGGCAGGGTGCGGCCGGTCACGACTGCCCCTCGCCGGCGCGACCGCGCCAGCTCCGTGCCGTCCTGAACATCGATGATTCCCTCGCAAGCTCGGTCATTAGCTCGCCACCAGCAGCCAACCGCGGTCGACCGCTTTGGCGCCGGCCTGGAAGCGGCTGCGCGCGCCGAGCCGGTTCATGATGTCGGCGACCGTGCGCCGCACGGTCCGCACGGAGATGCCCAGTTTCGCGCCTGCCGACCCGTCGGTGTACCCGGCCCACAACAGGGAGAGCAGATCGCGTTCCCTGGTTGTCAGACCGCCGTGCGCCGGCTCGTCCTCGTCCAGCTCGACCGGGTTGAGCGCCACCGCGCCCGACCAGATCCGCTCGAACAGCTCGACCGTCGCGCCGACCGCGCTGGCCAGCCGCAGCACCGCGACACCGTCACCGGCCGGGTCGACGGGCAGCAGCGCGATCGACCCGTCGATCACCACGACCTCCATGGGCACGTTGATGTCGGTGCGCACCAGCGCCCCGGCCAGCGCCAGGCTGGTCACCTTCCCGGACAGTCGTTCTACGTCCGGGAACACCGCGCGGTAGCGCACTCCCCGGTCGACGTTCTCGCGGTGCGCCCGGCGGAACGCCCCGAGCGGGCCGGTGTTGGCGCCGGAGCTGATGACCAGCACCTCGTGTTTCGCCGACGCGATCACCGCCTCGATGCTCAGCCGGCCGTCGTCGGTGCCACGGGCCTGCGGCGCGGCGGCCGGGGCCGAGCCGGCCGGTCCGAGCACGTCTCGTTGCGCCGCAACGAGTTCCGGTCCCGGTTCCACGCCAAGTTCGGTGACGAAGATCCGCCTGGCCTGTTGGAACGCGGCCAGGGCCTGCGCGGGGCGGCTGGCGGCGTGCAGGACGCGGACCAACGTGGCCCAGGTCCGCTCGCAGAACGGGTCGTCGTCCAGCAGCTCCCGCAGCACGGTGATCGCCTCGGCGTACCGGTGCAGTGCCCGCCAGCAACCGGCGAGCAGTGTGCGCAGCTCCCGGCGCTGTTCCGCGCGCCGGCCGGCCTCGGCCACCGCAGAGGGCACGGTGAGCCCGTCGAACGGCGCGCCCCGCCAGTGCGCCAGCGCCGCGGACAAGTGCCCCACCGCCTCGGCGTGCGCGCCGTTCTCGATCGCCCGCCGCGCGTACCCGGCCAGCTCGTCGACCAGGTCGGTGTCCAGCTCGTTCGGCCCGACCACGATCCGGTACGCGCCCGCCCGGCTCTCCACCCGCTCGCCGAGCGAGTGCCGCAACCGCCACACGTAGCTGCGCAGGTTGCGCAGCGCGGACGCGGGCGCGGCCTTCTCATGCCAGATCGCGTCGGTCAAGTCGTCGATCTTGACCCAGCTGTTAGCGTGCAGCAGCAGCACCGCCAGCAGCATGGTGGGCTTGCCTGCGCTCAGCCCGACCGGCGTGCCCGTCGCCGTGGTGACCTCGAGTGGTCCGAGTACGTGGAACCGCATGCCCCCCACTGTGAGCTGACGACATGAGGTATTTATGACACGGGTGATGGTGGTAGAGGACGACGAGAACCTGCTGGTCGGAGTGGCCGCCACGCTGAATGCCGCCGGACTCGCGGTGGACACCGCGGCGAGCATCGCCGACGCGCACGAGGCGCTGCGCGCGGGCGGGCACGACTGCGTGGTGTTCGATCGGATGCTGCCGGACGGGGACGCGATCGGCTATGTCCACATGCGACGCAAGGACGGTTGGGGCGTGCCGGTGCTGTTCCTCACCGCCCGCGACGCACCAGCCGACCGGGTGGCCGGGTTCGAGCACGGCGGCGACGACTACCTGGTCAAGCCGTTCTCCTCGGCGGAGCTGACCGCACGCGTACTCAACCTGTGCCGCCGGACGGGCAGCAGGCCGTCGGTGCTGCGCCACGCGGACCTGGAAATGGACTGCGCCCGCCGCGAGGTGCGCCGGGCCGGCGTGCTGCTTTCGTTGACGGGCAAGGAGTTCGCAGTGCTGGAGTACCTGCTCACCCAGGTCGAGCAGGTGGTGTCCAGAAGCGACCTGCTCGAACACTGCTGGGAAAGCGACACCGACCGGACGTCCAATGTGGTCGACGCGGTGGTGAAACGGTTGCGCCGCAAGCTGGGCGCCCCGGAGCTGATCCGTACGGTGCACGGTCGCGGCTTCCAGTTGGGCGCGCGGTGACCGGCGCGGTGACCGGCTCCGCCGCCGACCGGCTGCGCAGGCTGCGCAGGAAGCTGTCCGCCGTGGTCACCGCGGCGAACATGGTGGGGCTGGTCGGCTTCGCCTGGTACCTGATCAGCGACGACGCCGATCAGGGGGTGGCGAGCGTCGATGCCGAGCTGCACCGGGTGACGACGGGGGTGAGCCGGATGGTCACCTTCGACGAGGCTGTCGACTTCAGCCTGGTCAACAACGACGTGCTCAACGACGGGTGCCCGCAGTTCGCGATCATGCCGGGCGGCGCGCCCGCGTTCCGGTCGCACCTGTCCCGGCGGCCGTGCGTGTCCATGGACACCCGCGTGCTCAGCGGGTTGGCGGCCACCGCGGTCCGCTCGACCACGACGACCACCGGCTACCAGCGGGGCACCGAGGGCGAGCTGGTCCGGGTGCGGGTGGAGCCGTTGTACTCGCCGGACCGGACCGCCATCGGGGCGATCGTCGCGGTCGCCGACATGGGGCCGCAACAGAGCGAGCACACCCAGCTGGTGTGGTGGGTGGTCGGGTCGCTCGTGGCGCTGGTCGGCGTGGTCGGCGCGGGCGCGCACGTCCTGTCCGGCCGGGTGATCCGGCCGTCCGCCGCCGCGTTGGCACAGCAGGAGGTGCTGCTCGCCGAGACCGCGCACGACCTGCGCACCCCGGTGGCCGCGTTGCGCTCGCTCGCGGAGGGCGCGCAGGCAAACCCGGCTCGGGCGCCGGACCTGGTGCCGCGCGTGGTCGGTCTGGCCGCGCGGATGGGCGGCATCATCGACGGGCTGCTGGTGCGGGCGCGGCTCGCGGCGGGGGTCGAGCGGCTGGCCATCCAGCCGGTGTGGCTGGACCAGTTGGTGACGACCACGATCGAGGAGACCCCGGACCACGGCGCCAACGTCACCGTGGTCGCCGCGCCGACCATGGTGCACGCCGACCCGGCACTGCTACAGCGAGCGATCAGCAACCTGCTGGACAACGCGATCAAGTACGGGCACCAGCCGGGCGTGTCGGCGGTCGTGCACGTCACGGTGGCCGGCGGCACGGTGACCGTGTCCGACCGAGGGCCCGGCATCGACGCCGAGTTCGCCGAGGAGACGTTCGACCGGTTCACCAGCACGGGCGGCTCGTCCGGGCTCGGCCTGTCGATCGTGCGGTGGGTGGCCCAGGCGCACGGGGGCCGGTTGTCGGTCTACAACGCGGACGAGGGCGGCGCGATCTTCGAGCTGAACCTGCCGGTCAGCGGATCGTGACGGTTTGCCACGGCGGCAGGTCGACCCATTCGCCGTCCAGTTCGTAGGCCAGGCAGTAGGTGTAGGTGCCCGGCTCGGCGAACTCGCGCCGGAAGGTGATCTCCCGCTGCGTGGTGCCGAGCGCGACGTCGGCGCGTTGCGGGAAGTCGTGGTCCCGCCCCGCCCGGTCGCGCACCCGGACGACCAATGCGGACAGCACCAGTTTCCGGTCGGAGCTGATCGTGGCGCGCGCGGTGACCGTGTCCGGCACGCGGCCGTCCTGGTCGATGGTCAGCTCACCGACGATGGTGACCGCGCCCGCCGGTTCGGTGACCGGGACCAGGTCCGGCTCGCCCAGCTCAACCACCACGACGACCGCGGAGGTCAGGACCAAGACCGCGACCAGGACTATCCACAGTGGACGCAAACCCGGGCCCTTCCGTCGGTTCGTCCTGGTTGACGGTATCTGGTTCGTCCACATGGGATGCTCCGGGCTCTCCGAACTCACTGTCCAGCAACGCCGCCATCAGTTCGGTCATGGCGTCCAGCAGCTCGGCGGGCGGGATGTCCTGCTGGCGCAACAGGTCGGTCAGTCTCCGGTACTCGGCCGTGCTCGTGTGCTCGGCGTCGCCGAAGGACGCCAGCATGGCGGTGGCCAGCCCGGCGGTCGCTCTGGCCATCCCGAGGCCGGCGACCAGCTCCCTGGTCACCGGCGCAGGCCACTCCTCGTGGTCCCACTGGTCGGAGAAGGCGTGGATCGACGGCATGTCGTTGCCCGCCTTCGGGTTGATCACCGAGGCGATCCTGTTGAGCCCGTCGGACAGGCTGGTCTCCTCGGGGCGCGCCGGCAGACCAGGCGCTGCCGGATCGGTCAACAGGCTGCCGGGGACGAGGTCCTGGTAGCCGCCCCGCAGCCGCGCGGCGGCGTCCCGCACAGCCGCGACCGCGGGCCGGTCCGCCATGGCGCGCTCGCCGTTGTCCTCGGTGATCAGCATCGACAGATCTCCGGTGTATCGCGTGACATCGGCAGGCGCGCCGGTGACAGCGTCGACGACGTACACGTTGTCGCCGATGGTGACCGCGTTGAGCAGGTCACCGGACGTGGCGACGCCGTCGGCGTCCGTGCGCCGCGCGTGCACGATCGCCCGGCTCCCCGCGCCGAGTTGCCGCAGCCTGCCGACGATGTCGTTGATCGTGCCGACCGGGTGGAACCGTCCACCTGGGACACCGGCCGCGGCGGCGACCCGGTCCGCCCAGCCCTCGTTGCCGGACCACGCCACCAGGTCCGGGGGCGCATGGAACGGCGAGTCCGGGTTCCGGAAGTGCTGGTCCCTGGTCACCGCGGCGACCTGTCCGGTCATGCCCGAGGGCAGCGCCTGGTGCGGCGGATACTGGTCGGCATTCCCCGCGTGCACCCCGTCGAACAGGTCCGCCACCGACAGCGTGGTCACACCGGGAATGCCGTTGTACTTCTGGATCGCGGCAATGAGCCTGTCACGCACCACGACCTCGGCCCGCGCCTGCCCGTCTGCGGCGCGAATTCTCGCCAGTTCTTCAGCCTGGCGGGCGACATCGTGCAAGGCGTCCACTCGGTCGACGAATTTCTCGGCGTCCTGCTGCTTCACCTCGTCGACGAGACTCTGGTACGCCTCGTCCCTGGCGGCGAGGATCCGGTCGACCACCGGGTCCTCGGTCGGCCGGCGCGGCAGCGGAGCGGCGTCGCTCAGCAGGTCCTGCCCGAACGCGCCGAGCGCCTCGGCCTGCTGGTCCCGCGCACGCTGCGCCGCGGCCCGGCCGACGTCCGCCTTGACATCGGCCTGTTTCAGTTCCTTGGCGAACATCAACCGGTTGGCGAGGGTGCCGCCGAGCGCGCCGTGCGAGGTCGCGAGGGTCGGCACGAAGAAGCCGGTCAACCCGAGTACTTTGCCGAACCCGACGGCGATGGCCACCGCGAGCAGCCCGGCCGCGGCACCGACCCCGTACCACTTCCGGGACGACATCCCGGACGGCCGGTCCGGGTCGTCCGCGAGCGGCGTGACCGGCCGAGGCGGCACCGTCTGCCCGATGACGGCCGCGACCGCGGCGGCGAACGCGGCCACGTCACGGCCCGCTTCTTGCATGCCGTCGTACCGGATGAGCGCGAAGATCGCGTCCAGTTCCGCGGTGTACTGGCGGCTCCCGAACACCAGGTTCACGCCGAGGGTGGCCCCGGCGTTCGCCGTCCGGTACCCGGCGTGCTCCGCCCACAGGTGCAGGAAGTCGGCCAACGCGGTGGGATCCACGTCTTGATCGATGTCCTTCTTGGTCTGTGGCAGCGGAATTCTCGCCAGTTGCGCGGGAATGTCGTCCCCGTACCAGAACTCGCGCCGGACCTGTTCGACGACGTTCGTCGCGTGCGCGGCGATCTCGTGCCTGCGATCCGCCACCAGGTCGTTGAGCTGCGTCAGCACGGCGTCCATGCGTGCCGCTTCCTGCGACATCGTGTACCGCTTGCGCCGGGCGTCGAGGATCGGGCCAACCAGGGTCGGCGCCACCACGGGGACGAGAAGCCCGGCGGCGGCGAGCAACGGGAGGGACCCGAGAAGCGAGGTCGTGGCGCCGACCAGCATCACCACGCCGAGGGCGGCGGTCGCGGTGAGCGCGCCGGCATAGCGGCGGATGCCGTAGATCCGCGCCCACTGACGCGCCCCGGCGTCCCCTGGTGTCCCGGCTGGGGCGGCCGCCGGGTCACCGAGCAGGGTGCCCGCAACCTTCAGTTCCGCCATGGCCTGCAGGAAGGTGCGCCCGAGGTCTTCCGTGGCCCGGTCGCCCAGTTGCCGGCTTCGCCCGGCGATCCGCTCGTCCATCGCCGCCATCTCCCGCGCCACCAGCGACCGGTCGTGGAGCCCGTGCACCAGCGCCCGCGCGAGCGAGGTGGCAGCGATAGCCACGACGACCGGTGCGCTCAACCCGGCGATCCCGGCCACCGCGACGAGACTCACCGGCACGGGGACCGCGGCGCCGAGGTTCTTCGCCAGGTACCAGATGTCGGCCGGCAATCCGTCCAGTTCGGCGGTGTGCCGTCGAACCGCGTCCCGCATCCGCTCGTCGGGCAACGCGGCCATCCGGTCGGCGGCCCCGTCCTGGGCCGGGTCGAGCCCCATCTCGCGAATGAGCGCTGTCAACTGGGCCCGAACCGCGAGCCGCCACGGCGCACGTCGCAGCAGTTGGTCGTAGGCAAGCAACTGCGCCGCCCGCCCGCGGTCGCGCACGCTCAACATGGGGCCGCCGCTGCCGTCCTGCACAAGGAAGTCCGCGCGCGCGGTGTCCTTCCCGGACCGCGCCGCCACCGCTTCCGCGAGCGCGGCCGCGACCAGCGCGGGCACCGCGGCAGGCTTGGCACGGCTGGACACGGTGATGCGGACGGTGCCCTGTTCGTCCGTATGGTGGGTCGCGGCCACGGTGCCACCGAGGTCGGCGGCCTGAACGGTCACGCCGAAAGTGCGCCCGTCCGCGTCGGTGACCCGGTACACCTGGCTGTCCCCGGACGGCGGAACGACCGACGCCATCCCGGCAAGCCGGTCGGCGTCGCGCAACGAGGACCGTGCGATCGCGTCGATCATCGCCGTTCGCTCGTCGGTCACGGTGTGCTGCCCGGGCAGCAGCGGCTGCCGCGCCGGCGCGGCGAGCAGGCCGGGCCCGAGGTCCGCCGACGAGCGGTCCGGCTCGGTCGGCTTCCCACTGGGCGCGGGTGGGTCGGGGGGTCCCGTCGTGGCGGTCCCGTCCCCGGCCGGTTGTCCTGGACTCGACGGCCGAATCTCCTCCACCTCGAACAGCCCTCTGGCCATGCGGTCCACCCGGAACGCCCAGGAGCCGGTGATCCCGGACGCACCGGTTTTGAGGTCGTAGGTGTGCGCCGTGTACCACACGCCACCGTTGGGAGACATGCGTTCCAGCACGAGATCCGGCCGCACGGCGCCGGGGTGCCGGGCATTTCCGTTGAGGTTGTACGGCGCCTCGGTGCGCAACCGGTAACGCCCGGCGAACTCCCCCAGCAGTTCGTTGTGATCACGTTTGATGATCTCCTCGAAAACAGCGTGGATCTCGCTACCCGCTTCACGTTTCACGGTGATGTGGTAGTTGCGCCACGCCTTGCTCTCGAGCTTGCTCAGCTCGGCCACCGCGGCTTCGTCGGCACCGCTGCTCCGCGCGTCCTGGCGAGCCGCGGTCGCCTGCTCCGCCGCCGAATGCGCCGCGTCGACCGTGTCCGCCCGCTTGCCGGTGAACTGCTTGTTAGGTGACCTGCGTCGAAATGTGTCAGCGGCCTCGTCCGCCGCTCGTCGCAGCCCCGGCCGGAGGTGGTCGCGAACCACGTCGGCCTCGCGCGCCCGCGCCAGGTCCCTGCCACGAGCCATCCGCGCGTCGTTCGGCAGGCCGTGGTCCGCCGGCAGCGGAAACCGGGCCCACGGTTCGGCCTGCCTCGTGCGCGGCGTTTTCGCCTTCGCGTCAGCGGCGCTGCCGGACTCCCCGAGCTTGTCGAGGAACGCGTCCAGTTCGGCGGGGTGCCGGCCCGCGAGGTCCCTGATCTTCCTGATCAACTTGTTGGCACTGGCGCGGTTCTGCTTGGCCAACGCGATGGCGGCGTCGAGCGCCGCGGGCGTGTGCGCTCGCTCGGCGATCTCGACGAGCGCCGTCAGGACCGTGGGCTGGAGGTTGCCCGCCAGTTCGGCGATGTCCTGTTTGGCTTTCTCCGCCACGTTCAGCCCGGCCAGCCTGGTCATCGCGTTCTTCACCGACTGCGCCGTCGTCGGCAGCGTGAACAACCGGTTGACCGCGTCCTGGACCGGTCGCGGCAGCGTCTGCCACACCTCCTCGGCGATCTCGGCGGGCCGGTTGTCGGTCCCCTCCTGGGCTTCGGCCGGCCGCGCGGACTCGGTCGCCGCCGGGTCCGATGTGGACTCGGTCGCGGCCGACTCCGACGTTTCCGTCGACGACGCACCGGCCCTGCCGGCCGGGGCCGTGGTGTTCCGTGCGCCCGCCGGACCCGTCCCCACCGGCGACACCGGCGACACCGGCGACACCGTGGTCGCGGGCTGGCCGACCGCGCCCGACGACGGGTCGGCCGTACTCGACTCGGCGGCCGTCGTGCTCGCGGCTGTTCCGCCTTCCACCGACTGTTCCTGGGCGGCCGCGCCCTCCTGGGTGTTGTGCTGCCCGGTGGCGCCCTCCTGCTGGGCGTGTTCGTTCGACGTGCCGGTGGCGCCGTTCTCCGCTTCGGCACCGGGCGTCGCGGTGGCGCCGGCCGATCCGTCCTCTGTGGACGTCCGGGAGGCGGTGCCTTCGTGGCCGGTCGACGTGCTACCGGAGTTGGTGCCGCCCGGCGCCGCGCCCTTACCGGACGCGGTGGCGCCGGTTCCTTCGCCGGTTCCGGTCCCCGCCGTACCGGCACCATTCCCCGTCGCCCCGGCGCTGCCGTCCCCCGTCCCCGTCGCTTCCGCCCCGGACGACCCCTGCCCAGCGGCGGCCGCCGAACCGCCTTCGGTCGCTCCCGAGGTGCCCGGCACCTCCTGGGAGGCCGGCGTGTTGTTCGGGGGCGGGCCGCTGTCCGGGCCCGTCAGGCCAAGGTCGTTCATCAGCCCGGCACGGACTTCCGCGTTCGCGTGCGTCCCCGCCGCACTGCCGACCTGACCGGCCAGCACGTTGCCGTTGGCCCGCGCGGCACCCATCCGCGCGGCATCGAGACCGTTCTCCTGGATCGACTTCCCGTACTCACCCCAACCGCTGAAGTCTCCGTTGACGACATCGCGCGCGGCAACGCTGGACACCGGCGAGGTGACGGCGTTCAGACCGGCGCCCGACGCCGCCGCGGACACGTGCTGGCCGATCACTCCCCTGGGTTTGACGGACCCGATGAGCTTTCCCGGCGCGTAACCGAGCGCCCCGCCGATGCCCCCGGCGAGTGTGTCGGTGACCAGTCGCTTGGTGTTGATCCCGCCGGGGTTGTACCCGGCGGCCTGACTCGCCAGCTGGGAACCGCCCGAGATGACGAACTCCTCAGTGGACTCGATCGCGATCTCTTTGCCGAGGTGGAGCCCGATCGTGCGCACGGCGGTGCGATTCTGGGCGCTGACCGCGGTTTTGGCCGCCGCCGTCAGTATGCGTTTCAGCACGTTCGCGGCGACCCTGCGGGCGAAGATGCCGGCCAGGGCGGCGCCGCCGCCGGTGAACGCGAGCGCGAACGACGCCGCGTTGATGATCATCTCGATCCTGGTGGCCATCCGCTGCTGATGGATGTCCCTGGCGTACTGCTCGCAGAACTTCGCCATCTCCCGGCAGGACGTGGCCAAACCACCGAGGTCGGAGTTGTACGACTTGATCAGCGTGAGGTACTCGAGTCCGGCGCTGTCCACCCACTCCCCGAAGATCTTGTCCGCGGTCGGGTTGGTGGCGCCGACGGCCTCCTCCAGGATGGTCGCGACCTTTCCCCATGCCTGTCCGAGCGCGCGGGCGTCGTCCGGTTCGTCCGGCGGAAAAGCGTTGTCCCCGCCGATGAAGCCGCAGACGTCGTCGAACAGCTTTGCCGCCCAGCCGGTGAGGTCGAAGCCCATCGCTCAGTGCCGGAACTTGTTGGTGACGTTCTGCTCGGCGGTCCGGTACTCCGCCACCGCCTTGTCACCGGTTTCCGCGAGCTTGTGGTAGTTGCCCGGCACGTCCTTGACGCTCTTGTCCAGCCCCGGATCCTCGTTCGAGCCGGCGCCCTGACGCCATTTCCTGTAGTCCGCCATGAACTGGTCGCTCATCTTGCCGCCCTTGCCCAGCTTCCCGGTGAGCGAGTCGATCTCCGCGAACGCGGCGGTCAACTTTCCCGCCAGGGCCTCGGCGTGACCGCGCAGTTCGCCGATCCCCTGTGCGGTGGCGTCGATGCGCATGTCGATGAGGCCGTCTCCGTTGACATCGACGTCTCCCACGACTACCTCCGGTCGAGTTGGTGCAGGAACGGGTCGAGCTTGAGGTCGGTCGACTCCGGCGTCGCGCCGTCGGGGAGGAACTTCGCCGCGGCGGCGAACACCTGTTCCTCGGCCTGCCGAACCGCCTGGTGAATGGTGTCGGTGATCGTGGCGGCCAGTGCGGCGGAGTCGGGTGCGCGGTAGATCCTGGGATCCAGCCACAGTTCGACCAGCTCGCCGTTCCCGCCGACCGTCGCGGTCACCAGGCCGTCGGCGGAGTCGGCCGTCTCCCGGGTTTCCGCGATCCTGCGCTGCAGGGTTCGGACGTCCTCCGCGAGTTGTTCGTACTCGGCGATGATGCCGAGGCTGCTCACTGTCTCGTCCACGGAGGCGAGTATTGGTGGTACACACGGCCCGGCGAGCCCGTGGCCACATGCGGCCAGGACGCCGCGCCACCGATATGCCGCCGCAGGATCGCCGGTGTGAAGCGATACGCGACACTGCTGACCACGCTGCTGCTGATCACGGCCGGCGCCCTGCCCGCGCACGCGGCGGCGACACCCCCCGCCGGCGCCTGCCCCGACCCGGACCCCGGCCGGCCCGCGGTGCGGGAGGAGCCCTGGGCTCAGCAGGTGCTGGCGCCGCGACAGGTGTGGCCGCACAGCCGGGGCGCGGGCGTGACGGTCGCGGTGGTCGACTCCGGTGTGGACGCCGACCACCCACAGCTGAGCCGGGCCGGGAAAGTGTTGCCCGGCAAGAACTTCTTCGAGGCCGCGGACCTGCCGGGGAGCTTCGACTGCGTGTCGCACGGCACCGGGGTGGCCGGCATCATCGCCGCCGACCCGGTGCCGGGGGTCGGGTTCCACGGCATCGCGCCGGACGCGCACATCCTGCCGGTGCGGATCACCGCCCAGGACATCGCCGACAACGGCCAGTCGCTGCGCATCGACCTCGGCGCGCTGGCGAACGGCGTCCGGTACGCGGTGGACTCGGGCGCCCGGGTGCTCAACCTGTCCATCGCGGGGTACGCGGACTTTCCCGAGATGAGGTCGGTGGTCGAGTACGCGGTGGCCAAGGACGTGCTGGTGGTGGCCGCGGTCGGCAACGGCCAGCAGGACGGGGCCGGCGAGCTCCCCTCGTTCCCGGCCGCCTACGACGGGGTGCTCGGCGTCGGCGCGATCGACATCGACGGGGCCCGCACGTCCACGTCACAGGTCGGCCCGTACGTCGACCTGGTCGCGCCGGGCGCCGGGGTGCTGACCACGACCAGGGTCGCTGGCCACGCCTACGCGGGCGGCACCAGCTACGCCGCGCCGTTCGTCTCCGCCACGGCCGCGCTGGTGCGTGCGGCCTGGCCGGGCCTGACCGCACCCGAGGTCGCGCAGCGCCTGATCGCCACGGCGAGCCCCGCCCGGGGTGACAGCCACGCCTACGGCGCTGGCCTGGTCAACCCGTACCGCGCGGTGACCGACGGCCTCGACCTGACCGAACCCGCCGCACTGCCCGCGCCCACCCCGGTGCCCCCGGACGAGACGGCGCTGGCCGAGACCGCCTGGCACAACCGCGCGGGCACCGTGGCCAGCTGGTCGACCGTGGCGATTCTCGGCGCGATCGTGCTGGCTGTGCTCGTCGCCGTGACCGTCCCACGCGGCCGGCGGCGCCGCTGGCGCCCCGCCATGGCCGCGCCACTGCCGGGGCGGCCCGCCGTCGTCGAACCACCGGAGCAGATGTTCCTGGTCGACGACAGCACCCGGTAGCCCACGAAAAACAGGCACCGGCACTGGATTTCCAGTTGCCGATGCCTGCTGGTGCCCCGGCCAGGGCACTAAGGTCAGCCAATGCCCTGAAGGACCCCATCAGGGCGTTGAGTGACATGAAGGGGTCCATCAGGGCATCGGCAGTGGCGGTGCCGTGAAAGCGCCTTTCACGGCGGACCTCTACACCCAGCCAGCCACCATCCACCGGATATCCGCACTGTTCGCTGGGACGCAACCAACGCATTTAATTCCGATGAGGCGGATTAGTGCTACCGCATGCGCATGATTCCCCTGACCCGCTGCAGGGCGTCCTCCCCGGTGTCCACCGCGTTGTGGATGGCGCTGGACACGTTGTTGTGGACGTCGGCCTGGTCGTTGTTCACGCGGAAGTCGTGCTCGGAGGTCTGCATCGCCTCGTCCCACGACCCGTCCTGCCAGTGGTCGCCCATCGCCATCACCTGGCGACGCTCCTGCTCGGCAGCGTCGCGGAGGTTGCCGGCGTGCGCGGCTTCGTCCGAGCCCATGATCCGGCCGTCGCCGAAGACGGTCTTGTAGTGCTCCCCACCCATCATTTTCCGCTACCTCCTCAAGAACCGGGGTTGATCTGGGCGCCGATACCGCCGGCGGGCTGCGACACCAGGTTGGTCGCGGTTTCCTGGGCCTCGTAGTAAGTGTTCGTGCCCGTACGGAGGCCGTCCTCGAACGACTCGCGCATCGGCATGATCTCCGACTTGTGGCGCAGGTTGACCGTCTCGCTGGTGCCCAACGCCGCCTGCTGCACCTTGCCGGCGAACGTGGTCTGGCCCATCGAGTAGTTCTTGTTGTACTGGCTCAGTGTCTGGTCGTTCATGGTCTGATGCCCATGCCCGATCAGGTTCGTGCTGTGCTGCACGGCGTCAAGCTGAATATCAGCACCGTCGTACGCCATGGTGACTCCCCTCCTGTGTTTCCATTTGCTGGAGTTGTCCATCGCGGACGTTAGGTCGCCGCGGTCCCCCAACTCCGGCACGGCACCTTGCTGCCACCACCGAAGTACGGCGTCTCGGTCCCGCACGATCGACCGCGTGGCGACACTCGTGGTGAGACGACCGACCCGGCGGCCCGCGCCGGACATGCCGAGCGGTGAGCTGATCCTGCAGGCCCCACCGGAGATCCCACCGCCGCCCGCGCGGCAGTGGGCGCAGCTGCTGATGGTGCTGCCGATGGTGGCCATGATGGCGGCGATGCTGCTGATGTTCTCCGGCTCCATGTCCGGGTCCATCCGCTTCGTCATCTACGGCCTGATGGGCGTCGGCATGCTCGGCATGGTGGCCATGGGGCTGCTGCAGGGCGGCGGGCCGAGCAAGCGCGAGATGGGCCACGCGCGCCGCAAGTACCTTCGTGACCTGGCCCAACAGCGGCTGCGGCTGCGCCGCGCGGTGCGTGCCCAGCGGGCCGTCATGGCCTACCTGCACCCGGCACCGGCGCAGCTGTGGTGGCTCGTGGCCAGCTACCGGCTGTGGGAGCGGCGGCGCGACGACCCGGACTTCGGCGTCGCGCGGATCGGCAGCGGCGCGCTGGCCCCGGCGACCACGCTGGTCGCGCCCGACACCAAGCCACTGGAAGACCTCGAGCCGCTGTCCGCGCTCGCGCTGCGCCGGTTCCTCGTCACCTACGCCACCATCGGCCGGCTGCCGATCGCCGTGGCGGTCACCGGTTTCAACCGGATATATCTGCGTGGCGACCGGGACGCCGCGCTGGGCCTCACCCGCGCGCTGCTCGCCCAGCTGGCCACCCTGCACGCGCCGGACGATCTGCGGATCGCGGTGTGCGTCGGCACCGGCCAACGCGCGGTGTGGGAGTGGGTCAAGTGGCTGCCGCACGCGCTGCACCCGGACCGCGCCGACGCGCTCGGCCCGCTGCGCCTGGTGACGGCGACCATCCCGGCACTGGAGTCGATCATGGAGGAGGCGCTGGCCAAGCGGCCCCGGTTCGACCCCGACACCGACGTCCGGGTGGCGGGACCGCACCTGGTGGTCGTGGTCGACGGTGGCTCGGTCGCCGGCTCCGGCCTGCTGATGACCGGCGGCGGCGTGGAGGGCGTCACGGTGCTCGACCTGACCACGGCGCCGCCCAAGACGCTCGACCGGACGTCGGTGGTGTTGGCCGTCGACGCGGCGGGCGACCTGATCAGTGAGACCACCGACGGGGAGACCGAGCTCGGTCAGGCCGACGAGTTCGACGAGCCGTCGGCCGAGGGCCTCGCCCGGCAGCTCGCGCCGCTGCGGCTGACCGCGGGCATGCGCGGTGACGCCCCGATGACCACCGAGCTCGGCCTTGCCGAGCTGCTGGAGCTCGGTGACCCGTACGCGTACGACCCGAACGACACCTGGGTGCCGCGCCCGACCCGGGACCGGCTGCGCGTGCGGATCGGCATCCGGCCGGACGGCACGCCGATCGAGCTGGACCTCAAGGAGTCCGCTCAGGACGGCATGGGCCCGCACGGACTGCTCATCGGTGCGACGGGTTCCGGCAAGTCCGAGCTGTTGCGCACGCTGGTGCTGGCCCTCGCGGTGACCCACCCGCCGAGCTCGCTGAACTTCGCGCTGATCGACTTCAAGGGCGGCGCCACGTTCACCAGGCTGGACCGGCTGCCGCACACCAGCGCGGTGATCACCAACCTGATCGACGAGCTGCACCTGGTGGACCGGATGACCGACGCGATCAACGGTGAGCTGATCCGCCGGCAGGAACTGCTGCGCGCGGCGGGAAACTTCGCCTCGCTGCGCGACTACGAGAAGGCACGCGCGGCGGGCGCGCCGCTGCCCGAGGTGCCGACGCTGCTGGTGATCTGCGACGAGTTCTCCGAACTGCTGAGCGCCAAGCCGGACTTCATCGACCTGTTCGTCCAAATAGGACGGTTGGGCCGCTCGCTCGGGGTGCACCTGCTGCTTGCCTCGCAACGACTCGACGAGGGCAGGCTGCGTGGCCTGGAAAGCCACCTGTCCTACCGGATCGGGCTGCGCACGTTCTCCGAGCTGGAAAGCCGGGCCGTGCTCGGGGTCAGCGACGCGTTCGCCCTGCCCCGCGCGCCGGGCCACGGGTTCCTCAAGACCGACAACACCCAGCTGGACCGGTTCCGCGCCGCGTACGTGTCCGGGGTGTACGAGCAGCACACCGGCGACGGCGCCGACGTGACCACGCTGGACCAGTTGGTGCTGCACGACTACACCACCGCCTACGTCGCCGCCGAGCACGATCCCGACGCCGAACCCGATCCGGAGGACGCCGAGGACCGGGTCGGCGAGACGCTGCTGGACATCCTGGTCGACCGGCTGACCGGCAGGGGCACCCCCGCGCACCAGGTGTGGCTGCCCCCGCTGGACGACGCGGTCACCCTGGACACGTTGCTCGGCGACCCGCGCCAGGATCCCGAACGCGGGCTGACGACAGTCCCAGTAGGACAGACCGGGACGCTGCGTCCGGTGCTCGGCCTGGTGGACCGGCCGTTCGAGCAGCGGCGCGACCCGCTGGAGCTCGACCTGGCCGGCGCGGCAGGGCACGTGTTGATCCTGGGTGGCCCGCAGTCCGGCAAGAGCACCGCGATCCGCACGCTCATCACCAGCCTCGCGCTCTCCCACACGCCGCGCGAGGTGCAGTTCTACTGCCTCGACTTCGGTGGTGGCACACTCCCCGCGCTCGCCGGCCTGCCGCACGTGAGCGGGGTGGCCGGGCGGCTGGCCACCGGCGCGGTGCGGCGGACGGTCGCCGAGGTCGCGACCGTGCTGGCCGAGCGGGAACGCCTGTTCGCCGAACACGGCATCGACAGCATCGTCACCTACCGCCGGATGCGGGCGGCCGGCCGGCTCGCCGACCAGCCACACGGGGACGTGTTCCTGGTGGTCGACGGCTGGCAGACGTTGCGCAACGACTTCGAGGGCATCGAGGAGGTGGTCAGCGACCTCGCCGCGCGTGGCCTGTCGTACGGCGTGCACGTGGTCGCGAGCTGCACCCGCGCGTTCGACCTGCGGATGAACGTGCGCGACCTGTTCACCAGCAAGCTGGAGCTGCGCATCGGCGACCCGATCGACTCACTGATCGACCGCAAGGCGGCGATGAGCGTGCCGACCGGGGCGCCGGGCCGGGGCCTCGGCATGTCCGGGCACCAGGTGCTGGTGGCGCTGCCCAGGATCGACGGCGCGGCGGGCACCGACGACCTGTCCGACGGCCTCGGCGCGCTGGTCGACGCGGTGGCCGCGGCGTGGCCGGGTGAACCCGCGCCTCGGGTGCGGCTGCTGCCGGGCATGGTCACCGTCGACGAGCTGCCGGCGGCCGACGAGCTGACCGGGCCGGACGCCGGGTTCGCGGTCGGCATCCACGAGCGGGACCTGTCCCCGGTGCGGCTGAACTTCAATGAGGACCCGCACTTCTTCCTGCTGGCCGACACACAGAGCGGCAAGACCGCGTTCCTGCGCCAGCTGGCCGGGCGGATATGCCGGGCATATACCCCGGAGCAGGCCCGCATCGTGCTGGTGGACCATCGGCGTGGCCTGCTCGGCGAGGTCAGCGGGGACCACCTGCTCGGCTACGGCACCAACGACGCGCACAGCAGGGGCCTGATCGCCGAGGTGGCCGACGCGATGACTGAAAGGTTACCGGGCCAGGACGTCACGCCGGAGCAGTTGCGGGCCCGGAACTGGTGGCAGGGCCCGCGGATCTTCGTGCTGGTCGACGACTACGACATGGTCGCGACGCACAAGGAGCACCCGATGATGGCGCTGGTGCCCCTGGTCGCCCAGGGCGCGGACATCGGCCTGCACGTCGTGCTCGCCCGCCGCACCGGTGGCGCGGGCCGCGGGCTGTTCGAACCGCTCCTCGGCCGGCTGCGGGAGGTCGGCACGGCCGGCCTGATGATGTCCGGCGACCGCGACGAGGGCCCGCTGCTCGGCGGCATGCGCGCCCAGGTGCTGCCGCCCGGCCGGGGCTGGCTGGTGGACCGCCGGGGCAGCAAGGAGTTCGTCCAGCTCGCCTGGCAACCCCCCATGGCCGTTTGAGGCCACCCCGGAAACTCGGCCCGCCGGCATGTTTGTCTTTCCCCAAGCCAGATTGGAGTGCGCATGAGTCAGGTCAACGCGGTGCCGGACCGGATGCTCGACTTTCTACAGATTCCCGTTCCGGATCTCACACCGCTTCAGCGATCCACACCCGCGGCCAGCTGTGCGCCCGGCGTCGTCAAATGCACTCAGGTTTTCAACGCCGACCCGAAAGCCACCGCCAAACTGCACGAGTTTCTTACCCACATGGCACAGGGCATCACCGCGTACCGGGTGCTCGTGACCAAATGCGCGCAAACCTATTCCGACGGCGCGGCGTACACCGAAGCGACGCTCAAGGCCGCCTGCACCTACGACGCACGGCAGATGCTCCCCGACATCGCCCCCAGTCTCACCACACCCCACCCGGAATCGTAGGCGGGTGGCCGATGACCTCATCGTATGACTGCGTGCATCCCTACGAACAGCTGAGAACACTTCGGGCCGAGCAGCAGCATCTGCGCAGCTTGTCCGCCGCCGGCGAGATGTGGCACCGGGCCGCGGCGCTCATCGACGGCATGGTGACCAACCTGAACAACCGGAAGACGAGCATGCTCGGCACCGCGTGGTTCGACGAAGGCGGCCGCACCTTCGGCGAGGAGGTCAACAAGTCCCTGAACTCCATGATCGCCTGCAGAGACATCATCAACCGATCCGGCGTCGTCGGACAGATCAACGATCTGAGCCTTCAGTTTCCCAACATCTACAACTCGGTGAACCGCGTGTGCGAGGAGTTCAAAGCCGCCGACGAAGCCGGAAGAATCAAAAGCCTTCCCGACGTTTTCGTCTTCAGTCGAAAAGCATCACCATTCACCGACCAACTCGACCGGCACTACGACCTGGTCGCCGCGGCCATGCGCAAGTTCGAAGCGGAGGCGCCGGACTGGGTCGGACCGCGGGCCGCACTGGCTGATCGCGGCAATGCTCCCGACAACACACCGAGCAGCAACCCGACCAGCTCGTCGGCCGGTACTCCGACGAACGGCGCGGCCGGCGATCCCGCCAGTGCGGAGTCCCCGGAGTCACAGTCCCCCGACAACGCCAATCCCGGTGAGCCGCAACAGGTGTCCGACGCGCTCGGTGCGGCGACGAGCGCGCTGCAGGCGGCGCAGGAGCTGCTCGGCGGCACGCAGGTGCCCGACGCGGTTCCCGTTTCCGATCTCGGCGGGCTGGGCCTTGACCCGGCGGCGTACGGGTCGCCGCGACTGGCCGGTCTCGACGCCGCCGCGTTCGGTGGGTCCGCCGGTGGCGCCGCTTCGGCCCCTTCAGTCGGGGGTCCGGGCGCTGGGAGCACGAACATCACCGGCCCCGGCGGCGCCGTCGGCGCGGGCATGGCTCCCCTGTCGGCCGGCGGCCTTGCCCGCGGGTTGGCGGCGCCGGCGGCCGGCGCCGGCTCGACACCGCCGATGTACCCACCGAACGCGGGCGCGGCAGGCGCGCGACAAGCGGCTGCCGGGATCAAACCCGGTAACAGCAACCGGTCGGCCGCCGAGTCCGGGCCACGCCCGCGCCGCGGCACGTCGGCCGGGCCGGTGACACCGGGGGTCGCGCTGACCGGACGAGCAGGCGCGGCAGCACCCAAACCGGCGGCACAACGCAGCTGGGACAACGACAACGACTCACTCCAGGTGCTCGACGAGCACCTGTGGCAGGTGAACCCACCGGAGGAGGAAACCCATGGACAAGATCGACGGCGACCCGGCCGCGATGGCCACGACCGCGCAGCAGCTCACCGCTCCCCCGATGCCGAACTCGCTGGGCCGGGTGGCCGCGCCAATCAACCCACCAGGGCTCGTTGAGGGCTTCGCAATGTCCATTGTGGACAAACTAGCTTCGGTGGCCGCCGCGGACTACCTGACCAAGGTCACCGGCGACATCGTCACCCACGCCGCGAACATCCACGACATCTCGCTCGAGTACAGCTGGGCCGACCTCGCCTCCGCCGCCGGGTTGGTCGGCGCGTCGGCCAAGGTCGCCAACCAGGGGATCAGCCTGGTCAAGACCGTGACCGGCGGTGGCGCCGAACCCGCCGCCGCCACCGAAACCGAACAGGAGTGACGGCCATGGCCATCCCGTACAACCTGGTGCCGATGGAGATGCTCGTCGCGATGAGCACCGCGGAGGTCGCCAACGCCCCCGGCTACCTCGACGCGGCACGGATGTGGACCGAGGTGCGCACCTGGATCGACGGCGCCCGCACCGAACTGCGCACCAGGTCGGAGTCCCTGCTGCCGCACTGGCAGGACGCGGCCGCACAGGACTGGGCGACGAAGGTCCAGGCCGACGACGCCGACCTGGCGGGCTGGGCGTCGCGGATCGACGCCTCCCAGGTGTCGGCGACCCTCACCACGCTGTCCGGCGCGATCACCCGGACCCACATGGAGGTGCTCGCCCTGCACGGGCAGTACCTGGCCGCCCTGTCCAACCCGTTGACCGCGTGGGCGGCGCTGGGGTTCCAGCAGGCGGCAGGCTCGGTGATGACCGCGCTCGGCGCGGAGTTCGACATGGCCATCGCGAAGACCGCGTCGGCCGCCGGGGTCAAGGCGCCGGACATCCCGACCGTGGAGATCAAGCCGTCGGCCGACGGAAACACGGCGGAGGACGCGGTCAAGGCGCTCACGGCCACCTCGGGCGCGATGTCCGAGCTGGAGACCCTGGCCACGACGATGGGCTTCGGCCAGGGCGGCGGCACCGGCAACTCCGGGGACTACACCGGTAACCTGCCGTCGCTCGCCGGCGTGGCGCCCACAATGCCGAGCGGCGCCAACCTGACCGCCGCCACGCCCGGCGCGGGCGCCGCACCGACGCTCAGCGGCATGTCGCTGCCGTACGGCACACTCGGCACGACCGGCCTTCCGGTGACGGCGAAACCGCTCGCCGCCAAGCGGGCCCCGGTCGCCGCGGCGGACGTGTCCCCGGCCGCCCAGAACCCGGCCGCCGCGACGCAGGCCAGGTCCGGGTCGGCCCCGCCGCCCATGATGCCGCCGATGGGCGGGCAGGCCGCGGCCGCCGTACGACCGGCCGGCAGCAACGCCCCGACCGGCCAGTCCCGCACGACCCGGAAGCGCACGGACGCGACCAACGCCGTACCCGCGGACCTGCGCGGCCGGTCCGGCGGATAACGAGCCCGCAAGACCGGCAGGCGAGGAGCGGACTCGTACGGTGCCAGGAAGTTCTTCGCGGTGACGGATTTGTCAGAGGACGGCAGGTGCGCCGGGTTCCGGAGCTGGTTCCCGCGCACATGCCGCCGGCCACCCGGGAATTCCTGACGATGGTGTGACACCACCGTGCTGAACAAACTGCGCGAACGCGGCATACCCACCCGAGACACCCACGGACGTCCGCGCATCGAAGCAGGTGATGCTCGATGACCCAGGCATGTAGCTGTGTCGATTCGATCAGGTTCGGATGGGGCCGTTGTCGTTCAGGCCGTCACCGTGATCATGGGCGTCGTCGTCGGCCTCACTTTCCTCTTCGGCATCGGCAACGTCCTCAACCTCGCGCTTCAGCTCGGCGTGCCCGCCTGGGTCGCGCCGCTGGTGGCTCCTGCAGTTGATCTTTCGATCCTCTTCGCCAGCGTGGTCACCCTCGCACTGAACGTGGCAGAGCCTCTGGTCGCGGGCGAGTTCGGTAAGGCGGCGTTCGACGCGGTAAGGGCCACTCCTCCTGATCGGCTGCGTGTCCGGCTCGGGGTTGGCGCCGCTCGGGCCCGCAAGCTCGTCAAGATCGTCCGGTCCGAGTTCGAGGAGCAGGTCGCTGCCCATCGACCCGCGGGTGACGTGGTGAACGAGATGCAGGATGCGGCCACCATGGCAGCATGAACCGACCGTGTAGCAGCTCTGAGCAGGCATTCGTCGCAGATCTTTCCGCGTGTGTCGACGTGGAGACAGCTAGCGAGGGATCTGCCAGGGGCCCCACAGGGAGGCGATTCCGTCCGCGTGACCCCAGTCAATGTGCTGGACGTGTTTTGGTGGCGACGTGCCAGAGGACGACGAGGAATGATGCAGACGCCCTGCGCGACGTCTGCTCAACCTTCTCGGGTGCCAGGCGTCACATTCCGGTCGTCCGTCCGCAAGGGGCATCGCTGTCGGCACCGTCGCGGCGGCCTACCAGGCGGGCGAAGTCGGTGCCGGACAGGTCGCGCTGCCCGAACGCGGTCGCCTCGCCCTGCCGGTCCATTCTGCTCCGGCGGCGATTGCGGCCCGCGCGACCGTGATGGCGCCGTGCCCGCACCCATCTGCTTTGACCACTGCCATGGTCCGGGAACGAGTCCGCGCCCGTGCGATCGCGATGTTCCTGCCGATCGCCTCCGGGATCGTCTGCGGCGTGGGCGGTAGGAGGTCGACGGATCTGGGCTCGGATATGCCGCGCGTGCTGGTCACTGCCGCATCCTTGGATCGTGTGTAGGGTCGGCATACATGGGCGGGCAGCCGTGATCGATGGCTTCGGGGCGCAGTTCGTAGTGCCAGGGTTCGTTGCGGTAGATCTGGCACAGCCCGTACTCGGCGCCGTGCTCGGACAGCCACGCTTTGGCATCGGAGTGCCCAATGTCGACCGCGTCTCCCGACACGTGAGCAGACGTGTCGGGGGTGGCCACCCATCGGGCGGCTTCCTTTTCTGAGCCGTACTTCGAGACCGCCTCATGGAATAGTTGTTCCTGGTACTCCGGGGAACGCCAGCCACCATTGACGAAGAACTCGACCCCGTCGTCCGCGGCATCGGTTGCAGCTCGGCGCAGGGCACCGAGCAGATCGGGATCGAGGTTGGCCACGGCCGGAATCTCGTCATCGAAGACCATCACGGGGTCAGGGACAGCGCCATGTGCCTTGCCGAGGGCGCGCCGGACGGCCGAGGACGCCAGCAATCGGGTGCGGCGGGCCGCTGTTCGTGCTGGTTCGCTGTAGGTCATGCCACCAATCAAGGCAGCGTGGTGTTGCCAGCACGTATGTGGTTTTCGATATGCCGACGATAGGCGCCGGCTCGTAGCATCGGAGCATGCGTGTGTTGGTCGTCGAGGACGAGACCTATATGGCAGAGGCCATCCGCGATGGGCTGCGCCTGGAAGCGATCGCCGCCGACATCGCCGGTGACGGCGACACCGCTCTGGAACTGCTAAGCGTCAACGCCTACGACATCGCCGTCGTCGACCGAGACATTCCCGGACCCTCCGGTGACGAGATCGCCAAACACATCATCGCTTCCGGCAGCGGCATGCCTATCCTGATGCTCACCGCTGCCGACCGTCTCGACGACAAGGCCACCGGGTTCGAGCTCGGCGCCGACGACTACCTCACCAAGCCGTTCGCACTCCAGGAACTCGTGCTCCGGCTCAGAGCCCTCGACCGCAGGCGCGCCCACAACAGACCACCCGTGCGAGAGATGGCAGGTCTGCGTCTGGATCCGTTCCGCCGCGAGGTCTACCGCGACGGCCGCTACGTCGCGCTCACCAGGAAGCAGTTCGCAGTACTCGAAGTCCTCGTCGCTGCCGAAGGCGGTGTCGTCAGCGCCGAAGAGCTCTTAGAGCGAGCGTGGGATGAGAACGCCGACCCCTTCACCAACGCCGTGCGCATCACTGTCTCGGCACTACGCAAACGCCTCGGCGAACCCTGGATCATCGCCACCGTGGCCGGCGTCGGTTACCGCATCGACACAGCACCCGCCACCGGACGTGAGGGAGGCGACCGTGGATAGAGCCCCTGGGTTGAGCGTTCGCCTCAAGCTCACCCTCAGCTACGCCGGGTTCCTTATGCTCGCAGGTGCCTTGCTGCTCGCCGCCGTGGGAGTCTTCTTCCTGCAAGGCCTACCCGATGGTGCTATCTACGCCACCGGTAACTTTATGATCAACCGCTCCGTCCTCCTGCGTGCGTTCGCTCCGTTCGTGGCCATCGTGTTGGCGTTCCTGCTGGTCTTCGGACTCGTGGGAGGGTGGATTCTCGCCGGCACCGTGCTCGCCCCGCTGACCCAAATCACGGTCGCTACACACGTGGCCGCGAACGGATCACTCTCCCACCGAATCCGGCTACCGGGCCGCAAAGATGAGTTCCGCGAACTCGCCGACGCCTTCGACACCATGCTCGCACGGCTCGAAGCACACGTCGCCGAACAGCAGAGATTCGCAGCCAACGCCTCCCACGAACTGCGCACCCCACTGGCGATCACGCAGACACTTCTCGACGTGGCCCGCAACGATCTGAACGGCGACACTGGCGAACTCGTCGACCGCCTCCACTTCGTCAACACCCGAGCGATCGACCTCACCGAAGCATTGCTCCTGCTCAGCCGCGCCAACCAGCGGTCCTTCACCCGAGAACACGTCGACCTGTCCCTCGCAGCGGAAGAAGCCACTGAAACGCTTCTCCCCCTCGCAGAAAAACGCGGCCTCACCATCCA
>Ga0193742_1000140_pt1 | contig 51823 bp, 44 predicted proteins | sample L2c1metaG_FD_165511 | JGI IMG/M metagenome (GOLD analysis project Ga0193742, IMG submission 165511) | Soil microbial communities from a riparian zone of the East river system, Colorado, United States - L2c1 | ecosystem: Environmental > Terrestrial > Soil > Riparian zone | place: USA: East River... | reverse complement strand
CCCCCGCCCCCGTCGCCGGACCCGGCGCCGGAGCCCGGCATCGACCCGGCACCGCCCACCCCCGAGCCGGAGCCCGTCGGAGCCGACGAGGTCCCGGACGTTCCCGCCGCCCCCGCCGCCCCCGACTCCCCCGAGGCCCCCGACTCCCCGGACCTCCCGCCGTCGCCCGATCGACCCGCCTCCCCGCTGTCGACCGGCTTCGGCAGCCCCGAGGAGCCGTTCGGGCGGCCGCCCAGCAGCGGAGGCGGAGGCCGCAAGGTCCTGCTGATCGTCGGCGGCCTCGTGGTGCTGGCGCTGATCGTCGGCGGCCTCCTCTTCGCCATGGGCGACAGTGACAGCGACGACTCCCCCGAGCAGGCCGTGCGCGACTTCTTCGATGCGTCGGAGGACAAGGACTGCGCCCGCCTCACCGAACTGGTCGTCGAGAAGTCGTGGTCGCAGGGCGGCACCGTCACCCGCGAGAACGCGATCGAGCAGTGCAGCGACGAGATGGAGGCCGGCCCGCCGCTCGACACCGAGCTGAAGTCGGTGGACACCAAGTCCGAGCAGGGCGACAAGGCCGTCGTCAGCGTGAACTACACCCTCGACGACGAGACCGTCGACACCGAGATCGACCTGGTCAAGGAAGACGGCGACTGGAAGATCGACAGCGTCTGACACGGAGGGTGACTGCGACACCGGGGTCCCGCCTGGCTACCCTCGGACGTTTCTGAGGAAACGAACCATACGAAGCTGAGGAAACCCCCGTGTCGCAGTTCCCCCCTGGCCCCCCACCGAACATCCCCCCGGGAGGCCAGCAGCCGCCCGGTCCACCGCAGCAGCCCCCGGGTCCGCCCGGCCAGCCGCCCGGCCAGCCCGGCTGGGGCGCCCCGCCGCCGGGCCCTGCCCCACAGCCCGGCTACCCGCCGCAGCAGCCGCCTGGTCCGCCCGGTCAGCCTCCGGGCCAGCCCGGCTGGGGGCAGCAGCCCTACCCGCCGGCCACGCCTCCCTCCGGCGGTGGCGGCGGTGGTGGCCTCAAGATCCTCATCGGCGTGGCCGTGGTGGCCGTCGTCGCGATCGGCGCCTTCCTCGTCCTGGGAGGCAGCGACAGCGGCAGCAGCCCGGAGGACGCCCTCAACGACTTCTTCGCCGCGGCCCAGGACGGTGACTGCGCCGGGATGATGGACCTGATCACCACCTCGTCGTTCGCCGGCGCCGACCTCGACCAGGTGCGCAGCGAGTGCGAGGCGTCGATCGAGGCCGGCGACAACATCTTCAGCCCGGGCGACTCGATCGACAGCATCGAGACGAAGTCGGAGGAGGGCGACACCGCCGTGCTCACGGTCGCCACCACCACCGACGGCGAGCAGACCACCGACGAGATCACCCTCCGCAAGGAGGACGGCGACTGGAAGATCGACTTCTCGGAGATCGGCAGCTCCGACGACTCCGGCGGTGGAGGCTCCGGCAGCTCTGACGGCTCCGGCGACTCCGGCGACCTCCCGACCGACGACAGCGTCGAGGTCCCCGACGTCTCGATCCCCGAGGACCTCGACCTGCCCGACGACATCCCGCCGGAGTGCGACTTCTCGTCGTCCGACTACGACCCGGACGCCTGCCTCGACGCGATGGGCGGCTGACCCGGGAGAATGAACCCATGACGACCGGTCCGACGCCCACCACCCTGCATGTCGACGACACTGCCTGGGAGATCCACAAGCTGGTCGTCGGACCGGTCGACAACAACGTGTTCGTGCTGCGCTGCAAGTCCACCGGCGACGCCGTCCTGCTCGACGCCGCCAACGAGCACGACAAGCTGCTGGAGCTGTGCCGGGCGCTCAACGTGCGGCAGGTGCTGGAGACCCACGGTCACTGGGACCACATCCAGGCCGTGCCCCAGCTGCGCGACGCCGGCTACTCCGTGCACGTCACCGCGGCCGACGCCGACATGCTGCCGTCGTACGACCAGGTGCTGGAGCACGACACCGTGATCGAGGTGGGCGACCTGCGGCTGCGCACGATCCTCACGCCGGGCCACACGCCCGGGTCGATCTGCTTCCGGCTGGAGGGCTCGCCGATCCTGTTCAGCGGCGACACCCTGTTCCCGGGCGGGCCGGGGAACACCAAGTTCCCGGGCGGCGACTTCCCCACGATCGTCACCTCGATCGAGGACCGCCTGTTCACGTTGCCGCCCGACATCCTGGTGCTGCCCGGCCACGGCGACGACACCACGATCGGCAACGAACGGCCCCACCTGCAGGAGTGGATCGACCGGGGCTGGTAGGGCTGGTAGGACCGCCGCCGTGACCGACCCCACCCGACCGCTCCGCTACGACGAGCGTCCTGTCGACGACACGCCCGTCCACACCGTCGACCTCCCACCCACGCCGGTGCGCGACCGCAACATCCCGGCGACGGCGTGGGTCGAGGCGCCCGACGAGCTGCTCCACCTGGGCGACGACCTGCCGGGCCGCCCCGTCGCCGAGTACAAGCGCCGCATCGGCCCGTGGCTGCTGTGGCGCTCCGGCGGTGCCACCAAGGCCGATGCCCGCTACTGGGCCGCCCTCGCCGACGACCTCGCCACCACCCACGTGTTCCGCCTCTACCCCGACGGCACCGGCACCGGCGAGGGCGCCGCCCACACCCGGCACACCCGCTTCCGCACCTGGAAGGAATCCCTCCGCGACGCCACGGTATGACGCCCGGACCTCGGACCGGACTGGACTAGACTTAGTCCATGGTGGTCAACATCCATCAAGCGAAGACCCACTTCTCGCGGTACGTCGACGCCGCTGCCGCCGGCGAGGACATCGTGATCGCCAAGGCGGGTCGGCCGGTGGCTCGACTGGTGCCGTACGTCGAGCGCGGTCCGGCGCGGCACCCGGGGCGGTGGGCCGGCCGGATGACCATCGCGGACGACTTCGACAGCACGCCCGCATGGCTGGTCGACGCGTTCGAGGGCGCGTGAACCTCCTACTCGACACGCACGCGTTCCTCTGGTGGCTCGAGGGCACGCACCTTCCGGAGGAGGTGGCCGCCCGGATCTCCGATCCCGAGCAACCGGTGGCGGTCAGCGCCGCATCGATCTGGGAAGCCTCGGTCAAGGAGGCCCTGGGGAAGCTCCACACACCTGAACCGCTCGTCGAGGTCGTCGCCGACGACGGGTTCCGGCCGCTCGCGATCAGCTTCGAGCACGCGGCGCGGGCCGCCGAGCTGCCGCCGCACCACCGCGATCCGTTCGATCGGATGCTGATCGCGCAGGCGCAGATCGAGGGGCTGACGATCGTCACGCACGACGCGCAGTTCGCCCGCTACGACGTCCCGATCCTGAGCTGCTGAGCCGGAAACCCATCTCCGCCGCTGGTTTGTCACGCCGGGGCCGCGCGTTCTGCCATCCTGGAGGTGCGCACCAGCGGCGGGCTCCGGCTGGCGCAACGAGGCGGTTCGGGCGCATCCGCGGACGGCGGTTGTGGCGGCACCGGCGATGGCGGCACCTGGGGCACCCGACAACGGTCGCGCGTCGACAGGTCCACGGGCTCGACCCAGGGAGGACGCCCATGCGACGAGGCTTCACGATCCACCACAACGGTCCCCCGGCCGACTGCCTCGGTCAGCCGCACTCCCGCTGCGTCGCCTTCTGGGCCGGGGTCAAGCGCTTCCACACCGCCGAGCCGCCCCGCGGCAACGGCTGGTCGGACATCGCCTACAGCTTCGGCATCTGCCCCCACGGCGAGCGGCTGGTGGGCCGCGGCTGGGACAAGCGGCAGTTCGCCAACGGCTCCGACGACGTGGGCGCCGACGACGGCGGCGACTCGGAGTGGTACACGGTCCTCACCTTCATCGGCGGCGACGTCTCCACCCGCGACGAGGAGAAGCCGCCACCCAAGATGGTCGCGGCCACCGCCGCCCTCATCGGCGAGGGCCGCAGGACCGGACGCTGCGGCGACCGCGTCACGCCCCACAACTTCTGGAAGAAGAAGCCCTGCCCGGGGCCGGTGTTCACCGCCCTGGCCCGGGAGTGGGACAACCGACCGCTCCCGACCAACTTCGAAGTCCAAGAACCGGAGGAACCCGAGATGCTCATCATCGACAGCCCCGGCCGACCCGCCCTGGTCGTCGGCCTCGGCGGCGTCAAGACGATCAACCCCGCCCAGCGCAACGCGCTGCGGGCCATCGGCGTCGAACCCAAGCAGGTCGACGGCGCGACCTCGGACGCGCTGTTGTCGCTCCAGGACGACTAGCAGGCCCCCGACGGAGCCGTAGGTCACACCCGCGAGCTATTTCTCCTATCCGCGTAGTGCGAATAGAATGCCCCGCATGCCTGAGCCCGTGACAGAGCCGTCGCCTGAGCTCTTCGCTGTCCAGAACCTGCACGTCCGGGTCGCCGGGACCGACAACGAGATCCTCCGCGGCGTCGACCTCGCCATCGGCGCGGGCGAGCTGCACGCCCTGATGGGGCCCAACGGGTCGGGCAAGTCGACCCTGGCCAACGCCCTGCTCGCCAGCCCCGAGTACGAGGTCACCGACGGGCGCATCCTGTTCCGGGGCGAGGACGTCACCGACTGGGACACCGAGGTCCTCGGCAAGGCCGGCATCTTCCTGGCCTTCCAGTACCCGCAGACCATCCAGGGCGTGTCGGTGATCAACTTCCTCCGCCAGGCGCTGTCGGCCCGCAAGGGCATCGACCTCTCGGTCCTCGAGCTGCGCCTGGCGATCATGGAGTGGATGGAGCGCCTCGACATGGATCCGGCGTTCGCCGACCGGTACCTCAACGAGGGCTTCTCGGGCGGCGAGAAGAAACGCAACGAGATCCTCCAGATGGCCATCCTCGAGCCCGAGGTGGCGATCCTCGACGAGACCGACTCCGGCCTCGACATCGACGCGCTCAAGGTGGTCGCCCGAGGCGTCGAGGAGGTCCGCAAGGACCGGCCCGAGCTGGGCATCCTGGCCATCACCCACTACCAGCGGCTGCTCGACTACCTGCAGCCCGACGTGGTCCACATCCTGATCGACGGACGGATCGTCGCCTCGGGCGGTCCGGAGCTGGCGAAGCAGCTCGAAGCGGAGGGTTACGAGGCATGGCGTTGAACCACACCCCCGGAGCGGCCGACGTGCCCGAGCTCGACGTCCCTACCATCCGCAAGAAGTTCCCCATCCTCGACCAGCAGATGAACGGCCACCGCCTCGTCTACGTCGACTCGGCGTCGTCGTCGCAGAAGCCGGCGTCGGTCATCGACGCCATGAGCCGCTACTACGAGACCACCCACGCCAACGTGCACCGCGGCGTCTACGCCATCGCCGAGGAGGCCACCCGCCTCTACGAGCAGGCCCGCACCAAGGTGGCCCGCTTCGTCGGCGCCCCCTCCCCCAACGGCGTGATCTTCACCAAGAACGTCACCGAGGCCATCAACCTGGTGGCGTACTCGTGGGGCCGGGCCAACCTGCAGGCCGGCGACGCCATCCTGCTCACCGAGATGGAGCACCACGCCAACCTGGTGCCGTGGCTGATCCTGGCCCAGGAGCGGGGCGTCGAGCTCCGGTACCTGCCGGTCACCGACGACTACCAGCTCGACCTGACCGAACTCGACCGCCTCGTCGACGGCGTGAAGCTGGTCTCGGTCACCGCCATGTCGAACGTGCTCGGCACGCTCACGCCGCTCGACCGCCTGGTCGACGCCGCCCACGCCGCCGGCGCGCTGATCCTGGTCGACGGCGCCCAATACGTCCCCCACCTGCCCACCGACGTGCAGGCCCTCGACGTCGACTTCTTCGGCTTCACCGGCCACAAGATGCTCGGGCCGACCGGCATCGGCGTGCTGTGGGCCCGCGAGGAGCTGCTGGAGGCCATGCCGGCGTTCCTCGGCGGCGGCGAGATGATCCGCGACGTGCGGCTCGACGGCTGGACGCCCAACGACCTTCCCTGGAAGTTCGAGGCCGGCACGCCACCGATCGCCGAGGCCGTGGGCCTGGCCGTGGCGGTCGACGAGCTGACCGCCATCGGTATGGACGCCGTGCGGGCCCACGAGGTGTCGCTGACGGGGTACGCCCTGCGCACGCTCACCGAGCGCTTCGGCGACGACCTCGCCATCCACGGTCCCTCCGAGCCGTCGCAGCGAGGCGGCGTCGTGTCGATGCAGCTGGGTGACATCCACGCGCACGACGTCTCGCAGGTGCTCGACCAGCACGGTGTGTGCGTGCGGGCCGGGCACCACTGCGCCAAGCCGCTGATGCGGCGTCTCGGCGTCAACGCCACGGCCCGGGCGTCGTTCTACGTGTACAACGACACGGACGACGTCGACGCACTGGCCGACGCGCTCGCAGCGACGCGAGACTTCTTCGCCATCTAGTCCGGAAGGAACCCCAGCGCATGCCCGGTCTCGAAGATCTCTACCGCGAGATCATCCTCGACCACTATCGCAACCCACGGAACCGGGGTGAGCTCCCCGTGCCGCCCAGCACCCGGGTGGAGGGGTTCAACCCGCTGTGCGGCGACGAGATCGTGGTCTACCTCGAGGTCGATCCCGACACCGACACCGTGAGCGACCTGCGCATCGATGGGCAGGGCTGCTCGATCAGCCAGTCGTCGGCGTCGATGATGTCGGCGGCGGTGAAGGGCAGGACGCTCGACGAGGTGCGGGCGCTCTCCCGGGCGTTCAAGGCGATGATGTCGATCCACGAGCAGGCGCTCGACGACGGGTCCGACGGCGCCGACGCCACCACGGCCGACGACCTGGAGATCCACGAGGACGTGAAGCTCGGCGACCTGGAGGCTCTCCGCGGGGTCGTGAAGTTCCCGGTCCGCATCAAGTGCGCGACCCTCTCGTGGAACACCCTGCTCCAGGGCCTCGAGGAGACCGCCAAGCCGTAACGCCGCCGATCCCCCAACCTCCGCCCGGGACACCGCGCTTCGGGGCGGAACGGGGGAAGCATGCGGAGGATCTCTGGACCGCGGAGCTGGGCGCGGCGATCAGCGTCGCCCCTGCCGTCGCCGGCGACACGATCCTGGTGGCGGCCGACGACGGGCGGCTGGTGGCGCTCCCCGCGGCCGGCTGCGGCGCCCCGACCTGCACGCCGGGGTGGGAGGCGTCGGTGGGTGGCACGCCCGCGACGGCGCCGGTGGTCGGTGGCGAGGTGGTGTACGTCGCCACCACGGCGGGCGACGTGGCCGCCTTCCCGCTCGGCGGCTGCGCGTCGCCACCGCCGTGCGCGCCGCTGACCACGGTCTCGGCCGGCAGCCGGGTCACGGGTGGCACGCCCGCGACGGCCGGGTGGTGGTCGGCACGGAGGACGGCCGCCTGGTCGCCTTCGGACTCCCGGGGTAACCGCCCGCTACTCGCCGAGGGCGCTGTTGACGGCGGCGGCGAGGGCGAAGCACTGCTCGGTGATGCCGCCCTCGGCGTGGCTGGAGATGTCGATCACCACCCGGTTCCAGCTGTTCGACCAGTCGGGGTGGTGGTTCAGCTTCTCGGCATGGATGGCGACCATGGTCATGAAGCCGAAGGCCTCCACGAAGTTGCGGAGCTCGATCTCCCGGTGGAGCCGACCGTCGGCGAGCCCCCAGCCCGGCACTTCGACCAGGCGGGCCTCGGCTTCGTCGTGACTGAGGCGTGTCATGCCAGATCCTTGCCCCGCCGGCACGGGATAGATTCCTGCCCGAGGCGAACCAGGGGGAAAGCGATGCGCAGGTTCTGGGGGATTCTGGGCGTGGCCGCGCTCGCCACGTCGTTGGGCGGCTGCTGGGTCCAGCAGGGGTTCGACGCGGGGCACACCCGCTACAACCCCGACGAGACGGCGATCACCAGCGCCAACGTCGACCAGGTCGTGCAGCTGTGGTCGGCCGACACGGGTGACGTACCCGTCACGTGGCCGCTGTCGGTGAACGGGTGGGTCTTCGCGGTCTCCCCGACCGACGGGACGTCGGGGAACCGCATCATCGGGGTCGACGCCGCCACCGGCGCGATCGCCTGGGACACCACGCACTCCGTGTCGGGGTGGCAGATGGGCGCTCCCGTGTACCTCGACGGCAACGTCGTCGTGCCCTACGGCTACCTCCGGGTCGGCGGCTACGCCTTCGTCGAGGCGACGACGGGCGCCATCGTCGACGACCGGGGGCAGTCGAGCGGCACGTGGGGCAGCGCCGTGGTCGACGGCGAGCTCGTCACCACGGGCTCCTTCTACGGCTCGGTCATCCCGATCCCCTACAGCGCCTCGATCTACGGGCCGTGCACCGCGTCCATCGCCGGCGTCATGCCCAACTCCCCACCGCCGCCGCGGACCGACTTCGCCTACGTCGGCACCGACGTCATGTGGAACTCGGGTACGCGTGCACAGGGTTTCGTCGGCTGCAACCCCGGGACCGGGGGGTACGCCACGACCTGGCTCACCGAGCTGGGCGGCCAGCCCACCGGCGTGGTCGCCGTCGGCGACGACGACGTCGCCTACACCGACGCGACCGGCACCCTCACGGTGCTCGACTCGAGCACGGGAGCTGTCCTCTGGACCGCCGAGCTGGGTGGCTCCCCCGCCGCACCGGCCGTCGCCGAGGGACAACTGTTCGCCACGACCGGCGACAACCGGCTGGTCGTGCTCAACGCCGCCACCGGGGCCGTGCAGTGGGAGGCCGCGCTCGGCGAGGGCGGCAGGGCCACCGTGGCCGGCGACGTCGTGTACGTGACGCAGGTCGCCGGCGACACGATCCTCGCCTTCGCCCGTGCCGGCTGCGGTGCCGCGACCTGCACCCCGTTGACGACGATCACCGTCGGCGGCGACATGACGAGCGACCCCATCGTCGACGACGGGCGCCTGGTGGTCGGCACCACCGACGGCCGCATCGTCGCCTACGGGCTTCCCGACGATTACTCCGGGTAGGGTCTCGCTCCACCGATCCAGCGACCGGGGGATGCGATGGGACTCGACCAAGCCGAGCTGACGCCGTTGTTCGAGAAGGTCGTCGGAGCCGGCAACGTGCTCGCCGGCGACGCCGCCAGCGACGACTACAGCCACGACGAGGCCCTCACCACCCCGCCCGTCGCTCCGGCCGCCGTGGTGCTCCCGGCGACGACCGAGGAGGTCGCCGCGGTCCTCCGGCTGGCCGACGAGCACCGCATCCCCGTGACCGCCCGCGGTGCCGGCACCGGCATGTCGGGCGCCTGCGTCCCCCAGGCCGACGGCATCGTCGTGTCCTTCGAGCGCATGAACCACGTGCTGGAGGTCGACGAGGAGAACTACGTCGCCGTGGTCGAGCCGGGCGTGCAGCTCGACCAGCTCGACGCCGTGCTCGCCCCGCTCGGCCTCGTCTACCCGGTGTTCCCCGGCGAGTACTCGGCCAGCCTGGGCGGCAACGTGAGCACCAACGCCGGCGGCATGCGGGCCGTGAAGTACGGCGTCACCCGCCAGCACGTGCTGGGCCTCGACGCCGTGCTGCCGTCGGGCGAGGTGATCCAGTGCGGCGGCAAGATCGTGAAGGTCTCCACCGGCTACGACCTCACCCAGCTCGTCGTCGGCTCCGAGGGCACGCTCGCCCTGGTCACCAAGGCCTACCTCAAGCTCTATCCCCGCCCGGCCCACGGCGCCACCGTGCTCGCGCCCTTCACCACGCTCGACGAGGTGACCAACGCGGTGCCGAAGATCGTGGCCAGCGGCGTCGGCCCGCTCATCCTCGAGTACATCGACATGCTGACGATGGCCGCCATGTCGTCGCACCTCGGGCTGGAGCTGGGCATCCCCGACGACGTGAAGGAGCGGGCCTTCGCCTACCTGGTGGTCGGGCTGGAGAGCACCCACGCCGACCGCCTGGACGAGGATGCCCAGACGGTCAGCGAGCTGATCGCCGAGCTGGGCGCCATCGACGTGTACGTGCTGCCGCCCGCCGCCGCCACCCAGCTCATCGACGCCCGCGAGAAGGCGTTCTGGGTGGCCAAGGCCAGCGGCGCCGACGACATCATCGACGTGGTCGTGCCCCGGGCCAGCGTCCCGGAGTTCATGCAGAAGGTGGGCGAGATCGCGTCCGCCAACGGCGCCTGGATCGCCGGCTGCGGCCATGCCGGCGACGGGAACGTCCACATGGCGGTGTTCCAGAAGGACGAGGAGGCGCGCCACCGGGTGATGACCGAGCTGTTCCGGACGGGCATGGACCTGGGCGGTGCGATCTCCGGGGAGCACGGGCTCGGGCGGGCCAAGAAGGGGTACTTCCTCGAACTGGAGGATCCCGCCAAGATCGCCCTGATGCGCCGCATCAAGACCGCCTTCGACCCCAACGGGATCCTCAACCCCGGCACGATCTTCGACGACGAGGAGTACGACCGATGAACGGTGCCCAGGCCCTGATCCGCACCCTGGTGGCGAGCGGGGTCGACACCTGCTTCGCCAACCCGGGCACGTCGGAGATGCACTTCGTCGCCGCGCTCGACACCGTCCCCGAGATGCAGGGCGTGCTGGCGCTGTTCGAGGGCGTCGCCACCGGTGCCGCCGACGGCTACGCCCGCATGTCCGGCCGGCCGGCCGCCACCCTGCTGCACCTCGGCCCGGGCCTGGGCAACGGCCTCGCCAACCTCCACAACGCCCGCAAGGGGCATGTGCCGATCGTCAACGTCGTCGGCGACCACGCCACCTACCACAAGCAGTACGACGCCCAGCTGGAGTCCGACATCGAGACCGTGGCCCGCAACGTGTCGCCGTGGATCCGCACGTCGGCGTCGTCGGCCGACGTGGGGCGCGACGCCGCCGAGGCCGTCGCCGCCGCCGTCGGTCCGCCGGGCGAGGTGGCCACGCTGATCCTGCCGGCCGACGTGAGCTGGCTCGACGGGGGCGAGGTGGCCGACCCGGTGGCGCCCCGGGCCCGGGCGGAGGTCGACGGCGACGTGGTCGACGCCGTGGCCAAGGCGCTGCGCTCGGGTGAGCCGACGGCGTTCCTGCTGGGCGGGGCGGCCCTGGTCGAGCCGGCGCTGCTGGCCGCCAGCCGGGCCGCCAACGCGGCCGGGGCGAAGCTGCTGGCCGAGACGTTCCCCACCCGCGTCGAGCGGGGCGCCGGCCTGCCGGGGGTCGAGCGGATCGCCTACCTGGCCGAGTTCGCGGCCATGCAGCTGGGTGGCCTGCGCCACCTGGTTGTGGTCGACAGCAAGGCGCCGGTGAGCTTCTTCGCCTACCCGGGCAAGGACAGCTACCTGGTGCCCGACGGCTGCGAGGTGCACGTGCTGGCCGAGGGCCACCACGACGTCACCGGTGCCCTGGAGGCCCTCGCGGAAGCGGTGGGCGCTCCGGCCGACGGTGCCGTGCTGCAGCCGTCGATGCTCCCCGGCACGCCGTCCGGGCCCCTGACCCCCGACGCCATCGCCCAGGCCATCGGGGCGCTGCTGCCGGAGGGGGCGATCGTGTCGGACGAGGCCAACACGTCGGGCCTGTCGATCCCCGGCCACACCGCAGGCTCGCCCCGGCACGACTGGCTGTGCCTCACCGGTGGGGCGATCGGCCAGGGCATGCCGGTGGCGACCGGTGCCGCCGTCGCCTGCCCGGACCGCAAGGTGCTGAGCCTGCAGGCCGACGGCAGCGCCCTCTACACCCTCCAGTCGCTGTGGACCCAGGCCCGCCACGGGCTCGACGTGGTCACGATCCTCTACAACAACCGGTCGTACGCGGTGCTCAACATGGAGCTCAACCGGGTCGGCGCCGAGGCGCCCGGTCCCAAGGCGAAGGCCCTGCTCGACCTCTCGGGCCCCGACATCGACTTCGTGTCGCTGTCCCAGGGACTCGGCGTCCCCGCCACCCGCGCCACCACGGCCGACGAGCTCTCCGACCAGCTCGCCCGAGCCCTCGCCACCGAAGGCCCCACCCTCATCGAGGCGATGGTCCCCTCGATCATGTAGGCGGTCGCTCCGGTCAGGTGGCGACCAGGGCCTCCCAGTCGGGGATCGCGTCGAGGACAGGTTGCACGTAGGCGTCGACGACCTCCGCGGGCGCCTCGTTGGCGCCGCCGCACACCGAGAAGGAGGTGTCGGCCAGGGTCTCGCCGCGGTCCGTGATCTCGAGGGACCGGCTGGTGCCACCGTCACAGCCGCCGTCGTCCTCGACGTCGAGGTCGGCGACGGTTCCGCCGTCGGACACCAGGTCGTCCCAGACGTCGGCGGGCAGGGGCGCGGTGACGTCCTCGATCACGTCGCCGTAGCTGTCGACCACCGCGCGGACCTCGGTCGCGTCGATCGTCAGGGTGTAGCTGCGGTGGAACTCCGGCGGCACCGACGCGTCGCCGAACTCGTAGGTGATCGAGGCCTCGTCGCTGAGCGTGACGTCGTCGCCGTCGTCGGCACCGTCGTCGTCGCCGCACGCCGCGGCGACGCCCACGAGGCCGATGATGGCGAGGACGAGTGCCAGCCTCGCCGTCGTCGCCGTCACCCCGGAGCGCTCCCGGGGAGGGTGAACCAGGGGCCCGTGCGGCCGTGGGTGATGTCGATCTGTCGCCAGATGTCGTGGACCTTGTAGGGCTCGTCGTCGAGCCAGGCTTCGACGTCGGCACGGGTGGGGAGGTCGACCACCATCACCGAGCCGATCATCCGCTCGGCGTCGTCCAGCAGGGCGACCGCGAACAGGAGCGTGCCCAGCTCCACCATCTTCTCGCAGCGGGCCATGTGCTCCGGCCGCACCGCGATCCGACGCTCGCGCGCACCGTCGTCGTCATGGTCATGGGCGATCACCACGAACTGCATCGCCCGACCATGCCCCAGCCGGCACCGGGGGTGCACGTTTCACGGGCAAATGCTTGACCTGAGGGTCGAGGTGTGGCGAGGGTAAGGGCCGTCCCCGCGATCGAACGGGCGCCGGCTGGTGGAGGCGCGTACAGTCAGAAGCCGCTGGCGGAGAGAACGACCTTGTCCGATGTCCTGACGTTCCTTCTCATCGAACTCCCCCCGAACGACTCCCACGTCACGGGTGTCGCGCCTGCTGCCGTGGTGCAGGAGGCCGTCCGGGCGGCGGGCGGGACCGTCACCGACGAGGGCGCCGGAGCCGGCGGCGACGCGACGGGTGCGCACACCGCCGTCTTCCACATCGCCAGCGGCGCCGCGCTGGCCGCGGTGCAGGTCGCCCGCACCCTCGCCGCCGCCCCGCCCCGCATGGCGCTGTGCACCGGCGACGCCGACGCCCGCTCCACCCTCGGCGGCGCCGCCCGCCAGCGCGCCGGAGCCCTGCTGCGCCTGACGCAACGCCGGCAGATCCTGGTCACGGCGTCGACAGCGGTGATGGCGAGCCCGGCGCTGCCCCGCCAGGCCGAGCTGGTCGACTGCGGCGTCCGCGCCCTCGACCCCACCCGTCCGCCCGAGCGCATCTACGAGCTGCGCCCCGGCTCGCTGGACCCCGGCGACCTCGCCACCACCCACGACGACGACCTCACCAGCTCCAACCTCGAATGGGCCCGCCGCGCCGCCCACGGCCCGGTGCTCGGCCGCGAGGACCCGCTCGCCGCGCTCGAAGCCGCCTGGCAGGCAACCCTGCACGGCAAGCGTCGCACGGTCGTGCTCTCCGGCGAGGGCGGCATCGGCAAGACCACCGTCGCCGCCGAGCTGGCCCTGCGCCTCCACGCCGAGGGCGCCCTCGTGCTCTACGGCCGCTGGGATCCCGAGCCCCTCGCCCCCTACCAGGCCATGCGGGAAGCACTGGGCTCCTACGCCAGCGCCTGCCCCACGCCCCGCCTGCGCATCGACCTCGACGGCTGGGGCGACGAGCTGTCCCGCCTGCTGCCCGACGTCGGGGCCCGGGTCGGCGGCGTCCGCTCCCCGCTGCGGGGCGACCCCGAGAGCGAGCGCCTGCGCCTGTTCGAGGCCATCGAGACCTGGCTGGACCGCCTGGCCAGCCGCCGCGGCCTGCTGGTGGTGCTCGACGACCTGCACTGGGCCGAGCGCTCGTCGTGGCTGCTGCTCGACCACCTGCGCCACTCCCCCGGCACCGCCCCCCGGATGATCCTCACGACCCTGCGCGAGGGCGAGGCCGGCGCCGACAGCTTCGAGCGCGACAGCGAGGGCCTCGAGCACGTGCGCCTCGGCGGGCTCGACGAGGCCGTGGTGGCCCAGCTCGTGGAGCAGACCCTCGGCCACACCGGCGGCCCGCTCGACGACGACCTGGTCACGTGGCTCACCGACGGGACCGCCGGCAACCCGCTGTTCGTCCAGGAGGTGCTGCGGGGCGTCGGCCGCAGCGACGACACGAGCCGGGCGCTGCGGGCGGCCCGTGATGCCGTCCCCGGAAGGTTGGCCGACGTGGTGGCCTGGCGGCTCAAGCAGCTCCCGGCCGCCACGAGCAGCCTCCTGGCCGACGCCGCCCTGATCGGCCCGACCTTCGACCTCGACCTGCTGGCCAGCGCCCGGGCGGCGACGCCGATCTCCCTGCAGGCCGCCCTGGACGACGGCGTCCGGACGGGTCTGCTGCAGGCCCGTGAGCCCGGGGGCTCGCGCTACGCCTTCACCCACGACCTGGTGCGCCGCGCCCTCCAGGAGTCCCGTGAGGGCAGCGAGAGCGCGTCGCTGCACCGTCGCATCGCCACCGCCCTCGCCAACCGGGCGCTGGCCGGCGGCGAGGTGATCGCCGCCGAGGTGGCCCACCACCACCTGCTCGGCGCCGACTACCAGACCATCGGCCCCGCGGTCCGCTGGGCCCGCAACGCCGCCGAGGCCGCCCGCCGGGAGACCGCCTTCGAGACCGCGGTCAACCTGCTCGGCCGGGCCATCGACGCCCACGACCGGTTCTACGGCATCGCCCACCTGCTCGCCGAGCCCGAGGCGCAGGACCTGGTCGGCAGCACGATCGAGGACGACGTCGCCCTGGCCTGCGAGCTGCGCCTGGAGCTGGCCGAGGCCCACGACCGCGCCGGCGAGTTCACCGCCCGCGACGAGCGCCACATGGAGGCCGCCGAGCTGGCCCGGCGCCTCGACCGCACCGACCTGTTCGTGCGCGCCGCCCTCGGCTTCGGCGGCATCCTGCCCGCCGCCGCACCCCCGAACCCCGACGCCAGCGGCCTGCTCGCCGAGGCTCTCGAGCGCATGCCCACCAGCGACAGCCGCTCCCGGGCCATCGCCCTGGCCCGCTACGCCCAGGTGCAGAACCTGGTCGCCCCCTATCCCGAGCGCCGGGCCCAGTCCGACGAGGCCGTCGCCATGGCCCGCCGGATCGACGCACCCGTCGTGCTGGCCCAGGTGCTGATGGCCCGCTGCCTCACCCTCGACGGCCCCGAGGACGCCGAGGAGCAGGTCGCCGTCGGCGAGGAGATCACCCGCCTGGGCGAGCGCACCGCGGATCCCGAGCTGGTCCTCCAGGGTGCCCGCGCCCGCATGCCGGCGCTCATCAACCTGGCGTGCCAGGACGAGGCCAGCGCCCTGGCCGAGACCTTCGCCCGCCTCGCCGACCAGGTCCGCCACCCCGACCACCTGCGGCTGGCCCGCATGTGGCGGATCATGCGGACCGGGCTCGACGGCCGCTACATCGAGGCCGAGGCCCAGGCCGACCAACTGCTCGACGAGCTCCTCGCCGCCGGCCACGTGCAGGGCGTCGGCATCCACTTCGTCCAGACGTTCGGCGGCCGCTGGCTCCACGGCGACCTCGAGCGCAGCCGCCCCGCCCTGGAAGCCATGAAGATGGTCTTCCCCAGCTCCATCCGCTTCTGGGCCATCTCGCTGTGGCTCGACATGTTCTCCGGCGAGGACGAGCGGGCCCGGGCCGAGCTGGCTGCCGCCGACCCCCGCCAGGTCCGTGAGCTGCCCTGGGACTACTTCTGGTGGCCGACGGTGCTGGCGTGGACCGTCGTGGCCACCCAGGGCGCCACCGTCGGGCAGGCCGACCGCGAGTGGGCCGCCGAGCTCTACGACGCCATGGAGCCCTACCGCGGCCGCAACTGCGCCCTCGGCTACGCGGCCTACGGCGGCGCCGTCGACCACTACCTCGGCACCCTCGCGACCGTCCTCGACCGCCACGACGAGGCCGTCACCCTGCTCGAGTCCGGGCTCGCCCGGCACCGCGAGCTCGAGGCCGTCGAGCTCACCGCCCTCTCCACCCGCTGGCTGGCCCACGCCCTGGCGGCCCGTGCCGGCCCCGACGACGTCGAGCGCGCCGGCCGCCTGCTCGACGAGAGCCTGACCGCCGAGCGCGAGCTGGGCCTCCACGGGTTGCCGCCCGCGGCGGAGCTGCCGCTCAGCCGTTGAAGCGGTCGAGGTGGGCCGACAACAGCGGGAACACGTCGCGCGCCGCGTTGCGGCCGATCAGCGCGTCGAGGTGGGCGTAGTCGGGCAGCACCAGCCGCTCGTAGAGCTTGGGGTCGTTGGCCTGCTGCAGCCAGCGCAGCGTCCGCAGGCTGCCCTCCGGGTGGAAGATCTGGTTGTGGGCGCCCTGCACCAGCAGCAGCGGCAGGCCCAGCCGCTCGGGATGGGCCCGGTAGACGTCGGCGCCCGCGGCGTCGAGCACGCCGCGGCGCTGGGTGACGTCGGCGAAGTGCTGGAACGTCGCCAGGTTGCCGACGCCGAACAGCTCGTCGAGCAGGTCGTGGGTGGCGTCGTCGAGCTGCTCGTGCCGATGGGTGCAGCCGTACATGGCGTTCACCCAGCGGCACACGGCCTTGCCGCAGCGCTCGTCGGACGCGATCGGCACCACCCGCAACAGCGTGTCGAGCACGGAGTTCGGCACCGTCGGCCCGCGCAGCGGCTGCACCCGCTGCAGGCCGAGCGCTGCGGCGATCTTCGGGATGCGCAGCGCCGCCTTGGTCTGGTTCAGCAGCGAGCTGGCGGTGTGCAGCGTGAACTGCATGCACACGCCCGACCGCACGCCGTCGAGACCGGAGGCCAGCGCCATCAGCAGCGTCGCCGACCCGACGCAGTGGCCCAGCGCCTGCACGCTGCCGGCCCCGGTCACCCGCAGGACCTCGGCCACGGCGGTCGGCCAGTCCTCGGTGGCGATGTCGTCGAGGTTGAACTGGCTCTTCGACGACTCGAGGTCGATGCTGGCGCGGTAGTCGAACAGCCAGACGTCGTAGCCCCGGGCCACCAGGTGCTCGGTGAGGTTGGTCTCGACGGTGCTGAGCAGGAACGACGTGGCCGACATGCCGAAGCCCCCCGCCAGCAGCACCGGGCCCCGCCGGCCGCCCTCGAACCGGGTGAGGCGCAGCCAGGCGTCGTCGCCGAGGTCGTTGCCCTCGTGCCAGCGCCCCGATCCGTCGCACCAGCGGGGCTCGGCCTGCGGGAGCCGCAGCTTCCGGCTCCCGTCGCCGGTGAGCGTGAGCGGCGTGCGCTTGGCGCCAGGCAGGTGGGGCAGGACGTCGTCGAGCGGGCCGCCGTACACCTTGAGCAGCGACTTCAGGAACGTGACGCTGAAGCGGCCCTGCCAGCGGGCCCGCTCCCAGCGGCTCGCCACGCCGCCCACCCGCATGGTGGTCATCTGGCGGGCGAAGTCGCCGGGGCCCAGGTGCATCACGCCGGTGGCGACCAGGCGGCCGGGTGCGCGCTCGTCGGTGACGGCGACGTACATGGTGGTGGTGTCGCCCCAGGCGTCGAGGCCGGCCCGGTCGTGGAGCACCTTCGTGCCCTCGAACCGGTAGCGCCGGCCGTCCACGGCGACGAGGCGCATCGAGTAGCGCATCAGCCAGCTGTCGACGTGGGTCTTGTCCTCGGCGACCAGCTGGAAGTGGCCGTCGACCACCACCAGCCGGTGGGGCGACAGCAGCGGGGCGACCACCGTGCCCGCAAGGGTGCCGGGCCGCGAGGGGTCGTCGAGCAGGGCGGGCAGGTCGTCGACGCCCACGCTCAGCACGAACTCGACCGTCGAGCCGTCGGCCCGGCCCCGGTCGGCCCCGGCCCGTCCGGCGGCCAGCAGGTCCTCGCGGTCGACCGGCAGCGGCGTCTCGACCGGGCCGAGGTGGCCCCGCATCCGCTCCGTGAACCGCAGGCTCGGGGTGGGCGTGGGCGCCCCCGGCGACCCGGGCTGCGACGCCGTGGATGACGGGCGCCTCGCGCGCGACGTGATGAACGGTGTCACCGCCTCCAGCCACGAGTCGTCGGGGGCGCGCTCGCCGTAGTCGACCTCCACCAGCGGTTCGAGCTCGAGCTCGACGAGGCCGGCGGTCGCCACCAGGTCGTCGACCAGCAGGTCAGCGGCCCGCTCGGCCAGCGCCGAGATCGTGAGCAGCGGGTTCACCGCCAGCGGCCGAGGCACGATCGACCCGTCGACCACCGACAGGCCCTCGTGCAACGCGGTGCCGTCGCCGTCGAACACCCGGCCCCGGTGGTCGACCACGCCGGTGCCGGCATCGTCGCCCATGGGGCAACCGCCGAGGGGGTGCACCGTGATCAGCGAGTCGTGGAACATCGGGGTGGAGAACGGGTTGCGCACCAGCTTGGCGTTCAGCGCCTTGCTGGCGGTCGTGAGGGCAGCCTCGCCCCGGTCGAACACCGGCTCGTCGCCGGCGCCGGTCCACTCGACGTCGACGCCGTCGCCCCCGTCGTAGGTGAGGCGGCCCTCGCCACCGTCGTCGCCCATGACCAGGTAGGTGAGGGTCCGCTGCAGGGCACCCGAAGACGTCCGCAGCCGGGTGACCACCCGGCGCAGGAAGCTGAACGGGCCACCCGCCCTGCCCGTCTCGGCGGCGAAAGCGAACGCGGCGGGCAGCACCGTACGGAGTGCACCCGGCAGGGCGCCTTCCTCGACGAGCAGCTCGCCACGCGGCCCGTCGGGGATGCGCACCATGCCGGTGATGCACGGTCCGACCTCGGTGTCGGGCGTCGGGGGACGGCGCCCGAGACCGAGGCCTCGCACGGGGGCGTCAGCGTCGTAGGCGAACGCGAGGGCGTCGCCGTTGCCGCTGAACCCGTGGCCCAGCCGAGGGGAGACGGCCAGGCCTTCCGTGCGGGAACGAAACAGGATCTCCGTCGAGCCGAGGGCGCCCGCCGCCAGCACGACGTTGTCGGCGTGGACGAACAGCGACGGGGCGTCGCCGAAGCGGCCCCGCCGGTCGGCCACCGAGTCGAATGACACCCGCCAACGACCGCCGCTCGACGGGCGGGCCGGCAGCACCGTGCGGACCTCCGCCTCGGTGAAGACGTGCGCCCCGTGCTGCACGGCGTGGGGCAGGTAGTTGGTGTTCACGGTTCGCTTCGCGCCGTAGTTGCAACCGGTGACGCAGTCGCCGCACAGCTGGCAGCTGTCCGGGTCGTCCCGGCGGCCGAACTGCACCGTCACCGGCGCGCGCTCCACCGTGACGCCCAGCGACTCGGCGGCCGTGCCGAGCGCACGGAGCTTGGTCGGCGTCGGCCACTCGCCGCCGGGCTCGGGGTAGCGGGAGACGCCCAGCATGTGCTCGGCCCGGGTCAGGTAGGGGTCGAGCACCTCGCCCTGCTTGTGCAGCTCGGCGGGCCAGCGCTCGTCGTCGAACACCCAGGCCGGCGGGCGCAGGGCGACCCCGGCGTTGATCAGCGACGTGCCGCCCAGCCCGCAGCCGACCAGCACGCTCACGTCGTGGCCGGCGTGGAGGTCGAAGAGGCCGGTGCGCGAGCCGTGACGACGGCCCCGCCGGCGCCACTGGATCTGGCGGATCGCGTCGCGCAGCGTGTCGGGGAAGTCGCCGGGGTGCAGCTCGCGGCCCCGCTCGAGGATGCACACCGAGTGCCCGGCCGCCGCCAGCCGGGCGGCCATGATCGCACCGCCGTAGCCGGAGCCCACCACGACCACGTCGTAGCGGGCCTCGAGGCGGTCGAGGGTGGAAGACAGGCGCGGTGGCATGTGGGTCGCAGGGTGGCGTTTGCGTGCGCGACCGTCAAACGGTGTCCCGCGACCAGCACCGGCCGTGTCGCTGCGCAGTGTCGTGTCGGTCACCAGGTCGCTCCTTCCCCAGACTGGGCTAGTGGGCCGGCCCCGCCGCAGGCCGGCCCACCGCCGCGGTGTCCAGGAACCGGTCTCCGCTCCGCCACGAACGTGACCACCGCTGGCTCCCAGGACGTTTCCGCTGATGAGCACTTTGCAACAGGGCCCGCAAAGAACGCGCAACGTCGCCGACAGCAGAGCGCGCGAGGTGTTCGCACGACCGCGACCAGCGGTGGCGGCCTTTGCCCTGTCTCGCGCACGCAGTGTCACACTGGGTGTCGGCTCTTCCGGGACGACGGTACGGGGAGGCAGATGGGGCTCGAGATCACGCTCGTGGGGGACGTGACCATCCGTCGGACGAACGCGGCCGACGGGACCGGCGTCGACCAGCCCCGTCGGCTGCGCAGCGCCCAGGCGCGCGTGGCCTTCGCCCTGCTCACCCTGGAGCGCCAGCGGGGCGTCACCCGAGATGCCCTGGCCGAGGCCGTGTGGCCCGAGGGACTGCCCGCCACCTGGGAATCGGCGCTGCGGACGGTGGTGAGCCGGGTGCGGGCGTTCGTCGCCCCCGACGCCGCCTCGGGCGACGACGGCGGGCCGCTGGTGGCCCACGGCGGCCGCTACCTGCTGCACCTGCCCGACGACGTGGTGGTCGACGTCGAGCACGCCGACACCTGCCTGACGGAGGCCCAGTCGGCGACCGCGGCGGGCGACGTCGAGCGGGCCCGGCGGCTCGCGCAGACCGCGGTCGATCGTTTGCGCCCGCCGTTCCTGCCCGACCATGACGGCGAGTGGGTGACCAACCAGCGCGAGCAGGTCGCGGCCCAGCTGGTGACCGGGCTGGAGCTGCTCAGCCAGACGGCCTCCCAGCTGGGTGACCACGCCAGCGCCCTGGCCGCCGCCAACGACGCCGTCGCCCGGACGCCGTTGCGCGAGAGCGCCCACCGCTGCCGCATGGCGGCCCACGCTGCCGCTGGCAACCGCGCCGAGGCGCTGCGGGCCTACCAGCAGCTGCGCACGATGCTGGTCGACGAGATGGGCGTCGACCCGTCGCCCGAGACCGAGACCGCCTACCTGTCGCTGCTGGGCCCGCTCCCGGCGACCCACCGGCCGGTGCTGGCCGCGGCCGACGCCCCTCGCGCCGCCGCACCCGCCATGCCGCCGGGCTCACCGCCCCCGTTCGTGGGCCGGGAGGCCGAGCTGGCGGAGCTGCGTGCGGCGTGGCGGGCCGCGCGGGCGGGGCAACCCCGGCTGGTGCTGATCAGCGGCGAGGCGGGCAGCGGCAAGACCCGGCTGGCGAGCGAGGCGGCCCGTGAGATCGGCGCCGACGGTGCCCTGGTGCTGCTGGGCCGCTGCGACCCCACCCACGGCACCCCCTACCAGCCACTGGTCGAGCTGCTCGACGGCTTCCTCTACGCCCTCCCCCGCGACTGGACGCAGGAGTGGCGGCCCATGGTGCGCGCCGCGCTGGCCACGGTGTTCCCGTCGGTCGCCGGCCCCGACGACCCTCCGCCCGGAGCGATCCACGACCGGGCCCAGCTGTTCGACGCGGTCACCGAGATCCTGGTCGACGCCGCCGGCGACCGACCCATCCTGATCGTGCTCGACGACGCCCCCGCCGCCGACGAGGACTCCCTGGCCCTGCTCCGGCACCTGGTGCGCCACGTCGGCGAGGCGCCGCTGCTGGTGGTGGCGCTGGCCCAGCCCCGCGTCCCCTACGGCCACCCGCTCGCCGACACGCTCCGGGCCCTCGACCGCGACGGCCTGCTGCAGCGCCTCCCGCTGGGCGGGCTCACCGAGAACGACGTGCGCGACCTGCTGGAGCTGATCCGCCCCGGCGACTCCGTCGAGGCGCGGGCGCGGCTCACCCGGTCGCTGCTGGCCGACACATCGGGCAACCCGCTGATGCTGGTGGAGCTGCTGCGCGACATCGACGAGGGTCCCGACCACGTCGTGCCGGCCGGCGTGCAGGACCTGGTCGAGCGCAAGCTCGACGGGCTGGGCGACGCGGCGCACGACCTGCTGCGGGCCGCCGCGGTGGCGGCCGTGGGCGGGCAGGAGTTCGACCTCGACCTGGTGGAGCACGCCCTCGGCCTCGACCGCCTGGCCGTGCTCGACGCCCTCGACGAGGCCCTCGACAGCGGGCTGGTGGCCGAGGTGGGCACCGGCTACCGCTTCACCCAGGAGGTGACGCGCCGCACGCTGTACGACCGCCTCAGCGAGCCCCGGCGCCGCCACCTGCACGAACGCCTGGCCGACGCCATCGAGGCGCTCCGGGCCGGGTCGCCGGACGACCACGCGGCCACGCTCGCCGAGCACCGCTTCGCCGCGGCGACAAGCGGCGGTGACCGCCGGGCGGTGGCGTCGGCCCGTGCCGCGGCAGCTCGGGCCCGGGCCGACCGGGCGCCGGCCGAGGTCGTGCGGCTCTGCGAGGTGGCCCTGGCCCACGTGCCGGGCGACGACCTCGTCCTGCAGACCGAGGTGCTCACCGACCTGGGCCTGGCGCTGGCCGACGCCGGCGAGAGCCGCGCCGAGCAGGTGCTCCTCGGCGCCGCTCTCCAGGCCCGCCGCTGCGCCCGCCCCGACCTGGCCGCCCGGGCCGCGCTCGGCCTGGCCGACATGGCCCGCGCCCTGCCCGCCCTCCGCCCGGACGTGGCGGCGCTGGTGGACGACCTCGTCGACTCGGTGGAGCCGACCGACCTCGTGACCGCTCGGCTGGTCGCCAGGCACGTGGAGCTCGGCGCCGGCGACGGGGTGTCACAGCAGGTCGTCACCACCGCGTCGAGCACGCTGCTCGCCCGGCTCGACGAGCTGGCCGGCCCGGAGGACCTCGCCGAACGCCTCAGCCTGGCGACCGAGCTGGTCGCCCTCAGCACGCGACTCGACCACGACCGCGCCGCCGCTCTGGCCGCAGCCGCCGCCCACCACCGGGCCATGGCCGCGGCGCTGACGGGCGACTGGAAGACCGCCGACCACACCCTCGGCCGGGCCGGTGACCAGGCCATGCGGGCGCAACGGGCGGTCGTGGTGGCGGTGACGCAGGGCGACTTCGCCGGAGCCGCGGCGCTGGCCGAGAAAGGCGCGCCAACGGCGTCGGCCCGCCGCCAGCTGCTGGTGGCCCGCTGGCTCCAGGGCCGCCTCGGCGCCGACGACGCCGACGACGACACCGGCTACGACCCTGCCGAGCAGGTGCTGATCGCCCTCGACCGCGGCAACCGGGGCCAGGCCCGTCTGGCGATGCACGACCTGGCCAACGGCGTCGATCCCCTGCCGGGCGGCGACACCTGCCTGCATTCGCTGGGCCTGCTGGCGCTGGCCGCGGTCGAGCTGGGCGACGCCGCCACCGCCGAGGCCGTGCGCCGGCAGCTGGCGCCCCACGCCGAGCTGTGGTGCGCCGACGGCTACCGCAGCTTCGTCGGCACGGCCGGCTTCCACATGGGCCGGCTGGCCGCGGTGGGCGGCGACCTGGCCTATGCCGAGCGCTACCTCATGCCCGCGCTCAGCCAGCACGCCGAGATGCAGGCCCGCCCGTGGGTCGCCCTCACCCAGCACGCCCTCGCCGACGTGCTGGCCGCCCGGGGCCGGGCGTCGGACCGCGACTGGGTCGACGCCCTGCGCTCCGAGGTCCGCTGGATGGCCGCCGACCTCGGCCTCCGCCCCCTCAAATAACCCCGAAACTTCGACACAGATGGCGCCATGGCCACCACTTCTGTCGAGATTTCGGCTATTCGCCGCCGAAGAGGTCGGCGAAGGTCTCGGTGCGGCGGATCGTGACCGGCTCCTCCTCGGCCAGCTCGGAGCCGAGCATCCCGGCGTAGCCGTCGCGCTCCAGCTCCTCGGCCAGCTCGGGGCCACCCGAGCGCACCACCATCCCCCGGGCGAGCACGTGCACCCGGTCGGCCCGCAGCTCGGAGAGCAACCGGCTGTAGTGGGTGATCGCCAGCACGCCGAGGCCGTTGTTGGTGGCGGCCTCGATGCGCCGGGAGCAGGCCCGCAGCGCGTCGACGTCGAGCCCGGAGTCGAGCTCGTCGAGCACGGCGATCGCCGGCTGCAGCACCGCCAGCTGCAGGGTCTCGTTCTTCTTCTTCTCGCCGCCCGACAGGTCGACGTTGAGCGCCCGGCCCAGCAGGCGGGCGTCGAGGTCGAGCCGCGACGCCTCGGCCTCGATGCGCAGGTCGACGCCCTCGGGGTCGCGCCCTGCCGCCGCCAGCGCGTAGCTCAGCAGCTCCTGCAGCGACACGCCCGGCACCTCGGTCGGGTACTGCAGCGCCAGGAACAGCCCGGCCTGCGCCCGCTCGTAGGGGGTCATCGCGAGGATGTCCCGGCCGTCGAGCGTGACCGAACCGCCCAGCACCTCGTAGCCGGGGCGCCCCATGATCACGTGGGCCAGCGTCGACTTGCCTGACCCGTTGGGCCCCATCACCGCGTGCACCTCGCCCGACCGCACGGTCAGGTCGACGCCCCGCAGGATCTCCTTACCGGCGACACCGGCCCGCAGGCCCGAGATCTCGAGGACAGCCATCAGTCGACCACCACCAACACGTCGTCGCCGTCGACGACGACCTCGTAGACGGGCACACCCTTGGTGGCCGGCAGGGTCAGCGACTCGCCGGTCTCCAGCGAGAACTCGCTGCCGTGCTTCCAGCACTCGATGGTCTTCTCACCGGTGTGGATCTCGCCCTCGGACAGCGAGATGTTCTGGTGCGAGCAGACGTCGCCGATGGCGTACACGTCGTCGTCCAGGCGCACCACGGCGATGTGCCGCCCGTCGACGTCGAACCGCCGAGCCGTGTTCGGCTCCAGCTCGTCGAACGCGCAGATCCGCTGCTTCACGATTCTCTCCGGTCGAACTTGGCGGCCACGGTCTTCGCCAGCACCGAAGCGAGGCCCGCGACGGGCAGCTTGGCCAGCACCTCGCCGAAGAAGCCGCCCACGATGAGGCGCTCGGCCACGTCGGTCGGCAGGCCCCGGCTCTCCAGGTAGAAGCGCTGCTCCTCGTCGATCGGGCCAACGGCCGAGGCGTGGCTGCAGCGCACGTCGTTGTTCTCGATCATCAGGTTGGGGATCGACTCGGCCCACGCCTGCTCGGACAGCTTCACGTTGCGGTTCGTCTGGAAGGCGTTGGTGCCCCGGGCGTCCTTCCCGACCCGGATGAGCCCCGTGTACACCGAGCGGGAACGACCGCCACCGGCCCCCTTGAACAGCAGGTTGCTGGTGCAGTCAGGGGCGACGTGCTCCTGGAAGGTGCGGAAGTCGAGCGTCTGGTCGCCCTCGCCGAAGTAGATGGCGTCGAGCTCGCCGGTGGCGCCCCGGCCGACCATGCGGCAGTCGGTGCGCAGGCGGGCGTACTCGCCGCCGAAGCCCACCGACGTGGAGCGGAACGTGGCCTCGGCCTCGACCCGGGAGGCCTGCAGGCCGATCTGCCAGGTGGACAGGTCGAGCTGCTGCACGTTGACGAAGCCGACCCGGGCGGCCCGCTCGGCCACGATCTCGGTGACCGGCACCACCAGGCCACCCTGGCCCGCCGACACCTGCACCTCGATCACCGACGCCGAGCTGTCGGCGCCGGCGTGGACCACCAGGCGGGGGAAGGCCGCCACCCGGTCGCCCTCGGTGACGTGCACGACCACCACGGGAGCGGGCAGCACCAGGCCGTCGGGGATGCGCACGACGACGGGCTCCAGCTGGGCGGCGTCGTTCAGGAGGGTGAAGGGGTCGGTGGCGGAGGGAGTGGGGCCCTCGCTGGAGAGCGCCTCGCCCAGCACGCCGACGTCGCCCTCGGCCGCCGGTCCGACCAGCAGGCCCTTGGCGGCGAGGCCCTCGTCGACCTCGACGTCGACCACCCGGCCGTTGCGGGCGACGACCGTGGCCGCCCGGTCGACCAGGGCGCCGAGTACGTCGGGCACGTGCGACGACACGCCGCCGCGGCCGGGACCGTCGGACAGGGTGTACCCGTCGAGGTCGAGGTCGTCGATGCGGCTGTAGCGCCACAGCTCCTCGTCGGTGCTGGGCATGTCGACCTTGGCGAAGGCGGCGAGCGCCTCGGCCCGCCGCTCACGCAGCCAGTCGGGGCCGTCCAGCTCGAGGACGGCATCGGTCAGCGACGTGCTCACGTGTGAACCTCTACCTCGACCCGGAGCTCAGACTCAGGAACGCTTGCGCCACCAGCGCTTCCAGCGGGGAGACTCCTCCTCGCGGCGCTGGGCCTGCACCTCGGCCAGGACGGAAGGCCCGACCGAGTTGATGATCTCCTCGGCCTCGTCGAGCAGCTTGGCCACCGAACCGTCGCCACGGTCGAGCGCGTCGAGCGGCTCGGCCGGTGTGGCCGGGGTGACCAGGGTGCCGTGGGCCCAGTTGACGTCGGCCATGCGCCGCTCGTAGCGGGGACAGTCGGCCGGGCAACGCCAAGGGGCCTCGGGGGCGAGATCGAGATCGCACTTCCGCACCGTCTCGCCGTTGCGATAGGTGCGGGACTCGAAGTGCTTGCAGTCCTGGCGCATCGGCACAGCGCCATTGTGCCAGGACTGCAGGATGGAGCGGTATGCAGGTCAGCGGACATTCAGCTTGGGTCTAACCGACCGAGCCTTCCATCTGGAGCTCGATCAGCCGCGACCACTCCACGGCGTACTCCATGGGCAGGGTGCGGGTGACGGGCTCGATGAAGCCGTTGACGATCATGCTCATCGCCTGCTCGTCGCTGAGACCTCGGCTCTTCAGGTAGAAGAGCTGCTCGTCGGCCACCTTCGACACCGTCGCCTCGTGACCGACGACCGCGTCGCGGGCACCGATCTCCATGGTGGGGAAGGTGTCGCTGATCGAGTCCTCGTCGAGGATCAGGGCGTCGCACTGCACGTGGCTCTTGCAGCCGTAGGCGTCGTCCTCGACCCGGACCAGGCCGCGGTACGACGTGCGGCCGCCGTCCTTGGAGATCGACTTCGACACGATCTTCGAGGTGGTCTCGGGGGCAGCGTGCACCATCTTGGCGCCGGCGTCCTGGTGCTGGCCCGGCCCCGCGTAGGCGACCGAGAGAACCTCGCCCGACGCCTTCGGGCCGACCATGTACACCGACGGGTACTTCATGGTGAGCCGCGAGCCGATGTTGCCGTCGATCCACTCCATGTGGCCCTCGGCCTCGACCCGCGCCCGCTTGGTGACCAGGTTGAACACGTTGTTCGACCAGTTCTGGATGGTCGTGTAGGTGACCCGGGCGCTGGGCTTGACCACGATCTCGACCACCGCGGAGTGCAGCGAGTCGGACGTGTACACCGGCGCCGAGCAGCCCTCGATGTAGTGCACCCGCGAGCCCTCGTCGGCGATGATCAGCGTGCGCTCGAACTGGCCCATGTTCTCGGTGTTGATCCGGAAGTAGGCCTGCAGGGGCATGTCGACCTCGACGCCCGGCGGCACGTAGATGAACGACCCGCCCGACCACACCGACGAGTTCAGCGCCGAGAACTTGTTGTCGTTCTTGGGGATGATCTTGCCGAAGTAGGGCTTGACGATCTCGGGGTAGTCGCGCAGCGCCGTGTCCATGTCGCAGAAGATGACGCCCTGCTTCTCGAGGTCCTCACGGTTGCGGTGGAACACGACCTCGGACTCGTACTGGGCGGTGACGCCGGCCAGGTACTTCCGCTCCGCCTCCGGGATGCCCAGCTTCTCGTAGGTGTTCTTGATGGCGTCGGGCAGCTCGTCCCACTGGTCGACCTGACCCTCGGTGGGCTTCACGTAGTAGAAGATGTCGTCGAAGAAGATCTGGGACATGTCGCCGCCCCAGTTCGGCATGGGACGACGTTCGAAGTGCTTGAGCGAGCTGAGGCGGAAGTCGAGCATCCAGTCGGGCTCGCCCTTCATCCACGACATCTCGCGGACGATCTCCTCGTTCAGGCCCTTGCGGGGCTTGAAGACGTAGTTGCTCTCTTCGTCGGACCAACCGAGCTTGTAACGCCCCAGGTCGAGATCAGCAACGGCCATGTGTGCGGTTCCTTCGTCCTTGACGGTCGGCAGAAGGCTGCGGAATTTCTCCTACGGCGATAGTAGCAATCCCCTCGCGCCGCTCCACAGACCTGACCGCGCGTCTTGACGACTTCGCCGCTCACGGTGGGAAGCTGTCGTGCTCATGCCGGGAAGACAGGACGACGGGCCGCGCCCGCTGGTGCTGCTGGCCGACGACGAGGAGGCCATCACCGCCAACCTGGCGCCCTTCCTCGAACGGTCGGGCTTCCGGGTGCACGTGGTGCACGACGGCGAGGCCGCGCTGCGGGCCGTCCACGACCGCGATCCCGACCTCTGCGTGCTCGACGTGCTGATGCCCAGGCTCAACGGCCGTGAGGTGCTGCGCCGCCTGCGGGCCGACGGCATGTGGGGGCCGGTGCTGCTGCTCACCCAGGTCGGCGAGGCGGGCGAGCGGGCCATGGCGCTGGAGGAGGGGGCCGACGACTACCTCAACAAGCCGTTCGACCCCCAGGAGCTGGTGGCCCGCATCCGGGCGGTGCTCCGCCGGGCCCGGCCCGGCCGACCGCCGCTCAGCGCCGCCGGCACCCTCCGGAGCGGTCGCCTGCGCTTCGACCGGGTGGCCCGGCGCGCCTGGCTCGGCGACGGCGAGCTCACGCTGACGCCGAAGGCGCTGACCCTGCTCGACTACCTGCTCACGCATCCCGACGAGCTGCTCACGCGGGAGCGCCTGCTCGACGTCATCTGGGGCTTCACCACCCCGGTGGGCACCCGGGCGGTCGACAACCGCGTCGCCGAGCTGCGCCGCCTCCTCGGCGACGACGCCGCCGACCCCACCTGGATCGAGACCGTGTCCGGCCTCGGCTACCGCTTCTGCGCCAAGGTGGAGACCGCGTCGTGAGCGCACCGCCCGTCTCCCCTCCTTCTTTGCAGGAAAGGCGCCCTCTACGGGCGCTGGTCCTTCAAGGAGCGGTGGCCCCAGCGGCCCTGGGCCTCGCGGTGGCCGCCTTCCTGCGCCTCCGGTCACCCACCCAGAACGTCTACACGGAGACCCGGCTGTGGATCGCCGCGGCGATCGCCGGGCTGCTGGTGTCGGCCGTCCTGGTCGCGGTGACGCTGGGGCGGGAGCGGCTGGCGGCCGCCCGGACCGAGGCCCTGGTGACCGCGGGCGAGGAGCACCGGCGGTTCCTGCTGCGGCTGGACCACGAGCTGAAGAACCCGGTCACCGCCATCCAGGCGGGGCTGGCCAACCTCCCCGCGTCGGGAGCGGCGGCGAGCGTGTCGGCCCAGGCCCGCCGGCTGGCCGACCTGGTGGCCGACCTGCGCAAGCTCGCCGAGCTGGAGACCCGGCCGCTGGAGCGGGCGCCGGTCGACGTGGCCGAGATGCTCACCGAGATCCACGAGGTCGCCGTCGAGCTGCCCGGGGCCGACCAGCGGGCCCTCACGCTCAGCCTGCCGCAGGCCCCCTGGCCGGTCGGCACCATCCCCGGCGACCGCGACCTGCTGTTCCTGGCCATCCACAACCTGGTCGTGAACGCCGTGAAGTTCTCGCACCCGGGCGACCGCATCGAGATGCGCGCCCGCGACGAGGGCGACCACGTGGTGGTCGAGGTGGCCGACACCGGCATCGGCATCCCGGGCGACGAGGTGGACCACATCTGGGACGACCTGGCCCGCGGCTCAGCCGCCGCCGGCACGCCCGGGAGCGGGTTGGGCCTCGCCCTGGCGCGGGTCGTCGTCGGGCGCCACGGCGGCAGCGTCTGGGTGCGCAGCCGGGTCGGCGACGGGACCGTGATGGGCCTGCGACTCCCGGCGGCATGACCCGTCGCCGGATTGCGACCCGTGTCGCAGGACTGCGACACGGTCCTCCTACCGCTGCGACAACGGCTTCTCAAGATGCCCACGAGAAGCCAACCCCCTGGATGTTGAGGAGAGGACGATGAAGAGGAGATCGGGAGCGCTGCTCGTCATGGCAACCCTGCTGGTGGCGGTCGCGGGCTGCTCGGTGGGCACCAACGACGACAAGGCCGGCGACGTCGAGATCGACAGCGGCGACGGCGGCGACGACACGACCACCACCACCGAGGCCCCGGCCGACGACGGCGACAACGGCGACGGCGACACGACCGAGGAAGCCCCCGAGGGCGCCCTCCTGCTGATCATGGACGCGTCCGGGTCGATGAACGAGCTCGACTCGACGGGCAAGCCGCTGATCGACAGCGCCAAGGAGGCCCTGCACGGTGTCGTCGACAGCCTGCCCGACGGCCTGCACACCGGCCTCCGGGTGTTCGGCCACCGCTACCCCAACACCGACAAGGCCAACGGCTGCCGGGACAGCGAGCTGATCTCCCCGATCGACCCGCTCGACCGGGAGGCGCTCAACGACGCCATCGACGGCTACCAGGCCAAGGGCTTCACGCCGATCGGCTACTCCCTGCAGGAGGCGGCCAAGGACCTGCCGCCGGAGGGCCCGCGCACGATCATCCTGGTGTCCGACGGCGACGACACCTGCGCCCCGCCCGACCCCTGCCAGATCGCCCAGGACCTGCGGGCCGACGGCGTCGAGGTGGTCGTCAACACGGTCGGGTTCGCCCTCGGCGACAACCAGACCGCCCGTGACCAGCTCACCTGCATCGCGGAGGCGACCGATGGCCAGTTCACCGACGTCGCCGAGGCCGGCGACCTGGCCTCCACCCTGGAGGACGTCTCGGCCCGGGAGACCCGCCGCATCGAGACCCGCGGCCAGGAGCTGACGGGCGCGGCCATCCCTCGCGACGCCGAGACGGGCGAGCTGGACACCCAGTACGTCGACACCGTGGTCCACGGCGAGGTGAACTTCTACCGGTTCGAGATCGAGCCGGGCAGCCGGGTCGAGGCCGAGGTGTACACGGCCGGCAACCCGAACGGCGACAGCGACCTCCACTGCATGGCCACCTACCTCGTCGACAAGGCCGACACGTTCTACGCCTACAGCGACCAGGGCGGCGACTCCGCCTCCGAGGACCAGATCGACATCATCGAGCCGACTGACGTGAACGACGCCGACGAGGTCTTCCTCAAGCTCGACTCGTCGGACTGCATGGGCAGCGGCGGCAACCCGAACATCCAGTTCGACGTCGAGCTGCTGGTGCGGGTGGTCGAGTAGCCACCACGGTCGGCGAGGCGGTGCGTCCCGCGCGGAGGACGCACCGCCTCGGCGCGCCTACGCGCCGACGGCGTCGGTCTCGGGCTCGGTATCGGTGTCGTCGGCCACCGAGGCACCCCCGGCGATCCACGTGGCGTAGAGCTTGGTGTAGTGGCCGCCGGCGTCGAGCAGCTCGTCGTGGCTGCCCAGCTCCACCAGCTCGCCGTCGGCCACCACGCCCACCCGGTCGGAGCGCTCGGCGGTCGACAGGCGGTGGGCGATCACCACCACCGTGCGGCCGTCGAGGAGCCGGTCGACGGCGTCCTCCACCAACGCCTCCGTGCCGGGGTCGAGGCTCGACGTGGCCTCGTCGAGCACCAGCACCGCCGGGTTGGCCAGCGCCGCCCGGGCCAGCGAGATGAGCTGCTTCTCCCCCGCGGACAGCCGGCTGCCCCGCTCGCGCACCTCCGTCTCGAGGCCCTCGGGCATGGCGGCGAAGCGCTCGTAGGCGCCGACCGCCCGCAGCGCGGCGTCGACCTCCTCCTCGCCGGCGTCGATCCGGGCGAGCCGCACGTTGTCGCGGATCGAGCCGTTGAACAGGAACCCCTCCTGGGGGATGACCACCACCCGATCGCGCAGGGAGCCCAACGTGGCGTCCCGCAGGTCGACGCCACCGAAGCGCACCCGGCCCTCGGTCGGGTCGTAGAGCCGGGCGATCAGCTTGGCCAGGGTCGACTTGCCCGCCCCGGTGGGCCCCACCAGCGCCAGGCGGGAGCCGGCCGGGATGGACAGCGACACGTCGGACAGCACGGGGTCGGGGTCGACGTCGCGGGTCTCCTCGGCATCGGGGTCCGCCACCACCTCGTAGGCGAAGCTCACCCCGTCGACCTCGATGTCGCCCCTCGCCGGCAGGTCGACGGCCGCCTGCCGCTCGGGCACGTCGACGGGCGTGTCGAGCAGGTCGAACAGCTTGTGCAGCCCGGCCGCCGCCGACTGCACCATGTTGAACAGCTGGCTGAGCTGCTGCAGCGGCTCGAACAGGTTGGCCAGGGCCAGCACGAAGAACGCCACGGTCCCCACCGAGACGCTGCCGTCGTGCACCAGCCAGCCGCCGAAGCCCAGCGCCAGGGCGGTGGTGCCCCACCCGGCCAGCTCGATCACCGGCATGTACCAGGCCGACACCCACACCGACCGCATGTGGCTGTCGAACAGGCGCCGGCTGCGGGTGCGGAAGCGGTCGACCTCCACGTCCTCGCGGGCGAAGGCCTGCACCACCCGCACCCCGGCGATGCCCTCCTGGAGGTGCGACAGCGTGGAGCCGATGTCCTCGCGCACGTCGAGGTAGGCCTCGTTGGAGTCGCGCTGGAACTTGATGCTGGCGACGATCACCGGCGGCATCGCCAGGGCGCACACCAGCAGCAGCTGCCACGACACGGTGGCCAGCACCACCACGGAGATCACCAGCAGCAGGCCGTTGCTCACGAACATCGCCAGGCCCATCTGCACGAGCTCGGCCAGCGAGTCGATGTCGGAGGTCATGCGCGACACGATCACGCCGGCCTTCTCGCGGTCGTAGTACGGCATCGACAGGCGTTGCAGGTGGGCGAACACGCTGATGCGCAGGTCGCGGAGGAACTCCTCGCCGATCCGGCTGATCGACATGAACTGCACCCGGTTGGCCAGGTAGGCGAGGGCGGCGACGATCACGTAGCCGATCACTGCCCGGTCGAGGACGCCGCCGTCGTCGCGCTCGATGCCCGAGTCGATGCCCCAGCGGACCAGCAGCGGCCCGGCCAGCACGGTGGCGGTCCACAGCATCACCATGGCCAGGGAGAACAGCACCCGCCGGCGCTGGGGCCGCAGCCGGGCCGCAGCGCGCCGCATCACCGAGCCCGCCTGCTTGACGTCGAGGCGCTCCTCGTCGCTCACACCGGCGCTACGCCACATGCGTCGCTCCCCTGTCACTGTTGGCGGCGAGCACCTCGCGGTACCGCGAGCTGGTCGCCAGCAGCTCGTCGTGCGTGCCCGTGGCGGCGACCCGGCCACCGTCGATCAGGACCACCCGGTCGGCCAGGGCGATCGTCGCCGGCCGGTGGGCGATCACGAGCGTCGTCCGACCCGCCATCACCTCGCCGAGGGCGCCGCGGATCTCGTGCTCCTTGGTGGGGTCGACGGCCGACGTGGCGTCGTCGAGGATCAGCACCCGCGGGTCGGCCAGGATGGCCCGGGCGATGGCGAGGCGCTGCCGCTGGCCGCCCGACAGCGAGTAGCCCCGCTCGCCGATGCGGGTGTCGTAGCCGTCGGTCAGCCCCCGCACGAAGTCGTCGGCGCCGGCCAGGCGGGCCGCCCGCACCACCTCCTCCGGCGCCGCGCCCGGGTCCGCGAAGGCGATGTTCATGGCCACGGTGTCGCTGAACAGGAACGTCTCCTCGAACACGATCCCGACGGCCCGCCGCAGCTCCCGCAGGGCCACGTCGCGCACGTCGACGCCGTCGAGCAGGATCCGACCGCCGTCGACGTCGTAGTAGCGGGGCAGCAGCCGGCCGATCGTGCTCTTGCCCGACCCGGTGGAGCCCACCAGGGCCACCGACTCGCCGGGCCGGATGGTCAGGTCGAACCCGGCGAACACCGGCGCCCCTCCGTAACCGAACGTCACGTCCTCGAAGCGCACCTCGCCGACGGGCCCGTCCGTCGAGCCGCCGTTGCCGCCGGGGCCGTCGGTGCCGCGGTCCCGGACGACCGCCGGCAGCGACACCGGGTGGTGGGGGTCGGTGACCTCCGGCTCGGTGGCCAGCACCTCCTGCACCCGGCCCGCCGACACCGCCGCCCGCTGCGCCTGGGCCACGATCCAGCCGAGCATCCGCAGCGGCCAGATCAGCATGGTCACGTACACGTTGAAGGCGACGAGGTCGCCCAGGCTGAGGCTGCCCTCGAGCACCCGGTGGCCGCCGTAGCCGAGCACGGCGATGAAGCCGATCATCGGCAGCAGCTCCAGCGCCGGCACGAACTGGGCGCGGGTGCGGGCGGCGCCCAGCGACTCGCTGAACACGTCGTCGGCCTCGACCTGCAGGCGGGCGGCCTGGATCTGCTCGGCGCCGAGCCCCTTCACCACCCGCACGCCGGCCACCGACTCCTCCACCACCGCGGCCAGCTCCGCCGACTCCCGCTGGATGCCGGTCACGAACGGGTGCAGGCGCCGGGAGAAGCGGGTGGCCAGCACGTTCATCAGCGGCAGCGACCCCAGCGCCAGCAGCGTGAGCAGCGGGTCGATGGCGACGAGGATCGCGGTGACCGCCAGCACGGTGGCGCCGTTGGAGATCGTCAGCGGGACCAGCACCAAGAACGCCTGCACCTGCTGCAGGTCGGTGTTGGCCCGGCTCATCAGCTCGCCGGCCTGGGCCCGGTCGTGGAAGCCGAAGTGGAGCCGCTGCAGGTGGGCGAACATCCGCTCGCGCAGGTCGGTCTCCACCCAGCGGGCGACGCGGAACGCGTGGTAGCGGCGCAGGCCGGTGAACACGGCCGAGACGACGGCGACGGCTCCGAGCGCCAGCGACCAGGTGCGCAGGGCACCCGCGTCGTCGGCCTTGATGCCCTCGTCGATGGCCTGCTTCACCAGCACGCCGGTGCTGACCTTGGCGGCCGTCCACACCAGTCCGGCGGCGACGGCGGCGGCGATGCCTCTTCGCTGCTGACGAGCCTCCGCACGGATGAGACCCCAGCCGGCTGCCGAGGTCGTGTCCTGGCCCATCCGCTCCGCCATGTCCCGCTATGACCCCCCTGCCCTGGCGCCTGACCCGGCGGTCAGGTTAGCGGCGGGGTGGACGAGTCCTTCCGGGCCGCGACTGTGCCCGGGCGACCCGCCATGCCCGTTCCGCTACGTCCACTCCCTATGGTACGAAACCGGCCCGGGTTGTGCCGAGCCGGGGTTCGGAACGGTCAGTCGGCCTGCACCCGGACGTGGTCGCCGACGCGCACTCGACCGCCCGCCTGCACCTCGCAGTAGACCCCGGCACAGGCCCACGTCCCGAAGCCCGCGATCTCCACCCGGTTGTGGGCCGCGATGGTCCTCAGGGTGCGGCGGTCGCGGGGCAGCTCCTCCTGCGCCAGCGTCGTCATCACGCAGCGCATGGTCGGGAGCTGGACGCCGAGCGTCGCGCCGTCGTCGCCCAGCACCACCTTCCGTCCGACCCAGTCGTTCTCCACGAAGCCCTCACCCGCGGCCTCGGCCTCGGCCTCGAGGAGCACGTTGGGCCGGTAGCGGCGCACGTCGAAGGTGGCCTCGGGGTCGAGCTCCGCCAGCCTCGCCAGCGTCGCCGTGGTCAGCAGGTGCACCACCGACAGGTCGAAGAACGTCCCGGGTGGTGCGAACAGCCCCGCCGGGATGGCGCTGACCACGTCGCCGTCCTCTTCACGGCCGATGGCGGTCTGGTCGACGAACTCCTCCGGCGCGAGGCCGGCGATGTCCGGCCACACCTCCTCGAACTCCAGACCCGTGGTGTGGGGCGTCGCCACGGCGAGCCGCACGTCGCGGCCGAGGGCCTTCGACAGCCAGGTGTCGACGTCGGGATCGTCGGAGCGCACCGCGCCGTCGGGCCCGGTGATCACCACGGGCGGCGGCGGGCCGGCAACCGTCGGCTCGTCGACGAACCGGGCGGCGAAGCCGAGCAGCCCGGCCCACTTGCGAGGGTTCTTGGCGCTGGCGATCTTCCCGTCGACCTGGTCGATCAGGGCGTAGGCCCGGTCGCCCAGCACCCCCGCCGGGCCGACCACGGCCTCGTCGAGCACCTCGCCCCGCATCGACTTGACCGGGTACCGATACAGACCGTGCACCACCGGCATCGCTCCCCCTCCCGTTGGGGGGCGACGCTACCGTGAGCCGTGGTGAGCGCCTCCGACCTGGTCCCCGTGGTGTCGCCGGAGACGGCGGACGTCGACCGCCGGGGCGTCGTGAGCCGGCTGGCCGTGCTGGGCGGGATCGCCGGCGTGACCGGCTACGTGTTCCTCGCCGACCCCGACGGCACCGGCACCTACCCCCGCTGCCCGAGCCGCTGGCTGCTGGGGATCGACTGCCCGGCGTGCGGCGGCCTGCGGGGCACCAACGCCCTGCTGCACGGCCGCATCGGCGAGGCCCTCGACCACAACCTGCTGTTGCCGGGTCTCCTCGGCGCCTTCGCACTGCTGCTGGGGCTGTGGCTGCTGCCGCTCTTCGGCCGCCCGGAGCGTCAGCTGCGCCTGCCCGCCTGGCTGGCGGTCACGCTGGTGGGCGCCCTGGCGGCCTTCACCGTCGCCCGCAACCTGCCCTTCTCGGCCTTCGACTACCTCGCCTCCGAGGCCTGAGCCTCAGAGCGCTCGTTCAGTCGAGGCGGCGGAGGTCCTTGCGGTACCAGGCCGATCGCTCGACGTAGGAGCGGGCGCCGAGGTCGATCATCAGCTCGGGGTCCACCGCGTCGAGCCGGAGCTTGGCCGGCACGCCCAGCGCCATCGCCCGGCTCGGCACCTCCATGCCCCCCGGCACCAGCGCGTTGGCGCCGACCAGCGCCTCGGTCCGCACGATCGCCTGGTGCAGCACCACCGACCCCGAGCCCACCAGCGCCCGGTCCTCGATCGTGCAGCCCTCCAGGTGCACCAGATGGCCGATCACGCAGTCGGCGCCCACCAGCGTCGGCAGGCCCGGCGCCACGTGGATCACGGTGCCGTCCTGGATCGACGTGCGGGCGCCCACCACGATCGGGGCGTTGTCGGCCCGCAGCACCGTCGACGGCCACACCGACGCCTCGGGACCCAGCTCCACCAGCCCGATCAGCACCGCATCCGGGTGCACGTAGGCGTCCGGGTGGATCGTCGGCTCCAGGTCGCCCAGGGCGTAGATCACAGGCCGACCCGGCCGTAGCCACCTCGGAAGAAGATCAACGGGCCGCCTTCGTGGCCGACGCCGAGGTCGTGGACCCGGCCCAGGACGATCCAGTGGTCGCCGGCCTCGTGCACGTCCGCCAGCTCGCAGTCGATCCAGGCGAGCGCCCCGGTCAGCACCGGCGCCCCGCTGGCCGCGGACGGGCGGTACCCCAGCCCGGCGAACTTGTCGGCGCCGGACGAGGCGAAGACCCGGCTCACGTCCTCCTGGTCGTCGGCGAGGACGTTGACCACGAAGTGCCCGGCCGCCTCGACCCTCGGGTAGCTGGTCGACGTCTTGGCGGCGCAGAACGCCACCAGCGGCGGGTCGAGCGACACCGAGAAGAACGAGCCCACGGCCAGCCCCACGGGACCGTCGGGCGTGGTCGAGGTGATCACGGTGACCCCGGTCGGGAAGTGCCCCAGCACCTGGCGGAAGCGGGCGGTGTCGATCACGGGAGGAGCGGAACCGTCGGCGGCGTTCACAGGAGAAGCTTGCCTCGGCGCAGCCGAGTCCGCTTGGGGCGGCGGCGGGGTGGTTGGCATGGGGCACCCTATCCAGCGACCTGACGCCGGGTCAGGTGCGGCTCAGCCGCCGAAGGAGAGCGTGAGGCCCTCGTAGGCGGCCACGACCTCCTCCAGCGACGTCGACTCGGCGGCGCTGCGGGCGTCGCGCAGCAGCCGGTCGACCTGGTCGTCGTCGTGCGCCGGGTCGTGGTGGAACAGGGCCAGGCGCTTGGCCCCGGCCTCCTGCGCCACGAACACCGCGTACTCGACGGTGCAGTGCCCCCAGAACGACTTCTCGGCGAACTCGGCCTTCGTGTACTGGGCGTCGTGGATCACCAGGTCGGCGCCGTCGCACAGCTCCAGCACCTCGTCGGTCACGGCGTGGCTGCCGTCGAGCGGCATCTGGTGGTCGGACAGGTAGGCGACGCTGGCGCCGCCCATCTCCACGCGGTAGCCGTTGGTCGACCCGCAGTGGGGCACCTCCCGCACCCGCACCTTGGCGCCGTTGAACGCCAGGTCGGCATCGCTCACGTCGTGGAAGCGGATGCGGCCGTACAGCTCCTCCAGCGTGACCGGGAAGTACGGCGGACAGACGAAGTGGTGGAAGGCCTCGTCGAGCGAGCTCTCCTCCTGGGCCGGGCCGTACACGTCGAGCTCGGCGCCGGCGGCCAGGATCGGAGCGAAGAACGGGAGGCCCTGCACGTGGTCCCAGTGGAGGTGGGTGACGAGCGCCGACCCTCGGAAGCTGCCGTCTCGTGGCAGGGTTCGCCCCCACTGGCGGAGCCCGGTGCCGAGGTCGAGCACGATCGGGTCGTGGCCGGGCGCGTCGAGAGCCACACACGACGTGTTGCCTCCGTAGCGACGGTTCTCATCGCATGGGCATGGGGTCGAACCCCGGACTCCGTAAAACGAGACGTTCAGCAAACGTTCCCCCGAGAGCACCCCTGTGTGTTGGGCGACGTTACCCAAGCCGGTCGCGCACCAGCCCGGGGTGTGACGACAATCACCAGGTTGGACAGCCTCCGGCGAGCCCATACCAGCCACCCCCGCCACCGCCCCGAGCGGACTCGGCCGGCGCCGAGGCCATTAGCTTGATGCGCCATGACGACGGGCATCAGCGAAGGCACGGTCGAGGCGAACGGGCTGCGGTTCGGATACCTCGCCGCGGGCGACTCCGGTCCGCTGGCATTGTGCCTCCACGGCTTCCCCGATTCGGCGTGGACGTGGCGGCACCTGCTGCCTCTGCTCGCCGACGCCGGGTACCGGGCGGTCGCTCCGTGGCTGCGGGGCTACGCGCCCACGTCGGTGCCCGACGACGGCGTGTACCAGCTGGCGATGGTCGGCCGCGACGCGTCGGCGCTCCACGCCGCGCTCGGCGGCGACTCGGAAGCCGTGCTCATCGGCCACGACTGGGGAGCGATGGCGTCGTACGCCGCGGTGCACGACGCGCCCTGGCGTCGGCTGGTGACGCTGGCGGTGCCGCCGACAGGCGCCGTGACCGCCGGGTTCTTCAGCTACGACCAGTTGCAGCGGTCCTGGTACATGTTCCTCTTCCAGCACCCGCTGGCCGAGATGGCGGTGTCGATGGGCGACCTGGAGTTCATCGACCGGCTGTGGGCCGACTGGTCGCCCGGCTACGACGCGACCGAGGACGTGCCCCACGTGAAGGAGTCCCTGCGCGACCCGGCCAACCTGGCCGCGGCGCTCGGCTACTACCGGGCGACGCTCGGCGGCGTGGGCCTCAGCACCGACCCGGAGATCATCGCCCTGGACTCGGCGGCGTCGGGCCCGGTGCCCGTGCCGACCCTGTACCTGCACGGCCAGGACGACGGCTGCATGGGCGTCGAGTTCGCCGAGGCAGCCCGGCCCTTCCTCCCGGCCGAGGGCTCGCGGGTGGAGGTGGTCGAGAAATCCGGCCACTTCCTGCACCTCGAACGCCCTGACGTGGTCAACCCACTGATCCTGGAGTTTTTGCACGGCTGACGCAGATTTATCTTGACCTGCGGGTCAAGAGGTGGTTGCCTGGAGGTCACCACGCAGGCGTAAGGGGGAAGGCGCTGTGCACGATCTGGTGATCCGCAACGGCAGGGTCGTCGACGGTTCGGGCGGGCCGGCACGGGTGGCCGACATCGCCATCGACGGGGACCGCATCTCGGCCGTCGGGACGGTCGCCGAGCCCGGGCGCCGCGAGATCGACGCCGAGGGCCTGCTGGTCACCCCCGGCTGGGTCGACATCCACACCCACTACGACGGCCAGGCCACCTGGGACCCCGACATCTCCCCCTCGTCGTGGCACGGCGTCACCACCATCGTGATGGGCAACTGCGGCGTCGGCTTCGCGCCCGCCGACCCGGCGCCCGACCGGCGGGCCTGGCTCATCCAGCTCATGGAGGGCGTCGAGGACATCCCCGGCACGGCGCTCGACGAGGGCATGACCTGGAACTGGGAGAGCTTCCCCGAGTACCTCGACGAGCTGGAGCGCCTGCCCCGCGTGCTCGACGTCAGCGCCCTGGTGCCGCACGGGCCCGTGCGGGCCTACGTGATGGGCGAGCGCGGCGGCCACAACGCCGAGGCCACGCCCGAGGAGATCGACCGGATGGCCGCGCTGGTGCGCGAGGCCGTCGAGGCCGGCGCCGTCGGCTTCTCGACCACCCGCACGCTGCTCCACCGGGCCAAGGACGGGGAGCTGGCCGCCGGGACCACCGCGTCGGCCGACGAGCTCGTCGGGATCGGCCTGGCCCTGGGCGAGGCCGGTACCGGGGTGTTCGAGGTGGCCAGCGACATGTTCGACCCGGAGGGCGAGTTCGCCTGGATGGCCAAGATCTCCCGGGAGACCGGGCGGCCGGTCACCTTCGGCTGCCTGCAGGACGACATCCGGCCCGAGCACTGGCGGCGCCTCCTCGATCTGTCGGAGGAGGCCAACGCCGACGGCGCCCGGATCGTGCCGCAGGTCGCGGGACGTCCGGCGTGCCTGCTGCTGGGCTTCGAGTCGACCGCCCACCCGTTCATGTTCCACGAGGCCTACGCGCCGCTCGCCGCGCTGCCGTTCGCCGAGCGGATCGCCGAGCTGCGCAAGCCCGAGGTGCGCGCCGCGATCCTGGGCGAGTCGGGCGTGATCGACGGGATCGCCGCCTTCCTGTCGAACTTCTCGAAGCTGTACGCCCTGGGCGACCCGCCGGAGTACGAGCCGGCACCGTCGCGGAGCGTCGCCGCGCTGGCGGCGCGCGACGGGCGACCCGCCAACGAGGTCGCCTACGACCTCATGCTCGAGAACGACGGCCATGCCTTGCTGTACTTCCCGCTGCTGGGCTACTCGTACGGCGACTTCGGCGCCCTGCGGGAGATGCTCTTGGAGCCCGGCACGGTGCTGGGGCTGGGCGACGGCGGGGCCCACTGCGGGATCCTCTGCGACGCCTCGCTGCCCACCTACATGATCAGCCACTGGGCCCGCGACCGCGACCGGGGCGACCGGCTGCCGCTGGAGCAGGCGGTGCGGCTCCAGACCCGCCAGACCGCCGAGCTCTACGGCTTCGACGACCGGGGACTGCTGGCGCCCGGCTACCTCGCCGACGTCAACGTGATCGACTTCGACGCCCTGTCGATCGCCGCCCCCGAGATGGTCTACGACCTGCCCGCCGGCGGCCGCCGCCTGATCCAGCGGGCCTCGGGCTACGTCGCCACCGTGAAGCGCGGCGTCGTCGTCCGCGAGCACGACGAGCCCACCGGCGCCCACCCCGGCCGCCTCGTCCGCGGCCCCCAACCGGCCCCCACCGTGTAACCCCAGCTCCCCCACCCCAGCCCGCTGCGGCCCCCGGCGTTCCCAGTCGCCAGGGGCCGCTGCGCGCGAGGAACTAGCTCGTCAGGATGTCGAATATGGCATCCGACCGGAAGACGCGGCCGTAGCCGCGGCCTGTCGCCTCGCGCAGTACTCCCAGCCCGACCAGACGACCGATGCTGTTGTTTGCCGCTGCGAACGTGACCTTGTGCCGGCTCGCCGCCCACGAGGCCGTCACGACCGGTTGCCCGATCAACTCCTCGGCGATCGCCACGGCCACACCTCGGACCTTCTCGGAGCGCAGGAGTGCCCGGACCTCTATCTGGTGACGCAGCAGGTCGTTGATGCGACGGACGGTGTCGTCCGCCTGGTCCCGTATCGCGGCACAGAAGAAGCGGACCCACCTGTTCCAGTCACCGGTGGCACTGACCTCGAACAGGTGGTCCTGGTAGTCGCGCTTGCGCCTCTCGAACCAGGGTGAGATCTCCAGAAGTGGTTCACGGAGGTCACCCGCGTGGACGAGCTGCAGCAACACCACCAGGCGACCGATGCGGCCGTTGCCGTCGTGGAACGGGTGGAGCGTTTCGAACTGATGGTGAGCAAGTGCTGCCTGGACCACGATCGGCAGCTCGTTCCGGCGCTTCAGCCACGCGGCCCAGTCGTCCGTCGCCGCCCGCAGGCGATCGTCCGGTGGAGGTGGGATGAATCGGGCATCGGCGATGGCGCAGCCATCCGAGCCGATGAGGACTTGTGTGGTCCTGATCCGGCCCGACTCAGGTCCTTCGTCCTTCGTCCCCTTCACGAGCATCTCCTGCACCGTCGACAGGAGCGATGTCGAGATCGGCCGGCCGTCCCGGATCTCGGCGAGGGCGAACTCGGCCGCGAGCACGTAGTTGAGCACCTCCCTCACCTCGGGCGTCTGAGACGATCCGTCGGCGATGTCGGCCTCCATCACGTCAGCGAATGCCGCATGGGTGCCCTCGAGCGCCGAGGTGCTGACGGCTTCGCGCCGCAGCAGGGGGCCCCTGAGAAGCATCGGGTTCGGGATCTGCACACCCGCCTGATCGAGTCGCCCCAGGGCTGCCATCGCCTCGACGACGACGATCCACGTCGCCTGCTCCAACAGGACCGACTCAGGCAGCGGATCGGGAAGGAACGCGAAGTATTCGTAGTCGCGCCCGAGTCGAGGGTCGTGACCGCTGACGGGCACGAGCTGGCCACCAGGACTGTTTCGCAGAGCCTCAAGATCCACGTCGAATGATAGTAGTCCGACAAATACTTCAATTGTCGGACCGGGACTGCAATCGGACTAGCAATTCGAACGGGGAATCGAACTGGCACAACTGAAGTCCGAGCGCTGATACTTTAAATTACATATAGGTAATTATAGTGCCCTTCACGGCCATGGCCGAGTGGGAGCATCCCTGGTGGGGCATTCTGTTGGGAGTACTTCTTGACAAGTACTCTGACCGGAGTATTCTTCGGCGTATGCCGAGGAAGACACGGTCGAACCCACTGGCTCTGGCGGTGCTGACGTGCCTGCTGGAGAAGGCGATGCATCCGTACGAGATCACGCAGACGCTCCGGATGCGCCACACGCACGAGGCGGTGCGGCTCAACTTCGGGTCGCTGTACGGGGTCGTCGCCAGCCTCGAGAAGCGTGAGCTGATCCGGGCCGTCGAGACCGTGCGGGAGGGCAAGCGGCCCGAGCGGACGATCTACGAGATCACCGACGCCGGCCGGGTCGAGGTCGACGAGTGGCTGTCCGACCTGATCGCCAGCCCCGAGAAGGAGTACCTGCAGTTCGAGGCCGCCCTGGCGCTCATCGGCGCCATGCACCCCGACCGGGTGCTCGAGCTGCTGAAGACCCGCTGCACCGCCCTCGAGACCCTCATCGAGGAGGAGCAGGCCATGAAGGAGCAGGCCGCCGAGTGGAAGCTCCCCCGCCTGTTCCTGCTGGAGGGCGAGTACATGGCGACCCTGCGGCAGGCCGAGCTCGAGTGGGTCCGCGGGCTGATCGCCGACATCGAGTCGGGCGAGCTCGACGGCCTCGACGGCTGGCGCACCTGGGCCGAGACCGGCACCAACGTCTGGGGCTTCGACACCGAGGCCGTCCGCGCCCAGGTCGACGACTGACCGCCGTACCCGCAACACCCCACACGACCGCACCTACTGGGAGGACACCCACGATGACCGCAACCACCCCCATGGTCGAGGCCCAGGGCCTCACCAAGCGCTTCGGCAAGACCCAGGCGCTGGCCGGCCTCGACCTCGTCGCCGACAGCGGCCAGGTGGTCGCCGTGCTCGGGCCGAACGGCGCCGGGAAGACCACCTTCGTCCGCACCATCGCCACGCTGCTGCGGCCCGACAGCGGCACCCTGCGGGTCGGCGGGGTCGACGTGACCCGCCATCCCGAGCAGGTCCGCCGCATGATCGGCCTGGCCGGGCAGTACGCCGCCGTGGAGGAGGCCATGACCGGCCGGGAGAACCTCCAGATGGTGGCCCGCCTGTTCGGCCACAGCCGTCGCAGCGCCGCCGCCAGCGCGACGGCCGTGCTCGACCAGCTCGGCCTGAGCGACGCCGCCGGCCGGCTGGTGCGCACGTACTCCGGCGGCATGCGGCGCAGGCTCGACCTGGGCGCCTCGATGGTCGGCGCACCCCGCCTGCTGCTGCTCGACGAGCCCACCTCCGGGCTCGACCCCCGCAGCCGCATCGAGCTGTGGGACGCCATCAACGTGATGGTCGACCACGGCACCGACGTGCTGCTCACCACGCAGTACCTGGAGGAGGCCGACCGGCTGGCCAAGCAGGTGGTCATCATCGACCACGGCAAGGTGATCGCCGAGGGCACGCCGGCCGAGCTGAAGAGCCGGGCGGGCCACGACGTCATCGAGCTCCACGCCCACGACGCCGGCGACCTGCCGCAGCTGGCCGAGGTGCTGAGCCGGGTCGGGGTGGAGGCACCCCGGGTCGACGCCGGCTCCCGGCGGGTGACCGTGCCGGTCGACGGTGGCACCGCCGTCGTCCCTGCCGCCATCCGGGCCATCGACGAGGCCGGCCTGCAGGTCGAGGACATCGCCGTCCGTCGCCCGACGCTCGACGAGGTCTTCCTCACGCTCACCGGTGAGCCCGCCTCCGACGCCGCCTGACCCGCCGCCACCCACCCCGCAAGAACGACTCGACTCGACTCGAAAGGACAGGAGAGATGAGCTCCATGACCGCAACCACGCTCACGCCGCACGGGCTGGCGGGCGACGAGGCCTTCGTCGTCACCCGCACCGACCGGCCGGCGGGCGCCGTCGCCACCACCCTGTCGGTGGCGGCCCGCACCATCCGCAAGTTCGTCCGCACCCCGCAGCTGGTGGTGCTGGGCACCATCCAGGGCGCCATGTTCCTGCTGATCTTCCGCTACGTGTTCGGCGGGGCGATGGCGACACCGGGCGGCGTCCCGTACGTCGACTTCATGGTGCCGGGCTTCGTGGTCACCGGCCTGCTGTTCTCCGGCATGACCACGGCGACCGGCACCGCCGAGGACGTCGAGCACGGCTTCTTCGACCGGCTGCGGTCGATGCCCGTGCCTCGCTGGGCGCTGGTGGCCGGACGGTCGATCGCCGACACCGGCGTGCTCACCTGGAGCCTGCTGGTGACCGCGGCGATCGGCTTCGCCGTCGGCTTCCGCCCTGACGGCTCGCCGGCCGAGCTGCTGCTGGCCCTCGGCCTGTGCGTGGCCTTCGGCTTCGCCTTCGTGTGGCTGTTCGTCTTCCTCGGGCTGCTGGCCGGCACGGCGCAGGCGTCGCAGGGCGTGGCGATGCTGGTGTTCCCGTTCAGCTTCGTGTCGAGCGCCTACGTCCCGGTCGACTCGATGCCCGGCTGGCTGCAGCCGGTCGCCGAGAACCAGCCGCTCACGGCGATGACCAACGCCGTCCGCTCGCTGTCCCTGGGCAGCCCGGAGGCCGCCGGCCTGTCGCACACCACCGGGTACTGGGTGGCGCTGTCGCTGGCGTGGACGGTCGGCCTGGTGGCGGTGTTCGCCCCGCTGGCCGTGGCCAGGTACCGCAAGACGGCCTGACACCCCCCACCCACCGAAACTTCGACAGAGGTGGTCGCTATGGCGCCACCTCTGTCGAAGTTTCAGGTCACGTCAGGTCAGTCAGGCGTCGGGCGTGTTGGCCGACAGCGTGTAGGGGCGGCAGGCCTGGCCCCGCAGGCCCGGGCAGGGCGCCGGGGTGGAGGGCTCGGGGTCGTAGTCGACGTCGACCACCGGCAGCACCACGGACGACGGGGTGTCGCCGCCGTGGCCGACCCGGTAGGCGGTCGTGGCGTCGACGCCCTCGGGCGGCTCGAACGTCCAGGTGACGTGGTTGCGCCCGGGCGAGCTGACGGTCACGTCGATGCGCGAGCCCGCCCGGAAGGCGTGGCCCATCGCGGGGATCTCGATGCGGGCCTCCACCAGCTCGCCGTCGGCCGGCAGCGGCTCGTAGTCGTCCTCGGTGAAGGAGTGGACCACCTCGAGGCCCTCGGAGCGGTCGTCGTCGAGCGCCCGGTGGCCCAGCCGCAGCCAGCCGTTCTGCACCAGGAGCTCGACGCCGTCGGCGCGCACCTCGGAGATCGTGACCTGGACGTCGGCGTCGGCGGCGTTCGCCCCGACCCACAGGTCGACGTAGCCCTGGCCCGCCACCACCACGTCCTCGTCGAGCGGCTCCGACAGGTACGACGCCGTGGCACCCGCCGGGAAGCGGCTCCAGCGCCAGTCCTGCAGCGCCGAGAGCGTGTCGTAGTCCTCGAGCAGGGTCGTCGCCCCCGCCGCCGGGTCGAACGCGAACCGGTCGATGGCCTCGTCGCCGGCGACGTCGCCGTCGTCGACCAGGCCCCCCTCGGCCCCGAAGTACCAGGTCCGGGCCTCGGCGTCGGGCGGCGGCCACGACTCGAACGTCGTCTCGAACACGCCGCCGGGCTCGCCGACCTCGTTGCCGCCCTGCCCGCTGCCGAACACCACCCGCACCGGGTCCTCGTCCTCGTAGGCGGCGAGGGCGGCGGCGTAGTCCTCGCCGTACTCGTCGGCCAGGCGGTCGGGGCCGAGGTCGGCGTCCTCGAAGCCGAACTCGTCGGCCACCACGTCCTCCACCCCGGCGGCCCGCAGCACGTCCGGCACCCGGGGCACCCGCTCGGCCACGTAGAGCTCCAGGAACTCGTACCACTGCATGAGGTTCATCGGCGAGTAGCCGTCGGGGTGCCGGCCGTTCCACAGGCCGACCCGCAGCGTGCGGGCGTTCTCGAAGGAGTCGAGCATGGCGCCGAACTGGGGGCCGGTCTGCTCGTCCTGGAACGCCCCGGTGAGGAACACCGCGGTGTCGACGTCACGCACCAGCTCGCGCAGGTCGCGGGCGTCGGCGTCGGCCGGGCGCATGGCCAGCGCCCGGCCGAACGCCTCGAAGTCGATGTTCAGCTCGTGGTCGGCCACGTTGCCGCGGCAGGTGGTGTCGCCCCCCTCGATGCGGGCCGACACCCAGTCGCTGCCACCGGCACCCGACTGCCGCTCGCGCTCGGCCAGCCAGTTGCGGGTGAAGCCGTCGTTGTAGATGCCCTGCGGCCACTGCTGCAGCCACGGGTCGGCGATCACCGACTGGGCGGTGACCGCGGCCAGGCTGGGCGGCCGGGTCGCCGCCGTGTACAGCTGGGTGATGCCGGAGTACGACAGCCCGACCATGCCGACCTTGTTGTTCAGCACCCAGGGCTGCTGGGCGACGGCCTCGATCACGTCGTAGCCGTCGGCCTGCTGCGCCGGGTTGAAGGTGTCGAACACGCCGCCCGAGCAGCCGGACCCCCGCATGTTGACGCTGACGGTGGCGTAGCCGAACGAGCGGGCCAGGCGGGAGCCGGCCTCCTCGGCGTCGGGGTTCGAGGGGCCGTAGCCGGAGTACTCCACCACCGTGGGCCACGGCGCCTCGCCGTAGATGGCCTCGTCGGGGAAGCGCACCATGGCGCTGAGCGTCACGCCGTCGCGCATCGCGATGTACTGGAACCCGTCGGCGAGCTCGGTGCCGGCGACCGGCGTGCCGACGACGTCGAGGGCGACGCCGTCGAGCTCCTGGTCCTGGTAGAAGGCCAGCTCGGGGGCGTCGTCGCGGCCCAGCACCTCGAACGGCTCGCTGGCGAGCGCCGGCTCGACGCCGTCGTCGCGCAGCAGGTAGCGGCCGGGGCGCAGGGTGCTGCCGTTCGCCAGGCCCACCGACAGCGCCTCGTCGATCGACACGTCGGGGTCGTCGGGGATGTAGGCGAAGTGGGCGCGGCCCTGGTCGTCGGCGGGGAAGGTGGTGACCTTCGAGCCCTCGTCGTCGTAGAGGGTGAGCGACTGGCCGGGCTCGGCTCCGAACACCGTGGCCATCTCGACGCCGGGGCGGACCTCCCAGTCGGCCAGCTCGGTGCCCTGGGAGAGCTCCTCGAACCGGTCGGCCTCCTGGTCGTCGGTGCAGGCGGTGACCCCGGCCACCAGGGTCAGGACGATGGCGCCCAGTCGTGCCCGAGTTGCCCGCATGCCCATCCCCCTGCTCAGTCCGTCCGCCGATGATGTCGCTTTACTTACTCGAAGTGCAATAACGATCGTTACGGCAAGCGGAACGATCCCCCGTCGTGGTCGGCCAGACCGTCGGCAACCACACCCTTGGCGACCAGCTGCGCCCGTTCGACGTCGTCGGGCCAGCCCATCACCTCGGCCAGGTCGTCGAGCGCCACCGGCCCGTGCCGCAACGCCGCCACGAGGCGGCCCCGCCCCTGACGGTCGGAGCCCTCGAAGCGCGACTGGGCCCGGCTCACGCCCGCCGAGCCGTCGGCCGGATCGGGTGACGGCATCCCCGCCGCCGACCAGGCGCAACCCGCCGTGATCGGGCAGCGGGTGCAGTCGGGCCCGCGCCGCCGGCACACGGTCGCGCCGAGCTCCATCACCGCCTGGTTCCACAGCCACGGGCGGCCAGGCGGCACCAGCTCGTCGGCCAGGGCCTGCGCCTCGGCGACCGGGAGCGGACGGCCGGCCCAGCGCGCCAGCACCCGGCCGACGTTGGTGTCGACCACCCCGACCGGCCGCTCGAAGGCGAACGCCAGCACCGCCCGGGCCGTGTACGGGCCGATCCCCGGAAGTCGCAGGAGGGCGTCGAGGTCGTCGGGCACCTGGCCGCCGTGGTCGGCCACGATCGCCGTGGCGCAGCGGTGCAGGCTGACCGCCCGGCGGTTGTAGCCGAGCCCCGACCACAGCCACAGCACTGCGGACGTGGGCGCGGCGGCACAGGTCGCCGGGTCCGGCAGGCGGGCCAGGAAGCGCTCGTAGTAGGGCACCACCCGGTCGACACCGGTCTGCTGGGCCATCACCTCCGACACCAGCACCGCCCAGGGGTCGCGCGTCCGCCGCCAGGGGAGGTCGCGCAGCTCCCGGTCCGCCCAGTCCAGCAGCTCGTGACGGTTCAGGTCGGTCAGGTCGTGCGGCACCGCCACGCTCGGGTCACGTAGGGGAACCCGAACCAGGCCTTCCCGGCCAGGTCGGGGTGAGTGCGCGCCAGGTGGCGCACCCGGTCGAGGACCACCGTGCGGGCGGGTTCGTCGAGCAGGCCCACCACGCTCACCGACGCCGCCCGGGCCACCAGGAGCTCCTCGTCGCAGGGCTGCTCCCAGGCGTGCTCCCACCACTCCACCGGCCCGAACCCGTCCGACGACTCGGCGATGACCTGGGCGTAGTCGACCTCGTGGTACGAGTCGAAGGGGCGTTCGCCGTCGCCGTCGACCAGCAGGTCGCCGAACTCCGACACCCACTGGTGGCCGCGGTCACGCGTGTTCCACAACAAGAAGAGATAGCCGCCGGGGCGCAGCACCCGGCGGATCTCCGCCAGCGCCTTGGGCGGGTCGAACCAGTGGAACGCCTGGGCGACGGTGACGACGTCGACCGAGGCGTCGTCGAGCGGGAGCGATTCGGCGGTGCCGTCGAGCGCCGCGACCGGGGGCGTGATCGACGCCAGGCGCTCCCGCATCTCGGCGACGGGCTCCACGGCGACGACGTCGGCGCCGCTGGGCGCCAGCAGCCGGGTGAGCTTGCCGGTGCCGGCGGCCAGGTCGAGCACCCGGCGGCCCGGCCCGATGCCGCCGTGGCCGACGACGTGGGCCACCACCTCGGCGGGGTAGGACGGCCGGCCCCGGTCGTAGGCGGCCGCGACGCCGTCGCCGGCGAACCCGTGGACGGCCGGCCGCACCCGGTCGGCGTCGGCGTCAGGGCTCGACGAAGACATCGGGCTCGTAGGGGAACCGGCGCGGCGGCGCCTCGGCCTGCTTCCACACCATCAGCTTGCGGCGGAAGTAGCAGACCTCTTCGCTGCGCTGGTTGATGCCCTTGGTCTCGACCGTCACGATGCCCCGCTTGCCGTCGGAGGTCTCGGTCTTGTCGAGCACCTTGGTCACGGCGTAGACGGTGTCGCCGTGGAAGGTGGGCCTCGGGTGCTTCAGCGACTCGATCTCCAGGTTGGCGACGGCCGACCCGCTCACGTCGGGCACGCTCATGCCCAGCACCAACGAGTACACCAGGTTGCCGACCACCACGTTTTGCTTCTGGATGGTCTCGTTCTCGGCGAACCACGCGTTCGTGTGCAGCGGGTGGTGGTTCATCGTGATCATGCAGAACAGGTGGTCGTCGTACTCGGTGATCGTCTTGCCCGGCCAGTGGCGGTAGACGTCACCCCGCTCGAAGTCCTCGTAGTAGCGGCCGAACGGACGGTCGATCGTTGCCATGCGCAGGAAGGCTACGAACCGGTGTCGTCCTCCGGCCAGTAGGGGGATTTCCCCGATCAGGTCTGCGGCACCAGCATGGAACGCTGACATCTCGGGGAGGCGACGACTCAGGAGTGGGAATGTTGACGACACGTACGACGAGGCGACTGGTGGCGGTGGGTGGCGCGGTGGCGCTGCTGCTGGCGGTGGGCTGCGGCAACGACGCCGACCAGGCGGACGACAGCACGGAGGGCGTCGACCTCGACGACGGCAACCAGAGCTCGCAGGAGTCCTCGGAGGGCTTCCAGGCCACGCCGGGCTACCTGTCGAAGGCCGTGGACGAGTCGTCGGGCCAGGCCTTCCGCTACGAGGTCAGCGTGGAGATGACGATGGGCGGCGAGGCGATCGACTTCGGCGGGCCCATCGCCACCGGAGAGCTCGACGGCGAGCGGCAGTACATGCACATGGACATGGGCACCATGTTCGAGGGCATCGCCGGCTCGCTGGGCGGGAGCACCGAGGACCTGCCGTTCGACATGTCCGGTGACGACATGGTCATGGAGTACGTGATCGACACCGACGCCATGTACATGCGGGCCCCGTTCTTCGCCACGATGTTCGGCTCGATGCCACCCGGCACGGACGTCGGCGAGGCCGCCGGGCTCGTCGAGGCCTTCGGCCAGCTGGGCGACGACTGGGGCCGCGTCGACGTCGCCGCCCTCGGCAGCACGCTGCCCGGCGAGGCAGCGGGCTCGCTCGGCGGCGGGCAGACCTACGACCCGACCGTCTTCCTCGACATGATCCGGGCGTCGGACGACGTCGAGGAGCTGGGCACCGACACGATCGACGGCACCGAGGTGACCGGGCTGGCCGCCGACGTGAGCATGGCCGACATGCTCGAGGCGCAGGGCATGTCGCCCGACGACCTCGGCCCCGGGTCCGAGGACCTGCCCGAGGCGTCGTTCCCGATCGAGGTGTGGGTCGACGGCGAGGACCTGATCCGCCGGATCGACTTCTCCTTCGACACGGAGTCGCTCACCGACGTGGCCGGGGAGTCCGGCGAGGACGTCGGGTCACTCGACTCGGCAGGATTCGGGATGGCCATGACCATGGACTTCTCCGACTACGGCGACGAGTCGATCGAGGTCGAGATCCCGGCCGGCGACGACGTGGTCGACATCACCGACAGCTTCGTGGCGGGCTACGAGTCGATGACCGACATCGGCATCGATGCCGACGACCTGAGCCTGGACTGACGCCTTTCGCTTCCGCCCGCCCGATGCCCCGGCCGGCCGTGCCCGCCAGCATGGCCACCGGGGCGTCGCGCACCTGGAACCCCCACCTCCCCTGAGGCCCGTCGGCTGGGCGTTTTCGCAGCGGGGGGAATACCCCGTACCAACCACCCCGCCACCGCCCCAAGCGGCCTCGGCTGCGCCGAGCAAATAGCCTCCGTGGGATGAGCGACGACGCGCCCGACCTGAACGCCGCCGCCGCAGCCGTGGACACCGCTCGAGGTGTCGTCCACGAAGCGCTGCGCCACCTCGCCGCCACCGGGTCGGTGGACGACGACCAGGTGGTCGCCTACGACCTGGCACACGCCGCCGCCGCGGTCGAGACCGCCCGCACGCTGCTCGACTACGGGGCCAAGGGCGACGAGGAAGCCCGGATCACCTGCGCCTTCGCGGCCGAGGCGGTGGCCGACGTGGCCTCCAAGCTGTACGGCCGGGAGGCCGCCTGGGGCGTGGCGCCGACGGCCCTGGACGACGCCCGCCCGTTCGTGTCGACCTACCGCGACCCCAAGTTCCTCGCCTCGATCGAGGGGCCGGGCAAGCGCCACCTCGACGACGACTTCGAGCTGGTGCAGGACACGTTCCGCCGGTTCGCCGACGACAAGATCCGCCCGGTCGCCGAGCACATCCACCGCCACAACGCCGACATCCCCGAGGAGATCATCTCGGGCCTGGCCGAGCTGGGGGCGTTCGGCCTGTCGATCCCCGAGGAGTACGGGGGCTACGCGGCCGGCGGCGAGAGCGACT
>Ga0193742_1000139_pt1 | contig 52026 bp, 52 predicted proteins | sample L2c1metaG_FD_165511 | JGI IMG/M metagenome (GOLD analysis project Ga0193742, IMG submission 165511) | Soil microbial communities from a riparian zone of the East river system, Colorado, United States - L2c1 | ecosystem: Environmental > Terrestrial > Soil > Riparian zone | place: USA: East River... | reverse complement strand
CGTACAAGCGGGAGGAAGATGATTGTTACCAGGTCCTCAAGTTTTTCCACAATAGAAATGGCATAGCCATTGTCATGAGGAACAATTAACCCAGCCAGGAAACCACCTATGCCAAAGGTGAGCCACGTTAGGGGATAAAAGAAGAGGGAATATACCGAAGATAGGATGAACACCGATAATATCCGTGAAGAAGGCCGAGATAAGAACGATGAGTAAAGTAATGGTCATCATGAGCGAGCTTGGGGCACCCTGTTCTAGGCTGCCTGTACGTTTGGCAAGCCAGCGGTATGCCCATCGCACTGGGAACAAAAGGAAAATAGTGTATCCAGTGCTGGCTAGTAGGATCCACAGAGCTGTAAGACCGGAGGTTGCATTGACGAGAGCAACTGTGAGCGCTAACAAAACCCATCCAACGACATCGTTTCCAATACCCGCCGAAAGGGTAACCAAACCAACCTCGGTTTCGAGGAGCTCCAATGATGCAAGGATACGGCACAGAACTGGGAAAGCGGTGATGCCAATAGCGACTGCCGAGAAAAGCAAGAAATAGCCAAAATTGACATTGGGGTCGATGAATTCCCGGTAGACTCCAACGCCTAGTGCTGCACCAAGGCCAAGGGGGAAGATGAGACCTGCTATGGAGACTGAAGCTGAGGAAAGTAAGTTCCGCTTTAAAACACGGGTATCGATTTCTAGTCCAACTAAGAACAAGAAGAATATGAGGCCGATTGTGCTGGTGAGTCCAAGAAGAGGCATGGCTTCGGCAGGGAAGATGGCTTGGGAGAATCCAGGAATGCGACCCATAACAGTAGGACCTAGGATGACACCGCTGATGATCTCTGCGACAACCCGTGGTTGACGAATGCGTGAAAGAACTAGGGACAAGAGCTGTATCATGCCCATGATGATTACTGCAATTGTGCAGTGGAATGAGAGACAAAACTAGATAAATAAGGACAGCCGACTTACTAACTTGTATAATCCATAGTGGGGCTGGATCAATCGCATTGTACGCTGCAGGATTCGCCCCAGAAATTACACCGCCCTAAAACGCAAAATATAATATGTTCAATAACATATGAAGAGTCGATCATACCTGCTCTGGAGCAGCTCTGGCGAATACTTGCAAATACTGTTCCGTGAGTTCACCCATGGTTGTCAAGAAGAGGGAGCAAGGAGTTTCATTTCAGTCTGGCGGTGTTTTTGATCGGCACAGATCGTTTCCACAACAGTTGTCAACAAGAGCCTCCCGATTGGGGTGCCTTCACTTCGAGGAGTTGTGGGCTCAGACTAGGCGAAAGTTTGGGTAAAACGACTATTATATCTCTCGCCTATGGGGGATCGACCCCGAAACTTCAGGTGAGCCCTTTCTGCAACATTTCTCAATAGTCAGTCTTTTTAATCAAGTCCAAATAGAATAAGGAACTGTAGTATAAACAAACAGCGGGCATCAATGCACATCACCGAGCGACTTCAACCCCCAAATATCGCGGAATATTCAATTGAGTCGTATGAGCCCAGGCACGTGAGGTTTTTTTTGATACTACTCCTGTATGTTTGGGTTAAAGGGTATGAGGGGTAAGGGGCATACCCTTACTAAGGGTATATGTCGGAAAAACCAAAAGTGCCTTATAACATTCAAGTTGCGTCACGCTTTCCTTATAACTAGTATGAAACTTGGCAGAGCTGTAGCTCAGTGAGTTCTTCACTGATTTACATGAAATTTTTTGTAAAATGTTCAGAAAATTTGGGGCTATCATATAGTATGTAAAAACCCATCATTTACCTGCAGGGGGGTAACCCGTGACAATCCCTAATGATAATGTTCCATGTTTGGCCAGTGCAGGTCTAGCACCTTGCAAATGAGTAAAGTACAACAAAAATCTATGGTACAAGTTTTTTGAATAATCCTTCCTGTTCCAGTTGAGCTTCTGATGCTTCAAAATATCCAACAAGCTATTGGAGAAGCTATGAATTAAACACAAAGCTGATTCTCCCCATACCTACCCAACCCCATTGCCACCAAACCCTTCCTTAATATCATCCATGCCACAAAATGCTTCAATACACAAGCCCCATCTGCTTGACAATCCAAAACCAGCAACTCCAACACCTCCTCCCTGTTGAAATATACAAGTTATCAACCCGTCCTTCATTCTCATCTCTTTCATTCTTTATCGATATTACATAATCACTGTCATTTAGGTAGTCACACGTTTTCAGTAGTCTCAACTTTCTACAAAGGTTGAGGATACCACTTTATTCCACCATTACTATATCTAATAATCTCCTAGTTACAGTCTGTTCTAGGTATATACTTCAATAAAAACTTTCTACAAAGGTTGAGACTTACAGTCTGTTCTAGCTGCGAAATACAGCTCAACCCACCTGTCATTTAACCAGCACCCTACCACATCAGCCCTCTCCCAGCCAACATCTCTCCTTAACTAACCCCCAATAGCTTGCTAGGGCTGTCCTCATGACACTCATCTTGCCCCATTATCTCACCTTGCAAGACCACTCACTCACTCCACCATCTGTCCTACACTTATATTACTGTTTATTTTCCTTTTCACAGGGAGCACAGTCTGAAATGGTGGGGATACACATTCTCTGCTTTGTCAGTGGGGACCCTGTGGCTCTTGTAGCTATAGATACATGTCAATTAACACATTCTTTACCATACACCCCTCCTATCTACCTGTTGACATGTACTGTGTACCATGAGGACCAAGCCCTCCAAGCACAATAAAAAAAGAAAAAAGACAAAAAAAATGCAGGTTTGAATCTCAACTGAGATTTCCAATCCTATATCTCAATACTTACTTATGCTCTAGTATGCTGCGAGTTCATAATTTAGCGCCTTTTGGAGGGTCAGTTGGCAAGGTCTATCCGAAAAGCATAGTGGCATATATACCAAATCTCTATTATTGATGTGTTATGTTAGAAGTACAAATCTGATGATGATCAAGAGTCTGAAAAGGACCTGGTTATGGCGAGGTTCTCAATTACAGGCTATCCATATGATTCCGCCTCAGATTCCAGAGTCAGAGAGTAGAAACGTATTCTAAACGCAAGCATATCAAGGAGCTCTTCTACACGACTTGCTCAGATTAATCCCCTCGGACACGAGTGGAGCGGCTGTTGCTGGGAATGAAAGGATTCTGGAGCGAAACGCGATGGAGAAATCAGAGCTTATGAATCGGAACTGCATCCTCGACAACCTACGAACGACATCAGTGTGAATTAGACCAAAATACCTCTTGAAGAACCCTACCACAATGGACACATTCGACGACGGTGCCTGATCTTACTTGAGCTTTGGGCACCCGGCAGATGCAAGTTGAGCCCTGGTAGTTCATGTCCTTTTTTCAGGAAATTATGAGTTCGAGAGTGAAGATCGTAAATAGCTAGAAAAACCATACCCTTGTTTGAATACAACGTAGGCAACAGAGTTTTTCATATCCAGTCTTTTTCCATTTGGCTACGAGGCTATCGAAATATGAGAAGAGTACCGTCAATGGCAGGAGTAGGAGCAAGAGTTTCAAAACGTACTTTGCGTCAGCATAACCCTCCTTCAACAACCAATCATAGAGTTCTCGTGAAATAGCTTCACGTTTGTAATACAGTTCGTACACATAGCGAGAGCGAGCATGAGAGATCCTCATGATAGGCCACAGAGATTCTGCCTTCCGTTTTCCTTCGTGGGACTCATTCTCAGCGTCCCGCATCTTTTTTGCATAATCCTCGAGGATCTTGTTGAAAGTGATGAGGAATGGAGAGGAATGGAGGAGTTTAGAAGCTACATACATACCTCTTCTATGTCTTCATAGCCTTCCGGGGGAGCTTTGGTTCTGGTCGTTCTGATCTTTGGCATGACGGTTGCGTTAATGGGGCTGGCGTATGTTGGGAATTGAACCCTGGTTTGCCTTAGGTAAGCAAGAGCTTTGTTGTCACCACCAAACGCCGCCGCTGTGCCCACTTGCGTTCCCAGTCATTCTCTGGCTGCCCTATACCGCGTGTAAGACTGCGCAGGTAAGGGCTCTACATTGCATGTTTCAAGCATTAGCGAAGTAGTGGCAAAGTAAATAAACTTCTTCAAGTTGACAAACCGCCGACATGCCTTTATTCGTCCCCATCCTCCGCTTGCTTATGCTCTTTTTGAACGTTTATGACTCTTACAAGACACTGAAAGACCCGGTCTCTTCGACACGGAATGGTGGACGTCCCTCTGTTCGGGCAGTTTCTCAAAGAAAGCGGGACATGAAGGGTTGTCTTGCTGTATGGGTTGTTTGGGTAAATCTCAAGGCACTTTTCGACCTTGGACAAGTACCTAATGAGATATAAATTTAGTGCTGCCTATCAATGTATGAGCGCATGTTGGAGAGTATCATCTCTCTCTTCATTCCATTCTATGACGAGTTTAAGTCTCTTGCCCTTCTATTCCTAATCCTCACTCGTGCCCGAGTAAGTAGAATTTTCTTCTATGAAGTATATTGCACGCGTATAATGAAAATGAACAGGGAGCAGAACCTCTTTATCTACACCTTGTACGACCTATCGTCAAACCTTATACCAGGACGCTTGATGCCACATTAGAGCTTCTGCTCATGGTTGGAGACTTCGTGTTTGCGCTCTCCACATATCCACTCCACCTTGCGCTTCGATGGTGGCATAAGCGGTTTGGTGCTCACTATGAGCCTCTCGAAACAGCCCAAGATACGCAAGGCGGTTCTTCGGATGATGTGGGTACCTCGGAAGTCCCGACATCTTTCCTTGCTTCATCTTCAGGACCTCAGACTGAATTGGACATCGAACAGCCAGAAGCTGCGACAGGACAACTTCCTCCGAAAGTCATGTCAGAAACCTTACCCGTTGATCAGCAACAATTGTCTAACAGTGTTCGATCACATAATTCGGGACCTCGTTTTCCAAACACACTACATAATCGAAACCCAGAAGCCAGTTTCTCAACAAATCCAAAGAAAGAAACCGGACGTCAACGCATACTTCAACCTTCGCAGAAAGATTCAAAAGTTGTTACAAGTATGGAGTCTACACCTTCACGAGAACTTAGGAGGGCAGGAGAAGCTTCATCCCGCCATCAGGTCTGGCATCCTCCAAGATCCTCGTACGTCGATGACTGCGAAGATCAAGCAGATCTCACCATCAGGCCATCAGACCCTTCGGTCCCGCCGAAAGGTTCTCAAGAAGCTACCATTGCCCACGCCCAGCAGCAATTGGACGAATGGAGACAGTATCCTCCGTTCCCGTCTGCTTATCCGCCGACGCCCTTAGTAGCTACTTCCAGACTTGCTGCGGCTTCCATAGTGAGATCGTCCGCCATATATCCCCCTATCGAAGAAGAAAGACCCCAGCAGGATTTTCAAAGGTCGCTCCTGCCGCCGCGTGAGCCCTTGAATCCCAGCCCTGCTGGTGACTTGAGCGACCATTCTTTTACTTTCGGGATTACACCCTACCATCTTGCTCACCAGGCGACTACCACGGATGAAGCTGATGACAGTATGTCCACTGACGACTATGAGGATGAAGATGAATTCAATATGACCCTACGAACGCCTCTCCAACCTCTTTCTCTGAGGTCTCAAACTCTCCCTAGACGCTTAGTTTCTTTGGCTTCGGGGTCTTCCGCTGTCAGTGTGCCCAGTCGACTATCCACGCTAACCACAGCTGATAACGGCTCATCTCTACGGACACATTCATCTTCCGAATCACTCTCCGCATTTAAATCGATCCCAGCTTCTATCATTGGAAAGAAGCGCTCCTATCCACGCACGAAACCAATCGACATTAAAAATCGGATCCGCCAAATTGAGAACAAGGGTCTCGATGAGGTTGCTGATCCCGACCTGTTAGCAATTGTACCAAGTGGATCTCGACGCAGGCCGGATGCCGCGGAGAATCCAGACACCAGTGATACCGCCGATGATCCAGAATCGTCTCTAAAGAGTTCTGCTGAAGAACCAGATAAAGAGCAAAGTCCACCTGAGGAGAAGAGACGCAAGGTCACACGATCGTCATCTCGAGCAGTAACTACTTCACGTCCCAAAAATTATACCTCTCCCCACCCACAAATACGGAAAGGCAAACTCCCCAAGGTACCAGTCGCTACAAAGAGACCGTCCTCACGAATGAAGTTAGGATCACGCGCTTACCCTGTTGAAGGGACTGATGCTTCATTGAACACCTCATCCTCAGCATCTACCAATGACCTACCCGCACCGTCAGTGCCTCTCAAGTCTAATACAAGACCGACGAGAAGAAGACGACCTAGTTGAAACGAAACTCTGCGTAAATTCTCGTTATCAAAGCATGTGTATATCTATCAATTCTACATACATCATTGTTCCAAAGACTACTCGACCCCATTAGACTATCAATATTCTTAGCTCAGTTTGTTCTTGTTCGTTCAAATGCCCCGGGAGAGGCAACCTCACAATATTTGAGTTGAAACCAAATGCTTTATCAGAATGCAAACCATATTTCAAAAGTGATAATTAACTAATATTTGATTCTAAGTTTTCTTGTATTGGAAAAAAGGCAATGTCCATACTCCAGTCAGTATTTGGTTGTACTCATAAATAGGATAGTCTCTTTATGTAATATGGCTCGTTGAGGACCGAGGTGAACCCTATACGTTAACGTCATAATACTCTGCAGACCTATGATAGTTTAGGACAATGGCTGTGCAGTGGCGGCGAAAAGTAGACCCTAACCTTAACCTACAGCGATATTAATTCTGACGCTCATTACTCAACAAAATTACTTCGACCTCACATTTTCCATGGCTGGTGGTTCCAAAGCGCGAAGAAAATATCTGAACGCTGCAAGCGCATTGCAGGCTCGTTCAGGCAGATCAAATCACGGCAGCAACCAAGAAGATCCCACGTGAAACAGGTCAAAGCCTAGTACACCAATTCTAGATTATGTTTATTTAGATCAGGACCCTTAATATCCTTTTTGGGTGACAGATCATCAAAATTAATAACTCGCTCAATTTTTGCTTAACCTCAATTATTTTTTATTTGTGTAAAAAGAAGAGAATGTCTTATATCATTACAAATCGAGTGTTATATTGATAGGCTATAAGGGGATGCAGCTTCTCCCGCGATAAGTGATTCGTAGGATCTTGAGACTCACCAAGACGACCTACGATCGTGACGGAACCGATGTTTCCAGGAATTTACAAGCTCTGCGCAAAATGGAAGCGTTCACGACTCCGGATCATGTGAAACTTCCCGTTCCATGGCGAGCATACTTCGAGATTCATGCCACCTGTTGCAAGGTTGCCCAGGACTTATCTTCTCAGGCTATCCGATGTCATTCAGAGACAAGAAGCAGTCAAGGAAAGACGCCACTACAGGTGTTGAACGTCGAACATTGGAATATTGACGATCGAGAGCCGCAATAATTCTACCCCCGTAGTCTACTAAACGGGGACACTATGTATGGGAATTTCTAGAATCCAACATCTCGTAAGGCTAGTGTACTGAGCTTGACAAACTAATAATTGGGCAGACCTCATGGGTGACTTCCCTTCACGTTAGATTCCTTTCCAAAACCATAATGCACGAGCCTCCTTTTTTGAAAAGGTCACTGATGCATCAGCAAACCTTGGGAATTTCCAGAGTGCTCCATAGTACTATGGAGCGCTATGGAGATAGGGACCCATGCTATGGAAGCTCCAAGGTTTGCTGATGTGGGTCGGTCGAGGACACCATGATCAGACTCTTCACATCCCTGGGCCTGACTTATATCTAGACGAAGACCTTATGCCCCAGCCTACTTCCTTCGAGTCTAAACACGAATTTTAAACCCTATTTTTTCTCCCGGAGCATCCTGAGGCCTGATGCATTTAAAAAGCATCTGTCCCATGTCCATCTGTAACAAACTGGGTAAAACTATAACCGTTGGACTATCTGTCCATTTTACCAACCTTGTTACTTTACTAATGAATACCCGTTACTCCGGTGTACCAAGCCGGGTCGGCCATGCTTCTACTAATCTGTGACGGGAACCGTAACCGTCACACCACCTAAGTATGTCCATCCCCAGGGCTCAGAAACTACAATTTTTTTTCAGATCGGATGAGATGACCCAAAATCATATTTATATTCCGACGGCTGGTTTAGCTACGAAGTCCAGGCTCCTATAAACGACCTCTTGTAAGTTGTATCGCTTCGAGTTGAGCTCCATCCGAAAGGTCGCAGTGACTAGGTTCCAAGCCCTTCTTCTGGCCAATGTTTGCTTATATCGCTTTGGTAGTGCAAATAGAGCAGTTTTGGTAGAATTTCACGCTCCGCTTTCACCTCAAGAGGTTCGTTCCAAGCCGCCTTCTGCTACCGGTGCATGAAATAGAGGAGATTTTTGACCCCCGGTTCCCGATCCGGTTCGGCCGACGCATTCATTGCTCCGAACCGGTTCGGTTCAAGACACCTTCGGACCGGTTATTTGTTGCCCAACGCCTTTACCCATTTCGGTAAGAGATTTTTGGCTCCACAGGACTGCCTTCGTCCAACCTCCTTATGACCCAGCCTACTCAATGCGGTTCCAATTTTGATTATTTTAAGCAACGAGAAGCTCGCGTGGCTATGGTCGACATATTCTTTCGAGACAGACCAAAGCGAAAACTTGATTCTTAACTCGACGTCGTCGCCCATAATTCAGACTATTGTCAACACCACTTTCTCTTTAATGGTAATATCTTTGAAAAAGTCCAAAGTAACTCAATTTTACATCGACTACGTAATGGATTATGGCGGTTATGAATGGCCAGTTGCTTTGGCACTCATCCCTCCACCTTTTAGACATTTTTTTTTATTTCAGAGAACGCACATTCCTTTGGCGGCCTATGTGAATGTCTGGAGCCTGAAGCTCGACTTTACATGACTGATCCTTTTGATGGATGAGATCATCACTTGACGACGATAGTTACGGACTTATTTAAACTATGGCTGGGCAACCTTCGCAAACTTTTTTCACCGAAACTTGAGCAAACACCACTCACCTGTCATCGGTCATCACAGGCCAGAGGAGTCGTGCACGGAGAACCTTCTTCCACCATCAACTCGGAAGATACCGAAATTTTGATCTTGAACCACGTGTTGTGGGTACCACCTTCCAAATCGTCCATCATATTACAAACGCCCATGTACGATGCACGGCGGTCGTTCGAGCATGACTATTTTGATGACCGGCCGGCCAAAACTTGGATTGTCATACGCCAATGTGCAGTGACTTGCAGACGTGACGCAATCCCTACCTTCCCAAGTATTTCGCCCAACTTGGAATGATTGAATTTGCCATTCGATGTCCTTGGAGCATATATCCATAATAGACAACTTGAATGAATTCCACGCTTTGCGGCCTTCCATTTGGCCAAAGAGGCTTACCTTCGTATCGCATACGACGACCTTTCTCCCTGGATCCGATACAGGCTCTCCAAATATGGTAAATTTGATCCAACACTTTATATTCTAATGGATACTACATACTACTTTTATCAACTGACAAGATTCAACCATTCTTAGTAATATGAACGAGACCCTGGATATCACGGCCCACGCGGTGCGATACCTGGATCGAAGCCATGTTCCCAGCTCGCCCTAGATCTGCCAGTTATGGAGAAGATATCAGGGACATATGTTCTTCCCCCCCTCCCTGAAGTCCAAGGCGAAAACATCCTCTCCTTCCCATCTAGGGGTTGTCAGGTTGCGGCAGATTCGGCAATCAACCGAGAACTCCAAACTTGAAGCGCAGCCTCAACATAAAGAAATCTACCGGGATCATCGGCGGAAGGATAGGACTCAATACACGCAAACCTCGAGGTGTAAAATACATAACCTTTATCAATGGTCAAGTGACCTTGCATCAGGCTGCTTGCAGATATCCGACGAATGCATTCTCATGAATCTTGGACCCTATACCACCCACGTGCGCAATATGATAGGTCAACTTTGAAAGATCTCCCCATTCAATCAACGTTGCAAGGCAGCATGTTGGCATGAACTTAAGCGCCCGATGATGTAATTCAAATTCATAGCTTCTTTAGTTTATGAAAGAGCGGAGACCCAGGGCGACCCGTTCTCTGATAATACTGCGGGCTTTTCATCAACATGACATCTAATCTAAAGTAATATTAATGATTTTTCACGATCATTGGAAGCACTCTTTTGAATTCCACACAGGCTGGTACTTGATGTTTTGAACGACGTCTGTAAAAGAAAACCGGAGCCTTAATAATTTCCACAATAATAGGTCCGTCCGGAATCATAAATCGACGCTTAATTCAATACGCTTCCAAGTCGCTTCCAGGCTGGGAGAGATCCGAGTCGCAGAGTTACACGCCTTTGGCAACGACTCCGCAATCGACTCGGAGGCTTCCCTGAGCGGTGGCGTATGATGATGTTGCAATTTATTGATAATCGGCGAACCAAGAGAAGGAATGCGAAAGTTCGTTATGTTATGTGGTCTTGTGACTCTGATATGTTTTGAGTTTTGATGGAAATCCAACTGCCCAATTTGGATACCCTTGCCATAATGCACACGGAAATGTCAGTTCCTGATGAACCATGTAGGTCTATCACATAATTTGTAGGTCAATCCCCAGAGTTTACGGAGTGTTTTACTAGCAACATATGAATAACATGCCTTGAGGCAAGATCCCTTAACCATTTAAAAGCAAGCAACCTTCCGATACTGTCCCTCCCAATCCCCATCGACATAGATACGATGTCTCCAACCAAGACAAAGGCTTCGGAGTCACAAAATTCAAGGAAAGCCTCAGGGCCAAAGAAAGTTCACAAGAAAAGGAAAATTCATAAGTCGTTGGCTGGTATAGAGCCTGAGGCAGGCAACCTCTCCCCCAAGTCGCACTACCGATTCGCTTACCTGTCGCATAGATGCTACAACCTTATGGAGTCAGGGTGATCGATTTTAATAACGGCAACGCGACGCAGACAGCGTAAGTCGAGTTCCCCGAACTTGCCTATACATGCCTAAATCTAACTGTTTAATCTAGTATTCACCCTTCCGCCCCGTATCAAGCAAATGCGCCCTTGAGTTCGCATGTCACGATCTCATCCCAAGACTCGGCCTCGGATTTTGTGCCTGTCCTGTGCACACCCAATTTTCCTCAGCCCCAAATTCCGGTATCGGCACCCATTCAAGGGTATCCTGGCAACGAGACTCGAGCTACTACGTATTGTGGGACAGAGCCAAACACCGGTTCCCCCCAATCCCAATTCTTTTTTCGGACTGAAGATCTGAACGGTTGGCAAATGGATAATGTTCTCTCCATGGCAGACAACCCACACCAGTCGTACGGATATGTGACAAATCACCAAGGGACCCATGATCTCATACTTCCACCCAGGTCTCTGGGCGTCGATGACAACCCGTCCCGACACCATTTTTCCGACGCTGCTCAGTACTCAACCCCTCATCGTATCACGCCATACGATCCATACATGCCACTACCCACCAACATGCCCCGTTATGTTGAAACTAGTACGGGCTCCTTCTATTTGACAATGACGTCAAATGATGGGACTGACTTTGCCTTTGGACCCTTCCCAAATGACGACGCCAGAAACAACCACAACCCTTATCTTGGCTGATCATCTTCCTTCCTTATGAATTGTGCCTTTTTTTCTCCATAATCCGTCGCAAAGTTCAGGTCTATCCGTTTCTACTTGTAACGGCATTGACTCTAGAACTTCACTTAATGCCCTTGCTATGCCCGTCCTATCTTCTGTCTTTATTCTCTTTGCATATTTCTCTTGCATCTTTGGATTAATTCTACAATCTGTTGTATGTATGACTAGCACCTATGTACATCCTGCTGGCGGGCTGCTCTCGAATAATAATTTGATCATGTTTTCTTGGTTTTCCGCTCAGGAAACAATTACGTAATAATTACAAACAAACAATTCTCCAGCTCAGCCGTTGAACATCCCTTAGATTCCCTACACATCTGATTCTAACCATGCCTGTGCCTTGGGAAGCGCTGATTCCTTTCGGTATTCGATTACACATAACATTGTAATGTGAAGTATTGGTTGATTGAGGCTTCTTCGACAGGTCTTCTCACTGTTATGTTTGGTGCCGCCGGTACACTCGTTAACATCACAACAAGAGCCCAGAACCTCGGAAAAGTACGCTATAAACAGCCTTTGGGACACATACACCTTCTTACTACATGAAACTAGCCTGCTCGATACTCTATAGATAACTGGGATACTATGATGATGAAGCGGGACAAGCAGTTAACGGGACATCCCAGGGGCCAGTTAGTGCGTAGTTCTACACGCGGCATGATATCGCGTACTTTGACTAACAGCATTTCAGGCTAATCCAATTGCTCCATCTTCTTTTGCAACGAATAGCGTGTGGTACACACAACGTGCTATGTAATATTTCAATGCAATCATAAGCTCTATCCTTTCTTCATATCACCTTGACCATGGCACCTGTGACCCGGGATTTGGCCCACCTTTCCGTGAATATCCGTCTTCCAGCCCGCATGCAGGGTTTTTCCGTTCTTGGTATTCCACAAAAGTAAGGAGACGGTGATAAATTGCACCATTTTGTAATCTGTTTCATGATACTCTCAAGTAAGTATCGATCTGGTGACAGTCCTCCCCCCTTGCCCCATCCTCGAAAATGTATAAGTCGAAGCCCAGCCGTGCTTGATATATGGATAGCTTTTAAATCGACCAAGATCAGATTTTCGACTGAGATCAAGCGACGGCGACGGACACACAAGTAACACTCCCACGTGACCGATAAGCATTACAAAAGCTGACTAAGCGACACTGACAGTGCTTTGAGGCAAATTTGCCCGAGGTTGCTTATGTAGCGTGGCTAGCTAGCTAATACGAATATCAATTATCAATATTATTATCGAGCTGCAGCTTAGAGGTGGTTTCGAGCTATCCTCGTTTAGAAAATACTATGACATATGTTGGACTCATATGACTAGGGATGATGCATGAAGGTTCAAATGTTGGAACTTCTAACCAAAAGATGTTAGGTTTGGTCAAATAGATGTGTTATACAGTATGTTCTTGTGATACAACACGTAATTAATGTTCCCTACTCGGGGAAGTGGACTTTGAAATTTGAGCGCTGGCTAGCCGCTCAGCGCTCAGCCTCGATGTACGGTTGGCGAGCAGGTTTTTGCCAAGAGATCCTAAAATCTGACAGGTATTGGGGTCCTCGACACCGCTATTATTTTGCGTGACAATACATAATACTCTCGACCTCGTCATGCAGCGTAAGTCCGCCTTAGGCCAAAGTAAAGGAACACGTTATGCGTGTTTTTGGAACCGCTGATGGCGCTTTTACAGCTTGCCGGCTCACGGCATGTCACATGAACAAAGCCGTGGCCTAAACCCAAGGCTTAGGCCGGCTTCGGCTTTTCAGGGCCTAAGGCTTGGGCTTGGATTTTGTCAGGCCGAGCCGAGCCGAGCCGGACCTGCAGCATCACTACCGTTGAGCATGAACGAAACATCTGCCTTGTTGTATTTAGCTCTCTTCTGTGGTAGTGATGATGAAACCGATTGGCAGGTGCGGCAAGGACATGGTTATGAGGTGGGCACAGGTAGCAAAGAATTTTCATGATTACATTTGTCGGACTTGTAAAGGCTGCTCACTGCATTGGGTTTGAAATAATATTACGAAGCTCACAAATATTTTGTGACTCACTGACTTGTCACTACCCATCAAGACCCCAACCGCTATTTTTAGTCCATCAAAACGAAACTGACAAGCAGAAACAGACCTGAGCCTGCTGCTTTATCTGGCTAATTCCCAACTCGGCTCGGAGCCCATTGTGACAACACCAAGTGTCACGAAAGGTTCATAGTATATCATAGGCCGACAGGATAGGAGAGGGTACGTCGTCTCCTAAGCTTCTTTTATCAAATTTCTCCAACTCCATCGTCAGCGTCTATCTAGAGATGATAACGTATATCAACGAAGTCTGAAACAGTGCCCTGAAATGTGACATTGTTAATTAAATTTCACGACACTCGATATTGGGAAGCGTCTTGTAATTATCCAATAAAAGAAAGAAAAATACATACAAATATCTGAAATTTATATCATGCCTGATATTTTGACGAGGCTAGCTTTGTTCCTTGTTCTGGTAATGAACCTCAGCAATCAAAACTTTTCCATCCTGTTCCGGCAGGGTACAAAAAAACATATCCAAAACTAGATCTTGCGCAGGTCCATAGTATGATTCAGATAAGGGCTACGAATGCGGCAAAATCACACGTGGTTACAGCGCGTTGTGGATATAATTAAAAGGGAGATAACAATTAGATACGTAGGCGATACGAGACTAGCTGAAGCTTTCGAGATTGCAATTCAGCGCATCCTCAAGCCAGTCCTTCACATCCAAAATGATTTGAGTCCGCTCACATCGTGGGAGACCTGTAAGGGAATCTGCATCCTGACCATCTCCAGCCTCAGCCTCATGCAAAAATCCGTAGCGCTTGCCTTGATAGAAAGAACGAGTCCATTGGGTAAGTATCTCCAAGGCCCTACTCGTAATATGTGTGTTTGTCAACTGCAGGGAGCAGTCCAAAATCAGGCCATGTTTTGATCGAATTTCGGCTTTCTGTCAAGGAACAGTTGTCAGGGGAAGAAAAAAACTTTTAGAAGAACAGAAATGTCACGTACGACATCTCCCCACAAGAACGTGTGTTGTAAGGTGTTCGTAAATTCTGGGGTCTGTCCAAATGCCCAATCCCACGTCTTTTACATGGTCATAAGGTCAAGATGCATAACAGTGGATAAAAAAACATATATGACTAACAGATAGCTCTGACATGCCTCGACGAATGTATTCAATGTCTTTAACGCCGCCCGTATCATCCACCACGCAACACTGAAACGAGAACTGAGATTTGCCTAAACAGATAGATAACGCAAAAATGTATTTACCTTGGTGTTAATCTGGTATTCTTTCCGGAATTCTTCTACGACCGCAGAGGTAAATGCTTCGTGCGTGATGGTCGCGCCAAATTGTTTCAGATTGCAAACAGGTGAACGAACGGAAGGAACCCCTTTGGTGATCATGTTCTTCTATCAAATACAAATATTACATATGTTAGTAAACCAGGTGACAATATTATTTGCAGATGGATAAAACATAGAAGTTCAGAAGTGTTGGAGTAATCTTCTTTGTCAGCCATTAATGAAGACCGTAGTTTGGGCACCAAGGAGGGGATTGGCGAAGTAGGAAAGGAAATCGCTTCTATGAGCCGAACTAAAAAGATGAAATAATACCTGTTCTGGACGCAACAAATCACTAAGATGGTCAAGCCTCGTCGAAATTAACATGGTCCCGTGGTGGTAAGCCCGCTTATTTACGATTTTATACGCCGACCCAGAGATGTGCTGTGAGGGAAGTAAGTAATGGCCAAAAAAGACATAAAACTTTCGGAACATGTGAATGCGAGAAATGAATAATATCATGTTTTCGGATCATGATAAGTGTCAAGCAAGTATGCCCAAATCTTTGTACATACACCTTATCAAAGCAAAGAAGAAATGTGAATCGCGAAATAGACTGATCTTGTTGGCGCCAATACAGATGTCATTCCTTTCATTTACACGTGCATCAACACCGAGTGACCGCACGGCTTGAAGAACAAGTTTACCAGTTGCGTGTCGGTCAAATGAAGTCCGCGGAAGATGAAGAGAGAAATTTGTGTTGCCAAGATCCTAATTATCACGAAAGGATAATATCAGACCTGAATCGCCCAGAAAACGCGCGGCGCACAAGATCAGTAGTTGACTCACATGATATACAGTTCCCCCTCCACTTCTTCTACGTATGAATGGGATACGTGCTGCACGGAGTGCAGTAAAATTGACTTCTGTCCATGGATTTTGATTTCGACCGATTATGACACAAGGAGAATCGCGATAGATTAGCAGGAGTGGATACGATGGAGGTGAATGTCGGAATAACCTGCCCGAAAACGCAGTTGAGAATCATCACCCATCAAAAAAGTATAGAAAATGAATTGAGCGTGTTTTTGTGCATGAGATGGATGTTGTCAACAGGTTGAAAGGTTAGAGATCTGATCGATAGAAATCAAGTTCCAAAACGCACCAGTCTTCCAGCGTCAAGTTGAAGAATGGATTGGTAGAAGTAGATATATAGATATCATGTTCTGGATTGAGCGACGGTAATTCTAGACTAGATGGCTGGCCACCCCTTGAAACGCCACTTGTGATGGTTCGGAAAGAGAGTTTTCGCCGGTAAATTGAAGTCCAGGACAAACTAGACCGCAAAATCGCGTCACCTGTGCGTATTCGCGCTGAGACGAGTCGTGTCGAGTGCCAGCGGAACATTCACAGAATTTTATTCTATTTTCCCTCAATAGCACTCTAGTCACAGTGGCCAGACAGTAACTGATACTCGAGGTACGACAAGGGATTGTGGACAGTGAAATAATACTTCAATCAATAGTGTCTGATGGTCGTGTCAATGTCATGTGCTTCATGTTTTCATTGCTCGTTCTCATTTATTTTTTCACGACTATGTAACAAATACAAATCTCCACCGCAGACAACTCAATCCAAGTTGTTTAAATAAGTAAGCGGCGTCCTGGCTTCGCCGGGCCGACCCCTCTCTCTATCTCATGCATTCTTTCGCGGAAGCAGAGCGAGTAGGCTTTCATTTTTGAACTCCCTTGTATATCGGCTTTTCTACTTCATGTATTGGTTGTTGACCGGGTGGTGAACCAGGGATGGTTTTTGCCAAGCCCTGAATAATTGAAATGAAGACCGAAAGGCTCGTGCCATCAAGAAACGATCGAGGGGAGGAAGATGGGGCAAAGTAGACGTACGAGCTTCTCAAACATGCACGCGTTGAGCTTTCGCTCAGGTTGGCGGCATTGAAAGTATTCCTGAAATTTTTAAACAAGTCAGCTTATCGTCTTCCCAAATATAACATTAAACAGTTAGGGGACGTGAAGCGTGGCCGCAGCATTGGAGGATGGAGGATGCGTGGTTCTCCTCGATGTAGGCTCCAAAAGCAGAGAAGTTAAATCACAAGTAGATATATACACACCTGATTTCGCTTCTCCAGGCATTCCCAATGGGCATCGAATTGCTGTAAACAGTGTTCCCGCATCTTCGTAAGCCTGACATGGACGACGAAAAAAAGTATTCGGCAATTAATATAAGCTGGAAAAAGGTAAAACGAAAAATGCCCACAAGTCTGTTGCACATCGCGTCACTCTCCGACCCTCCTTCAAACAATGTGCGGGGTCACGACTCTCATTCTTGCACAACATGAAGTCCTCTAATTTATTTATTTTTTAGAAAAAACAATGAGACCCATAATTCTCTTATCTCATAGGATTGCACGAAACTGACCGTTAAACTCCTTGCAATAAGCCCCAACAAAAAATGCAGCGCTCTTCAGAGGTGCACTTGTCGCGCCAACTTCGTCGACGTGGGGTATCCCAGATGGCATAGGCGTTGGGTCTACATACTTTTGTTGTGAAAACGATCCCTGTTGTGCAGTGCTCATCGTTCAGTCGCGGAAAGTAGTGTGAGCTGGCGGTCGCCGTCGGAAGGGCTCACAGACGTGGGAAATTGTTCAATCACTGCCCGGGCCGCACGACCCCACCAAGCACAAGACCACCACCTAATAGACAAGGATTTCGACTATGGTCAGTTATTTTCTAGTTCTGTTGTAATAAATAATATAACACCATCTAGCCTCCACGATCAGTCAAAGTCTATCATATCCAAGTGAAGACCCACAAACTTACCATCATGCTCTCAGACCTTGCTCCTGGGACGACGATAGCAGATATGAAAACTGATGTTCTTTCTGCTCTTCAAGCAGATGTCTCGTCGAATTCTCTCGATTTCATGGCTATGGATCCTCCACAAATATCAGTAGAATCAGAAGATGACTTCGAACTATGTCGTGCAATAAGGGAAAGAGGAAAACCTACGGGGGATTTTGAGGTCCTTGAACCATCTAAGCTACTCAAAGACAACGGGTTGAGTGGTTGGGAGGCAATTTTCCTTCAATTTCGAGATCGTAGTTCAGGTAAGCATATTTTTACTGTGACTCTCCGTGGTGAAACGGTCGCCTATTCTTTTCATTGCTTCGCCTTTGTGGATACCACGTTGAAGTTGTTGTGGGCCTCTCCGAACCTCATGCACCCAACTTACAGGCGATCTTTTACCAATCACATACACTCTCCCACCCATGTACGACGAAGAAGATGAATTACCACAAGCAAATCATGCCGAAAGCTCTTCAGCAGCGACGAACAAAAGAAAGAGAACAAATTCTCCAGGATCGGGACAAAGCTAAGCGTTTTTAAGAACTAGTGGGTCAATATTGGACTATTATAGAGAGGCACGACTTGTACTTTTATGACATTCATCAAGCAGGCATAAAAAGGTTGTAACCAAACGTCGCAGTACCCAGCAATATTTTTTTGAATGTCGAAGTAAGGGAGATGATGGTCGAGGAAGTTTCCCAACCAACGGAGTTTCGTTCAGCCTGTAGGAGTGCAGAAAATTAGGAAAAAATAGATAGAAAACGGGTGACAACCTGTACCAGCAAGGAAGTCCCTGGTTGTTCCCCAATCTCACAGAGGTTCAACATTCAAACGTTCACGGTCGATCGCCAGTCATTGTTGTTTTTTCCCATGGATGCGGGGTTAAAGGTAGAAGCGCTGCAGCTACGCGTCGGCCCTCCTCTGATAGTAGATTATACGTGGAGCAGGCATTTCTCTATTTATCAAAATGTTAAGATTAAGATGGAAATTCGGGGAAGAGTGTGAGTGGAGGCTAATACAAACCGTGTCCATCACATCCAATTGTATTCCAAGTGTACCAAGATAGGCACGTATGAAAGAAGGTGGCTGGATCAGTTTCTTGCCTGTCCCGAGCAGCAGAATCTCTACAATGCGACCCAAGGCTCATGAACACAGAAAGATACAGTATTAAATTTGAACAAGGAGGGGCCCACCAGGTCTTGGGCTCACTACGTCAAAAATCTGAAAGCGTTCTTCTGCCCATCCACTCCATGTTGTTGGCATTGTGGTTTTAAGTTTAAGTTCTGGGACGTCCCATAAGTAAACTTTGCCCTCCAGAAAAATACAAGCTCCAGGTATGAGCAGACCATCGGCTAAACAAATGCCGCTATCAGACAAGGAAGACACTTGAACTGGAGGAGGGTTGTCGTCGGCTAAGAAGTTGGTGAACGAACGGTCGCGTCTGACTACTGTAGTGTGGATGTTTCGGCTAAGCAATAACGAAGTATGCGGAAAGCCTTTTGATATTGACCTAGCAAAGGGCCGAGAATGGCTTATAATACGAGGTAAGAACATGATTTGATTGCTACTTAGTTGGAAAGCCTAGCGAGCCTGTGAGCCGCTTTCAACCTCCGCTCGGCATCTCAGTAGTTTCAGCAGAAAACCCCTGGGTTCCCAAATTACGGTGTACGTTGGTTGTATGACCTGGCAATGATTTACTTATTATATATAATCAATTAAATAAGGTCCCGATCGCTGGAGAAGAATTTCAAAAATGTGATTTGCGTTCGTGGCGAAGAACTGGAACGTGTCCCCCGGTCCTAAGCTTCCGAGGCTGCATTTGGGCAGGGCAATGACGGCCACAATTCAATGGGCTAGGAGGGTTGCCGAAACTAGCATATAAAAGCCTTGGTCATAAATATGCTAAACAATCTGCAATGAGAAAACAACTTACTCTCAGCGCTCAACTCTTCTTCCTCTCCGCCGAAACCGGCACATCACCCGTCCCCTGAAGGAGAACGTCCTTCATTAGATATTCCCCAGCAGCACAAATACCCGCAGACCATAGAAGTAACATTGAAGTGATACAAAAGAAAGTTATCGACTGCCCAATTTCCAGCCAAGACCCTGTATCTTGCACTTTAAAGAAGAATGTCAGGGTCATTCCTATCACAAAAAATAATTGAGCGGCTCAAAGGTAGCAGTTAATTAAGGGGATTAGTTACCATCGGTGATAGTAAGCGCAACCAGGAGCAGAGAAAACGGTGGGAGGTGTAGGGTATCGTTGAGCACCGCGAATATTACGGCTAGTATAATGTAAGGCGCTAAAATTTTGAAGATCTGAACGGAAATCAAAAAGAGAATGAAACCGACTGAAGATGAGACATACGAGGAGAGTAGCCATGAAAAACGGATTGAAGATAGGTATTAATCGGTATACGGGTGCTAGATAGAAAGACCTTATGAATTCCAAAGGTTAGTAGTTTCTCGGGTAATAAACAAGGATCAATCAATCAGACGCACGATATCGAAGCCACGCTATAAAATCGTCGTCAACTGAAAGATAAAATATCTGAAAGTTGTGGGAAACCTACTTTCCGGTCCCAAAAAACCCAACTTGAACAAAAAACAAAAAGAACAGCGCAGTTCGTACATCATCCCATTGGAACGCGTATTCTCCAGTCCGTTCGACCGCATTCCCATTTGCCGTGTCTCTATCCCGTGGTCGACGCGTATCTCTACGACTTCCAAATCGCATGATCCGCTCTACCTGAATCCAGTTGACTAGCGTAATCGAATACGCCACGTAAAACAGGCCCTCCTCACTGATAGACAGTATCACGAAACAGGGACCAAAACCGAGGAAATACATCACGAGTTTCGATTGTACGGTATGCATTCCGCTTGGGTAAAAGAATGGAATGAGGGAGGATACGACTAGGTGAGAATGGATCAATATCTCATTAAAATAGGGACAGTGCAAGCCATTCACCAAGAACGACCCATCCAGCGACCTGGTTTACAGGCGGAAGTCCTGCTTTTGCCTGAAGTTTACCAACCGAGGACCCAGTGATGACCATTGCGATAGCAATGAAAGTTGTCTTCCGATTCATTATTAGCCCGTCTGTACCTCACCTTTTTAAGATATCATAAATTCACCTGAATCATCGTCAAACCGAGGAAAGATCGACGATGACGTTGTCCCACCATCCCACCTACGACATGATAAGCCCCAAGTAAACCAATGGATAAAACCGCAACTCCTCCAGCCATGCTATATAGGGAAAGAGTACACACCATCAATGGTTCAGAATTAGGTTACAAATCGGAGACAAAACTTACATTGTCAAAAGACTCTCTTTCTTATCAAGCGAAAGCAGCGGAAATACCCCAGTGACAAGACATGACATGGCCCATCCTGTGTAAGTTGTCCAGGAACTTCTTGAACGAGCTTGTTCGTTCCAAAAGAATGGCCATATGACACCGATTAGAACGAAACCAATGCTCCAGATGGACCTGTAGGTATAACCAGCCTAGGCGAAAGATCGACAGTCAACATCCACCGGTATAGCGGTCAAGGAACAGCGTACCACCATGCCCTGCAAAGTCGTTACAACAATAACCACCTTGATCACAATCTCGAAACAACTCTTCATATAAATATTCCCAACTATACCAGATGTCATGCGCCGATTATTCCAGTCCGACATGGCGGTACCCGCCTCCACCAAAACTCGCCACCAGAAATAGCAAGGAAAGATGATGTAAATATAAAAACTCCAAGGTGAATGTTGTAGAGCGAACAAGGCCCAAGACGCCAGCAAAACTGTCCAGCTTGCCACAGTTACAAAGAGCGTCTCGGAGGTGGAGAGCGAAGGTGTACCGCCAAGGGAACGGTAATTAAGCGGACGAACGATGTAAAGTGTCGCATATGCTGCCCAACCCATGTACGCAGCACTGACAATCCCACGTATCAAAAACCGGTCATAAGTTTGTAAATAATGTAGTCCTTCCAAAGCTTGTTGAATGAGAATTGAAGAAGCTTGCCGCGCAGCAAACCATTGTTTTTCCGAGATGAGTTTTTCGATCGAGACTAATTGTGGAAAAGAGGGTGTATCTGACCCTTGCTGAAGAGTGGATGGTGTTAATAATGGGAAAGGAGTATAAAATAGGGCATGTTTCCGTTTGAGTTCTGTCCCAAAGGTTGGATTGAGAATCTTTTTTTTAAAAAAGGGACCGAGACGAACCATCTTTTATTCGATATTGTTCCAGTATAACCTATATATATGGACGGAAAAGAAACCTTAGCTCAAGGGTTTAAGACAGGATATAAATTCTGAACCTTCGCATTGATCAATGCAACCTTCGCCTTCCCCTCGTCTTTCAATCCAAGGTAACCAGGTCTCGTAGGATCTACGTCGGGAATCACTCCAACCGAATTTACAGGCCAGTCAATGCCAACGAGGGCTGCCATGAGGGCTGCAACGTCCGCTTGTTCTACATCCCGTCGGAATAAATGCCCAAGTTCCCATGGTTCAGAATAACCATCATGCGATGATGGTTGGGTATCTGGAAGAGGGCCACGCACACCACTTCCCCATGCAATAAGAGGCGTTCGAGTGTTATCTGGGTCTGGTGTTGGTGTTAGAGAAAATCAAGGTCCAATGGTGCGAATGGACGTACGACCGTCACCGTGATTTCCGATAGTTGACATCCCATGGTCAGCGGTGAAGACGAAACTGGTATCTTCATCTTTATAAAATCCCGATATTAAATGTTCTGTCTCTCGAACGATATTATCGACGACTCGAATGTTTTCCATGTATTCCTAAAGTATATAGCATAATTTTCTTTTCTTTACCTTCGAAAATAGAATAAAAGACCGTACCTTGGAGTGAGGTCTATACGAATGTCCTGTAGTATCTAGTCCGAGTAAGTGGAGGAAAAATATTACCTTCTCGGAACGAAGTTGAGAATCTAAAACTGGATCTGTCGTCGCATTTTTCAAGAGTGCTTTTAGATGGTCTAGAACCCAAACATCCAATGCAGTCGCATCTTAATACCATGGCATTCAGATATTATGGAATAGCAAGGATGCTTCACAGCAAACCTTTCGTGAAGTCCTCCTCATCTTCGTCGTAACACCAAGTCTTGACTTTTTCTGGTATGGCTCCTCGAGCGAACATTGGAATGATGTCCGGAGAACCAAAGGAGAAAGTTGTGCTAGATTGGTTGAACACGGAATCAAAATCGACCTCGTACCATCTTTCACTCAGTTTAAGATGGACAAGATTGCGGAGTTCGGACCCACTGGGTTAGTACTCCATCCCTGTCGGTGCAGCAGTTCAATTTTGACCTTAGTCCAAAAAAGAGCTGCGCCTACCTTTGTAACCGCCGATACATCTTCGTACATGCCACCTACATAGCAGGGTCATCCTGAGTGGTCATTTGGATCCTTACCCAACTCACCAATAATGGCAACATGACCTGGTCTACTCTCTGTCGGTACACGCGTATGCGAGATCCCAAAAGCGCCTCGCATCTCTACCACCGATCGAAGATAGGGTGCCACGACATCAAGTGAATCAGAACCAAGTATATCTTGAAACGCTTTCGGAGTGAAAAGAAGGTCTGCACGTAGACCGTCGCCTTGTTCACAAAAAAGGCATTTACATATAAAAGAAGTCATATTTATTGAACAGTGAAAAGAAACGTACCAACAATCAATACCAATCGTTTGGCAGCAGCGGCATCTCCACTGCCATAGCTCCTCATCCCATGAACCACTGGACTTGTAAAATAACAGTCGAATACGGAACCGATGTATACGAGATGGAAGAGCAGACCGACAACGAGTAGTCGAACTACATTGTAGCGCGTCTGATCATGAGGTGCGACAGTCGTCGCCGTTACTTGAGGCATTCTCAGAGGCTTCATTTCATAAGGTCAGTGGTGACGGTACGTAAGAGATGCCCTCGAAACTCATTCTAGATGTTTGTCAAAGTCGAAGTGTACCAAGTCAGACGCATGATGGGTACTATTAGAGGCCTGACCGATCATACGCTCTACATGTAATATTTATGACACGGAGGATATGATCAATGCAAGGCACCAATATCCATGGCAAAGGATTTAGAAACGCTAAGAGAGTGGAGCACTCAATCTGGTGGAATAGCAGTAAAGGGAAGATTTTCGTACTAAATCATGAACATACTAATAGACTATAGAAAAGAAAGAAACAAGGGATACAGCAGACACACAGACCGGATACAGAGTGGATGGTAACGACATCCTAATCGCAACTGCGAAAAGAGGAAAGAAAGACAGCGCATAGGGTGTGAAAACATAATGAACAGTAGAGTAGTGTAGTGTATAATGACGTGTGGTCTTGGAAGTGGGTGATGATAATGGTATGCAAGAATAATTTAGGGATGCAAAGGTGTAGAGATTGTAAAGGAAGCGATAGAGGATGACGAGAAGAGGAAGCAGTGGAGTCTATTGGTTTGGCGCAAGAGAAGGAAAAGAGGGCAAGTGAGCAACATATGAAAGAAAGAGCCTATCCGATCCAATCCATAAAGAAATTCCATCTACCAACACAGCAGCAAAGAAATTTTTAAATTCCTTCGTGTGTCCCAAAGAAAGCCGACAACTCATCATTGACATCTTTCGAATGAGTCACGGTTACATCATGACCAGCCCCCTCGACGGTAACTAGTTTCTTTTGCGTGCTAGCTGGTAGCAGCGCTGCAATTAGAGGGGAATACTTGGGGTTTACGGTGATGTCTTCTGTGCCCTGAAGGAAAATAATTGATTTCCAGAAGGCAAGGAAGAGGGAAGGACAACATACATGTATAATCAAGACTCTCTTGTGCTCAAAGCCTTTTGATTTGAACGCGGTTGATTGACCTCTAATAGGTCCATCTCTCAGCGAAGACGATAGAGCAGCATTGTATCCAGGTAAATGGGCGGATTGCAGACGAACGATCTATAGATTGGTAGGTACTAATGCGCAAAATAACACAGCACAAGTCTTACCTCAGGAATTACGTCATCCTTTGCAAGGTCTTGGTCCACAGTTTGGTTTATCAGCCGTTGGATATAAACCTAGGCAGAAAAAATGATGTTGGAGAGTGATAGAAGTTACAAGGCAATAGAAACTCACTCTTACAGGTTTACTTGATGTCAGAGTTTGGATAAGAGGCGAAGACATGAATTTAGAGGTACGCGAGATATCATTGGACTGTTGAGGTGATCGCATGAGGTTCAAAAAATGAAAGATAGGATGGAACCGGGAAACGATTTATGGACGTACCTCCATGAGTCCCGCCGACGCGATAAGCGCAACACCTTCACCAACGAGGTGGGGAAATTGTGAGGTGAACGCTGCAGCAATGGCACCACCCTGAAATCCTGATGAGTCGTGTGCTAAATATGAGCATGCGAACGCACCATTGAGACACCGACGATATTTGCTTTCTCCCATCGAAGATACTGCATAAGGTGGGCAAGTTGGGAGGTATGCAAATATGTATCATAGGTAGTTTGCGGTGCTTCAGAATAACCTCGTCCGTAGAGATCTTTAGGATGGATGAGTGAGTTACAATTAAGACTTATGATCCTGTGAACATACCGTAGAGTAGAATGCGAAACCCACGCTCTGCCAGGACGGGGGCGACATCTTTCCAGATGATGGCGGGAATAGAAAGACCGTGAATCAAGACAATCTAAAAGCAGTTAATTCCACCTAAGCGACGCTGCAACAAATCGTACTTTTTTACCGTTCTCTGGTCCCAAAAGCCAATATCGAACCTAGATAAATGATATCAACAGTGTTCCCCGCATGGCTACTAATCAAAACAACCTTTCCGTTCGGAAATGTGGCATAACCTCCTCCCGGATAGAGATCCTCGGGGTATATCGTCCACGATTTAGACGTAGGAGGTAAACATGCCAATGATGGATGAACGTACACCGTAGCTGGCGGGAGCGGGAAAGCGGCCATAAAGTATGTTGTGAGAAGGAGAGGCGGGATAATAAGGAGCGATAGGGTCAAGCATTGGTATGGACTCGTAGCGACCATGGTGGTTAGCAGGAGAGCGCCGTTAGTAGTCACAGGTCATGCGGACGTGACCATTGAATGAGGACCTAGATACGCGTATTTTTGAAACACCTTGGTCTTAACCTATACTATGCTTCAGTATCATGCTCGTAACAGGCTAATCTATCTGAGAGGACGCAATTTTGCCAGTCAAACACATTAGCAACCTTGTTGTTTTTATTTTATATAACAGTTGTTGTCTTTTTCACCGTCCTTGTTCTTCCCAGCGCAATGTAGTCTTCATCGAACGTGAACAAGGAGGATGACATGTTCCCTTGATACCATCATGTTGCCACATGTCTTCGATGCCGAAACCGCGTCGTTGGTTGGTACACGTCTATATAAACCTTTTAACAAAGAATGATCGTCACTTGTTCTGACCTAACTGGCCTTGGCAATGTCTGTCTCTTCACGTAGGTCATATTTTCGCTCCTCTGCGTTCAATTGGGTAAATCGATCTGTTTAGTATATCAAGCCGTCACGTCCTATTTGCCTCGTACGTACTGGCCTTCATTTCAACAAGCAGCAGTCTCATATCTGCTCTAGCGTTCCTGAGATGGGCTGCCAGAACGAAGACGATCAGTGACCTTCCCGACGAGTGTTTGGTCAACATTTTTTCCCAAACCTTGCGTCCCTCCGGAATCCTCGACTATGCCCCAGCTTTGATTCCATTCTTTTCCGCTGAATGCCGTGAGGATCCTTTCGTTCTGGGACAAGTCTGCAGGAAATGGAGAAACGTCGCGCTCCGCACCTCAGAAATTTGGTGCTCTATCACCGTCATCCACCCTAAGCCTTGTCATATACATCGTGCCGAATTGTGGATGCAAAGATCAGGCAGCCGCGCCATCTCTATTACTCTCAGGCAGTCAACCGATCCTACAGCTGCTGAATTTGATGCCACTCTATCCCTTCTCGCACTTTTCAGCTCCCATGCAGACTTTTGGCAGAGTATCGAGCTTTACTTGAATGGCCAATTTCCGCATATCATTCTACCACGATTAACAGATTTATCTAGGATGCAAACTTGCAAGTTGATAAAAGTAAACTTGTCTCTACATTCACGCCTCTCAGCGCCACTAGCTCAAGAATGGGACCCCTCTACCACTCAGCTCTGGGGTTTTCTCCAAAGCATTCCCTCAATCGCTTCATTTAAGTGGGATGCGGCCATTGTGGGTTCAGCCCGCCTCGGTCATAATATCAATGCCGTTGAGATAAGGACACCAATCAGTATGAACGTGCTCCTTAAATGTGTCATCCATTCTGCCCAGACCCTCCAAAGTGTCATAATTCATAGGCTCTCACTCCCATCATCGTATCCTCTCCATGTTGCTGAACGAACCATTTATCCCAGGCTCACGGTTTTAGATATCACGGCATCTCCAATCACTAGCGACATATCTAGCCTCCTTAGACGCATAACTCTTCCATCACTGACATTCCTCAAACTTGCTCAGGTTAGCGACGACACCCGTGTCCACGTCGCTGACCTCCTACATCGCTCCCAGTGCACCCTCGAAGTTTTCGGCATCAGAATTCCGGACTTTACTGAACCCCAAATAATGGAATGGCTCAACATGGGCGGGCTGAAACGAATCACGTGTCTCATCCTCGAAGGTCCTATCACCGACAACGTCCTGCGCGCTCTCCACCGTCCAGCGCAATACGGTCACCAGGCCTGTTATTTTCCCAACCTCAAGCATTTGGGTCTCGGAAAATGCGTGGCGACGATTGATACCGACCTGCTACTGAGAATGCTCGGGTCAAGGTTTTGGACGACTCCTTATGTTGCTGGACCAAGATTGCCTGCAACAGAATTGGACTTTGCTTGTATAACGGTGCAGGAAGTTACTGCCGAGCTTGAAGCTTATGCAACAATGATCAAACAGACGACGCAGGGGTCAAGTCGTGGGATGCGGGAGCTTGAGATCATGGTGTAAGGTCGGTGACGACGTCACGGTGGTTCTCTATCTGTTCGGGATATTTCTGTTTCCATCTTTCTTGCAATAGAAACCTTAGATGCCCAGTATCTACTGAACGCCTTGATTGAAGATGTAAAATTTCAATTATTTAGTTATATGAAAAACATTCGTGGGGCTTGCGCCATGCCAAATATTCAAAACCTAAAAATCTGATTTTGTACAATATCCATTCTTCTGCCGGGATCGATACTCGACGAATTTCAAACCGCTCCGAAAAATCTTTTTTGAGGTCGATACTATTAAATAACTTGTTCCATTCATCTTCAACATCTTCAACTTGTCCACGCAGCTTCTATATTAAGAGTGTGCCTATCTACGAGTGTGTAGCTTTGAGCTTCAGATGAATATATATGGACAACATCGGCCAGACGCCATCTCTCCTCGAGTCTATATATCACGAAACGATGACGGCGTATACCAATTAATTTATATAACTGCGAGCAGTGAGGAGGGATTAAATGGTCAAAGTGGTTGGGCAAGATGGTAAGATATGCGCGCACGCCACCACCTAGTGTTGGACGGCTGGACGCAAATTGAGAAATGTTTTGATCACTGCGCTCAAACGTTAGATGAGCGGGGTTTATTGGGGTCTATGCTAACGTATAATAGGTTCGATCATCGTTCCTTTTTAGTGGTCTCCCATGAGTTTTACTCGTCTGATATACCGCAAGGGGAGCATCCTTTGGAGCCTTCGGCCGCAAGCCTCGCAATCCAGAAATAATCACAAATGTTACCAAACATAAAAGTATAGTAGTTGAAAATATTGTATGAGGTATGTTGAATTGAGGTATGTTGAATAGAGGTATTGACATTAGGATATCATAAGTGTCACCAAAGCAGGTATCCATTGGAGCAGTTTGGTTGCATGTCCACGGTTTGGGGGTAAAAATTGGAAGCTGTCCGCCAAGCCTTGCATCCGAAGGTCTTCGAGCGCATTGAGATATGTGTGGGAACTAATAGAATTTTCGGCCACCGTGCTAAGGCTAGACATCGATCCATGAGCGGCGCTTGAACTTCTGATTCCAGTGGAATCATGCAACGCTATTCGAAAGATATTCGAAACCGATCTAATAATGGATGGATTTGACGAGTTGGTAAAGACATCCTTGATCCGATCTTGCATGCTTTCGTATCTATCAAAATGCAACAGTTTAGCAAGACTATTAAGCCGCAAAGAAAGATTAATACATACGTCATCGAGATAATATCAGGATACGAGAAACAAAAACTGGAGAGTAAACCATATAAAATCTCCGTTTCAGCATCGTCACCCTGAGCGGTGGAGAGGATGCTTCCAACAAACGAAGTAATGAGTAATGCTGTGGTTGAGTCATGGACACTCAGGAGCTCAGCTGTGAGACGAGGGGTGCAACCATCATCGTCATCAGCATCCGGAATCGCAACATCTACTTCGCAATTGCTATCAAGTTTGCTTTCCTTTAAAAGGCGATGAAAAGCTGTCGGTGTGGTTGAAACTGTGAGAAGAGCGATGAAATAGCCCAAAGCCTCATGGGTTGCGATGTCTGAAGGCCCACCCGAAGCTGCAGTATCAGGCTCATGAGCTGCCACAGTTACCTGTAAAAGGGTCCTCAACGCAGCCTCAGCTGACTCCTTCAAGGCCGAATGTCGCAAGCCCTTGAAGATGATAGCAGCCAAAGAAAACGAAAAACTTGTCTCAAAAGAAAGTCTGAGCATTTCATCAAGCTGCGAGGTCACTTCCTCCAAGGGTTCCCGAGCCTCCAAGAGAATGTTACTAACAGAGTTGTTCTTGAACAGGCCTTGTTCCTCCATATTTTTCAAGGTAACTTGCAAGAGCGATGATGCTTCGGCATAGTACGAAGCATGGCTTCCTTGAAGGAGAGCAACGGCGAGCCAAAAAAGGACGCAGATATAGCGAGATGTGCCAACAATGGCTGGGACGACCCTGCACATACAGCGGAGCATGCTGGTTATTGCCGCCGTGTTGGATTCGTTTGCTCTGGCGAGGGCACTCTTGAATGCTACCAGAATTTGATAGAGGAAATCATCGTCCACCTGGGAGACGGCTAACGTCGCCAGAGCAACAAATGACCGAGTTTGAACTGCCGGGGATTGCTGGAACGCCGTTGCAGTAACCAAACTCATCCATCGAGCTCTCCAAACATTCAGCAAACCTAGGAAAAATGTGACAGATCGTTGCAAAGTCTATGAGATAAAACATACCTGTTGATCCTGCCGTCACAGTCATGATGCGAAGTAACAATTGCGTCATCTTTTCTTGTGTATCAAGTGATGCCCTCTCGCCACTCAACTCCGTGTTAGAGTATTCGGCTGTTAGTGTTTCGCGTCGTAACCCAAATAGTTGGAGATTTTCTGGCAGAGTGCAATCATTGATGAGCTGCACAAGTTCAGTTTCAGCCCTGTCATCGGGTCGAGAGATATACAAAGATTGCAGCAGATTCATGATGATCCCGTAAACTGACTTGCGGACGAGCGAAGGACCGTCTCCAGCAACCAACGAAACGAGATGGATGATCTCTGGGACATAGAGATAATTTTGTCCAGAGTGGGTTGATTGAGACCCGACAACAAGGGCAAGACGGATCAATGTCGAAATTTCGTTCCAGTTCTGGTGCTCTGGAAGAGTGTTTGATGGCTTAAGGGAGACTTTACTCAATGCCTAAAATACTCATCGAGTGTTAGCAAATGTTTCAACTATCGAGTCCAGTTGATGCACCTTTCGCAGTTTCGAATATATTCTCCCTCGAACGTTGATCGAAGACAGCACTGCCACAATGTGAGAGATTGTTTCGCATCTCCGAGTACCAATTCCACCATCAGCAGCTGTCCTGACCAATTCATCAAGAATTATATCCACAATATTAGAATCCAGTTTCGCAACCTCGGCCCAGATATGTTTCTGAATGATTGACATGATCTGACCCATCATGTTAAAATATATCTTGAAGACATAAGAAACAACGCACTTCAGGATATGCGACTGAAAGATCGGACAATGTGCGTATGCAGTCACGTAATCGAGCTCCTGACCTCTCATACAGAGGATGCGTAGCATTCGCGAAGTGTGAGAGGTTGCGTATCCATGGACTCATGTACTGAAAACAGCTGATACGATTAGATATTGCTGTGTTGTTGTCCATACTTGTCATTGCAGCCGAAACTTCATGGATAAAATCTAGGGTTAATTGGGGTGCAAACCCCGCCAGGTTCTCACTCAAGTGCAAGACAAATGCAATGGGATCTCCTGAAATGAATCCAGCTTCGGAGGGTGTTAGAAAGTATATCTTATGAGAATTTCCAGTCGAACCTTTACATGCAACAATAGGACTCTTGTCGTACTTGAGGTAGCTGCAAACCGCCCCAAGAAGGTCATACGCAGCGCCCCGGAGTTCCTCGTCATTGAGATCAACACTAAGGAAACCGATGTGTAACAAAGTGGCAGGCACATTTGAGAATCTCGAGAACCGTTCTGTTAGAGGAGCTTGTACCTCCTTTAGTCGACCCTTTGCAGATCGAATCGTCTTAATCATGATGTCAGAAAAGCGTAAAAAATTGCATTTGACTTTTGCACACCTTCACAATTGCCTCGCGTGAGGGAGATGAAAAATAGAGTGTGACGCCTTCCCGCCGACGAATGATGAATTCGTGCAGCTCCTGGCCAGTAGAGACGTTGTAGACATCGCTCACATCCGTGAGCGGTATTAAATCCGTTGATTTGCATGATAATCCAGGAGATATAGGGAGCGATTTCACCTGTTATCTATCAGTCAGACTTCTGGGAAAGAGAGCCTTCACTTAGACTTACTGATGTGACTCGTATATGGGAGGATCCAATCTTTAATACCACGGGCACCCGCATAGATTTTTTCATCGTAGCATCAGTAAAATTCTCTTGACTGTCTTGTTCCAACGAGACTTTTAAATTGTAAGCTCGAAAATGGGTAGTTATCAAAATAAGAGTTATACCTGCAAAGGCCAACGACGAGAGCGCCGTTGTTTCCACATCCTCTCGTAGCTGGAGTACTGAAGTATAGGCCTTTATTTCATTGCAAAGTGGAGTTCCTAGTTATCATAAGTGACAATAACAGCGACATTGATGAACCAACTTACCAGCAGAAATATTGTATAAGCGTCGAAGATACTTTTGAGTCAAGGTATTTGCATTGAGGATTCGAGTTGTCGAAAACCGCACGCGGATGTCCGCTGGTATCACCTCTGCACAGTATTTTAACCACTGAAGTGGTACTTCTGATTTGGAAGTGAAAGATGTGCAGTCCAGGATAAGATCGAAGTTGCGCGACCGGTACATGTCTGATTGAAGAGTCTTGAATAAAAGATAAGATCACACTTAGTCGAGCGAATTTGATCCTTAAGAATGACAAACCTTGAAAATATGATACATAAATAATTCAATGTCGAGGTTTTCTACATCGATGCTTGAGAATAGAAGGACAAATACTGCATCCTTACCCTGCCGAGGAGTTGAACAGCTATGATAAGTGGAAGATGACAGAAACGCACGGAGACGTCTGTTTCAATGAACAGTCCTTCAACCGAAGCCGTGTTTCGATTTGCATGTCGGGCCATAAGGTCAGAATATTCTCGATGTTCGTCAGATGTCAAGTTTGATAGGCAAGGTGCCTCCATTGGCGGGCCTAGATCGACGAGGAGGGCGCAAAGTCCATCCCATGCCCGCTTACCAGTGATAGTAGAGGGATCACCTTCGTTGGACTGTTTCGATAAGCTTAGGAGTTCTTTCCCGATCTTGTCAGCGTGTTTGTGGAAGAAGCGGTGCAGTACGACAGCGTCTGTGTCATCCGATGTTATGCCAAGCCAGTGATCATTGTTATCTTCGTTGGTAGCCGAGAATTTCTGTCGTATTTGTAAAAAAAAATTATCAATCCCAGAAATTCGATCACTAACATGCATCTCGGAGAGGAATCGGGTGATATTTGCAATATTGCCTTCCAGGAATTTATTCAAAACCGTCATGTGAGCTTCTTTGCCGAAGAATATGTTGTTTGCCAAATTCTGGATGATTTTCGCAATGACCATCAGACCCCGACGAAGCACCATGTCGTTTTCCTTCGGTATTTCAATATCGATCGTATTCGGTGAGACTACAGCAGGTGAAATGAAGCTTCACACCAATCTTTAGGCAGAAATCAAGTTCGACCGATTGGGACTCACCGCAAAAAAATGAAAGCACCCATGGCAGCATACTTGGAGTCGGGCCAGACTCGAGCTCTAGTATCATAAGCAGTCATACTTTAATGCAACGCCAAATGTAGACTTACACCACTTTCGCTATGTGGGCACAGATTTCTCGGAACATCCTAGACACAGTCAGTCCTACATATTTATGGTAAAAAAGGAATCATACCCGGGTAGAGCAGGCAATGAAGAAGAGATGAGTCCCAAGAAGGTGGAGGCCACGTATTCCACGTTTTTCTGGTTCTCTATGATATCTTGTCCCATAGTCTTGCTTGGATCAACCTCGTAACCAGTTCCAGGGGGCATGGCAACCATAGTGTCCAGAAGAGGTTGGACCAAGTTTCTCAAATAGTTGTAGCCATGTAAGCGTGCAAAAGCTGACAAGAATCTCGTGCAAGTCGAGTTGCTCCTAAACAAACTTGCTTCATTGTCTGTTAATTGTCGGAAGTTAGCCAGGTACAAGAGAATTAATTATCGTTTACTTGTTTGGGCAACTTCACGTTCAACCATGAGCTTGATGAGGCTCAACAAAGATTCTCGAGAGTTGAAGACATTGAGAAGGACAAATATCATCAACTCCACTTCTGCAGGTGGACATATCTCGCAGATCGTAATTGCAAGTACCATCTAGTCCAACATAAATCGTGGCTGCGTGATAGAATACCTGGTTGAACTTACATCGCAACTTCTGACCAACTAAAACAGTGGATGGGAATGGAGCGGATGTATAACGGTGGAATCGAAACTTACTTCGCAAAGGGAGGCGTGACGTGCCTTGATCAACGATTTGTCTTCTGGGTCGAAAACGGTCCCTTGACCAATGACTCGGGCGAACACACGAGCAAAGATCATTCGTTTGCGGGTGTCGTGATCGTACGCAAGAGGCAGACATTGTTTGAAACCACTTTCACTGTTGGCCGTGACTAGATGTGCTAAGCCAGTGATGACAAGTTCACGAAGTTCAGATTCTTTCTGCGAGACACGAAGTTTCTGCAAGGCAAGCGAGCATTAAGATAATGATAGTATAACGTGAGAACATCATACCTGGTCAATAGAACCAAGTTCTGAGTCATTATCAGGAGCCTAATGACGAAGTCAGATGTTGAAATTATTCAAGTTATGAAGAGGGAACGGACTATTTCGGGCTGACATTTCTCAAGGCTCATAAGCAGCGCTGTCGAATATTTATTGAAAAGTCGAGAAACATAATGTACGGCATCATCTCCAGTATTGGAAGTATCGAGTGAACGTAGTTGCAAACGATCTAACAACTTGACGGCCGCTCGAAGACACGCCATATTGATATCGCTAAGAACAGTATCCAGGGGCGTCCCTGGCACCTGTAACATGTTAGGAGGGATCTCGAAGGTAAAAACAGGAAGCGTACTCTTGGTGACATCCATTGAAGAAGAATATCTAGAATATTATAACGAGCAGGACTGTCTTTCCGAATCGTCAAGGTGTCCATACGGCTGCAAACATTTTCACATAGAACACAATATTTGATCTTGATACGATGGGTAGACGGGCCAGAGAAGCGAGCGATAAAGGTCGCCAGCATCTGCATGGATGAACTCATGTCAACGTTCATGACATCCTCCAACGCTACTTCAGTTTTTTCAGTCATGAGTTTGAAAATGCCAATAACCTGGGAAAAGGCAAGTCAACGAGTTGCATGTGAGGGAAGACTATCAAAAAGCTTGCCTGGTCCAAAAGCACTGCACATTTGTCAATTTGTCGCGACTCAGACTCATCGTCAAGCAAGGTAACGGTACTGTGTAGATAGACAAGATAAGCATAAGGTTAGTTTTAGATTAGAATGATTTACGATTCCAAGTTTTTTATCAATTTTCCGTAGAGACGGGGGTTCAGCTCGGAGCCTAGTGCCTCTCGTACGACATCTCGGATGTACATATCACTAGAGACAAGGAGGTTGATCAGGTTGCCTACGAAATCTTCAACCAGAGGCAAAGGAGACTGGATGACACGTATTCTATCCAGCAGGAATTGAGGGGGAATAACTCCAGCCAGCATTGAAAGGTCCCGCATCGCGTGATTGCATGTTCCACCCGTAGCAGCAAGGAACAAAGTCAGATTTTGCCATTGAAAAAGGGCTCCCTGTGATTCTTGAACATGAAATCATTGAAAGGTGATAAAACTCGTGAAACATGCCTGTTGCGTGAGGGAATGACTCGGACTACTATCTGTGCCACCTACTAAAGTGCTGCCTTCATTGCCCCTGTTATTAATAGACTCATTTAGGGTCCGCCATCGTCGATAGCACTCCTCCCAGACGACAACGTGAATTCCAGCCGAGAACGATAACATTCGAATCAGTTTACGGATCCGCTTTTGGTGGCCCAAACGACCTAGCCAAGTTAAAGCCAAAATCTCAAGGGGTCAAGAAAATGTAAACCTACCAACTACGGTGACTCGAGGATCGCCCAGCTGCTCATATATCGGGTCACGCTGAGATCTATCTTCGTCAGTGATGGTCGGGTTTGGAGGGGCATGCGGTTGTTGTTCAGCATGACAGATCAAGCGAAGACCTCTGGCTGCCTGTTGTGAAATAGTATTGTCTGCAGACGCTAACGCAACAAGGAATGCAATTTCCATCAAAACGAAAGCAGGTGTTCGGTCGGGGTCGGCTTGTACAGCTTTGGCATGTGGAAGCTAGTAATTATACAAGCTTAGTAAACGTTGGGAGATATACATAACAACATACATCTGTCTTTGTGACATAAATTTCCAAAACCTGGTGAATAATGCTCATCCACAAGTTCTGTGCCTGAATATCCGTCCTGGTGGTCAACAAATTGCCAACCAATCTTGATAAAGTGACAGGCCTAATGAATTATTTCAGGATTACGGCCTTGAAGCCAAAGATAGGTAAAGACACCTACAAGGACAGCTTGACAATTTGGGCCATGAAATGATTTGGGCCAGTGGCATGGGACATGAAGGCGTGCTCTGATACCCTCCGCATAGAGCTGGCGGCTGAGATCTTGACTGAAATGTCGACAGGTGCTTCCCACATCTTCTCAGCAAGGCCTAACCAAGCTTCCATGTCATCCATACTCTGTATACCGTGCTGGTAGAATATCGGAAACGACCTCCAGAGCGAAAGGATCCCAAGCATAAGGACCTCACTCTCTGAAAGCGGCTCTGGGAAAATTCGCTTGGCTTTTGGCCGAGCCGCAGCCTGTCTTACAACTCCCAATTGATCAATCCCGCGACGATGCTGGCTAAGGTTCTGCAACAGGAAATAATCAACCCCGCATAAAACATAGAGCAGACTCGAAAGGAGTACACACTATGATAATATCACGACTTCGTATTGCCACCCAAGTCATTAGGTGATCCGGTGGCTTCTGCCAGTGAAACCGAGGCGCGTCTTGCGCCAAAGTCAAACATGCACGGACGACACACGTCTTTACAGGTTCTGATCGTTCAGGCTCGAAGCAAGTCCGGAATAAAGAGCCAGAATCTTCGATGGGCAAGAATCGATAGACTGCCACAAGGGCGTCTGCATACAGGGCGACATCAATGTCTTCGTACGATTCCCAGAACGGTTTACGCGCACTACCCCAATTGTAAAGGGCGCTCTGGAGCAGCAAGATAAATCAGGATATGACTTTCATGATACAGAAAGTTCTCATAACCCACCTTGATCTCGTGTGCGATGTCAGAAGCCACCAGCCGCAAAGGAACCTCACCTTCAGAATGAATATACGCTGCAGCGCGACACATATCAACTGCACAAGCCAGAGCGATCTCTGAGAACTTTGAATGATTGCGAAGATGTCTAAGAGTGTTTTCAGAGAACTTAAGTTCCTATCATACAAAGCTTCATTCGCGCCATAGTAAAAACACTTGGGAGATAAATACCTTTCTACCCTTGTTAGGGTGAGTCGTATTCCCATACAGAATCTCAGTAGAAATTCGATCCGATGAAATGCAGTTCAGGATCGTCAAAGTGGGCCAGAAGACCCTCTCACTTCCAGCAAGAACCACGGAATGCAGCAAATCGAACACTCTTTCTGGAGCAGCTTCAGTCTTGCCTTTCATGCGAATGGCTTCATTGAATTCCGAAGGGAAGACATCGATCCAGTTCCAAATGGCGGATCTCAGATGCACCGCAATTGCACGTTGGGACTCTACCCTCATGTTGACCAGCAAGGAAGACAGTTCTGTCCATTTTATAAGTATATAAACAAATAGTAAGGAAAAAAATTGGACACGCACGGTTCAAAAGTATGACCAAACGACCTTTATCCATCACAATGTACGACATGAGATGAAGGTCCATGGAATCCGAGTCAAGTTCAGGATGGGTGGCAAGGAAACTGATCTTGGTCGATAGACGTTCAAAAACCACTTTCCAATTGGATGCCGAAATATGGAAGATGATTCGCCCAATATATTTGGCAATCAAATCAGTAACCGCTGGTGAAGAATTGACCAGCGATATATCGGTTTTCTCATATTCAGCATTAACAGCTTCAAGATGGGATGTGGATATAATGCTCATCTTTCCTGATAAAACAGAATTGGCGGAGGGCCGATTGCGAAGCGACGCTTCTGCTGGGGGGATAGGCGGTGGTGAAATAGATTTTGCAGCAGCCCTTCCGTTGGTGTCTTCAAACATTCGAAAAGAAGTGTCGGTGGACCGGGTAGCAACCATAAGAGGAATCTCAGAGTTGGCTGTCTGGCGCATGATTAACACCATGACACTCAAGATATATTTGATACAAGAGTCGTCGAGAGGCGGTGGCTCCTCCCATGACGATGTCGTTGAAGTTGTCGAGGAGGCTTTTTGCGATGATCGATCATTAATTGTGTTTGCATAAGAATCGGATGGGGACGAATATCGAGTCCAGCGTGACGCCATTGTGATGGAGAGCACCTTCAAAATAAAAAGCTGCGATTGAAGGATCTCAATGGTAATATGGCCACCAGTACGCGAGTCGATTTTCTGGATATAAAATTGTTACTTAACGGGTTGTTTTCAAATATTCAAGGTAGTGCAACTCACTTTCGCAATACTGTCCAACAGTTCGCTGAGAGCCCAAGCAATCGTATCCAACGAATCGATGGAAAGCTCCACCAACGTCTCAATTGTCTGTTGGGTCGGCATATCAGATTCTAGGCGATCCAATGGAACACCTGAGTGGCAAGGCAGCTAGATAAAGAAGAGTTCATTTTAACTACACAATAGTCACGCGAATTTATTGCACCTTATGTTTGAGCCTATTCAGGAGGATCTGCACAACCTTCTGCTGGGGTGTAGCAGAAGCACTCAGTATATGATGGGAGTACTGCTGCGAAAATGAGCTCCCAAAGGCATTGGATTTTGTCGTTTTATGGAGAAGAATCGAGCTGGTGTTGGGAGAGCTGGTACTTGAAAGACCGGTTGACGTAGAAGGTTTTCGAGGCATTCCTCTAGAACTTGAGCGCGCCAGTCGGTAATGCTGGGTCACCCAAGAATCTGAACGAAGATAACTATTTCTCTAGCGAGAAAGGCGACGACCAGGAAATGTCTCAGGACAACGCATGACTAAGCATGGCCAAAAATGGCCTAGTTGGTGCTCTGTCAAGAAAACGAAGGGATGCCTGTCTGTCAATTTAAAGCAAAGTCGGATACCTAACCATTGGTTAAGCTTACCGCCTGGCTTCAGGTCAACCTTCACACACTTGTAGAACAGTAATTCAGTACTCTGACAAGAAAACCATGTCATAAATATTGGACAGAATGGAAATAATTGTAGGACTTCGATAAGGAGACTCAGAAACATCTACTGTACCTATTACAGTCGAAAACCCATCATAACCCTTTAAAGCTGTATATCCCATAGCTCGTCTACCGACGTGGTGGGCATACCATAACTCATAGGTCTGCAATAACCCATACTCCATACTCTTTGCCTACGATATTAGACATGGTCCCTTAGTAATTAGTTTACTGGTAGCCCATTGCAGCGATACGCCACTGTGGCGAACGAGTAGCCCAAAAATGACCCTCTGGAAGTCGAAGTGCGCCGCCGCGCCACTGAATGGCTCCAAAATAAACTTTGAAGTTGGAATAACTCGAAAACACCAATTCTATGGCTCCTAAACCGCCGGAAATCCTAAAGGGCTTCTTGAAAATTCAGAAAAAATCAAGACTCGGAAGAAGGAACTTGATGGGAAGCTAGCTAGGTCAGAAACCATTTCATCACTGGAAAGGCACTGGCTGGACAATGAAGCAAACGCCGTTGACGAGTAACGTGTTCTCGACACCCTGGAGTCAGCTTCAACTACGAGCGAAGGCTTGAACGCACGGACAAAGCTAGAAAGGCAATCGTGAAGAAGGTAAGGGAATGGGCGAGTGACTTAGCAAAGGTTGCAGGAAACAAATGAAAACGTACCAAGTTCTTTTATGCCCAAGAAAAGCAAAACACTGACATTTATATCTTGTGAAGGTTCTGCGTTCGAGAAAGACCTAAAAATAAATCGGATAAGCTGCCGTTCCTGTGTTTACAAAAAACTCAGCAGATACAAATCATCGATTACTACAAAAACGACCAAAACCAATCGAGGAGATTTCGATCCAGCCCCCAGCCTCAAAATCAAACAGCCATTGGTTTTGTCGTGGGTCAAAGAAGAAACAAAATAGCGCGAACTTTGGGAACAGACAAACTGCCAAAGCGACCGGACCGCCAAACGAGCTCGAGCATTCCGAGGTTGCTGAAATGATCGACTTATGGGTTTCAAAGGCCATGGGCAATGGGATTCTGCCGGCCGAGGAAGTTCTTCGCTTGAATGGAACCGGTTTGCGGATTTAGTCGGTATTTCAACAACAAGAGACTGAATTTGAGTAATAGTTGGTTGAATCACCATAGGAAAAGGAATGGTTTGAAGGAAATGAAGCGACATAGGGAGGCTGCGTCAGAAAACACTGACACTGAAGAAGGGGAGAGACGGATTCAGGTGTTCATTAAAACGTACGGATGTGAGCCTCGCGACATCTTTGTTATGGATGAAACAAGTTTTTTTTCTGCATACGTGCCTATTTTTATTTTTTCTAGCTCCATGCCCAGCACCTAGGATTACAGCGGACGGAGGCCTGTCAGATCATAATCGATCTGGAGTTAAACGCAAAAAGGTCAGGTTGACGCATGAATTCACATTGAATGCAGGTCTGAGAAACTCTTGTCATTAGGAAAGCAGCGCGGCGCGGCAGTAGTGGTTTTACTACCGGAATAACGCAAAGGCTTGAATGACTGCGCAACTCTATCAAGACTAGATTCAGGAGTGGGATCGCGAACTTCAAGAAAAATACTTCTCCTTCAAGATAACATTTATGGCCATATTATTCCTGACCTCCAAAACATCCGAGTTGAAAACTTCGAGCCGAACCTCACCGCACATGTCCAACCGAAAGACCAAGGTGTCATACGATGCTTCAAGCCCACTACCGCGCCAGATTCATCCAACAAGCCGTTGATCATTACGACGAAGGTATAACACTTATGAAATCAGTCAGCTGCAGGCAATGAAATTAGAGGATGCAGCTTGGCACGACGTTGACACAACGATCATTCAAAACTGCTGGCGCAAGGCGGGAATCTTACCCGAGATGGATTCCAGTTCGTCTCATACAACTCAGCCCTCAGGCCTCAATTCCAATCTCTTCTCTTCTCCACGATTCTTCCTCCCAAATGAATCCGGTTGCCCGTGTAGAGAAACAAGTCGAGGTTGCACTCGATGATTTGGTCGTTACGGGGACACTCCAGACAAAGAATCGAATGGACCTTGATTCTCTTGTCAACCCAGCCTGTGAATCTCAACAACTTGACAGAGATATCAGACCCAGGAAATTTACCAGGCTGGTTATCGATGCAATCGCGTGGGAAATTTGAGATAAACGATGTCGACGACGATATTCCCATCGGGCCTCGTACAACTCCGAGTCGGCGTGACGTTCTCAAAGGCAGCCGGTATGTTGGTGACCCCATCGCATACAAATTCGAATCACATATTCAATAAGCAGAGTATGAAAGAAACTGTCTTAACCAAGTTCTTTGAGAGATTATAGACAGAGATTATAGACAGTATCATTCAAATTGGTCTACACCTATGTCAGTAACATAATTTACCATGAGTCTATAGCCTTAACTTTTTTCTATGATTTTTTTACGATTTTTCCGTGGTTTGTCGAGTATCCCAACCTCATCACCATACCCTGGGCCATCCACCGCGGGGTATGGGTCATGAGAAGTTCGGCTGTAAGTGATTTCATAATCCAGTGGTTGCTTCTTTGGATTCAAATTGCTCCTTGCTTCATCCTCCTTCAATTCTCCTTATCAAAATATCCCGTGAATGGAACGCTCACCCAGAGTGTGGAAAATGGGGGTGCCTCAATCGGATGCTGGCCGATGTGTGGGCCTATGTCGGTACTCTTATATCCTGATGGATGGCCGGCAATAAAGTGTGTACAAAGAGTACTGATAAGCCAACCTGATGCCGTTCCGTCAAAACCTCGGAGAAGGCAACGTCAAGACGCTGTAATATTCAATATTAGGAGCTGCATGATGACTTGAAGACCAAATATGACTAACAATGAGTGACCGGTAACAATCAACGTCAAAGAAGTTAATTTTGTTTCATAGCTGTGAGAATACAAAAATGGAACCATTGACACACACCCAGAGAGGTTACATGGTCCAGCGTAATTCCGGTGACGGTGAAACCATTGTTCGCCTTATTTGAGGGAAGGAAGACAATGTTGACCCAAGAACACCCGGACGTACGAAACGAAATCCTGATATAGTTATGGGAGATCTGGACATCATTTCGACACCATCTGGTGCGGAGCTCGGAGTCCCGGGATAAATACAGCGGGAACGCATGACTTGATTGGTCTGTATGTATCACAAGACTGCACCAAGCGGTGACAGGACAATGCAGTAGCTCGCGTGGGATGTTGAATTGTGATAAGAGACATCCGGTCGCCTAAGGAATTGTTAGTTAAAGATTTAGACTTGTTTGAAGTAGTCCACGGCGAAACCGAATGGATAAATAAAGCAGTTTATGTATGAGAGCCTAAAGACACTTTTGGAAACGCAAAATACGAGGGGACACGTAGCAGAAGGTCGTCGTGGTGCTGGTGAAGCTGAGACTGTGAGTGTGCAACAGGTACTGCACAGCCACTGGACCCACAACAGTAATTTTTCGGCAACGTGGGAACTGCCAGATCTGATTAATGATTAAGTATTGATCTCCATCATCTCATTGTTCTCTAAATTTGTCCAAGTTTCCTAGTGGTGACGACGCAGTTGGTGTGTGATGACCTGGTGGACTTGATTGACGTGGGCAATAGTAAGGAAGTCTTTAAATGTAGCATAGAATGAGATGAGGCTTAATGGGATATCGTCAGTGTGGCTGAGAGCCAGAGTCAGGAGGAAGCGCGGGAAATTTTATGTGAATGTCTACTCCGCCCATGCCATTTGAAGACTATAAACTTACCTTACTACAAGACAAGATTGGTCTGAACAAATTACCTTTTCGCCCCCCACTGCGGTTTGGATCCGTCTTCTGTTCGCTATCCTCTCGCTGTCGCCCTCCAGTTTATTGCTCTCTAGTCGATAATCATCGTTTTCAAATTCGTTCTTCGATTTCTTTGGTTGCTACTCTTTCATTCTCAATATCCGCATCCGCATTTGCGCTATCTACGTATCTTCTTGCTTCCCTTTTTTTCAACTTTGTCGGCTCTTCTGTTGTCTAAGAAGAGACAAAAACACCCCCGTCGTCTGCTGTCACATCCCCATCACCTCGAGCTTTTTTTGCATTTCAACTTTTTATTTGCTATCCATCCTCCCCCCTTCTCATCTTCGACAATGTCACGAACCGACCCACCCGACTTTGATTATCCTCTGGGCTTAAGCAGCAGCCGCCTTCGCCCACATGAACGAGATCAAAACATTAGTGCACCGATTTCAGCTTTAGGGCCTCTCGGCCAGCAGGATCGCCGGCCATCGAATGTTATAGCCTCCCATGGTTCTTTTAACGGCGCTGTTTCGCGATCATGGACGCCTCCAGAGCAACGAGATCATGGTTATGATATATCGGGACCAAACAGACACAATCCTACCGCCTCCCTTGGACATATCACAAATCCCTCCCCCTTACATACCTTTAACCACCATAACCACCGTCCCTCACCTTCTCCCCTCCACCCCGCCAATTCACACAACGCCCCAGGTATTAGATATTCCTCCTCAAGCATCAACGACCGCGACGGCATTTACTTAAGACAAGCCCAAGCGCCTAACCATCTACACGCATCCACGAACTCTCTCGCATCTCGCTCAACACTCTGGTGGGGAGAATTAGAACCCTGGATGGATGAAGAATACGCCAAACAAGTTTGCGGGCTCATGGGCTGGGACCCCGTCAGTATCAAAGTTCCCCACCCTGCTCCAGACACCTCTACTGGCCAGCAGGGCAACAATCCAGGATACTGTTTCCTCACTTTTCCGTCACCCGCCCACGCCGCTTCCGTGCTCGCCCAGATCTCAAATAGCGGGCATAGCGGGAAAGGCGCACCTGCCTCCATGCCCAACTCCGCAAAGCCTTTCGTCATGAATTGGGCCTCCTCCGTCGCGCCTGCTTCCCCCGTGTCTACTCCTTTCGCCGCAACAAACGGAGCACAAGCGGCAGGTGCACAACAATACCCGAAGGAATATAGCATCTTCGTCGGCGATTTGGCGCCTGAAACGTCTAACTCTGATTTGGTGGCGGTCTTCCGTAACCCAGTGCTCGGTCTCCGCAATGATAGAGAGCCCAAGTTTATCAGACCCTTCCTGAGTTGCAAGAGTGCAAAGATCATGTTGGATCCGTTGACGGGTGTTTCGAGAGGTTATGGGTTTGTTAGGTCAGTCACATATCGATAGCATGTATGCAAATTTTAACAAATTCTGTAGATTCACAGATGAGGCTGATCAGCAACGTGCATTAATCGAGATGCATGGGCTTTACTGCCTCTCTCGCCCAAGTAAGTGGCACACGCTTTGAATATCGCGCATATATTCAATAATGCCTTGATTCCAGTGCGTATCTCTCCTGCAACGGCGAAATTCAAGGCACCGCCACTGCCTCCATTTGACCTTCCTCAAGTGCAATTCACGCCTCCTGTCGCCGCTGGTAGTTCTGAACACTCCGGCCAGTCTGTTACTATTGCGCTACCCCTTCCAACGTCTGCTCAGACTAAGAGCGTGTCGGCACCCATTGCCGCCGCCGGCTCCAACACGTCCCTCAATAGCAACGCTGGATCTAATTCTGGATCATCTATAGGGGGTTCCCACTCCAGTAACTCACTGAGCTCTAACACCGGCTCGAGCGCTAGCATATCAACCTCAGCGTATGGATCCTTGAGCACAGAGGACATGATGAACCTGCCGAACAACGTTCTAGCTCAACTAGCTCAGCAATATGTTGTTAATAGCGAAAATAACCCTCTCAAAATGGCAAGTGCTAGTCCGTATGCCAATGACATACATCTGCGACAAGTTTTGGCTCATCAGCAGAACGAGGAGACTACTCCTCGATATATGGTTTCCGAGGAATCCTGGAAGCATCACGCCCAGGCTCGAGCTATTTTGGGTAACCTCATTGGGCCCAATGGAGAGCAACTTACTTCTACAGATCCTTACAACACGACTGTTTTCGTGGGTGGTCTATCCCCGCTGATTTCAGAGGATACTTTGAGGACTTTTTTTGCTCCTTTCGGTGATATCCATTACGTACGTGCATATATGCGCCTTTTAGTGATAACACTAACAAATATGACAGGTGAAAGTTCCAGTGGGTAAGCATTGCGGTTTTGTTCAGTTTGTTCGCAAGGTAGATGCGGAGAAGGCGATTGAGAAAATGCAAGGGTTTCCCATCGGGGGAAGTAGGATACGTTTAAGCTGGGGTCGGAGCCAATGTAAGATGGCCAGTCCTTTTTTCTTAAAATCGTCTAAGATTAGAAATAGATAAAGCAGCTCAAGCTGCTGCCCAGGCTGCCCAGGCTGCTGCTCTTGAAAGTCAGTATGGAGGTCCGGTTGCACCCACTCCCGGCGCTATCACACAGGAACAGGCATTACATCTGTTGCAGAAATTCTCTCTGCAGAATTACCCGTCTGGATATGACAGCACCGAAATCGAGAGTGCTCTTCTCAACACTAGCTATAATGGCTTACACGGTGAACAGAAGGCTAAAAAGGAAGAAACCTCATCTAGCATGAGCTCTTTCCAGCCTCGATCGGAGATGCATCGTCTGCAATCCAACTTTTCTCCATTTTCTCCAGACCCGAACAATCTCTACACGTCATCGGAGGGTGTCAGGCGTGATCCCGGTACCCCTTTCTCGCGCCTGGAGTCGTTGCCGCACCCATCCAAAGCTTACGCCCCTGGATTCTATCCCTTGCCCTCCCAAGAACTCAAGTTGAACACCACAGTGGGTGGATCTCAAGGAAAGGTTTCGCCAACTGCTGCACGTCCTCCAAGTGCGACTCGTTATGGATTCTCCGAGACTACTGACCCTCCTGCACCAATTAATCGTGCACCGGGACGTGTTGAGGGCCCGATATCCCGTCCTTCGTCTGGTCAGACTTTGGCTCATGTCGAAATCCAGGAGGCGGACCTTATGCATGATCTGAACGGAACTCTGGCGAGCCTCGAACTTGATCGCTCATGGAAGTCACCCGAAGCCGCATTACCCAGGACTAACAGTTATTAGACCTGCAGTAAAGACGATTCAATAAAGAGGTGAAATGATAACCAACGATACACTACAAACGATTATATTTATCCTCTCTCCCCGTCTCTCCTACGTGTCTACTTTCGTTCCACGATTCGCGAGACACAATCTACAACTAGTCCATATCCCTTCATAATACTTGGGTAGGGTTTACTATTCTTACGACTCTCTCCATCCCTATTCCCTTTCTAAGTCACTGGCCTACTTTTCTTTTAACGTAGTACCATTTCCCCCTCGTCTCTGTCTATTATTGTCGATATGTTCCACCGCAGTCTATGATATTTGAAATTACTTCTACGATATATCGCCTTTTTTTTTTTCTTTCTCGCCGTATTCGTCTTTTCTTTTTTTCCCTTATACCGCCTCTTCGTCCGCCTCTTCGTCCAGTCTATCTAGTGTTGCGTTCTTGTTTTGTTGTATTCCTCTTTCTACGCCCGTGTTTCTGTTCCTTGTTTGTTTTACTCTTGAATATGTCGTTCATCCTACTCAGTACTGTAGATATGACCATACAACGAAAAGCTTGTTTTGTGAATGATACCGATTTGAATACCACCATTAATGATACGATGAGAGTTTGTCTGTGAGCTTTTGCGACATTTGAGCTGGCTTTTACTGAGGACATACTCTGATCATCGATGAATTTGAGTTGTTGTCAGTGAGTCAACTTATAGCTAAGCTCTCCCACGTCGCATGGTTTTACAGCGACGCTTCCATGATCTAATGAGTATGTTTCATGCGCTCAAACTTGTCAGAAAGAAAAATACGGATATCAGAATCATATCCAAAGCGAGACGGCGATGATTAAATTTGGCGGTTCGGCGGTATTGAATGCAATGGAAAGATGTTTGCTCTGGGTGACCGGCGAGAAATGGCAGGTTGTGCTTGAGGAGAGAGCGAGAGGTGGCATCGAGGATGGCTACTTCAAGGGGCTTGTTCTATCGTTACACTTTGTCAAAACCGGTTGGCGTGGGTTGGAAAGGCTTGATAAGGAGAGTATCAATACTTTTCTTGAGGACAGCGGGATCTTCTATATGAGACCGGGTGTCAGGAATGGATAATGCTAGCTGGTATGCTATAAGCGATGCGACGAGGAAGAAAAATAAATAAAGGCATGACCTATTGTCCAAGACGCCCGAAAATAAACAACCGGTGTTTTACACAAACTACAAAAAATGACCTCTAAACTTTTGTAAGCTGTTCAAAAAACATGAGCATACCTTCAGTTATCAGCGGATTCAGCATCATCCCAGTGTCATATAAGTCATCTGTAACTCATTATCTTTACGCTCGTTCGCATTCATCGTCAAAGTCGGATTCCAGCAAGACTCTACTACCCGATGGACGGACGCTCTTCTTGGTTAACGTGCCCCCTGATGCCACAGAACGGGAGTTGGTTGTGTTCTTCAAAAATAGTGGAACCGTAGAAAAAGTTATTTTCGACTTCGACGTGAAGGAACCTCACAATGATGACAGCGACAGCGAAGATGAGGGTGATGAACTTGTGGAAGAAGCACAGGCGGACGAACAGCCTAAGAAACGGAGGAAAACGCAAAAGGACAAACCAGCCGTAATTCCCCTTCCCTCACAGTCCTTAAGGAGGCTTCGAAACACAGGCCTTTCAGCTCACGTTGTTTTCCTTGATTCATCTTCTCTGGACCGAGCGTTGGCATCTACCAGCAAACCTCGTTCTTGGCCAACATCTTCTGCTGAAGAACCATCTGGGCTTTTTCATTATCGCGCTCTATATGATTCCCTACGACCACCTCTAGATTCTGTGAAAGCACACGCAGATTCTTCAATCGAATTTTATGAGTACGAACTCGCGAAAAAGAAACAAAAATCGAAATACCGCAAGGGAGAAGCCATCGTTGATGAAGATGGTTTCACGCTCGTCACCCGAGGCGGTGCTTATGGTCAGACATTAGGTGGAGGAGTCAGTGTGGCGAGTAAACGGTTCCAACGGTCTGGAGAGACCACGAGAAATCGAAATTTTAAGGAGAAGAAGGAAAAAGAAGGATTCTATGCTTTTCACAAGGCAGAGAAGCAGCGCTCAGGTATATTTCATCTCCTCATATAGAAACTGTTTCAATTTTGACTCATTTGCCAAACCTATAGAACTGATGGAATTGAAGAGAAAGTGGGAAGAAGACAAGGCAAAAGTAGAAAAGCTGAAAGCTTCGAGACGGTTCAAACCATACTGAGTTCCTTATTTTCCGCATTCCTGTGTACGAGCCAACCTATTCAAAATATCAATATATGTAGCCAGTCAAGATTCTCGTCCTAGGAGCATGGGATGTTGTTTTGAGCGAGGTTTAATTTGACAATCAAAAGGTTTCAAGTGCCTTGAAGAATTCATTAGACCTACGTGAGAATGAAATGACACGGAAAACACCAACATAGTAGCGCCTGTAGTCCAAGCGACATTGGGTTCGACTTCCATACCATCCTTGTCAAGAGGTTTAGACACGTTAAAGACTGCCAGGATGTTTGATATGTTCAAGAATAACGACATCTCAGCCAGATGGGCTCCTGCACGTGTGTTGAACATGATAAAACAAAAGGGGTTTTGAAGGTGTACAATACTCACCAGGGCAGATTCTTCTACCAAATCCAAAAACGTATTTGAAGGGATCAGGTTGGGGCTTGTCACCGAGGTGACGACTGGGATCAAAGATGTGGGGATTAGGGTAGTTGTCTTCGTCATGCGTGATTGCCCTATGTACACACATCCAACAGTGGACCGACATAAGTCAGCAGAGATGAAGGCATAGAAGCTCTCAAGTGCGTAGATACCAGATATTCGCAATGATCTTGGTGCCTTTTGGAATAAAGTAGTTCTCATAGATGTCATCTTCCATCACTCGATGTGGCAAACCTGTTGAGTCGATGATGAATGTCATACTTCAGAGAATAGTCACGGTGGAATGAGTTAAAACCTTTACCTAGAGGGGCAACTGGACCCCAACGTATGACCTCCTTTATTATGGCAGTAATATAGGGCAAAGAGTCACAATCGTCAAGCGTAGGAAGACGATCAGATATGAGCCGATCAATCTCTGCCTGTGCTCGACTTTGAACATTCGGATACAGAGCCATCACAAGAAAAAAAGTAGTCAAAGCAGATACTGTCTGAATTGAGACATTCAGGAAAGATATTTCACGCATGAGTACGAAAACATAGCTCACCGTGTCTCCTCCACCAACGTAGAGTGCTGCACTACACCATTTGACATATTCCTGAATATCTCCTTCAGCAAAGTGGCCATCCTCTAAACGGAGGTGCTTAGAAATAAAAGACTCCACGTAGTCCCCGTCACTCTGGTTAACAAGTTCATCCTCACCAAACTGTGAGGAAAGAGGACAAAATCTACTCACGATCGTTTTCTTTGCCCAGTCAAAAGGTATGCATTCAATGCGACTCAGTTCCTTGCCTGCATTCTTCGCAAAGCGTTTGAATCCAGCTCCAGGAAACCAGCCTGGCAGGAATCGTACTATAAAGAAAGAAGTTTCAGAACATATCAAACAACTTGAGAAGAAAACTTGACGAACGGAAGGGAAAAGACTCCACCCAGAAATTTCCAGCAACCGCCATTTGTGCGCTAAGCTGGAACCCTTCCTCAATGATATGTACCATTTGATCGTCATTACCTGCGACCTGATATCCATAAGCCACCTTGAGAATAACAGCAATAGAATTTCTAATAAAAGGTATGTAACTTGACCTCTCTCCGATTAGTCCCGTGGTCATGGACGTACCTTCTAACATGGGCTGTGAAATCCTCTGGAGAGTTTGCTAGACCTTTTAACAGTACTTGGGTCTCTTGATATTGAATAGGACGATAGGTTTTTGATGCTCTCGAATTGAGACCATATTGCAGTAGTCGTCGGTACGCTTTGAAGCGAGGGTCCGAGAAAGAGATCCAAAAAACTGTCCATTTTCGTCGGGCAAGCTCTCCCGCCATCCACAGAGTTGGCCGATCTGAGTACATGGCAGACCGAGACTCCAATAGTTCTAAGGCAGCTTTCCCAGAATTCAAGACAATTGTCTTATCATTGAACACACGGAAATACACGATTGGTCCTGTTTTTGGATAGAGTCAAGCCACCGACCAAGGATGTTTTACAGATCTCTCTTACCATAGACCTTGGACCAAGAAGCATAAGTCAGCCATGGCTCAGTTTTCGAAAGCTGGCTCAAGTTGCCCGTTAGAAACTTTGGTTTGGGCCCAGGAGGAAGGGATAGTCCTTTAGTCCGCCGTCGAAGACCCGAGAATGTCCAAAGAAAGCTGTAATAGATAATCAAACTAATTAAAATCAGTCCTGGTGCCAAAATTCCACTCGACATGGTTAAGTTTCAAGAGGCGCCTTTTCAGAAGCCAGTGCAGTACCAAAAGTTCTTTCTGGGAGGCAGCCCAGCAGGTTGGGCTGCCACTGACACTTTACATAATTTAAAAGCCGGAGGTCGCCATTCACTCCGAGCGGAACTTGAAACGGCGGCTATTATTAGAACATTATAGTATCTGCAAGAAGAGCACTTTAATGAACGCTCACTGTATTTGGTATAAATTACAATCACATTGCCAATTGCATAACGTTTCCTTCATCTCTCGTTTCCACGTCCGTCGGCAGAATTTCTTCTCCGATGACACCTACAGTTACCACATCACGCTTCTAATTAGACATGGTCATTGATGGATTGACCCGGTCTATTAAGAGGGCTTTGTTTACTAGTGAATAACTATGGTGTATGGCAGCAGGGAGTGATCAGCTTCGGTTTCTCCAGATATTTCGTCAGTGCTGATCCATATGTCGAATTCGAAGGTAGTTATTGTATATATGCAACCAACGTAACCTGACGTGACTGATCCATGACGCAGCTCGTCAAATCTGGACAAAAAAAGCCTCGGAGAAACCTTGGAGGGCTTTTTCCAAACCATTGAAAGGGAAATGCTCCTTAGCATCTGTAGATATATACATAAAAGGTAGAAACTTTGAAGCAATTCTGTGCACTTTCGGTCGAGTTATTTCAATCGGATGATAAATCAGTGATCTTATCTCCCATAAACTCCCTCAAGGTGACATACATGGGATCACGACAAGTTTTCTTATTGTCTACTTGTCCCTGTAATTGTGGTTCTGGGTTATCTAGATTCATCCCTACGTTCGGATGTGTAGGTACACCCTATTATAGCTTCAGTAAGGATTTGTCTTGCGATTTCGGGTTACAAAAGTGTAAGATGGCTGTAGATGCCGCAACCAACCGTTACACCAAAAGGTCGAATAACAGAAAGATTATTCTTTCTGCTATCGGCATCTATATATGGTAATGTAACAACCTTACAAAAAGCTCACATTTGCATTTTCTTTTCCTAGTCTTGATTGTAGATGGTCGTGTTTCTGCCTCTTCATCCTTACTCCTCTTCAGATAATCAATGCTTTCTAACGCAGCTCTCTTTCTTTTCCCCATGATTTTTGGATAGGGGCCTCGACGCGTCGAGATTTGATGTACCCTCGTATATTTTATTTCTCCCTCAAAAATGCAAATTTCCACGCATATTTACGTGTAAAAGCACATTGACTACAAAATATAGGAGTCATATTCGGCAAAAATTCAGGTGAGCCAGCCTTAACCACGATATTACAATTAAGAGATATCAGCCCGATTTGGAGGCTGTCACAACCTGCACGTGACGTTGGTTATACTTATCAATGTCATAGGTTTAGGGGATATGGCGGTACATATACCATTTATGGACTCGACATGATGCCAGAATGCATTTGAAAGGTTTGAAAGCGTTTGTAAGAGGGCTGTCCTGACTCCATTTCAGAGCGAGCAATCTGAAATGCCCTCCCAATTTAAAATTAAAGTGTGATAGAGGTTTGGCATCCCGGCTGATGGGAATCTGGAACCGTTTACAATATCAGACTCGTATTCGAATTCCTACGGGAAGTCATCCTTCAAAGCTTCAAGCTTCATTTATCACTCTGAGTTTACTGCGCTACCTGATATATTATGGTAGCGCCCTGCGGATACGCCTATGGCCCAAACCCAAAATAGGAGAACGGCGATGTGAATATCGCTAAATATTTTGCTCCATCTTTCCAAGGTCTTGTGAATCCAAT
>Ga0193742_1000138_pt1 | contig 52079 bp, 44 predicted proteins | sample L2c1metaG_FD_165511 | JGI IMG/M metagenome (GOLD analysis project Ga0193742, IMG submission 165511) | Soil microbial communities from a riparian zone of the East river system, Colorado, United States - L2c1 | ecosystem: Environmental > Terrestrial > Soil > Riparian zone | place: USA: East River... | reverse complement strand
AGGTGCACCCGGGTGAGCTGGCCCCACTCGGTGGTCTCGTGGCGCCACAGCCGGCCGCCCCAGCCCGGCTCCACCCGGTGGTGCTCGTACCAGGGCAGCGACGTGACGACGTGCAGCGTGTGGCCCCGCTTGATCAGCTCGGTGCCGATGCTGGTCATCACCTCGCCGGTGGGTGCCACGTCGGGGGCGTAGTGCGGGCAGAGGACGAGGAGCCTCACGCGCCGGCCCCCGCGTCCACGTCGGGCGTCGTCCCGGCACCCGAGCCCGCACCGGCCCCGGCCCCGGCCCCGGCACCCAACCCGAGGGCGTCACGGTGCAACTGGGCGATCCCGGAGGCGGCGCGCGCCCACGACAGCTTCTCCGCCCGGGCCCGACCGGCCCGGGCCCAACTCTCACGACTGGTGCCCGACAAGGCATCCAGCATCGCGTCTGCCCACATGTCGAGGTCGTCAGGGGGCAGGAGCAGGCCCGCGGCCCCCACCACCTCGGGCAGGGCGGTGGCGTCGGCGGCCAGCACCGGGGTGCCCAGCGCCATCGCCTCCAGCACCGGCAGGCCGAAGCCCTCGTAGCGCGAGGGGAACGTCAGGGCGACGGCGCCCGCCAGCAGCCCCAGCAGGTCGTGGCGGGGGATCCGGCCGGTCCGCACCACGCTCTGCTCGAGGCCCAGCCGCACCAGCTCCTGCTCCACCACCGGGGCGGCCCGCTCGGCGCGACCGGTGAGCACCAGGGCGACGTCGGGATCCTTGGCGACGACGCCGGCGAACGCCCGCAGCAACGTCACGTGGTTCTTGTGGGGGTAGGTGATCGCCGGGTAGATGAACCAGCGCTCGGGCAGGCCGTAGCGGGCCCGCAGCTCCTCGACCGGCGTGTCGGGCGCCGACGGCAGCTGCACGCCGGCCGGCACCACCCGCACCCGCTCGGGCGCGATGCCGAAGCGCTCGACCACGCCCGTGCGCACGAACTCGCTGTGCACGTGGACGAACCGGGCCTTGCGGACCGACCGCGGCACCGCCCGGTGCAGGTAGGCGCGCTTGGTGGGGTGGAAGTTCTCGGGCAGGTCGAAGGGCTGCAGGTCGTGCAGGGTGACGACCGCCGGCAGGCTCGAGCGGGGCGGCAGCGTCCCGCCCAGGTGGTGGACCAGCGCCACCCCGTCGCGCCGGGCGGTGTTGGCCAGCCACGTGCCCTCGGCCACGATCCGCATGGGTTTGAGGCGACCGCGCAGGGGCAGGAGGCGGGTCGGGTAGCGGCCGGCGACACGGGGGTGGGTGGCGGCGAACGACTCCAGGGCGTAGAGGCGGTGCTCCAGGTCGTCGGGGCGATCCTCGGCCAGCGCCGTCAGCAGCTCGACCGTCGCCTCCTCGGTGCCGCCCACCACGCCCGGCACGAGCCACAGGAGGTTGAAGGCCACCTGCGTCTTCGTGTCGGTGGTGTCGGTACCGGTCACGTCGCTCAAGTCCACACCCTTCCGCGGGCCGCGGCGAACTCGTAGGCGGCCACCGTCTGGCTGGCCGTCGCCTCCCAGGTGTACTCGGCGGCGCGGGCCAACGCCGCCGCCCGGAGCTGCTCGGAGAAGTCGAAGTCGTCGAGGATCGACGCGATGGCGCCGGCGATGGCGTCCGGGTCGTAGGGGTCGATGGCGATCCCCGCTCCCCCGGCGACGAGCTCCTCGGTGGCCGTGCCCTTCGACGTGACCACCGGCGCGCCCTGCGCCAACGCCTCGGCGACCGGCAGCCCGTAGCCCTCCCACAGCGACGGGTACGCCACCACGGCGGCCGCCCGGTAGAGGGCCGGCAGCTCGTCCGGCGGCACGAAGCCGAGCAGCTTCACCCGGTCGCCCAGCTGGGCGGCCTCGGGGCCGAGGGCGTCGCCCCAGCCGGTGGGGCCGACGACGGCCAGCGTCACGTCGTCGTGCGGCACCCGCTGCATGGCCTGCAGGAGGCGGGGGAGGTTCTTGCGGGGCTCCAGCGTGCCGACCGACAGCACGTAGCGGCCGGTGAGCCCGTAGCGGGCCCGCATGCGGACGACGGCGTCGTCGGTGGCGGCCTCGGCCGCCATGCCCCAGGGGATCACCCGCAGCCGGCCCTGCTCGATGCCGGCCGCCGAGCAGTCGTCGCGGGTGGCGTTGGAGGGGCACAGCACCAGGTCGGCGTCGTCGCGGGTGCGGGCCAGCGCCCCCTCGAAGAACTGCACGCCGTTGGCGGTGAAGTTGCCGGGGTCGCGGCGCCAGGCCAGGTCGTGGATGGTCACCACCAGCGGGCAGGTGCGGCGGGGCACGGCGTAGCCGGTGGCGTGGACCAGGTCGACCCGGCCGGTCGCCGACTCGACGCCGGGCCAGCGCAGCCGGTTCCACGACTCGTACAGCACCTTGCGGGGGAAGGGCAGTTGCCGCACGGGGATCACCGGTCGCCACGACTCGGGCGGCTGGCGCAGGTGCCTCGCAGCCACGCCGATCTGGTCGACCCGCCGCGTCGCCGCCACCGCCCGGACCTGCTCGAGCGCGGCACGCGCCGTGCCCCCGGGCACACGGTGCCAACACTGCTCCAGGACGACGGCAACTCGCACGGCTTCGAATGATCGCACGAACGGGACGGGTGGGGCGGAACCCCGTCGTCATACGGCGTCGCTGGGGGGCCACCGAGGGTTCATCGGACGCTCGGTCGCAGCGCTCGTGAAGGCGGTACAGTGCGCGGCCATGTCTGGGTTCTGGTCCGACCGCAAGGTGCTCGTCACCGGTGGCACGGGGTTCCTCGGGAAGCACGTCGCCGCCAAGCTGAACCAGCGTGGCGTCGGATCGCTGTCCACCCCGTCATCGTCCGACTACGACCTCCGCGTCCCGGGCGACGTGGAGCGCATGTTCGACGACCTGGAGCCCGATCTCGTCGTCCACCTCGCGGCCCGGGTCGGCGGCATCGGCGCCAACCAGGAGCGGCCGGCCGCGCTCTACCTCGACAACCTGCTGATGGGCACCTACGTCATCGAGCAGGCCCGGCTGTCGGGCACGCCCAAGGCGGTGGTGATCGGCACGATCTGCTCGTACCCGAAGCACACGCCGGTGCCGTTCAGCGAGGACTCGCTGTGGCAGGGCTACCCCGAGGAGACCAACGCCCCGTACGGCATCGCCAAGCTGGCGCAGCTCGTGCAGGCGCAGTCGAACCGGGCGCAGTACGGGCAGAACGTCGTGTACCTGATGCCGACGAACCTGTACGGCCCGGGCGACAAGTTCAACGCCGCCGTCAGCCACGTGATCCCCGCGCTGATCAAGAAGTGCGTCGAGGCCCGGGAGCAGGGGCTCGACCACATCGAGGTGTGGGGCACGGGCGCCGCCTCGCGTGAGTTCCTCTACGTCGACGACGCGGCCGAGGGCATCGTGCTGGCGGCCGAGCGCTACGACGGGCCTCTCCCGGTCAACCTGGGCACCGACGAGGAGGTCCCGATCCGCGACCTGGTGCCCCTGATCGCCGAGGCCACCGGGTTCACCGGCGAGGTGCGCTGGGACACGTCGAAGCCCGACGGCCAGCCCCGCCGCCGCGTCGACCCCTCCCGCGCCGCCGACCTGTTCGACTTCAAGGCCCAGACCCCGTTCACGGTCGGCCTGAAGACGACCGTCGAGTGGTACGAGGCCCACCGAGCCGAAGCCGAGGCCCGAGCGGTCTGACCCACCCCTCCCCCGGCAAATTGCGTTCGAAAACCCGCTCATGGCGGGCTGATCGACGCAATATGCCGGGACTGGGCGTCGCCGACACCGCCGACCCTTACGGGTGGCGGAGGGCCTTGCGGAAGTAGTCGGCGGTGCGGGCCAACCCCTCGCGAACGTCGACGCTGGGCTCCCAGCCGAGGCTCTTGCGGGCCAGGCTGATGTCGGGCTTGCGCTGGGTGGGGTCGTCGGCCGGCAGCTGCTCGTAGACGATCTCCGACGAGGAGCCCACCACGTCCAGCACGATCTCGGCCAGCTCGGACACCGTGAACTCCACCGGGTTGCCGATGTTCACGGGCCCCGTGATGTCGCCGTCGAGCAGCGCGACGATCCCCCGGATCTCGTCGTCGACGTAGCAGAAGCTCCGGGACTGCGTCCCGTCCCCGTAGATCGTCAACGACTTCCCCTGGATGGCCTGCACGAGGAAGTTCGACACCACCCGCCCGTCCTCGATCCTCATCCGAGGACCGTAGGTGTTGTGGCAGGCCACGCCGGTCCCCGCCCAGAAGTTCTCCCGGCCCGGGACCGAGAAGTCGTAGACCAGCTCGGTCGGTTCGATCTCCTCGATCGACTTCACCGGAGCCCACACGAGGTCGCCAGTGCGGCGAGCGTTCAGCTTCTGCGTGACACCACGGTCCCAGTCGAGCGGGCTCCACGGTGACACCTGCGGCACCGTGACCCGCCAGAAGGGATACCGACGATCACCGGTGCGTTGCCTCAAGGTGCTGGTGTAGCGACCGACACTGGGGCAGATGCCGAAGCGGGCCAGCGCCACGATCAGGTCGTCCTTCAGGTCGTCGCTGACCGTGGAGAACTCGTGCCGGACACCCTCCTCGAACTTCTGACCGGAGTGGACGCCGTCGCCCTCGCGGTAGCCCTCCATGAACCACTTGAGGCGGGACAACGGCAGCCCCAGGATCCAGCCGGGGATCTTCTTGGGACCCGCGCCGAAGCCGAGGTGCTCCAGCACGGCGAGCAGGAGCTGGCCTCGGGCGATGATCGCCCCCGACCGCGCCTCACTCGGCTGCTGCCAGCCGACGTGCAGCCACAGGTCCCGCTCGACCACCTTCGCGGCCCGCTTGAGCGTGTCCGTGTCGCACGACCAGTTGACGTAGGCGTCGTGGTCGCTCTGCTGCCAGCAACCCTCCGCCACCCACAGCCCCAGCAGCCAGAGCAGCTCGTCGGTGACCTTCAACGTGATCGGCAGCCAGGGCGACGCGCCGCTGACCCGGCGCCGCACCATCGCCGTCTCTGGGACGTGCAGGCCCAGCCGACGGACCTCGCCAACCGTCAGGTAGTCGAGATCACGGCTGCGGACCACCGAACCCCAGGTCGACTGCCGGACCTTCGGCCCAGGAGTGCGGCGGGACACCCGGTCGGCGACCAGGTCCTGGCGGTTCTCCCACACGTGCCAGCCCAGGCCCGGCCAGGTGACCTGGAGGTCGTCGGCGGAGCCGCCCGTCGCCTCCCAGGCGTCGACCACCGACACCCACTCCTTGTCGCGCTCCGGCACCTCGATGCGAGCGGCCACGGCGATGCGGTCGCCCACCTGCAGCTGGGTGACCGGTCGCGCCTCCGGCTCGCCGCCGGGCCCTTCGACGAACAGGCTGTGGTCGCCGGTCACCCGAACCGAGCGCCCGTAGCGGGTGTGGACCTCGAAGCAGGGGCCGGTCGGCGGATGGCCGAGCAGCGCGATCGCCTCGGACGCGGCGATCCGACCGCCGTCGCCGAACGCCGGCACGGTGTAGCCGTGCAGGTCGACGTTGGTGCCGATGCGGGCGGCCAGGTCGCCGACACGCTCGCGCCGTAGCTCGGTGCCGTCGTCGTAGAGCACCTGCTCGTCAGCGAGGATCGAGTTGAAGATGCGGACGATCCTCACGTCCAACCCGTGGTAGCGGTGGTACGCCATCGTGATCGCCTCGGCGAAGCGCTTCGCCTCGTCGTAGACGCCGCGGGGGCCCACGGGGTTGACGTGGCCCCAGTACTGCTCGTGCTGGGGGTGGACCTTGGGGTCGCCGTAGACCTCGCTGGTGGACGCCAGCAGGAAGCGGGCGTCCTTGCGCTTGGCGAGGCCCAGGCAGTTGTGGGTGCCGAGGCTGCCGACCTTGAGCGTCTGGATCGGCATCTCCATGTAGTCGCGAGGCGAGGCCGGCGACGCGAAGTGCAGCACCGCATCGACGGGGCCGGGCACCCACACGTAGGTGCTCACGTCGTGGTCGACGAACGTGAACCCGGGATGGCCGAAGAGGTGCTCGATGTTGGGGACCGCGCCCGTGCTCATGTTGTCGAGCGCGATGACCTCATCGCCGCGCGCGAGCAACACATCGCACAGATGCGATCCGAGAAAGCCAGCTCCACCGGTGACGACGACGCGCGCCATGGTTCTCGTCTCTCAACTTTCGGTTTGTGGCTGTAGCTGTGCCTGTGACGCCCCCGCCGGGCGACGACTGCTACCGGCCGATGCCGACGTACGAGAACCCTCGACGTTCCAGGGCCGGTCGGTCCAACAGGTTGCGAGCGTCCACGATGCGGGGCGCCTTCATCAGATTGGCCACTTTGTCGAAGTCCGTCCAGCGGAACTCGTCCCACTCGGTCAGAACCGCCAGAACGTCGGCGCCCTCGCACACCGAGTAGGCGTCGTTGGCGGGCGTCAGGCCCACGATCTCCGACTTCACGGCCGGGTCGTAGGCGCACACGTCGGCGCCCTCGGCCTGCAGCAGCTGGATGACCTTCAGCGCCGGCGAGTCGCGGGTGTCGTCGGTGCGGGCCTTGAACGTGAGGCCCCACACGCCCACCTTCACGCCCTCCAGGGACCCGCCCGCCATCTCCCGCACCTTGGTGACCACCCGGTGGAACTGGTCGTCGTTGACGGTGATCACGCCCCGCAGCAGGTCGAACGAGTACCCGGCGGTGTCGGCGATGTGGACCAGCGCCCGCGAGTCCTTCGGGAAGCACGAGCCGCCCCAACCCGGGCCCGGGCGGAGGAACTCGTGGCCGATGCGCTTGTCGTAGCCCATCCCCAGCACCACGTCCTTGACGTCGGCGCCCACGGCCTCGCACACCGCGGCGATGGCGTTCACGAAGCTGATCTTCGTGGCCAGGAAGGCGTTGGAGGCGTACTTGATGGTCTCGGCCGACGCCGGGTCGGTGACGATGATCGGGGCGGTCACGCCGATGTACAGCGCCGCCACCCGCACCGCGGCGGCCTGGTGCTCGCTGCCGATCACGATGCGGTCGGGGTGGAGGAAGTCGTGCACCGCCGAGCCCTCACGCAGGAACTCGGGGTTGCTGACCACGGCGACGTCGTCGCGCCCCAGCACCCGCTCGACCGCCCGGGTGGAGCCGACCGGCACGGTCGACTTGTTGACGACGACGGCCTCGGCCGGCAGCACCGGCCCGATCTGGCGGGCCGCGGTCTCGATGTACGACAGGTCGGCGGAGCCGTCGTCGGCCTGCGGGGTGGGCACGCACAGGTAGGCGAAGTCGGCATGGCGGGCGGCGTTCTCGGCGCCGACCACGAAACGCAGCCGGCCACCCTCGAGGCCCTCGCGCACCATGTTGTCGAGGCCGGCCTCCACGATCGGGATCTCGCCCCGGCTGAGCTGCGCCACCTTGCCCTCGTCGATGTCGGCGCACACGACGTCGTGGCCGAGGTGCGAGAAGCAGGCGGCCGTGGTGAGGCCCACGTACCCAGCTCCGATGACGGCGATCTGCGCCATGTGGTGGACCTCCCTGCCCCAAGCCTGGTTCGGCGTGCGGAAACGCTAGCCCGTCAAGGCACCTGCACCCACCGCGCGTGAGCCGAGATCAGGGAGCGCGCCTCGCGGCCCGGCAGCCAACTAAAGTCTCGGCCTGTCCTGCCGGGCTCCGGGAGATGAGACTGTGCGCAACGCACTCGGTTCTGTCCAATCAGTTGTGGTGCTCGGTGGTGCCTCCGACATCGGGGCCGCGATCACCGAGCGGCTCATCCGCGACGGCTGCCGTTCGGTGGTGCTGGCGGGTCGCCGGCCCGAGGCCATGGAGCCCGTCGCCGAGCGCCTCCGGGGTGCGGGTGCCCAGGTCGGGGTCACCGTCTGGGACGCCGTCGACATCGGCAGCCACGCCGACGCCGTGAAGGCCGCCTGGGACGCGATGCCCGGTGGCGGCGACGTCGACTGCGTGGTCATGTCCGCCGGCGTGCTGGGCGAGCAGTCCCACTTCGAAGACGACCCCACGGCCGCGGCCGAGGCCCTCACCGCCAACTACACCGGGCCGGTGTCCACCCTGCTGCACGTCGCCCAGCGGCTGCGCCAGCAGGGGCACGGCAGCATCGTGGTGCTGTCGTCGGTGGCGGGCGAGCGGGCCCGGCGCTCGAACTTCGTGTACGGCTCGTCGAAGGCCGGCCTCGACGTCTTCTCGCAGGGCCTGGCCGACTCGCTGGTCGGCTCGGGCGTGCGGGTCGTCGTCGTCCGCCCCGGCTACGTGCACACATCCATGACGGAGGGCAAAGACCCTGCTCCGCTGGCGACGACGCCGGAGGTGGTCGCCGACGCGGTGGCCGGGGCACTGGCTTCGGGCGGCAAGGAGATCGTATGGGTACCCAACACCTTCCGCTATCTGATGACCGTCTTCCGGCACCTCCCGAGACCGCTGTGGCGCAAGGTCTCCGCCAACCGCTGACTCCCGGACCGGGAGGCCGACGATGACCGCGACGTCGGACCCTTCCACCCGCACCTCCGCACCCGTGCCCGTGCCCGACGACCAGGCGCCCGACGACTCCTCGTCGCTGCTCCTCGGGCTGCTCAAGCTGGCCCGGCCCAAGCAGTGGATCAAGAACCTCCTGGTGTTCGCGGCCCCCGGCGCCGCGGGGCTGCTCAAGGAGGTCGGCCCGCTCACCGACTCGCTCATCGCCTTCGTGGCCTTCTGCATGGCGGCGGCGGGCACCTACTACATCAACGACGCCCGCGACGTCGCCGCCGACCGCCTGCACCCGAAGAAGCGCTTCCGCCCCGTCGCCAGCGGCGTGGTGCCGGTGTCGCTGGCCTTCGTGCTGGGCGGCTGCCTGCTGGTGTCGTCGGTGGGTGTGGCGCTGCTGGCCAACCCGAAGCTGGCGGCGGTCGTCGTCGGCTACGTGTGCCTCACCACCGCCTACTCGAGCTGGCTGAAGAACATCGCCGTGGTCGACCTGGTGGCGGTGGCAGCCGGGTTCGTGCTGCGGGCGGTCGCCGGGGCCGAGGCCACCGAGGTGGGGATCTCGCAGTGGTTCTTCATCGTGACGATCTTCGGCTCGCTGTTCGTGGTGGCCGGCAAGCGGGGCGCCGAGGCCGCCGAGATGGGCGAGAACGCCGGCTCGTTCCGCTCCGTGCTCGCCTCCTACCGGCCCGAGTACACGGCCTACGTGCGGTCGGTCACGTCGAGCGCCTTCCTGGTGGCGTACTGCATCTGGGCGTTCGACGAGGCCACGTCGGCGGCGATCGCCAACCCCGACGGCCTGCCCTGGTTCCAGGCGTCGATCGTGCCCTTCGTGACCGCCGTGCTGCGCTACGCGCTCGTGCTCGATCAGGGCAAGGGTTCTGCGCCCGAAGAGATCTTCCTGGGTGACAGAATCCTCCAGTTGATCGGGTTGGCCTGGGTCGTGGTGTTCGGGATCGGGGTGTACACGGCGTGATGGACGATGATCTGGAGCTGGTCACCGGCTGGGGGCGCAACCCCGTCACGGCAAGCCGCGTCGCCCGCCCGACCAGCCCCGACGAGCTGACCAAGGCACCGCTCGACGCCGGCCCGCGAGGTGTCGTCGCCCGGGGCCTGGGCCGGGCCTACGGCGACGCGGCGATGAATGCCGGCGGCCTCGTGGTCGACGCCACCGGCGTGTCCGGCGTGCTCGACCTCGACCCGGCCAGCGGCATCGTCCGCGTGCTGGCCGGCACGTCGCTCGACGACCTGATGCGGGTCACCATCCCGCAGGGCTGGTTCCTACCGGTCACGCCCGGCACGAAGTTCGTGACCGTCGGCGGGGCCATCGCGTCCGACGTCCACGGCAAGGACCACCACGCCGCCGGCACCTTCGGCACGCACGTGCGGTCCCTGGTGCTGGGCCTGTCCGACGGCTCCACCCGGGTGCTCACGCCCGAGTCGACCCCCGAGGAGTTCTGGGCCACGTGCGGCGGCATGGGCCTCACCGGCACCATCGTCGAGGCGACCGTGGCGCTGCGGCCGATCGAGACCAGTCGCATCACCGTCGACACCGACCGGGCGCCCGACCTCGACAGCCTGCTCGCCCAGCTGGCCGAGGGCGAGGAGCGCTACCGCTACTCGGTCGCCTGGATCGACCTGCTGGCCCGGGGCCGCAACCTGGGCCGCTCGGTGCTCTACCAGGGTGAGTTCGCCACGGTGGAGCAGTTCGCGGCCGACGGAGGCAAGGGCGACCCGCTGGCTTTCGACCCGCCGAAGCTGCTCCCCGCTCCCCCGGCGCCGTCGGGCCTGCTCAACCGCTTCACGATCCGGGCCTTCAACGAGCTGTGGTTCCGCAAGGAACCCAAGCGCCGCCGCGACGAGCTCCAGACCGTCACCAAGTTCTTCTACCCGCTCGACATGATCGACCGCTGGAACCGCCTCTACGGCTCCAAGGGCTTCCTGCAGTGGCAGTGCCTGGTGCCGTTCGGCGAGGAGGACCTGCTGCGGTCGGTGGTCGAGTCGATCTCGGGCAGCCGCACCGCCAGCTTCCTGGCCGTGCTGAAGCGCTTCGGCCCGGCCAACCCGGGCCCGCTGTCGTTCCCGGCGTCAGGGTGGACGGTGAACCTCGACATCCCCGCCGGCGACGGCGCTCTGGTCGAGCTGTTGGCCCGGCTCGACCGCGAGATCGCCGGCTGCGGCGGCCGCGTGTACCTCGCCAAGGACAGCGTCCTGCACCCCGAGCTGGTCCCGAAGATGTACCCCCGGCTCGACGAGTGGCGGGCGGTGCGCAACCGCCTCGACCCCGAACGCCACTTCGTCAGCGACCTGGCCCGTCGCCTCCACCTGCTGGGCTAGTCGCCCAGGTGCCGTTCAGTTAGCGCTTCCTCAGCCTCGGTCGGGTCCCCGGTGGTGTTGTCGGGCTGTCGCCATCGTTGCGGTGTCGAGCGACCGTTTCGGTTCGTCAGCGCCGCTGCGTGTGTCGGCCGGGCGGTAGGTGCGGCGCCGGTCGACCGTTTCGGTTCGTCGGCGCCGCAACGACCGTGCGGCACCATGAGGTCGGGCGTTCCTGGCCGCGGTCCCGCAAACCGAACGGCATTGGGGCTAGTGCCCCAGGTGCTCCTCCGCCACCTTGCGGGGGACCACCATCCGCCAGGCGTCGAGCACGATCTCCCGCATCTCCTGCTCGTCGATCTGGTCGAGCCGGACGACGACCCAGTTGTAACGCATGTCCCGCTGCTTCGGCAGGAGGAACTTGTGGGGCTCGGAGTCGACCAGCGCCTGGCGCTCCTCCTTGGGGAAGGCGAAGCCCATCATGGTCTCGTCCCTGGCGAACGCCAGCCACACGATCTGCCCGACCCGGAACTTCACCCGCCCCTGCACGAACGCCTCGTACGCCCGCGGCAACGTGAGCGCCAGCTCCCTGACCTCCTCGATCGTCACCACGGGCCTCACGATAGGGTCGCCGCCATGTCGGTCGAGTTCCTGGTGACATCGCTGGTGGTGGCCGTCGTGCCGGGGACGGGGGTCGTGTACACGATCTCCTCGTCGCTGGGCGGGGGTTGGCGGCGGGGGTTCCTCGCTGCCGTCGGTTGCACGTTCGGGATCGTGCCGCACGTGCTGGCGGCGATGCTCGGGCTGTCCGGGATCATGCAGGCCGGTGCGACGGCGTTCGAGGTGGTCCGCTGGGTCGGCGTCGCCTACCTGGTGCTCATGGGCGTGTCGATGTGGCGCGAGCGGGGGTCGCTGCGGCTCGACCAGCCCCGCCGCAGCGACGAACCGACCGGCACCGTGATCCGCCGCGGCATCCTGCTGAACCTGCTCAACCCCAAGCTGACGGTCTTCTTCTTCGCCTTCCTCCCCCAGTTCCTCGACACCCCGCCGGGCCTGCTCGACCCCCGCCTGGTCGGCCTGGGCCTGGTGTTCATGCTGACGACGCTGGTGGTCTTCGTCGCCTACGCCTGGCTGAGCGCCGTCGTCCGCGAGAAGGTCCTCGGCGCCCCCAAGGTCCTCCGCCGCATCCAACGCACCCTCGGCACCCTGGTCATCGGCTTCGCCGCCCGCCTCGCCCTGACCGACGGCTAGGCAGCTCGGTCCGTCCTAGGCCGTCAGGCGGGACAGGAGCTTGGCGAGGCTGTCGCGGTAGGGCGGGAGGAGGGGGAGGCCCGCGAGGCGGAGGGCGGCGTTGTCGAGGACGGAGTTCGCCGGGCGGGGAGCCGGGCGGGGCGGGTCGAGGTCGGCCGTCGAGATCGGGCGGACCTTGGCGGGGTCGTGGCCGGACAGCTCGAGGATGTCGCGCACGAGCTCGTACCAGCTCACCGCGCCCTGGTTGGTGACGTGGAAGGTGCCACCGATCCGGGAGGCCGCCAGGCGGCGCAGGGCCACGGCGAGGTCGGCGGTGAAGGTGGGGCAGCCCCGCTGGTCATCGACGAAGGCCAGCTCGGGCCGGTCGGCCAGCGCCAGCACGGTCTTCACCATGTTGTGGCCGTGCTCGCCGCACACCCACGACGTGCGGACGATCGACGCCCCCGGTGCGTGGGCCAGCACCTCGTGCTCGCCGCCCAGCTTGGAGCGGCCGTAGACCGACTGCGGGTTCGTCGCGTCCCACTCGACGTACGGCGTGGCCTTGGTGCCGTCGAACACGTAGTCGGTCGACACGTACGACAGGTAGGCGCCCACCCGGCGGGCGGCATCGGCGACCCAGCGGGTGCCCAGGGCGTTGACCCGGTAGGCCCGGTCGGGATCGCTCTCGCAGGCGTCGACGGCCGTCCAGGCGCCCACGTGCAATACCGCGTCGGGCTCCAGGGTGGTGATCGCCTGGAACACGGCGTCACGGTCTCCCACGTCGAGCGCCGAGTGGTCGGCGGCCACCACGTCGTCGCCGGCCGCCTCGCAGACGGCGACCACGTCACGACCCAGCTGGCCGCCGGCCCCGGTGACCAGGACCCTCACGACTGCGCCGTCCGCTCCTTGAGGGGACGCCACCACCACTCGTTGGCGCGGTACCAGTCGACGGTCTCGGCCAGCGCCTCGTCGAGGGTGCGCTGCTTCTTCCAGCCGAGGGCCGTGACCTTGGCGATGTCGACCGAGTAGCGGCGGTCGTGGCCCAGGCGGTCCTCCACGTAGGAGACCATCTCCTCGCCGACGCCGAACGCCGCCAGCAGCTTGTCGACCAGCACCCGGTTGGGCGTCTCGTTGCCGGCGCCGATGTTGTAGATCTCGCCCGGGGCGCCCTCGTGCAGCACCAGGTGGACGGCCGAGCAGTGGTCGTCGACGTAGAGCCAGTCGCGCTCGTTCAGCCCGTCGCCGTAGAGCGGCACCGGGATGCCCTCCATCAGGTTGGTGGCGAAGAGCGGGATGACCTTCTCGGGGAACTGGTACGGCCCGAAGTTGTTGGTGCAGCGGGTGACGGTCACCGGGAGGCCGTAGGTGTGGTGGTACGACAGGGCGATCAGGTCGGACCCGGCCTTCGACGCCGAGTAGGGCGACCGGGGCTCCAGCGGGTCGGTCTCCTTCGACGAGCCGACCTCCACCGAGCCGTACACCTCGTCGGTGCCGATGTGGATCACCCGGGGGATCTCCAGGCGCCGGGCCGTGTCCATCACCACGTTGGTGCCGAAGCAGTTGGTGTTGACGAAGTCGTCGGGGCCGGCGATCGACCGGTCGACGTGGCTCTCGGCCGCGAAGTGGACCACGGCGTCGTGGCCGGCCATGGCGTCCTCGAGCACGCCGGGGTCGCAGATGTTGCCCTTCACGAACTGGTAGCGGGGGCTGTCGTCGACGTCCTTGAGGGTGGAGAGGTTGCCGGCGTAGGTGAGGGCGTCGTAGACGGTCACCTCGTCGTCGGTGCTCTCCAGCACGTAGCGGACGTAGTTCGACCCGATGAACCCGGCGCCGCCGGTCACGAACTGCTTCATGTTCTTCCGACTCTCCTCGAACCGCTCAAGTACGCAGGGCAGCGTAGGGGCGGCGGTCTACCGGCAGGTCGGCGCGCCGGGGGTTGGCCTTGTCGCGGTCCGACAGCACCGGGTCGGTGAGGCCCCAGTCGGCCCCGATCTGCGGGTCGTCCCAGGCCACGCCCAGCTCGTCGGCGGGGTTGTAGTAGCCGTCGACCAGGTACGTGATGGTCATGTCGGTGAGGGCGGCGAAGCCGTGCGCCACGCCCGGCGGGATGTAGATGCCCCGGTGGTCGTGGTCGACGCCGGCCGTGCCGGGCTCGCTGCCCAGGTCGACCACGAGCGTGGCGCCGTCGGTCTTCGACCCCTCGCGCAGGTCGTGCAGCACCACCCGGGCCCGACCGAACGGCACGTACCAGTAGTCGGCCTGGTGCAGGTGGTAGTGGAGGCCGACGATCGCACCGGAGCGGCGGTCGCCCCGGTTGCCCTGGATCATCTCCCGCCCCGACGGGAACCACTGGCGACGGTACGTCTCGATGAAGATGCCGCGGGCGTCGCCGTGGATGTCGGGCTGGACGACGAAGACGCCGTCGATCTCGTCGGAGGGGTGGATGGTGGCCACGGGGTTCTCCTAGTGGAGCTCGACGACGGAGTGGTCGCCGAGCATCAGTCGCAGGGCACGGGGACGGCGGTCGTTGCGCGACAGCTCGACCTCCCGCCCGATGAGGCTGTCGGTCAGCCGGGGGACGTCGACGATCGAGCTGCGCTGCAGCACCACCGAGTGCTCCATCTCGGCGTCGACGATCTCGCAGTCGGAGGCGATCGAGCTGAAGGGACCGACGTAGCTGTTCACGACCCGGGTCCGCTCGCCGATGATCGCCGGGCCGAGGATGCGGCTGTTCACGATCTGGGCGCCCTCCTCGATCACCACCCGGCCCTCGATCGACGACGAGCCGTCGACCGACCCCTGCACCTTCGGCTCCAGCGTCTCCAGCACCAGGCGGTTGCACTGGAGCAACGGGTCCTTCTTGCCGGTGTCGATCCACCAGCCCTCGAGCACCTCGTGGTTCACCCGGTGGCCGTGGTCGATGAGCCACTGGATGGCGTCGGTGATCTCCAGCTCGCCACGCCACGACGGCTCGATGCCGCGCACGGCGTCGTGGATCTGGCGGTCGAACAGGTAGACGCCGACGAGGGCCAGGTCGGACGGGGGGTCGACGGGCTTCTCGACCAGCCGGAGCACCTCGCCGTCGGGGCCCAGCTCGGCCACGCCGAACTGCCGCGGGTCGTCGACCTTGGCCAGGAGGATCTGGGCGGCCGGGGTCTTGCTGTCCTCACCGAGGCGGGGCAGCGACGAGCGGGCCTTCTCCGCCTCGAAGCGCTTGGTGAAGTTGGCCAGGCCCTGCTGGAGCATGTTGTCGCCCAGGTACATGACGAAGTCCTCGTCGCCCAGGTAGTCGTGGGCGATGAGGACGCAGTGGGCCAGGCCCCGCGGCTCGTCCTGGGGGATGTAGGTGACCTTCACGCCCCAGCGGGAGCCGTCACCTACAGCCTCGGTGATCTCGTCGGCGGTGCCACCGACGATGATGCCGATCTCCTTGATGCCGGCGGCGGCCATGTCCTCGATCCCGTAGAACAGGATCGGCTTGTTGGCGATCGGTACGAGCTGCTTGGCGCTCGTGTGGGTGATGGGGCGCAGGCGTGTGCCTGCCCCGCCGGAGAGGATGAGGCCCTTCACAGGGGGTCGATTGTAGGTGTGATGGCGGAGCCGCTCGCGGCCTCCTCCGCTGGGGGCGGCGGCGGGGTGGTTGGATGGGGTGTGGGACGCCCGGCCGCAGCGCAGGGCCGGAGCTGCCCGAACTCGGCCGTCAACAGTCGGGCGGCACGGTGGTGGAGGTGGTGGACGAGGTGGAGGAACCCCCCAGGGAGGTCGACGTGGTGGAGGTGGTCGTCACAGGGTCTCCGGGCATCGCCGGCGGGTCGTCCGGGCCGGGCGACGTGGCCGCCTCGGTACTGACGCCGGCCCAGTCGGTGCCCGTGACCAGCACGACACCGCCGTCACCGACCTCGACCGAGCCTTCCGGCAGCTCCTCGAGCTCGGCGCCCGCCACCAGCCAGCGGGACACCAGCTCCGCGGCCGGCTGGCTCCCGGCCGGGTAGCGGATGGTGGTGCGCTGCACGCCGAAGCCGGGCTCCTCGCCCCGGCCGACGACGATGAAGCCGGCGCCCGTGAGCCCGTCGGCCGCCTCCGACGCCTGGCCCTGTACCCCCGACCCGTTGCGCACCGTCAGCCGCACCGAGGCGGGCGCGATGTCGCTGATGTCGTCATCGTCGCCGCCCGAATCGTCGGAGTCCTCCGGCTCGGGGTCGCCCCGGAAGCGGGCCAGGGTCGGCTCGGCCGCGGCCTCCTGCAGCAGGACCACGTCGGCCGCGCCCTTGAAGGTGCGCTCCACCGGCACCGTGTAGGTCTTCAGGCTGTCGGGGTCGAACTGCCGGAACCGCTGGGCCAGGTCGAAGATGTCGCCGGTGGTCAGCGCGTCGTCGATGGTGACGCTGGAGAGCGCGACGTCGAGCAGGCGGTCGAGCGTGCCGGGGTTGCGGGCGCCCTTGCTCGCGGCCCGGTCGAGGGCTCGACGGATGAAGTCCTGCTGACGGGCGATGCGACCCAGGTCGGAGCGGGGGTCGCGCACCCACTCCCCGTCGATGAGCTCGTCGTAGTGGCGGGCCCGGGCGTAGGCCAGCGCCTGGACCGGATCGAGCGTGACGCACCCGGTCTGCAGGATGCTGAGGCCCGAGTTCCGGTCGCGGGCCGGGTACGGGAAGTAGACGGGCACGCCGTCGATGGCGGCCACCAGGTCGCGGAACCCGGCGAACTCGAGCTGGACGTAGTGGTGGATCGGGATGCCGAGGTAGTCGCGCATCAGGGCGATCAGCACGTCGGGCCGCCCGTTGCCCCGGGAGATGGCGGTGTTGATGCGGGCGTGGTCGCCGGTGTCGCCGTAGGGGACCCACAGGTCGCGCGGCAGCGACAGCAGCTCGGCCTTGCGCTCGCTCGGGTCGATGCGCAGCACCATCACCACGTCGTTGAGCATCTGCGAGTCGCGGTCGTTGCGCACCGGGTCGTCGACGGGGAGCCCGTCGGCGTTGTCGACGCCCACGATGAGGTAGTTCTGCGGCTCGCCCGACGCCTCCGGCGCGTCCTCCAGGACGCTCGACAGCTCCACCCGCGGGATCTTCTCGGCCTTGCGGTACACGTAGCCGAAGGTCCCCGCGCTCGCCGCCAACGCCAGGCTGCTCATGATCCCGCCGAAGATCACCAATCGCTGCAGCCACCCCCGCCGTCGCCGCCGCGGGTGGTGGCGCCCCGGCCCCGCGGGCTCGTCGTGGTCGGGAGCGCTCATCGGACCGGCAAACCTAGGTCGCGGGCGATCACCAACCGTTGGATCTCGCTGGTGCCCTCACCGATCTCCAGCACCTTGGCGTCGCGGTACTGGCGGGCGACCAGCGTCTCGTCCATGAACCCCGAGCCGCCGAACACCTGGGTGGCCATCCGGGTGGCCGTGACCGCCGACTCGGTGGCGGTCAGCTTGGCGATGGCCGCCGCCCGTTTGAACGGTCGCCCGGTGTCGCACAGCCAGGCGGCGTGGTACGTGAGCAGCCGGGCGGCCTCCGCCATGGCGGCCATGTCGGCGCAGGCGAACGCCACCGCCTGGTTCGACCCGATCGCCTGGCCGAACGCCACGCGGTCGTTGGCGTAGCGCACCGACTCGTCGAGGCAGCACCGGATGACGCCCACGGCCAGTGCGGCGATGGCGATGCGCCCCTCGTCGAGCGTCTCCAGGAACTGGGGGAAGCCCCGACCCCGCCCGCCCAGCAGGTTCGCCTCCGGCACCCGGCAGCCGCTGAAGCTCAGCCCGTGGGTGTCGGACGCGTGCCAGCCCATCTTCCGGTAGGGCGGCTGCACCTCGAAGCCGGGCGTGCCCGCCGGCACGATGATCGTGGAGATCTCCGGGAGCTTGCCGCCGGGCTCCCGCTCCCCGGTGCGGGCCGTGACCGTGACGAACGACGTGATCGGCGTGCCCGAGTTGGTGATGAACGCCTTCTCGCCGTCGATCACCCACTCGCCCGCGGCCTCGTCGAGCGTGGCGGTGGTGCGGGTGCGGCCGGCGTCGCTGCCGGCATCGGGCTCGGTCAGCCCGAACCCCGCGAGCGCCCGCCCGGCGCACAGGTCGGGCAACCACTGCTCCCGCTGCTCCTCGGTGCCGAAGCGGTGGATCGGCGTGGCGCCCAGGCCGACCGCGGCCTCGAGCGTGATCGCCAACGACTGGTCGACCCGGCCCAGCTCCTCGATGGCGATGCACAGGGTGGTGAGGTCGGCGCCCCCGCCGCCGTAGCGCTCCGGGAAGGGGATGCCGAACAGCCCCAGCTCCCCCATCTTCAGCACGGTGTCGACGGGGAAGGCGTGGTCGCGGTCCCACTCGTAGGCCCAGGGCGCGATCTCCGCCGCCGCGAAGTCTCGGACGACCTCTCGAAGCTGCTCCTGCTCGTCCGTGAGCTCCACGTGCATGGAAGGGATCGTACGGCCAGGGTGTGACAGTGAAGGCGCAGCCCTTCACCGCTTGGGGCGGCGGCGGGGTGGTTGGATGGGTGACAGTCAAGGGTTCACCGCCGTGAACGCCCCACTCGTAGGCTGCGGAGGATCGTGGCCCTGACCGATCTCGCGCCGCTGGCCGTGGTGGGCGGCCGGTTGCTGACCAACCTGGTCGACGTCACCTCCGACCTGGCCGCGCTCGACAGCGAGGGCCAGTGGGCGGTGGTGGTGCCCTTCGAGGGCCCGGCCATCTGCGCCCGCTTCGCCACCGTCCGTCCCGCCCGTCCCTGGCCCGGCCCGCCGTGGCGCGGCCCCCATCCGGACTCCTGGGTCTCCTCGCTCGACGAGGGCAAGTTCTGCGCCGGCGTCGAGTCGATCCGGGAGTCGATCGCCGCCGGCGACGTCTACCAGGTGAACCTCACCCGCCGGCTGGCCGCCCCCCTCCCCGACCACGGCGACGGCGAGCCCGACGTCGCCGCCCTCGGGGCCGCCCTGGGCGCCGGCAACCCCGCCCCCTACTCGGCCGTCGTCCGCATCCCCCAGATCGGCTGCCACGTCGCCTCCGCCTCGCCAGAGCGCTTCCTGCGCCGCGACGGCCGCGACGTCGCGTCGTCGCCCATCAAGGGCACCGCCGCCCGCCCCGAGGACCTCCTGCCCAAGGACCGGGCCGAGAACGTGATGATCGTCGACCTCGTCCGCAACGACCTGGGCCGGGTATGCGAGTGGGGGTCCGTGGAGGTGCCCGCACTGTGCGCCGTCGAGCCCCACCCCGGCCTGGTCCACCTGGTCTCGACGGTGACCGGACGCCTGCGCGACGGCGTCGGCTGGCCCGAGGTGATCGCCGCCACCTTCCCGCCGGGGTCGGTCACCGGCGCCCCCAAGCTGGCGGCGCTCGACGTCATCTCCCGCCTGGAGCCGGTGCCCCGGGGCGTCTACTGCGGCGCGGTGGGCTGGGTCGACGCCGACCGCCGCCAGGGCGACCTCAACGTCGCCATCCGCACCTTCTGGATCGACGACGGGCTCCTCCACCTCGGCACGGGCGGCGGCATCACCTGGGACTCGACACCCGAGGGCGAGTGGGCCGAGACCGAGCTCAAGGCCCACCGCCTCCTCGCCGTCGCCTCGAGCACGTCCTAGTCGAGCCCGTAGGCGACCACGCGGCCGTCCTGCGTGCCGACGTAGAGCTGCCCGTTGGACACCGCCGGGGCGCCCGAGATGGCGCTGCCGGTCGACGCCGACCACAGCGGCGAGCACGTCGCCGAACCACAGCCGGCCGCGGCGAACGCGTGCACCGACCCGTCGCCCCAGCCCGTGAACACCACGCCCCCGGCGACCGCCGGCTGGTCGCCGATCGAGCCCGTCGTGCCGGCACCGCCCGTGGCGGACCACAACGGGGAACACGTGACGGCACCACAGCCGTCGCCGTCGAGAGCCACCAGGCGGCCGTCGGCGGTCGGGACGTACAGCACCCCGTCGGCCAGCGCCGGGATGGCCGACGCCGGCGCGCCCAGCGGGGCCGACCACAGGATCGAGCCGTCGGCCGTGCTCACGGCGTAGGCCGTGCCCGCTGCGGTCGCCGTGTACAGCACGGACTCGGCGTCGTTCAGCACCGGGATGGTGCCCGAGCCGTCGAGCGGCGTGGCCCACTTCGGGCAGCGGATCCCGGGCGATCCGCAGGTCGCCACCCCGGACAGCGCCCACGCCCGCACGCCGTTGCCGAACGTGAACGGGTCGGCCGTCGAGACGAAGCCGATGCCGGCCTGGTACACGCCCGCCTCACCCAGCGTCACGGCTGGGGCCGACATGTTGGTCGACGGGTAGACGATCCCCGACCAGCCGACCGCCGGGTCGGCGGAGTCCGAGACCTTCAGCGACGTCGCCACCGGGCCCCCCGAGCCGAAGCCCACGCGGTGCTGCACCATCAGCGACCCGCGCTGGCCGTTGACGACGCCGAAGGTGTCGACGATGCCGAGCGACGCGCCCGTCGCCCCGTCGAGCCGCTCGACGGTGTAGCTGCCACCGAGGTTGCCGCGCCCGTAGCTGACGAGCAGCGTGCCGGCATCGGCGAACGGCTGCGACCCGAAGAGGAAGGAGCCCTCGGGCGCCAGATCGCGCTTCCACAGGCGGGTGCCGGTCGCCGGGTCGAAGCCGTAGTAGGACCCGTTTCCGGCGTTGACGTGGACGCCGGCGTTCGACACGACCGGGTCGCCCACGCCGACCTCGTCGGTCGGGGCGGTCCACTGCTCGGTGAGGTCGGCCACGTTGGCCGCGCTGATCACGGTCTCGAACGGGTTGTAGCCCGTCCGGTCGGGCCCCTGGCCGGGCTGGTACCAGCACCCGGCCAGCGTCATCGCGACCACCCCGACCCCGAACGCACGCAGTCTCTGCGTCATCCTGCCCCCTCGGCGTGTGGCCCGGGCATCCCCATGCCCCGGGCTCGACGTGAGCGAGGGTAATCATCGTCGACTCGGCCCCTCCGGTCGGCCAAGATGCCAATCCCATGACAACAGCACCAGGTGCCGCCGACCGGGCAGTGTGGATCAACGGGGCGCTCGTCGACCCCGACGAGGCGTCAGTGTCGGTCTTCGACCACGGCTTCACCGTCGGCGACGGGGTGTTCGAGACGCTCAAGGTGGTCGACGGCCGGCCCTTCGCGGTGACCCGCCACCTCGCGCGGCTGGAGCGCTCGGCGGTCGGGCTCGGCCTCGACGTCCCGATCGGGCCCGACAAGCTGCGCATCGCCATGGACGAGGTGATCGCCGCGGTCGGCCCTGCGGCCGGGCGGCTGCGGATCACGCTGACCGGCGGGCCGGCGCCGCTGGGCTCGGACCGGGGCAGTGCCGGGCCGACGCTGGTCGTGGTGGCGGCCCGGGCGACGTCGTGGGACCCGTCGACGACCGCCATCACCGTGCCGTGGCCCCGCAACGAGCGCAGCGCCGTCGCCGGGCTGAAGACCACGTCCTACGCCGAGAACGTGGTGGCGCTGGCCGAGGCGGCCAAGCTGGGCGCGACCGAGGCGATCTTCCCCAACCTGGCCGGCGCCCTGTGCGAGGGCACGGGCAGCAACGTGTTCGTGGTGGTCGACGGGCGGCTCCTGACGCCGTCGCTGCTGTCGGGCTGCCTCGGTGGCGTGACCCGGGCGCTGCTCCTGGAGGAGTTGCCCGGGGCCGACGAGGAGGACATGCCGATCGAGCGCCTGGCCGACGACGACGTGACCGAGGTGCTGCTCACGTCGTCGACCCGCGACGCCCAGCCCCTGCACGCGATCAACGGCCGCGCCCTCCCCGGCGCCGACGGCCCCGTGGCGCAACAGGCTGCCGCCGCCCTGGCCGCCCTCCAGGCCCGCACCGTCGATCCGTAGCTCAGGTGGGGCGGAGGTGGACGACGTCGCCGGCGGCGAACGTCCGGCGGTCGCCCTCGTCGGTCGCCACCACCAGGTGGCCCTCGGGGGTGACGTCGACGGCCGTGCCCTCCACGTCGCTGCTGCCCAGGTCGACCCGCACCCGCCGTCCCAACGTGGCCGATCGGGCGCGCCAGGCGTCGAGCAGCCCGGCCCCCGACGCCGACCCCGCGGCGACCAACCCCCCGTAGTGACCGTCGAGGCGACGCAGGAAGGCGACCAGCAGCTCGACCCGGTCGACGTCGTGGCCGACGAGGTGGTTGAGGGCGGTGGCCGTCGCCGCGAGGTCGTCCGGCAGCGACGCCGGCCAGTTCACGTTCACCCCCACGCCCACCACGACCACCATCCGCTCGTCGTCGCGCGGCGCGCGCCACCCCGACGAAGCGGTGCTCCCGGCCGGCCAATCGGCCTCGGCCAGGATCCCCCCAAGTTTGCGGTCGACACCACGGTCCGCGACGACGAGGTCGTTGGGCCACTTGAGGCCCGGCACCACGACCGTGAGCGACGACACGGCCTCCGCCATGGCCAGCCCGACCGCCATCCCCACCGCCCCGACCACCCCGGCCGGCGGCCGCAGCAGCACCGAGACCAGGAGCGACGCGCCCGGCGGGGCGGTCCACGTCCGGCCGAGGCGTCCCCGCCCGGCCCCTTGGTGGTCGGCCACCACCACGACGCCCTCCGGGGCTCCGTCACGCGCCGAAGCCATCGCGTCGCTGTTCGTGGAGCCGGTCTCCGCCACCCAGCGGAGCCGGTGGAACCGGGTCTCGGCCAGCAAGGAAGTCGCAAGCTCCGCCTGGTTACTGGCACGGTCGCCGGGCACCCCCGTAAACATATGGGGTGCTCTCCAAGATCCTGATCGCCAACCGGGGCGAGATCGCCGTCCGGGTCGCCCGTGCCTGCCGTGAGCTCGGCATCACATCGGTGGCCGTCTACTCGGACCTCGACCGGGACAGCCTGCACGTCCGACTCGCCGACGAGGCCTACGCGCTCGGCGGCCAGGCGGCGGCGGAGAGCTACCTCAACACCGACAAGATCCTCGAGATCATCGAGCGCAGCGGGGCCGACGGCGTCCATCCGGGCTACGGCTTCTTCAGCGAGAACACCGACTTCGCCCGGGCCATCACCGCCCGCGGCGTCACGTTCATCGGCCCTCCGCCCGAGGCCATCGAGGTCATGGGCGACAAGGTGTCGTCGCGCATCGCCGCCCAGGAGGCGGGTGTCGACGGCGTGCCCGGCACCACCCAGTTCCTCACGTCCTCCGACGAGGTCGTCGCCTTCGGGGAGCAGCACGGCTGGCCGGTGGCCATCAAGGCGGCCTACGGCGGCGGTGGCCGGGGCATGCGGGTCGTCCGGGCTCCGGAGGACGCCGCCGAGGCGCTCGACTCGGCACAGTCGGAGGCGCTGAAGGGCTTCGGGCGCAGCGAGTGCTACGTCGAGCGCTACCTCACCTGGCCCCGCCACGTGGAGATGCAGGTGTTCGCCGACACCCACGGCAACGCGGTGTGGGTGGGCGAGCGCGACTGCTCCGTGCAGCGCCGCCACCAGAAGCTGATCGAGGAGAGCCCCGCGCCCCTCTTCCCCGACGAGACCCGCCAGGCGATGGGCGAGGCCGCGGTGAAGGTGACCAAGGCGTGCGGCTACGTCAACGCCGGCACCGTCGAGTTCCTCTACCAGGAGGGCGACTTCTTCTTCCTGGAGATGAACACCCGCCTGCAGGTGGAGCACCCGGTGACCGAGCTGGTGACCGGCCTCGACCTGGTCGCCGAGCAGATCCGGGTGGCGTCGGGCGAGCCCCTGAGCTTCACCCAGGACGACATCGTGCGCCGCGGCCACGCCATCGAGGTGCGCATCAACGCCGAGGACCCGGCCGGCGGGAGGTTCCTGCCGTCGCCCGGCGCCATCGGCAAGCTGCAGGTGCCGCAGGGCTTCGGGGTGCGTTGGGACGGCGGCTACGAGGCCGGCGACGAGGTCAGCCAGTACTACGACAACCTCGTCGGCAAGCTGGTCGTGTGGGGCGCCGACCGGCCGACGGCGATCGCCCGCACCATCCGGGCCCTGGAGGAGTTCCAGGTGGACGGCATCGCCACCACGATCCCGGCCGACCTGGCGGTCCTGCGCCACGACGACTTCGTGGCCGGCGAGCACTCCACCAAGTGGGTGGAGGAGCGCCTCGACCTCACGGGGGTGGGTGGAGCGGCCGCCACCCCGTCGACCGACGACGCCGACACCGTCGCCGAGCCCAAGGTGCGCCGTGACGTCGACGTGGAGGTCAACGGGCGCCGCTTCGCCGTGAGCGTGTGGGTGCCGGAGTCGCAGGTGGGCGCGGTCGTCGCCGCGGGTGTGGCCGCCGGGCGGGCCGCGGCGCCTCGGGCCAGGCGGGCCGCGTCGGGCGCGGGCGGCAGTGCCGGCAGCGGCGAGGTGACCGTCCCGATGCAGGGCACGATCGTGAAGGTCCTGGTGGCCGAGGGCGACACGGTCGAAGCGGGCCAGACCGTGTGCGTGCTGGAGGCGATGAAGATGGAGAACAACATCTCCGCCGACCGGGACGGCACCGTGAAGGACATCAAGGTCGAGCCGGGCCAGTCGGTCGGCTCGGGCGACGTCGTCGTCGTCATCACCTGAGCCTCACTGAGCCTCAGAGGGCGACGTCGATCCAGTCGGGCGACGTCCGGCCGGGGCGGTAGGGAGCGTCGCGCCGCTTGCCGACCAGGCCGGCGACCCCGTGCTGCCCCGCGGCCTCGACCAGGGCCAGGCCGTCGCCGCGGTGGGCGGTGGCGGTGGACCAGGCCGGCCCGTCGAGCTCCAGCGCCTCCAGGTCGGCCCGGCGGTCCTCCCAGGGGGCCTCGAACCGGGGGTAGCCGTCGAGCCACACCAGGTCGAACACCATGAGCTTCACGGGCGCGCTGGTCGACGCCCGCTCACCGCTCATGGGCCGCCCCTTGAACCGGCGGGCCAGGTGGTCGGGCTCGCCGACCACCACGCCGTCGAGCACCGCCTCCACCGACCCGGTGGCCCGGCCGATCCGCCGCACGTCGACGAACCGGTCGCCCACGTCGTTGCCCCCGGCGTCGTGCATCCGCACCGCGCCCGCCAGCAGCGTCGTCATCACCCGCAGACCGGACAGCCGCACCTCCCAGGCCCACTCGTCGCCGGCGACGGGCTCGCCCGGCTCGGCCCGCATCGGGGCGACGACCTCCGGCGGCCAGCGCCAGTCGGGGTCGGGCTGGGGGTCCATGCGGTGGATCATCCAGTCGCGGTCGCCCCGGGTCTGGAACAGGGCGTAGCGGCCCCGCACCCGTTCGCCGTGGAGGTCGATCATCAGCTTGCGGTCCTCGTGCTCCAGCAGGTCGTAGGTGCCGGAGTCCCAGACGAACATGTGGCCGGCGCCGTACGTGCCCGACGGTATGTCGCCCTCGAAGCCGAGGTACTCCATCGGGTGGTCCTCGGTGTGGACCGCCAGGCCGTTGCGGCCCGGGTCCCAGGGGATGCCCCGGGGGATGGCGAACGACCACAGGACCCCGTCGTTCTCCAGGCGGAGGTCCCAGTGGAGGCGGGTGGCGTCGTGCTGGTGGACGGTGAAGCGGCGGGGCTCGCCGGTCGCCGGGTCCGGCGTGGGCACGGCTCCTTCCGGCTCCGGCGTCGCCGTGAAGTCACGCTTGCGGCGGTACTCCGCCAGCGGCTCGTCGCTCATCCTGTTGCGTTCTACCCGGCGCGGCGGCCAGGAACGCCAGCACGACGTAGGCCGTGAGCGCCCCGGCGACCACCCACGCCGGCCAGGAGGCGTCCAGGAGGGCGGGTGCGTCGGTCGCTCCCGCCGCGACCGCACCGGCGGCGAGCAGGCCGTTCACGACGACGTGGGTGACGCTGGGCGGGGTGTCGGCCCGGGTGAGGCAGCCGCAGGTCGCCACCGGGGTGCCCGCCCGCAGCGCCGTCATCACGAACAGGGCGAAGCCCAGGTAGCTGGCGGCCACCAGCAACGGCAGCACCCGCCCGCCGTAGGTCAGCGTCGCCGCGCCCAGCAGCGTCTCCCCCACCGCCCCGGCCCGCACCAGCAGCCCCGACGCCGGCCACCCGACCGCCCGCAGCGCCCCGACCGTGCGCGTCGGGTCGACCACCTTCCCCGCCCCGGCGATCACCAGGAGCAGCGCGGCGGCGCCGACGACCCCCGCGATCACGTCCCCACCACCGCCACCACCACCTCCACCCGAAATCTCGACAGAGACGGCGCCATGGCCACCAGTTCTGTCGAAGTTTCCGGCTGGCTCACTCGGCGGCTTCGGCCAGGGCCTCGGAGAGCGAGGGGTGCACCAGGAGGCTGTCGACGATGTCGGTCACCCGCAGGCCGTTCGTGACCGCCACCGCGATGATCGAGATCAGCTCCGCCGCCTGGGTCCCCACGATCGACCCGCCCAGCACCACGCCGGTGGCCGGGTCGGACAGGATCTTCACGAAGCCCCGGGGGTCGTCGTTGATCAGGGCCTTGGCCGACGCCGAGAACGGCACCTTGGTCACCCGGATCTTGCGGCCCTCGGCGAAGGCGTCGGCCTCGGCCATACCGACATCCGCGATCTCGGGCTCGGTGAAGATGGCGGAGGCCGCCTTGTCGTAGTCGAGGTGGCGGTGGCCCCGGGTCTGCAGGCCCATCACCCGCTCGGCGATCTTGCGGCCCTGCATCGACGCCACCGAGGACAGCGGCAGCTTCCCCGACAGGTCGCCGGCCGCGTAGATGTGGGGCACCGACGTGACGCAGTGGTGGTCGATGGTGACGTAGCCGCCGTCGTCGACCTTCACGCCCGCCAGGTCGAGCCCGAGCCCGTCGCTGTTCGGGATCGACCCGATGGCCAGCAGGGCATGGCTGCCGGAGGCCACCCGGCCGTCGTCGCAGCGCACCGCCACCCCCTCGGCCGTGCGGTCGAGAGCCTGCGCCCGGGCGCCCTTGAACAGGCGCACACCCCGGTTGAGCAGCTCCGACTCCAGCGCCGCGGCCACCTCCGGGTCCTTCTGGGGGAGCACCTGCTGGCGGCTGACGATGAGCGTCACCCGGCTGCCCAGCGACGAGAACATGTGGACGAACTCCACGCCGGTGACGCCCGAGCCGATGACCACCAGGTGCGCCGGCAACTCGGCCGGCGGGTAGGCGTGGCGGGTGGTGAGCACCCGTTCGCCGTCGACGTCGGCCCACTCGGGGATGCGGGGGCGGCTGCCGGTCGACACCAGGATGGCGTCGGCCTCGATCGTCTGCGTGCCCTCGGCGGTGGTGACGGCCACGTGGTGGGGGTCGAGCAGCGAGCCCGTCCCCTTCACCATGCGCACGCCCTGGCTCGACAGCAGCTGCACCACGTTCGACTCGAGCCGGGCCTCGATCCCGCCGATGCGAGACTTCAGGGCGTCGACGTCGAGGCTGACCGACGTGTCGGCCAGCCCCATGCCGCGGCTGCGGTCGATGAAGCCCATCGCTCCGGCCGTGGCGATCATCGCCTTGGAGGGGATGCAGTCCCACAGGTGCGCGGCGCCACCGACGACGTCGCGCTCGATCAGCGTGACGTCCGCGCCCATGCGGGCGGCGACGGTTGCAGCGGTGTTACCTGCGGGCCCCCCGCCCACGATCACGAAGCGCACGGCCATGGATTGAGGCTAGTTGCCTCGGCGACAGCCGAGACCGCTTGGGGCGGCGGCGGGGTGGTCGGTGGGACTACAGAGCCCCAGGTCGAGGCCGGGTCAGCCGACGGGCTTGTGATCGCGCTCCAGGTAGTAGCGGTCGCCGCCGATGTCGCCGCGCTCGTTCGGGTCGACGTCCTTGGCCCGCCAGTAGTGGGCGAGGATCGTCTTCTGGGTGAGCTCCATGTCGGCGATCGGCGCCCCGGCGTTGAGCAGCTGCGGGTGCCACACGACGACATCCCCCGCGTTGCCCTCGAAGTCGACCGGCGCCAGCTCGCGCTCCGCCAGCTCCTCGGCGACGTAGTCGTCGAAGGCGCCCAGCTCGTCGTCGTTCACGTCGAGGCGGCCGTCGGAGAAGCGGAAGGGCTCGACGGCGTGGCTGCCCGGGTAGAAGCGGAACGGCCCGGAGCCCGGCGACGTGTCCTCCAGCAGCACCATCGCGCCGACCATGCGGCCGGGCTCGGGCGGCGCGGCGTAGAAGGTGTCGACGTGGAGGCGCTGCTGGCTGCCCCGCTCCATGCTCACCGAGTCGGCCAGGATGGGGGCGCCTTCGAGCAGGTCGTCGAGCACCTCGACCAGCTCGGGGTCGAGCAGCGTCTCGCGCACCAGCGGGGAGTCGAGGTAGAGGTCGTTGAGACGGTAGGGCTTGGCCCGGGCCCGGTCGGTGGCCTTCGCGAGCGGGATGCGACGTTCCCGGTGCGTGCCGGTGAAGACGTCGATCACCAGGCCGTGGTCGTTCTTCTTGCGCTCGCGCCACAGGGCGTCGAGCTGCCCGTTCAGCTCGCGGAGCCGGCCGTGCGGCATGAAGCGGGGCAGCACGAGGTAGCCGTTCTCGGCCCAGTCGGCGAGCTGCGCCTCGCTGAGGATCTTGCGTTCACCGGCGAGATCGGCAGGCGAAGGCACGGGGTCGACAACCGTTGATAGAGCCTCTCCGGGCGTCATCGAACGGCGGCGATTCAGGGAAAGCCGGCGGCGGACACGGGAAATTACGCGCATGAGGAACTTTCGTCGCAGAATTCGGGTGCCCACCGGAGCGCCGATAGTAGTTACACCGTCAGGCCGATTCGTGGATGTGCTGCCCGAGCGGGCCCAGATCAGCGCGAAATTCGGCGCCTCAGGTGGCGACGATGCCGTCTAGCTGGTGAAACGCCGCACCTTGTCGCCCACCGACGAGTACTTCACGATGCACACCACGGCCCGCACGCCGTCGCGCCAGCCGATCTTCTTGCCGTCGTCGTAGGTACGTCCGGCGTAGCCGATCCCGAGCTCGTACACCCGCCAGTTCCCCCGGGCGATCTTTGCGGTGACCTCCGGCTCGAAGCCGAAGCGGTCCTCTTCGATCTCGATCGACTGGATCACCTCGCGCCGGAAGACCTTGTAACAGGTCTCCATGTCGGTGAGGTTCAGGTTGGTGAACATGTTCGACAGCAGGGTCAGGAACTTGTTGCCGAGGTAGTGCCAGAAGTACAGGACGCGGTGCGGGTGGCTGGAGTGGAACCGCGAGCCGTAGACGACGTCGGCCTGGTCGTCGAGCAGCGGCTTCACCAGCGAGCCGTACTCGGCCGGGTCGTACTCGAGGTCGGCGTCCTGCACGATCACGAACGGTGCGGTCGCCTCGGCGAACCCCCGTCGCAGCGCGGCACCCTTCCCCTGGTTGTGGCCCTGGTCGAAGACCCGCACGCGCTCGTAGCCGGAGGTGCCCACCAGGTCCTCGAGCACCTTGCGGCTGCCATCGGTCGACCCGTCGTCGACCACCACCACCTCCGCCGTCCACTGCGAGGCGAGCACGCGGTCGATCAATGCTGCGACCGTCGCCTCCTCGTTGTAACAGGGCACGACGACGGAGAGGCAAGGTTCGATCTGTCCCATGAATCGCACATGTTAGAGGTCCCTGCTTAGGCTCTCGCGCGTGAGCGAGAGCGACGCGACAGACCGCCCCGACCTGGACGACTGGCGCGCTGCGGCGGCGCGAGACCTCAAGGGCACCGACCCCGACGACCTCACGTGGCACACGCCCGAGGGCATCGACGTGAAGCCGCTGTACACCGCGGCCGATCTCGACGGCATCGACGACGTCGATTCGCTCCCCGGGTTCCCCCCGTTCCTGCGGGGTGTGCGCGCCACGATGTACGCCAACCGACCCTGGACCATTCGGCAATATGCGGGCTTCTCCACGGCCGAGGAATCCAACGCCTTCTACCGGCGCAACCTGGCGGCCGGCCAGATGGGCCTCTCGGTGGCGTTCGACCTGGCCACGCACCGTGGTTACGACAGTGACCATCCGCGCGTGGAGGGCGACGTCGGCAAGGCCGGGGTGGCCATCGATTCGGTCGAGGACATGAAGATCCTCTTCGACGAGATACCGCTCGAGAAGATGTCGGTGTCGATGACGATGAACGGCGCCGTGCTGCCCACGTTGGCGTGCTTCATCGTCGCCGGCGAGGAGCAAGGGGTCGATCAGGCACTGCTCAGCGGGACCATCCAGAACGACATCCTCAAAGAGTTCATGGTCCGCAACACCTACATCTATCCGCCCGAGCCGAGCATGCGGATCGTGTCCGACATCATCCAGTACACGGCCGACCACATGCCGCGGTACAACTCGATCTCGATCTCCGGCTACCACATGCAGGAGGCGGGGGCGACCGCCGAGCAGGAACTGGCATTCACCATCGCCGACGGTCTCGAGTACGTGCGATTCGCGCTCGACCGAGGCCTCGATATCGACAAGTTCGCCGGTCGCCTGTCGTTCTTCTTCGCCATCGGCATGAACTTCTTCATGGAGGTGGCCAAGCTGCGGGCCGCCCGCCTGCTGTGGCACCGGGTCATCGCCCAGTTCGAGCCGAAGGACCCCCGGTCGGCGATGTTGCGCACCCACTGCCAGACGTCCGGGGTGTCGCTCACCGAGCAGGACCCCTACAACAACGTGGTGCGCACGGCCTACGAGGCGATGGCGGCCGTGCTCGGCGGCACGCAGAGCCTGCACACCAACAGCTTCGACGAGGCGCTGGGCCTGCCCACCGACTCGTCGGCCCGCATCGCCCGCAACACCCAGCTCATCCTGGCCGAGGAGACGGGCGTGCCCAACGTGGTCGACCCGCTGGCAGGGTCGTACTACGTCGAGTCGCTCACGGCGTCCCTGGCCGCCAAGGCCTGGGAGCTGATCGAGGAGGTCGAGTCGCTGGGGGGCATGACCAAGGCCGTCGCCTCGGGGATGCCCAAGCTGCGCATCGAGGAGTCGGCGGCTCGACGCCAGGCACGGGTCGACCGGGGCGAGGAGGTGATCGTCGGCGTCAACAAGTACCAGCCGACGGACCCCGAGCACGTCGAGATCCTCTCCATCGACAACACCAAGGTGCGCGAGCAGCAGATCGCCCGCCTGGAGCGGGTGCGGGCGACCCGGGACGAGGCGGCGTGCCGGGCGGCGCTGGCGGCCCTGACCGAGGGTGCCCGGGGCGACGCCAACCTGCTGGAGCTCTCCGTGGCGGCGGCTCGGGCCCGGGCGACGGTCGGTGAGATCAGCCTGGCGCTGGAGGAGGTGTTCGGCCGTCACAAGGCCGAGATCCGCTCCATCCACGGCGTCTACGGCTCGGCCTACGAGGGCGACGAGTCGTTCGCGAAGATCCAGCGTGAGGTGGAGGAGTTCGCCGAGGCCGAGGGGCGCCGGCCCCGCATCCTGGTGGTGAAGCTCGGCCAGGACGGCCACGACCGCGGGGCCAAGGTGATCGCCACGGCGTTCGCCGACCTCGGCTTCGACGTCGACGTCGGCCCCCTGTTCCAGACGCCGGCCGAGGCCGCGCGGGATGCGCTCGACAACGACGTCCACGTGGTGGGCGTGTCGAGCCAGGCCGCCGGGCACAAGACGCTGGTGCCCCAGCTGGTGGACGAGCTGCGGGCCATCGGTGGCGGCGACGTGGTGGTGGTGTGCGGCGGGGTGATCCCCCCGCAGGACTACGACGAGCTGCGCGCCGCCGGGGTCGCCGCCATCTTCGGCCCCGGCACGAACATCCCGGCGGCGGCGAGCGAGGTGCTCTCCCTGCTGAGCGCCAAGCGCTCCGCCGCCTAGCTCGGGTCGGGGCTCGGGCTCACGCCGTACGCGAGGCGGACGACGCCCGAGTCGAACGTCTCCGCCGCCAGGAGCTGCAGGCGGAGCGGGCCGATGTCGTCGAGGATCCGGGGACCGGTGGGCCAGACGGCCGGGCTGACCCAGAACCACAGCTCGTCGACCAGGCCGAGGTCGAGCAGGCCGCGGGCCAGCTCGCCGCACCCGGTGACGACCAGGTCGCCGGCATGGCTCTCCTTCAGGGAGGACATGCCGGCCGCGAGGTCGCCTTCGAGGAGCGTGGCGTTCCACTCCAGCGGTGCGGTCAACTTCCGGGACGCGACGTACTTCGGCATGCCGTTCATCCGGGCGGCGAAAGCCTCCAGGCCGGGGACGTCGGCCAGCTGCGGCCAGACGGCGGCCAGCCCTTCGTAGGTCTTGCGACCCATCACCATCGCGTCGGCCGCCTCCCACATGTCGAGGGAGGCAGCCTGGCTGTCCGGGTCGAGGACGAGCCACCCGTCGGGCTCCCGCTCGGGCGCCTCGAAGGCACCGTTGACGGACACGGCGTTGCTCACGATCAGGCGACCCATGGGCGCGATCCTGCCACGCCGGCCAGGGGTCGAGTTCCAAGGGGGTTGGCGAGTCGTTTGTGGTCGTTTTGTTGTTCTCGAGTCGCTTGTGGTCGGTCTCCGACGACGGACGACTCGACTGTGGATCGGCGACCACGGATGACTCGGGACGGCCCGAGCGGCCTCGACTGTCACACCCCTTGCCTAGTGTTGGCTCCGTGACCGAAGCCGTTCCCGAAGCCCTCGCCGACGCCCTCCTCGCGGGCGATCGTCGGGCGTTGGCGCGGTCGATCACGCTGGTCGAGTCCACCCGGCCCGACCACCGGGAGGAGGCCACGGCGCTGCTCGACACCGTCCTGCCCGCCACCGGCACGGCGGTGCGGGTCGGCATCACCGGCACGCCGGGCGCGGGGAAGTCGACGTTCGTCGAGGAGCTGGGCACGCGGCTCACCGGCGAGGGACACCGGGTGGCGGTGCTGGCGGTCGATCCGTCGAGTCGACGCAGCGGCGGCTCGATCCTCGGCGACAAGACCCGCATGGAGCGGCTGGCGCGCGACCCGCAGGCGTTCATCCGGCCGTCGCCCTCCGGTGGAGCGCTCGGCGGTGTGGCCCGGCGCACCCGGGAGGCCGGCCTGCTGTGCGAGGCGGCGGGGTTCGACGTGGTGGTGGTCGAGACGGTGGGCGTGGGCCAGTCCGAGATCGCCGTGGCCGACATGGTCGACTGCTTCGTGCTCCTGGCGGCTCCCGGTGGCGGCGACGAGCTGCAGGGCATCAAGCGGGGGATCATGGAGCTGGCCGACGTGGTGGTGGTCAACAAGGCCGACGGCGACCTGCTGCCGGCGGCCAACCGGGCGGTCGCCGACTACCGCCATGCGGTGCACCTGCTGCGACCGAAGCACGAGGGCTGGGAGGTGCCGGTGCTGCCCGCCTCGGCCCTGCAGGGCAGCGGCATCGCCGAAACGTGGGCGGCGATCGAGGCGTGCACCGCCCACCTGCGCACCACCGGGGCGTTGGAGCAGCTGCGCTCGTCCCAAGCGGTCGCCTGGATGTGGGACGAGATCCGCGAGACCCTCCTCGACCGCTTCCGCCACGACCCGTCGGTCGCTGCCCGCTGGCCCCAGGTCGAGTCCGCCGTCCGCTCCGGCCACCTCTCCCCCGCCAGCGCCGCCCGCGCCCTGCTCGACCGGGAGGGAGACGAGTAGGTGGCCTATCCCGTGGCGGTGCGGAAGGCGGCCCGGGTCGGGCGGCGGATGTGGGCGGTGGCGCACCCGCCGCATCCCAACCCGGCGGTGCCGCCGTGGTCCCCGACACCCGACCTGCGCCGGCTGAGTGGCGCCTACTGCAACGTGTGTCGCTGGCGGGGCAGGGAGTTCGAGCGGCCCGGCCACGTCGAGCTCACCCACTGCCCCCGCTGCGGCAGCAACGGCCGCGACCGCTTCCTGCACTGGTGCCTGGCCGAGCGGGTCGGCCTGCACCGCGGCCTGCGGGTGGTCGAGTGCAGCCCCCGGCTCGGTCCGGCCTACCGCAACGCCATGGCGGCGTGGTTCTCGTACCAGACCAGCGACTACGACATGCGCTCCCACGCCGGCAACCTGCGGATCGACCTCCAGGCGATCGACCTGCCCGACGCCTCCCTCGACGTGGTCCTGTGCGCCCACGTCCTCGAGCACGTGCGCGACACTGGTCGAGCCCTGGCCGAGCTGCACCGGGTGCTGGCGCCCGGCGGCCACCTGCTGCTGCAGGTGCCGGTGCTGCAGGCCCGCACCGCCCCACCCGTCGGCCCCGAGTTCCACGAGGACGACACGCCGGTCTTCTGGCGCTTCGGGTTCGACCTCACCGCCCCGCTCCGCGCCGCCGGCTTCCACGTCGACCTGCTCTGCACGGCGGCCTTCGACAGCGCCGTCTACGCCGACGACAACCCGTGGCCCACGTGGGCGGCGCCGTTCGACGTGCCCGACATCCTCGCCGGCGTCATCCCGGAGGACCTGACGGTGATCGCCGACGGCCACCAGGCCACCCGCCTCGGCATCGAGCCCGCGTACCAGTACCTCGCCTGGGACTGCACCCGGCCCTGAACCCGCTCCGGCTCTTGCGACCTACGAAGGGAGGACCTGCGATCGGACGCTCGCCACGAACGCATCCCAACCGAAATCGCGAGCCCGTGCCTCGGCGGCCGTCGACATCGTGGCCCGCAGCTCGGCGTCGCCGACCAGGCGCTCGGTGTGGGTGACGAGCTCCTCCACGGTGCCGAAGCGGAACCCGGACACGCCCTGCTCCACGATCTCGGCCTGACCGGCGGCGTCGATCACGACGGGCACGGCCCCCGCCGACATCGCCTCGACCGTGGTGATGCCGAAGTGCTCCTGGCGCTCGGGGTGCCGCTCGACGTCTTCGCCCAGCCCGGCGGCGTGCCAGAAGACCGCCGCCTCGCCGTAGAGGGTGCGCAGCTCGGCGCCGGTGGCGTCGGGGTGGAGCACCACCGGTAGCCCGGTGGCGGCGTCGCGGACCTGGTCGAGGTAGGCCTGGTGCTCGGGAGCGCAGCCGCCGACGAGGTGGAGCTCCCAGCCGTCGGCCTGGCCCCGTTCGACCAGCTGCCGGAACGCCCCCACCAGCTCCAGCTGCTTCTTGTTGTGGCCGGTGCCGGGAACGAAGAACCGGCCGACGCCCAGGATGATCGGCTTCTCGTCGGCTCGGGCGAACGACGGCACCGGCGGGTAGAGGACGCCGCTGTCGCGTTGCCACATCCGGGCCACCCAGCCCTGGGTGTACCGCGAGTTCGACAGCACGCGGTCGTAGCTGTCGAGGGCGTCGAACCGCTCGCCCTGCTCGGTCGCCAGCAACGGCACCGCCGCGGCGATCCTGGCCCGCCACCCCTGGCCGCCGTACCACCCGGCCACCGGCACGCCCAACACCCGGGTGTCGGCCCCGAGCCCCAACACGTGCGGCACCCACCCCGCACTCGACAACGTCACCGTCACGGGTTCCGTGGCCGGCCGCGGTGGGGTGGGCCCCGGGGCCGCGGGGATGTCGACCGAGAACGTGAGGGGGATCGTGCGGTGGCGGTCGAGGCGGCCCGACGGTGGGGTGATCGTGACGCGGCCGAGGACCTGGCCGTCGTGTTCGACGGTCACCTCGGTGGGGGCCAGGGCCGGCGGGACGTAGCGGCCCAGGAGCAGGGTGACCTGGTGGCGGCCGGGCTTCGCCGCCCGCACCCTCAGCTCGGCCTCGCCGGACGTCCAGTGCAGCGTGTGCAGCCGGGCCGACTCGGGCGAGTAGAACCCGTCGCCCAGCGACACCTCGATGCCGCCGGACAGGCCCAACGTCCGGGCGACCCGACCCACCCGCCCCACGGCCCGGTGCCGCGCCGACGGCCGGAACCCCGGGAAGTGCACCACGTACACACCCCGGCGGGCCCGGTTGGTGTCACGGCTGAGGAACGAGGCGTTGACGAAGAGGTCGAACCCCGCCGTCGCCGCCGACACCGCCCCGGCCCGGTCGGCCTCCACCTGGTGCACGTCGACGCCGGACAGGTCGAGCTGGAGCCGCTCCCCCAGCCGGTCCAGGTCCAGCGGCTCGTGGGCCAGCAACGTCACGTCGTGGTCGGCCGCCAGCGCCGCGGCGATCCCCGCCGCGAACTTCTCGCCCCCACCGGCCGTCGGCCAGTAGCGGTCGTAGACCGCGACCTTCATCGCGCCGGCGTCGGGGTGAGGCGGCCGAGCAGCACCTCGTCGGACACCGTGGCGGCTCGACGGATCCGGCGCCGCGCCACGAGCGCGCCGGGGAGCAGCCGCAGGAAACCGAGGAACGACTTGGCCCGGCGCAGCACCTGCGTCGGGTTGGGCCGCCGCGCCCGCAGCACCGGGCGGACCAGGTCGCGCCGGGCGTACGACGCGGTGACCAGCAGGTAGCGCCACACCGCCCGCGACGCCATCGAGCGGGGCGCGTTCTTCACCAGCATGAACAGCCGGTTCCGCTCGACGTAGTGCTGGAAGATCGGCGACCCCTCGCCCGTCGACGCGGCATGGATGTGGCGGGTCACGGCCCCCGGCACGTAGCGGTAGCGCCACCCCCGGCTCTGCCCCCGCCACGACAGGTCGGTGTCCTCGTAGTAGAGGAAGAACCGCTCGTCGAACAGCCCCACGTCGGCCAGGTACTCCGGCCGGAACAGGACGCTGCCGCCGCACCAGGCGAACACGTCGGCCGGCTCGTCGTACTGCCCCCGGTCGACCTCCAGGTAGCCCCGGTCGGCGCCCGACCCGTCGTCGAACACCACCGACCCGACGTTGTTGACCACGTCGATCGGCGTGCCGTCCAGAGGCACCTCGAACCACGCCGGCTCGACGCCGACCTCCACCGCCAGCTCTCGAGCCCCGCAGCGCAGCGTCACGGTCTTCGCCGACTCCGCCGCCAACCGCACCTCGCCGACGCCGCCGACGGGGATCCGCACCAGGGCCCGACCCCGGGTCCACTGGAAGGTCCCGTCGCGCCCGTGCTCCAGGCCCCAGCCGCCCTCGGCGAGCTGGGCGTCGCGCCAGCGGTCGATCCCGTCGACCCGTACGCCGCTCACCATCACGCCCAGCTCCCGGGCATCGGCCACGCCCGGCACGAAGGTCGGCGACTCCACCGACACCTCCACGAACCGGTCGGCGAACAGCATCTTGGCCGACACCGCGCCCAGCTCCGCATCGGCTGCCAGGGCCGCGACCATGTGGTGCAGCCAGTCCGGCTCGACGAAGGCGTCGGAATTGACCAGCCCCACGTAGTCGACGCCGTCGAGGTCGCGCATGGCCAGGTTGTTGGCCGGGAACCCCGTGTTGGCGGTGTTGCGCAGGACCCGCACGGTCGACGGAGGGAAGCGCTCCGACACGACGGCGGTGCTGCCGTCGGTCGACAGGTTGTCGACCACCACCAGGTCCAGGCGGTCGGCGGGCCAGTCGAGCTTGGTCAGCGCCTCGATGCAACGGACGACGAAGTCGCCGCCGTTGTAGTTGAGCACCACCAACCGCACCCGGGGCGGCCCGGGCGGCGGCTCAGGGCTCGACATCGAGCTCGGTATCGCCCCCGCCCTCACGTCCGGCGATGTAGTGCGACGGCGGGACGCCCAGCTGCAGCTCGATGCGCCGCACGCGCTCGAGCGTGCGCTGCGTCACCGTGCGGCTCGCCGAGATGGCGTCGGCGATGACCCCCAGGGCGAACACCTGGAGGGCGGCCATGAACAGCACGCCTCCCAGCACCAGCGACTGGAGGTGGCCGGCACGGTCGCCGTAGCGCAGCCAGTCGTACAGGAACGGCACCCAGGCCGCCACGGCGAACAACGCCAGCGCCGCGGCCAGCGTGGAGAACACCCGCAGCGGCTCGTAGCCGGTGTAGATGCGGAAGATCGCCCCCACGTTGCGGCGGATGTACGTCCACATCGACCCGAAGAGCCGCGACTCGCGCGTCTTCTCGTTGGTGCCGACGGTGACGTGGCTCACGGCCACCAGGCTCTTGCCCGCCTGGATCAGCGACTCGAGCGTGTAGGTGAACTTGTTGACGACGGTGAGGCCCAGCGCGGCCTCACGGTTGTAGGCCCGGAAGCCCGAGGTGGCGTCGGGCACGTTGGTGTCGGACGCCTGCCGCAGGACCCACGAACCCAAGCGCTGCAGCCGCTTCTTCGCGAACGAGAAGTGCTCGATGCCCATCACGTTGCGGTCGCCCACCACCATGTCGGCGTCGCCGGTGAGGATGGGCTTGACGAGCGCGGGGATGTCGGCCGCGGAGTACTGGTTGTCGGCGTCGGTGTTGACGATCACGTCGGCGCCGAGCTTCAGGCAGGCGTCGAGGCCCGCCTGGAAGGCGGAGGCGAGGCCCCGGTTGTTGGTGAGCCGCACGATGTGGTCGACCCCGCACTCCAGCGCCACCTCGACGGTGCGGTCGGTGGAGCCGTCGTCGATGACCAGCCACTCGACCTCGTCGAAACCGTCGACCTTCCGGGGCAAGTCACCGAGAGTCGCAGGTAGCTGCTGCTCTTCGTTGAGACAGGGGATCTGGATGATCAGTTTCATGGACGTCGACCACGGTAGTCGTTGGCTCCCAGCCTGGTTTTCTCGGCCGGGCGCCGCGGGTCAGGCCGGCTTCCGCAGCAAGGCCGTCGCCTCGCGGTAAGGGAGGCTGGGTGCCCAACCGCGCTTGACGTCGACCTCGATGCCCGACCCGGCGATCGCCGCGGCGTAGCGGCTGCGGCCGGCGTTGTCGAAGACCACCATGCCGTCGTCGGCCAGGTGCGGGAGAGCCGCCTGCAGGCAGGCGGACCGGGCCCGGCCGTCGACCACGATCAGGTCGAACAGGCCGCCGACGTCGTCGATGGTCCGGACGTAGTCGGCGAAGTCGAGCTGCTCGTGACCCTTGCGCTCGGACACCGCGGTGGAGTCGTCCGTGCGCTCGCCGGCCTCGACCCCCCGCAGGTCGACGTTGTCGTGGCGCTTCAGCCGCGGTTCGAGGATCTGCACGAAGGAGAGGTCGTGCTCGACCGAGTGCACCTCGGTCGCCCGTTCGGCCAGCCACAGGGTGCTGGCACCGGCACCGAACTCGAAGACCCGCACGTCACCGGGGCGCCCGCTCAGGAAGTCGTCGACCTCGGCGATCGCCCCGTAGGTCCACCACGGCAGGCCGACGGCGATCATGCGGTCGACGTCGTAGATGGCGAACAGCGAGTAGACGTGCCGGCCGAAGGGGCTGCGTCGCCGGGACAGCCAGCCCAGCACGCCGAGTCGGTCGAGGGCGGCGGCGCCGAGACGGCTGACCCGCACGTAGGCGCGGCGGATCATCGGGTCAGCTCCGTGTCGTCGATGACCGGATCGACCAGCGAGCGGTCGGCCGTGCGGCTCTGCACCAGCTCGGAGAGCACGCCCAGCGACACGAGCTGCACCGCCACCACCTCGAGCAGGATGCCGAAGAAGAGCAGTGGCCGGGTGCCGATCGGCTGGTCGGTGAAAGCCCAGACCCCGCTGAGGTAGGCGAGGACCAGGAAGCCCACGACCCCGAAGATGATGCCCGCGCCGCCGAAGAGGTGGCCCGGGCGGCGCCCGTAGCGGGTCAGCATGAACACGGTGAGCAGGTCGAGGAAGCCGCGCACGTAGCGCTCGATGCCGTACTTCGACTTGCCGTGCGTCCGGGGACGGTGGTTCACAGGGATCTCGCCGATGCGGTAGCCGAGGCTGAACGCCGTGACCGGCACGTAGCGGTGCAGCTCGCCGTACAGCGGCACCTGCTCGTAGACCTGGCGGCTGGCCGCCTTGAAGCCGCAGTTGTGGTCGTGCAGGCGCACCCCGGTGACGATGCCGGTGATCGAGTTGAAGACCTTCGACGGCAGGCGCTTGCCCAGCGGGTCCTTGCGGTCGTGCTTCCAGCCGGAGACCAGGTCGTAGCCGGTGTCGAGCTCCTCGAGGAACCGGGGCAGCTCGGCGGCGTCGTCCTGGAGGTCGGCGTCCATGGTCACGATGACCTTGCCCGTCGACGTCTCGACGCCCACCTTCAGCGCCGCGGCCTTGCCGAGGTTGCGGCGCAGCCTCACGCCCCGGACCGCCGGGTGGCCGGCGGCGAGCTCGGAGATCGTCTTCCAGCTCTCGTCGGTGCTGCCGTCGTCGATGAAGACGACCTCGAAGGCCAGGTCAGGCAGCTCGGTGAACGCCGTCTCGATCTCTTCGACGACCGTCACCAGGGTGACGGCCTCGTTGAGCACCGGGACGAGGATGCTCACGTCGAGCTGGGGCCCGTCCCACGACTCGGTTTGACTCTCGCTCACGCTGGGTGCCCACCCGCTCGGTCGGGCGATCACATCGGCTCCTGCCGCAATCGCAGAACCCGGCGACTATAGCTCCGCTCGTCGAGGGCTTGAAGACCCACCGGTGGCGCCCGTTCCGGCAGGCGCCGTCGTCAACGGTAAACTCGCCGCCCGTGCCCGAACCCACCCCCACGGCCGAACACGACGCCACCGGTGTCACGGTCGGCGCGGCCGCAGACAAGCAATCGCCGACACCTGCGGCGGTCGATGGCAAGACGTTCGGCGAGTACTACTACGCCCACGACTGCGGCATCCCGTACGAGCGGTCCGAGCACTGGCTCAACTTCTTCGGGGGCATCGCCGGCCACATCGTGGACGACCTCAAGCCGGCCACCGTGCTCGACGCGGGCTGCGCGATCGGCCTGCTGGTCGAGCAGTTGCGCAACCGGGGCGTCGACGCCGCCGGTGTCGACATCTCCGAGTACGCCATCTCGCAGATGCCCGAGGAGGTGCGCGAGCACTGCTGGGTGGCCTCGCTGACCGAGCCGATCGGCCGCCGCTTCGACCTGGTCACGTGCGTCGAGGTGATCGAGCACCTGCCCGCGGCCGATGCCCGCGCCGCGATCGCCAACCTGTGCTCGGCCGCCGACCGGGTGCTGTTCTCGTCGTCGCCGTTCGACTACGGCGAGCCGACGCACTTCAACGTGCAACCGCCCGAGTACTGGTCGTCGATCATGGCGGCCAACGGGTTCGTGCGCGAGTTCGACTACGACGCCTCGTACCTCACGCCCTGGGCCGCGCTGTACGTACGGCATCCCGGCACCACCGCCGACTACGTCCGCGACTACGACCGTGCCTGGTGGCGCCTCCACGAAGAGGTCACCGAGGTACGGACCAAGGTCCTCGACCTCCAGGAGAAACTGGGCTTGCTCGATACCGAGGATTCCGAGGTCGCCGCGCTTCGCAGGCAGCAGGCCGAGCTCAAGGAAGAGGTCCTGCGCCTGCGCGACGAGGTGATCGGCAAGGACGCCGAGCTCGGTGGCGCACGGGGCCGCATCGCCGAGATGGACGCCCACATCCAGCAGTACGAGAGCATGCGGCAGCGCCTCGAGGCCATCCTGGGCTCGAGGTCGTGGCGCATGGTCTGGGCCGCGGGCGCGCCGGTGCGCAAGATCCGACGGCCGGGTCAGTAGCTGGTGCCCCGCTTCTCCATCGTCACACCCGTCTACGACCCGCCACCCGCCGTCCTCGAGGCGATGCTCGCGTCGGTGCAGGCCCAGACCTTCGGCGACTGGGAGCACTGCCTGGTCGACGACGCATCGCCGTCGCCACACGTGCAGGAGATCCTGCAGAAGGCCGCCAAGAAGGACCCCCGGGTGCGGATCGGGCGCCGCGCCGCCAACGGCGGCATCGTGGCCGCCTCGAACGACGCCCTGGCCATGGCGAGCGGCGAGTTCGTGGCGCTGCTCGACCACGACGACGAGCTGCACCCCGACGCCCTGCTCCTGGTGCACGAGAAGCTCGAGGCCACGCCCGAGGCCGACTACGCCTACACCGACGAGGACAAGATCGACGAGCAGGGCCGGCACTCGGCCGCGTTCTTCAAGCCCGCCTGGTCCCCCGACCGGTTCCGCACGCAGATGTACACGTGCCACATGAGCGTGCTGCGGCGCAGCCTCGTCGAGGAGGTCGGCGGCTTCCACGACGGCTTCGAGGGCTCACAGGACTGGGACCTGGTGCTGCGGGTCACCGAGCAGGCCCGTGACGTCGTGCACGTGCCCAAGGTGCTCTACCACTGGCGCACGCTGCCCACGTCGACCGCCAGCGCCAACGCCCAGGAAGCCAAGCCCTACGCCTTCGAGGCGGGCACGCGGGCGCTGCAGGCCCACTGCGACCGGATCGGCTTCGAGGCCACCGTCGTCGCCGACCCGACACTGGGCGGCGTGTACCACCTGCAGCCGGCCCTGCGAGAGCAGCCCCTGGTCAGCATCGTCATCCCCACCGCGGGCACGCCCCGCGAGGTCAGGGCCGAAGGCGTCACCCTGATCACGCACTGCGTGCGCAGCGTCGTCCGGACGTCCACCTACTCGAACTACGAGCTGATCGTCGTCGTCGACGACAGCGTGCAGCCCGACGTGCGCGACGAGCTGGTCGAGATCGCCGGTGACCGGTTGCGCATCGTGCCGTTCTCGCGCCCGTTCCACTACTCGCAGAAGATCAACGTCGGCGCCATCGCCAGCCAGGGCGAGCACCTCCTCATGCTCAACGACGACATGGAGGTCATCTCGCCCGACTGGATCGAGCGGATGGTGATGTACTCGCGCCAGCCCGGTGTCGGCGCAGTCGGTGCGAAGCTCTTCTTCGGCGACGGGCGCATCCAGCACACCGGCGTGGTGTTCCTGCCGTCGGGCCCCGGGCACGTGTACCGCGGGTTCGCCCGCGACCACACCGGCTACTACGCCAACGCCCTGGTCGCGGCCAACTACACCGCGGTCACCGGCGCCTGCGTGATGTCGCGCCGGGCGGTGTTCGAGCAGGTCGGCGGCCTGTCGCAGCGGTTCCCCGTCAACTTCAACGACATGGACTACTGCCTCAAGCTGCGGGCGCAGGGCTACCGCGTGGTGCTCGACCCCGACGCGCAGCTCTACCACTTCGAGTCGTCCAGCCGTTCGCCCAAGGTCGTCGACTGGGAGCACCACCTGCTCGACGACCGCTGGCTGCACACCTTCGACCCCGACCCGTACTACAACCCCAACTTCGGGCCGCACACGGTCGACTTCATCCCGCCCGTCTACCTGTCCGACGGCAGCATCACCTAGACGACTCGGCGGGCTTCGGATGCGGACAGCGGCAGTGGACACACCGGACGAGGCGCGCAGTCCCGGCACGTCGACCCCCTCCGACGGCGACGCCGCCACCGACACCGCCGACACCGGCGAGCGGGTGCCGCGGTCCCGCGCGGTCGTCGTGCTCGACGCCGTCGGCCGGCATCGCCCCTTCGTCGCCGCGCTCGCCGCCGGCGCGCTGGTGCGGGCGATCGCCGTGCTCGGGTTCCGCCCGGCGATGTGGTTCAACGACGCCTTCGAGTACGTGGGCGTCGCCCGCCGCTTCGACCCGTACCCCATCCGGCCGAACGGCTACAGCGCCATGTTGCGGATCATGGAGCCGTTCCACAGCTTCGCCCTGGTCACGGTGGCGCAGCACCTCATGGGCCTGGGCATCGCGGTGATGCTCTACGCGCTCCTGCGCCATTGGGGACTGCCCGGCTGGCTCGCCGCCCTCGGCGCGCTGCCACAGCTGCTCGACGCCAACCAGGTGCAACTCGAGCACGTCGTCCTGTCCGACACCCTGTTCACGATCCTGCTGGTCGGCGGCATCGTGTTGCTGGCCTGGCGGCCCGACCCGTCGTGGCCGATCACGGCGGCGGCGGGGCTGCTGCTGGCGGGCGCCACCCTGACCCGGGTGGTCGGCCTGCCCGTCCTGGCGTTCGGGCTGCTCCTGCTGCTCGTGTGGCGGGTCGGCTGGCGACCCGTGGTCGCCTTCGGCGCCGCCGCGGCACTGCCCCTGCTCGGCTACGCGGCCTGGTTCCAATCGGTGCACGGCCAGTTCGCGCTGTCGACCAGCGACGGCATCTTCCTCTACAGCCGCGTCGCGATCTTCGCCGACTGCGACAAGATCGACCCGCCCCAGGACCTCGCCGTCATGTGCGAGGACAGCGACCCGTCGACGCGCGGCGACGTCTCGTCGAACTACCTGTGGCACCGGTCGCCGTTGAACGACATCCCGGGGACGCAGCAGGAGCCGATGCTGCCGGTGGAGCGCTTCTCCGCCGACCGCAACGGCCCGGCCGGCGAGTTCGCACGTGCCACGATCCTGGCGCAGCCGATCGACTACCTGCGGGTCGGCTGGAACGACCTGGTGCGCACGTTCCAGTGGGGCCGTGAGCCCTTCCCGAACGTCACCGCCTACTCACAGTTCCCGTTCGGCGAGAACCTGTTCCCGATCCCCGACCGGGTCTTCGTCCCCGACCTCACCGCCCGGCAGGACACCACCGAGTACGAGCACGGGGCCGCCGACACCCGCCGCATCGAGCCGTTCGCCGAGTGGATGACGCAGTACCAGCGCGTCTTCGCGGTGCGCGGGCCCTTCCTGCTGATGCTGCTGGTGGCCGGTGGTGTCGGCCTCGTGCTGGCGCTGCGACGCAAGCCCGAGCTCGTCTGGCCGGTGGCGCTGTTCTGGGGCGTGACGATGGCGCTGGTCGTGATCCCGCCGTTCACCGCCCAGTACGACCTGCGCTACGTGATCCCGGCCGTGCCCACCGGAGGTGTCGCCGCCGCCTTCGCCGTGGCGCTCGTGCTCCGCAACCAGGTGTCGACGTCGCCCGAGAGCGCGACCAGCGCCGACGATCAGGTCGACGGCACCGAGACCTGAGGCAGGGTCGGGCCGGTGCCATCCGCACCGTTGGCGCCGGTCGCGCCACCCGAGTCGGCCGAGTCCTCCGAGTCCGCCGAGAGGTCCAGCACCCCGGGGCCCGCGGCGGCGAGCTGTACCTCGGCCGGCTTCCACACGGCGACGAGCTGCAGGGCGATGCCGGCCGCGGCGCCGGTGCCGAGCAGGCCGAGCGCGAGCCACGGGTTCGGGATGCCCGCGTGCTCCAAGGCGTCGCGGACCTGCCGGAGGGGGTTCGCCGGGGGAGCACCCAGGCGCCGGCTGACGAAGCGCCCCGTCGTCGTGACGATCAGGACGACCTGGAACGCCACGATCGCCGTCCCCACCAGGCCGGCGAGCCGGCGGGGGAAGCCCAGCAACGCCAGCGCGATCAGCAACGCCAGCACCGGGATCGCGGCGAACATGTAGCGCGGGTGCGGCGCACCGGTCTGGGAGACGAAACCGGCGAGCTGGACCCAGAGCAGCAACGGCAGACCCAGGAGCATCGTCACGACCGTCAACCGCACGGTGATCGGTAGGTCGTCGAGCGGGCGGGCGGGTGTACGGCCTTCTCGGCGGCTCACGATCCACGACCGCAGGCCGCCGGCCGCGCGCAGCAGCGCGCCCAGCGCGACGGCCGCCACGACGACCGCCAGCAGCTTGCGGTCGTACCACCCGAAGTAGGGCGTGCCGCGCCAGCCCCCGCCGCCCTCCATCCGCGTCAGCAGGTCGGGCAGGCTGAGGCGATCGGTGAGGTACCCGACCAGGGTGTACCTGTCGGCGCGCTGCAGGAACTCGATGTTGTCGTTGATCCCCGCGTAGTCGCCGTAGAGGCGCTTGTTGCGCTGGTAGTACCAACCGGCTGCCACCAGGGCGCTGACCAGCGGGGCCGCACCGAACAGCACCCCTGCGCCCAGGCGACGCCGCCAGCTGCCGGCGTTGTGGAACAGGAAGGCGGCACCGAGACCGGCAGCGGCCAGCAGCACCACGCCGAGGCCCGAGAACCGCGTCGCCATCGTGACGGCCGCGCCCAGGCAGACCAGCAGCACGTGCGACCGGCGCGGGCCGCTGACCAGCGCGGCCAGGGCGGCGGAGTAGGCGACCACGCCCGCGAACACCGCCAGCAGGTCGTTGTGCACCGCGGTCGACGTGAACACGAGCGTCGGCACGGTCGCGGTCAACCCCGCGGTCAGCACCATCGCCTCGGCTCGGCGCCGGCGCACCAACACCCCCGCCATCGCCGCGGCACCGACCACCGTGCCCCCGGCGAGCGCGAGCGAGAACCCCTTCGCCAGGCGGATCCCGGCGTACGCGTGGTCGCTGTCGCGTCCCCACGCCAGCACCGGCCCGACGAGCACGTAGTAGAGCGGCGGATGGTTCGCCACGAACATCCGGGTCGGCTTCTGGCCCGGCAGTTCGACCTCGACCATCTCGTCCGTCGTCGGCAGGTCCCCGTCGACCACTTCGAGCGCGTAGCCGGCGTGACCGCTCTCGTCCGCGGGCATGAACGGCGGTGTCGCGAGCAACGCGACCAGCCCGCCGCACAGCAACGTCAAGAGGGCGCCCGCCACGCCCAGACGGACGCGACGCGACGCGAACGACGCGCCGACACGCCGGTCGTGACCAGGCGCGAAGGCGCCAGAGGAGTCAGCAGAGGATCCCGCCGTGCGACCCATGGCGGGCCACACTAGCCACCGGCGGTGACCACGTGGTTCAGAGCCTGCCTGATCCGCGCTGCACGCCATGACCACTCTCCGTCTATGGTCGCCCCGCTCACGCCGTTGGGGCGTGGCGGGGGAGGGTGAGATGAAGACAGGCAGGTTCGTGGCCGCCGCAACGGCGGCCGCGATCGCAGCGAGCACGGCGGCACTCAGCGTGCCGACGCCGGCGGGCGCGCAGGAGGGTCCCGGAACGGCTCTCCTGAGCGGCAACTTCGTGGGCGATTCCCGTGACGAGATATTCGAGTACACAGCCGGTCCTGCGACCGACTACCTGGTCTCGTTGACCAACAACGGCAACAGCGGCGGCGAGATCACATCGACAGAGCTCACGAACCACCAGGTGAACGGTACCTACTCTCCGTTCGTCGGAAACTTCGACGGCGATGCCTTCGACGAGATCCTCTGGTACGCGCCGGGCCCGACGGCGGACTTCGTGTGGAACTTCCCCGCGTGGACGTCACACACGTCGAAGCCCTACACGGTGAACGGCTACTACGAGCCGGTGGTCGGTGACTACACCGGCGACCACGTCGACGACATCCTCTGGTACAAGGCGGGCACCGGGGCGGACTCCCTGTGGGAGTACAACGCCAACGGCGCGTACACGGCCATCCCCCGCACGGTGAACGGCAGCTACACGCCGATCTCCGGGTCGTTCGGCAAGGACAACACCGACGACATCTTCTGGTACAAGGAAGGCACCGGCCCCGACTCCCTCTGGGACTACAAGGTCAACACCTTCAACTACACCAGCATCGCCACGCCGGTGAACGGCTTCTACGAGCCGCTCAAGGTCGACATCTTCAACGACGGCTGGAGGGGCGAGGACATCTACTGGTTCTCCCCGAGCGGTCCGGACTCGATCTTCGACTACCTCCTCGGCACCAAGTTCAACGCCGCGTTCGGCAACATCGACGGGGCACAGACCGCGGTGGCCGGGGACTTCCTCGGCGACGGGCACTCGGACGTCTTCTGGTTCGGCGAAGCCGGCCTGACGATCTGGGACTACGCGCCCGACTTCGCGAACGGTCAGATCGACCTGTGGGAGTACCTGCCCGTGGCACCCGAGGCCTCCGGGCGCTCGGCCGCCGGTCCCGACACGGCAGTGGACGGCATCGGCTCGGCCACGCAGGTCGGCACGGTGGACAGCCACAGCTAGCACCCACGTTCGTCCGGCGAGCTGGACGGATCCGATCCGGCGAGGGGCCAGCGCGCGAGCGCTGGCCCCTCCCGCGTCGTCCGGCGACGCCTGGTCACCGCCTGTAGGGTGGCTGGCTGGCGTCAGTGCCTCCCCACAGGCCGACAGGAAGTTCGGAGTCAGAGTTGCAACTGAGTGAGCCAACCGCGACCACGTTGCCGCGTACCGACTCAGCCGAGGACTCCACCCCCGCCCGGGAGCCGCTCCGCCGGCGAGCGGTCGCCACCGTGCGGCGCGTACCGCTCTTGGTGTGGACCATCACCGCGCTCCACCTCACGATCCTGCTCGGCTACTCGGTCCTGCTACCGACCTACCGCGCCCCCGACGAGCCGCAGCACGCCGACCTCGCGCACGTGATGTCCGAGGAGTGGGACTATCCCGCCTGGGACGAGCGTGACCTGGCCCCCGGCCTCCAGCAGTCGCTCGACGAGGTCTTCTTCCACATCCCACGCTCGTCGGCGCACCTGACGAGCGACGAGGCGCCGCCGAAGGGCGAGCGACCGTCCATCGAGGACCTCGACACACCACCCCGCCCGACGGGCATCAACCAGAACTCGCAGCACCCGCCGCTCTACTACCTGGTGGCCGGCAACACCGAGCGGGCCGTCGAGACCGTGACCGGCGGCGACCTGCCCTTCGACCTCGAGGTGTGGATCTACCGCCTCGTGAGCATCGCGTTGGTGGCACCGCTGCCGCTGGTGATCTGGCGCATCGCCCAACTGCTGAACCTGCCCCGAGCGGTCGGCATCGCCGCAGCACTCGTGCCGCTGACGATCCCGCAGTTCACCCACATCGGTTCGGCCGTCAACAACGACAGCCTCCTTATGCTCGGGTTCTGGCTGTCGACGCCCGTCATCCTGCGCATCGCCAAGGGCGCCCTCAACCCGCGCACGGCGATGCTCGCCGGCGCGCTCACCGGCATGACCGCCCTCACCAAGGGCTTCGCGGTGGTGCTCCCGCTGTGGATCGGCGGCGCGCTGCTCATCGCGCTGCGCCGGGGCGGCCGCGACAGCCTCCGACCGGCCGTCAACACGGGTGCGATCTATGCCGTCACCGCCTTCGTGACCGGTGGATGGTGGTGGCTGCGCAACCTCGTGCTCTACGGCAACCTCGCGCCATCCCGCTTCAGCGAGCTGCTCCCTCCTGCCGAGGAGATCAAGGTCGACCTGGACGAGTTCGTCCGGACCTGGGCCTACCGGACGACGCGGCGCTTCTGGGGCGACTTCGGCTGGTTCGACACCGCCATCCCCGCCCCGGTCTTCGGGGTGGCCACCGTCGTGGTGATCGCCGCCATCGCTCTCGCCCTGCTGCGCAGCGACCGGGTCGGCTCGACGTTGTCGGGCGACCGCTTCATCCTCGCGGCACCGCTGCTGATGCTCGTCGCCCTGCAGATGGGCAACGCCTTCCGCGCCTACTCGACCACCGGGCGACTGCCGGGGCTCCAGGGCCGCTACTGGTTCGGCGCCCTCGCCGGTGTCGCCGTCGTCGTGGCCCTCGGTCTGGCCAACCTCATGCGCGGCTCGCTGCAGCGCCTGCCGTTGCTGATGCTCGTCGCCGTCGTCGTGATGCAGGGCTTCGGCGTGACGACCCTGCTCGGCCACTACTGGGGCGCCCCGCACAGCGCGCTGAGCGAACGCGTGCGAGCGGTCGTCGCGTGGTCGCCGCTGCCCGGCGAGATGATCGGCGCGGGCCTGGTGATCGCCGGTCTTGTGGTGCTGGCTGCCGCCGCACAGGCGATCGCGCTGGCGATTCGGGCTACCGACGAACAGCTGGTCGCCGCGGATGACAAGATGGCCGGTCTGAGACCACGATGAGCACGCGCATCACCTTCATCGGCCCTGTGCCCCCCTTCTGCAGTGGCATCGCTCAGCACGGCGGCTTCCTGACCGCGGCCCTGTCCAGGCGAGCCGACGTGACCGTGCTGTCCTGGCAGCACCAGTATCCGAAGCTGCTCTTCCGGCACCGGCAACGCGACGCCACGGCCACGCCGCACCCCACCGCACGCTTCAACCTCCGCTGGTGGGACCCCCTCTCGTGGTGGCGCGCCGGCCGCATCGCCCGGCACAGCGACGTGCTGGCGCTCACCTGGACGACGCCGTTCCACGCCCTGCCGTATCGGGTCATCATGTGGGCCGCGGGCTCCACCCCACGGCGCGTCGCCGTGGTGCACAACGCGGTGCCCCACGAACGGCTGCCGCTGCAACGGCCCTTGACACGCTGGGTGCTGGGGCACTGCGACGGACTGGTCGACCATGCGTCGACGGTGGCCGAAGAGGTGGGACGCCTCGATCTCGACGTCGAGGCGGTGACCACCCCGATGCCACCGCTGATCGAGGTGACCCCCCAGCCGATGCCCGAGGCCGACCCGCTGCGCCTGCTGTTCTTCGGCTTCGTGCGCCCCTACAAAGGTCTCGACGTGGCCCTCGACGCCCTCGTGCTGCTGGGCGAGCACGGCATCCGCCCCCAGCTCAGCGTGGTCGGCGAGTTCTGGGAGGACGTCGAACCCTGGCATCGCCGGATCGACGACCTGGGCCTCGGCGACCAGGTGGAGCTGCACCCCGGCTACGTCCCCGACGCGGAGGTGAGCGATCTCCTGGCGGCGCACCACGCGGTGCTGCTCCCCTACCGCAGCGCCAGCCAGTCGGGCATCGTGCCGGTCGCCATGTCGGCGGGCCGGCCGGTGATCGCCACCGCGGTGGGCGGCATCATCGAGGCCGTGACCGACGGGGTCAACGGCACCCTCGCCGAGCCGGGCGATCCCAAGTCGTTGGCGAGCGCCATCGAGCGTTGCGCCGAGCACCTCCCCGAGCTGGCCGCCCGCACCCGTGACGAGACGCCGACCTGGGACGACGTCGCCTCAGCCGTCTTCAAGGTCGCCGGAGTCGACGGCCCGTGACGCCTACTACCCTCGTCCCTTTTCCCCGGCCGTGGAGCCCGCGATGAACAGTCTTGCAAGCACGGCCGTCGGTTACGTCGGGCACAAGGTGCACATCGTGCGCCGCCGCGAGTCCGCCTGGCTGCTGGACGCTCTGGGCGACGTCCACGGCAAGGCGATCGTCGACATCGCCGGCGGCGACGGCTACTGGGCCGCCGAGCTCGCCAAGCGGGGGGCCTACACGGTCGCCATCGACCTGGCCGAGGCCAAGCTGCACCGTGGACGCACCCTGCCCGAGCCCCCCGGCCTGGTGAAGGGTGACGCCCTGCGGCTGCCGTTCCCCGACCACAGCGTCGACGGCACGCTGTCGATCTGCGCCATCGAGCACTTCCCCGACGGCAAGGCGGCGCTGGCCGAGATGGCTCGCATCACCCGCCCGGGCGGCTCACTCGCCCTCTCGGCCGACGCCCTGTGCGCCGAGCACCGCTGGCCCACGCTCTCGGAGGGGCACCGCGATCGCTACGCCGTCGTCGACACCTACGACGAGGCCAAGCTCACCGACCTCCTCGAAGCCACCGGCTTCGAGGTGCAGAACACCGAGTACCTGTTCCGCGAGGTCTGGGCGCAGGGCGTCTACATGCGGCTGCACCGCTGGAAGTACGCCCCCAACGCGCTGGCGCCGTTGGGACCGGTGGTGGCGCTCAGCGACCGCCGCAGCAAGTCGACGCAGGGCGCGGTGCTCTTGGTGCAGGCTCGACGCAGGTGACCAGCGGCGAGACGGCCGTCGCTGCCCCGAGCACCACGAGCCGGCCGAAGAAGGCCCGGTGGAAAGCCGTGCTGGGGCTGGCGGCTCTGGTCGGGCTGATGATCGCGGCGTTCACCTCGTTCGACGAGGTCAAGGACGACCTCACCAACCCGGTCGTGCTCGCCGAGGCGCTCGGCCTGCACCTCGTCGCGCTGGTCTGTGGCGCCCGTGCCTGGGTCGCGCTGTTCCCTCCCGATGCCGACCGGCGCGCCCTGGCCAGGGGGATCTACCTGTCGCAGCTCACGAAGTACCTGCCGGCAGGCGGTTTCGTGCAGACGGCCAGCCAGGTCGCGCTCTCGGCCGAGCAGGGCGGCCTGGCGGTGGCGGCCCTGCGCCTGCCGGTCTTCTCGGCCTGCTTCGTCGCCGCGAGCACCACGCTGGGATCGTCGTTGGCGCTCGACAGCGACCTGCCCACCTGGGGACGGCTGCTCGCCGGCGCGAGCCTCGCCACTGTGGTCGTGCTCGACCGCCGCGTCCTGCGCTGGCTGCTCGGGGTGGCGCGTCGCTTCGTGCGCCGCCTGCCCGAGGGCGACGCCCTGCCGCCCCAGGAGGCGATCCTGCGCTGCTACGCCTGGGCCCTCGGCAACATGGCCGCCTTCTCGATCGCGTTCGTCGTGCTCCTGCGCGACGTGGCCGATGTGGGCGCGGTCGAAGCCGCCGCCGCCATGTGCCTCGGCTGGGTCGTCGGCTACCTCGCGCTCGTCGTCCCCGGTGGGCTGGGCGTCCGCGAGACGGTTCTGTTGGCGACGATCCCGAGCCTCAGCCTGGGAACGGTGGCCGCGGTGTCCGCCGTCCACCGGCTGGTGGGCCTGGTCGCCGAGGCATCGCTCGCCGGGATCTCGCAGGTGCGCGGGAGACGTCACTCGTCCAACTCGTCGTCGCCAGGGGAGCTACGGTCGCGATGATCACGCGTCGGCGTGCGGACCCGCCGTTGTCTGAAGGCGATGGCATACTGAGGATGCAGCAGGACCACGGCCTATGACGACGACGGCCATCCCCAAGGGGAACACCTACGACAAGTACGCCTCGACCAACCCGGTCGAAGCGCGGCTGATGGGCGGCTTCTTCGACTGTCTCGGCAAGCTGCTCCCGAGCGAAGAGCCCACGACCATCCTCGAGGTGGGCCTCGGCGAGGGTGAGATCAGCGAACGGGTGCGTGAGCGCTTCCCCACCGCACAGCTCGTCGGCATCGACCTTCCGGATGCCCAGCTGGCCGAAGCGTGGCACGAGAAGAAGTTGAACGGCGCCTTCGCCGACATCGTCCGGCTGCCGTTCGCCGACCGGTCG
>Ga0193742_1000137_pt1 | contig 52090 bp, 87 predicted proteins | sample L2c1metaG_FD_165511 | JGI IMG/M metagenome (GOLD analysis project Ga0193742, IMG submission 165511) | Soil microbial communities from a riparian zone of the East river system, Colorado, United States - L2c1 | ecosystem: Environmental > Terrestrial > Soil > Riparian zone | place: USA: East River... | reverse complement strand
TTTGTAGAACAGGTTGTCCAAAATGGCCAATTTCCAAATTTGGCATACCATTGGTGACATCACAAATGATCATAGGCCTATGAAACAGAGCTGTAGCTCAGTGAGTTCTTCACTGATTTGCATGAAACTTTTTGAAAAATGTTCATAAAATTTGGAGCTATCATCTAATATGTCAAAACCCATCATTAACCTGGGGGTAACCCATGACAATCACTATAGACTGAGCAGGTGTTACTAGATATTATTTACATGGAAGTAGGTCCTGAAAGCCTTCCTGTGCAACGCCGCTGGGGGGAGATCCAATTCGAACATAGCAAGATAGGATGAGATGGGCATTAAGCAAATAACTATGTATTAATTTAAGTACTTGTTGAAATTTCTATTGAGATTGCACTTCCTCTTCTGCTTTGGCAGCCCCCGTCGGCTCTTGACCTGTCTGCACACTACCATACAACTTTTCGACTTGGTATTTCAAAACCTCTTCGTCCTCTGAACTGAACTCATTTGTGGCATTTCGTTTATCTGTGGCTGCGTGCTCTTTCTCAGCCAGTTCCACTGCGCCCAGGTATGCTAAACGTCGTTCGTTCAAGACAGCCTTGATTCGAGCCATGGTTTTCCGACACTAAAAGATAGAAGTTTAGATCACGCTCCAATAGTGGGATCAAGGGTGTATGCACGTACATTGCGCACTTTTTCGCCCGACACTTGCATTTCCGAATTAGTGACTCCCATTCTCCGGACTTCTTCCTTTTGGGTGGCTAACAAATTCTTTTCCCTCAAGCAAACGTACCACAGCGTATGCAGATCTTTGAAGCTTTTGTGACGCAGTTCAGCCGCAAACCAGGGCCTGCCTGTTATCATGGTCAATAAAGACGTCAAACGCCAGAGACAACCATACCAGTTAATATTTGATATGTCTCCGGCGTTTCCAACACTTCAAACCTATCCTCTCCCTTCAGTGTATCATCTGATTTTCTCCTAAAGAATGCGTATAAACCATGGTCTTCTCTCACAGGGAGTTTTTGGGTTAATTTCTGTTTAGGCTTTGGAATGAACGCTCTTGAGACCTGGCTTGAGGTTATCCTGGGGAACATTGAGCAAAACGTCCGTCGTGACAACGGTCCCAGATGATGAGCTATTTAAAGTTCACGGTGTAGTCAAATAACACGTACTTGTGACATAACGTGTTTTAGCTTCCGCCAATTCAAGAAAATTAACAGGATAATAATCCCTTGTCGCTCATATGGCTTCACTCAACAAGCTCGCTATACGGGGCATACGGTCGTTTGATGACAAACAAATATCTGTCATCGAATTCTTTTCCCCAGTCACTGTTATAGTAGGACACAACGGCAGTGGGAAGACCACCATTATTGAGTGTCTCAAGTATGCAACAACTGGAGATCAACCCCCAAACACGCGTGGTGGCGCCTTCGTGCATGATCCAAAGATGGCCAACGAGAAAGAAGTCAAGGCTCAAGTCAAACTCCGTTTCCATGCTGCCAATGGCACACGAATGCTTGCTGTGAGGAATCTGAGTGTGACTGTCAAGAAAACTGGGTTGACCATGAAAACACTTGAGAGTATCTTAGCGCTTGCCGACGGAAATGCGGACAAAGGTGGAAAGGTGAGCTATCATCCTCTTGCGTTTTGTGATGCTGAACTGACCTCATCAGCGTGGTGTGATATCAACTAAATGCGCAGAAATAGATGCTGAGATTCCGCAACTACTGGGTGTCTCGAAGGCCGTCCTTGAAAACGTTATCTTCTGCCATCAAGAAGATTCATATTGGCCTTTGGCAGAACCAGCTGCGTTGAAGAAGAAGTTTGACGATATTTTCGAGGCTACAAGGTGAGTTATCAAAATGACAGGACACTTTTTGTACTCAACCCCTTCCAGGTACACTAAAGCTCTTGTGTCGATAAAAAACCTTCGCAAGGATCGCACGGCTGAGCTGAAAGCTGAGAAAGAGCGGCTTCTATCACTTTCCCGCGAAAAAGCACATTCAGACAAGCTCAGAGAACGTATTGCTAATCATAATGCCCAAGTTGCAGCCAAAGAGGTTGAGTACGAGGAGAGCAAGCAGGAGTACGACTCAGTCGCGGAGTCGAACCGGAAATTTTATGAGTATAACACCAAATTTCGAGAAATCTTTGTCGCTGTGCAGAAACTGGAAGGTCAAAAAACCACAATGAAATCCACCTTGTCCGAGTTGACAGCAAAGCTTCAGGAAATACCAGGTAACAAAGTGTTCGTCATTGTCATGCGTTATCTTACCTTATCTAAGGCACGGACGAGGAGCTCGATATACGCCTGAAACACTTCGATGATCATGTGAATGCCCAAAAGCAAAAGCGAGTCGTGGAAGAACGTAAAAAGGACGACCTCGAGGAAGAATCAAACTCTCTTCAAAAGGGCCAAAGGGATCTGCTGGCAAGACACGGGCGCCTAAAAGGCGAAGAAGAGGTGACCAAAGAAGTCTATTCGCCTCGCAACCTTCAACGTGTATCTTTTAGGAAAATAAACGTCGCATATCGGAGCGTGAACAGTCAATTCGTGAAATGGGAGAATTGTTTGGTATCAAAGGATACAACTATTCACCGCTAGACGAGAGAAAAGTTGTTGAATTTGTATCTCGTCTTGGTGATGTTCAACGAAAGCAAAGGATGGAATTTGAAAAGCTCCAGGTATGTAAAGGTTTATTCCTGACCATGCATTATTAACCATACTCTAGAGTGATTTGAAAGCACAGAATAATGAATATCATCGTAAATTACGAAGTCTGGAGAAGGAACTCGAAAGTCATAAGTCACAAAGGAAAAGACTGCGAGATCAAATTGTTTGCCTTTCACTCTCGTCTCTGATATGGTGCCTGACCTATCACGCCCGCAGGAAGAACGTCAGAGCAAAGCCAGAAACATTGAAGACAATCTTGAAGACATGCAAATCCTGCCCGCTTCGCTTCGAGCCTTACAAGCTGACATAGAGGAAAAGAAAGGTCGTCTGCAGAAACTCAAACAAGACCTCGTTGCCTCGAATTATGATGGACGACTGACGGAGAAAGCAGAAAAATCTCGCAGGATGGAAGCAAAGCGGGAACAACTCAGCTTTGAACTTCAGACACTCAGTTTGCAAGCGAATTCGAGGGCCAAATTGGAGATTAACAGAAAGGAAGTGAAAAATAAGACCTCAGAAATTGAAAGACTGCAAGTGCAATGCCAGCTGATTTGTTTATAAACAAATGACCAGGAAATCCACAGACTCGAAGTTGCCAACATCAAGTTCAAGGCACTGACCGGTCAAGATGTCAATTTCCGCACTTTCCAAACTGAAGTTGATCAGGTCTATCTGTTAGTCTTTCTTCCACGCCTCGAACTCGTAGATGACGTCCGCCTTCTTTAGCGACAAAGAACAAGATCAGGCTGATATTGATGCCGAAGCTGCGATTGCCAATACAGATTTACAGAAGGCTGACTCAAATTTGAGTCATTTGAAAACGCAGCTTAGCCAGAAAAAAACTGAACTGAAAAGTGGGTCTAGCCACATTGAGTCCAACTAACTCATGTAAACCTTTCACAGATTTGGAACGCACGCTGAAAGGAGGACTTGACCACCATCTGTCCTTGGATGCTGCCCTTAAAGAGGCCACCACTGAGCTCAATCATAGGACTGCGTATGTTCCTTTCGAGTTATATGGGTATTATTTTCAGCCCTACACATCTTCTCTAGTTTAGCTGGCAACATGCTTGGAACAAGCACCATCTATGAATCGCTGCTCAGTGTAGGTCGACGGCGTAAGATCTGCGGCGCTTGTAACCGTCACCTCACAGATGAAGAATTTGTCGTTTTCGAAGAGCATGTAAGTTGCAAGCGTGGTACTTCAATTCTGAACTGATGGCCTGGTTCCCAGATGAAAGATTCCATGAAGAAATCATCTCCTGCAGCAATCGAGGAAAATAAGGCAGAGCTGGTGGAATGGCAGGCCGAGATGGATAGGTTACAGGCTTTACGACCAGTGCAGGCATCTCGTGACCGTTTGAAAGCGAAGGATATTCCTCTTTTGGAAGATCAGATCAAGCAACAGGAAGATGCACACCCAGAAATCAGTCAGAAGGCTGAAAAGGTGCTTGTTTCAAAGCCATTCATAACTAATTTTGTCATTCATCTTTTCTCAGATCGCGGAGAGGCTCGAGATCATCAAGCGTCAACTAAATGATATCAGCTCACTCAAAGTACAGGCAATCACCGTTGCGCGGCTCCGGTCTGAGATTGACAGGGTTAAGCATGATATTGATGACCTTGAGACTTCCCTGTCGTCGAGCGGTTCTACAAAGACTGCGGATGATGTCCAAAATGAACTCAGCGAGCTTTCGGGGGAAATGTGAGTTGTCTGGTGAACTAGGTGGCTTTCTAACAAAACTCTTCTTCAGTCGTAAAAACGACAGAGAGAAGCAAGCTATCAACATGGAAGTTGAGAACCAGACTCGTACCAGCCGCGATTTGGAAAACAGTTTGCACCAGATGGAATTAAAGGAACTTGATCTTGTCAACAAGATACGCGACAAAGACAGACTTGAAGAAGATATCAAAAGAATGGAGCATGAGACGGGCGACTTGTCCAGTCAATCCAAAGTTGACTATCACAGTTTCCGCTTGGAGCAAGTCTAACCAATTTGCGTAGGACCTTGATGCCAAGATATCTGAAGCCCAGTCACCTATCGACGCTTTGCAAAGAGCATATCAACAAAGCCAGAACGAGCTTAATACGAAAATAACCCATGCTCAGCGACTATGCGAAGAAGTCAATAAGAACTCTGATCGATTGAACGACATGAACAAGAATCTGGAAAGGTAGGTTACTCAATAATCAAATCAAATCCATCTTTTCTCACAACCTCCAGATATAAGAGGCTGAAGATAGACGAAGAGCTAAAACGATGCACCACGGATCTTAGCGAATGTGAATATCAATTGCAAGAATTAAACAACCAGCTCGAAGCCTCTCGAGAGATTATCTCAGGTATTGAGAAGGAGATCCATGAAAGTGGAGCCTCCCTCTCGAACCTTCGAGATAACATCATTGCCCGGAACCTCGCGAAGGACATCGCAAAAACTCAGGCCGAGATTAACTCCTACGATATGGAAGAAGCCGGAAAAGCTCGGAGAAACTACGACGAGAAATATGAGCCTGCAAAGCAGAGAGAAAAGCAACTGCATGAAGCTGTTCGTCATATTATTATCTTCTTATTCATTTCATAATTACAGATGAGCTTCCTAGTACAACCAACTTGCAGGCGAATTAAGCTCCCTGAAGGTTCAATTGAAATCATACGAGACAGATCTCAAGGAGTTTAAAGATGTTCACAAGAAGTATACTGATCAGCTCATAAGAGTCAAGGTGAACATCTTATCTCAATGTATTTCGAGCTGATTAAAAAAACTTCAGGTATCCGACATGGCAAACAGCGACTTGGAGAAGTATGCCAAGGCTCTTGATAAGTGAATTTGTTCAGAAGATTTACTGTCATGACCTGACGCGGATCTGCCAGTGCTATTATGAAATATCACGGCCTGAAAATGGAGGAGGTCAATGACACCATGAAACATCTTTGGAATAAGACATATCAAGGCACCGGTGTGTAAACAAAGTAGTCCTGTTCATCAATCTATCTTCACATATCATTTAGACATCGATGGTATCAAGATACGATCCGATATCGAAGGCGGAGCCTCCAATCGCTCATATAATTATAGGGTAAGTGTCGTTATGCTATTGCTACTGCGTGTCCATGCCTAAATCATGTCAGGTGGTTATGACTAAGGACCAAGTGGAAATGGATATGCGTGGCCGATGTTCTGCGGGACAAAAAATGCTAGCGTCGATCATAATCCGCCTTGCTCTTTCCGACTCGTTCGGCCACAATTGTGGTATTCTGGCTCTCGATGAACCGACGAACGCACTAGACACGGAGAACATTGATGCGCTGGCTGCCAGTCTAGTAGAGTGAGTCTATCGACCTTTTTACCAGATATAGCTCAACCTTGATATGTGCAGTATCATCAATGAGCGTAAGAGTCACTCGAATTTCCAGCTGATCGTCATCACCCATGATGAAAATTTCTTGAGGAAACTGGGACAGAGTGATGTCATGGAATACTATTGGTTTGCCTCCCGTTTCAAGTACTTAAAAAAAAAAAACTAACAGCACCTTTCTCAGGCGGGTTTCAAGAGATTCAAGGCAGAAATCTCTCATTGAACGTCAGAAATTTAGATAATATTTCATCGACTTGGCATAAAATATAAACAGTTTTTTTTTAAAAAAAATCTCTAACCACCTGCTCGGGGCGAAGAGGGAGCCTTTTTTAGCCGAAAAACGGAGATGCCCTGACACCAGTGGCATCTCCTGAAATGGAATTGCGCGCGACGGCAATACAGTAATAGAACAGAAGTAGACAGACACGAGAGTAGTAATACAAGGAAAAACTTTAACAAAATGAAAGAGAAGGTGACAGAGTGGGTGCATTAAAACCTCTGTTGGAAGTCAAAACCCTGTGGGAAAAAGACTGGCAACGCGAGGAAAGCTACCACGGGATGGTGGGTGGGTGAACGAAAAAACTCTGCGCTAGAAATCGAGAAACAGAGAGTAAATAACACTCGACAAATGAGATGGAAGAGCAGCTCACCCAGAATACGAGAAACGGAGGGTGGAGAACCCACTCTCGTACTCGGGTGAGATAATATACTAAGCGGGAAGAGAAACAAACTAAATAACAACTGAGACACGATGACAGAGTTAAGGGCCACAGGGAGGACGGAGAACGCTCCCTGTGACACGAGCTCTCGTGTAAACCATGTATTAAAATAAAATCAGCCACAAATGCTAATAGGCCATATCTGTTCACTTATGTAACTATCTCGTGACATTACAAAATTTAAATATCCGCGATCTTTGCCAATGTATACGCGGTCCACAGTATGCAAACTGAATTCCATTCACAATTAGGTGTACTTAAACTCGTTCCGCATCCCATTGCACGGGATAAAGCCATCTCAACAGCACCAATACGTGTCGGATCATGTGTTCTTTCGACTTTTGCTTTTGCGACGGTCCTTCTGGATTCAGAGAAAGGACGACGGTGCGATACCTGCTTTCGTCTATCGAACGAGAATCGACCACTAAGAAGATGCAGCGGATGTGGCTCGTACTGGTATTGTAACATCCAATGTGTGCTCGATCCTAAACTCTATCCATTTCGCAATTGATCTTCTCGTCCGAATTGCCAGGCCAAAACTTCCAATGGAAAATGCATCACAAACGATTGTGCAAAGCGTATAACTCCTATGTTGCGTCGCCGAAATATCAAGCTCTTCAAGATCACGAGAAGCTTGACTCACTATTGCTGTCCCATGTTTTGGCCCAAACGTCGTTGCAGACAAATCCTTATTCGTTTCCAGATTCTCATCCAGCCTCTACATTTCTTTCACTTCTTCCAGAACGAGGGAATTTCAATGGATCGCCTGTCGTCTGCCCGATTATTCCACCACCTCCTGGGGGCCTTGTCGACCAACTATATTCGAGATTTGGCAACAACAACTTTGCAATCCATTCCCATCTTACCACAATCGGTCATGGCATCTTCCCTGTTGCAAGCCGCCTTTTTAATCATTCCTGTGTCCCAAATGTTGCGGCGAAATATACCTTTCGCATAACCGAAGCCCAAAATGTGGTAATGGAAATTATTGCTCTTCGTGACATACTCCCGGATGAAGAGGCAGGGTTTTTTATCCTCTTGAACTTTTGTGCTTCTGCTCAGTCTTATTTTTTTTTATAGTTGTCTATTACTTACCTTGATCCGGCTTTGCTTCAGTCGAAACATCAAATCCTTGAAATCAGCTATGGTTTTAGCTGTTGTTGTTCCTCTTGCAGATTTATCAAACACATAGGCACACTTCCAAAATTACCTACGGATTCGGTCGAACTTTCTACTTTGGGAAGACAACTGGGGGAGTTTGTTGGCTTAGACTTTCAGCATGGTCCGAGTTTACCTATTCGACCAATTGAGTCGACCCCGCCAGCTTTGTATCCTGTTCTCCATGAAGAATACTTGACTGGCCTATCATCAACTTTTAGTGAATCATCACATGATGGCCAATACAATTTGGCCATCGATAGCGGAATATTACTTCTTTCTCTATATGTTCTCATTTATCCAAGCAACTATCCCCAGATTGGTGAGTATACCGAAGCTTATATTCACCTTGCCCTGCTCTGATTTCATTTGAAAATTCAAGGGATGCATTTACTCGAAGTAGCTAAAACAGTGTGGAATGCCAGAATATCTTCTGCCAATTCCGACAGGGATGATAACCGAATATCGAAGGCGCAAGTATTGACTTTCTTGTCATTAGCTCGTAATGTGTTGGAAATATACGGTCCAGAAGGGGACGAAAATGGGCCGCTAGACGAAATTATAACCCTGGAGAGATTGCTGTCCATTGATTGAGCCGGGAACATCCAACTCCCATGGAGCATTCGAATGTCCATGAACCCGTCCAATACCGCTGCCTACATCTCTGAAGTTAGTCTAAGGATTCTGCAAATTATCCACTCCATCATTTGGCCGTATACGGTTTACTAGGTTTCGTCGACAAATGCATGAACCCTGTTCCTCTAATCGGATTTGTACCTAAAATGGTGATCATCGCTCTCTCGGTAGTTCCTTTTCTCATCCTTGGTGTTGGCGAATTTGATTCAATGGGAAAACATCCTCAACTTTAACCTGCGCCGCCGGTGCCTCGTACGACGTCTTCGACTTTGACCCCCGTCTGGCTGGTGAAGCATTTGAAAGGCAAATATGTTTTCCCGCCCGTGAGATTTTCTCCTGGCCTTCAGCCACGTATCGTCAGCTCACCGGCACAATCTAAACCATGTCCATGTAGGAAGGCGAAATGCTTCATTGTCTGGAGGAAAAGACGCGTTCTTGCCTGCCCACTCTTTGTCTGTGTAGATCTTTCGGAATCTTATTATTTTAGGTATCGTCTACATGGATGGTTTGATTAGTAACAAAGATACAGGAAAACACGAAGCTTATCAACAGAACATTTGAGACATCCATCCAAAGTTATATTACAGCCTAAGAACCAAATTACTCGTCTCCAAACAGTCTTTTCCTATATATATATCAATTGAACAACCGGCAAAATGTCAAAGGAAACCGTACTCACAGCCGTACCGGAGCTTCACTAAATACAGAAGTACCGCCAGCCATTTCTCTAGTCCAAACATCGCGCAAGAACCAACCGAGGTGACCGACTGCACAGCCCACTAAATCACCAGCTGCCGCTTTCCACGTCCCACTCAACACCCATGAGAACGCAACGAGGGCTACGGGTAAATAGGGTGCCGTAATGGTGATCAAGCCAAAGAGAGAGATGGGCGTTGAGGGATGTCGCCGTGACCAGAGGTAGATGGGAACAAAAGCCAGGGATGAAGATAGGAAAGGAAGAATGAATAAAGGTGATAGTATCTTTTTTTTTAAAAAAAAAAAAACATCAGTGAGATTAAGAAAAATGGCGGAAAAGCGGGGGAGAGGAAGATTTATTCACGAGCAGCATGACTGAAGATTGGAGAAGAAGCCAGAAATAATCTGCTTTCTTGTTCGCAAAGGAAGATTCCTCTAACATACGGCTATATCTCATGCTGTGTTTTAAATGGTATGCCCCGTTGAGCTTTTAGAGCGCTTGAAAAGATGAAGGAGATGACGAACAAGAAGAACAGATGAAACACAAAATCCAACGATATTGACCCAAAATAAAAGAAAGTGGTCGCCATTCGCCAAGGCTATCATAACATGATGTTGAGGAAAAAGAAAGATTTTTTATCATCAAAGAACTGAGAGACGCACTTGGGCATTGATGAAAGCACTCTTAGGGCTAAAATACAGCTGCAACGGCGTGATCAATTCACATTGCTTTGTATGAACGCAGGTTAGTTTTCAAAGATGACCATCAAAGCCAGAGAGCCAAGACGAACCACTGCCAAGCTAATCAAGACAGAGAGTGCGAGCCAGCCGCGGGTGATTGGGGGTATCTGGGTAATCCAGGCTTCGATACCGACGGGCATCTCTCTGTGTAAATTTTGACACGACGGAAGAGTCGAATTCAGAAGGGGACAGGTTGATTGGTAATGCTGTCATCTATTTGAGCATATCCCCTTTTAAAGCCATCGAAACATCCTTGCGGGTCACCCAAATGTCGTTAGAAAACACCATATAGTCATAAAGATAAAAGAAGAATATCAAGCATAGATATATAAATATGTTGTAAACGCTGTAAATCAAAAAAACCTTCCCCCTGTTTCGAAGGTATAAAAAAAGATGCAACTTCACAGAGCAAAAAAACAACAACATAACAAGAAATGTCAAAAACAAGGGAATTGGCGACCAGCGCATGAAGGGTGAAAAGATGGCCTGACACCCAGAAGGTCGCGTCTTGTCATCAAAAGCCCATTTGGAGTCGCACCGCTCAAACTACGACAGGTTTGAAGCTCGACGGTGGGACTTTGCGTACTGGTTTACGCGCAGCAGCGGCAGCGGCAGCAGCCGCCTCTGCTTCTTGCTTCGCCGCTCGAAGAGCAGCACTCCTATTCGTCCTCGGAGGGATATTCGGGGCAGCGATACTACTTGGACGAGGTTTAGGTTTAGCAATAGCAGGAGTGCTGGTGGTATTTTCCTGCGATTTGGAAATTGCTGAAAATTCAGTCAAAGATGATGTAGGACGAATAGCAGCGACCGAGGCAGGGCGGTTGATAGCGTATCGAGAGGGCGTAGCTGCTACCGATGCTTGGGATGCGGGCCGTGATATGGGCTGTTCGCCATTTGAATTTGTTCGTGAGAGCGCAGGAGCCTTAGGCGCAACTGGTGCGCGGACTGAGCGGAGTATTGAGAAGTGATTGTTTAGATACGAGAGTGCGAGAATGGTTAGAGTTATCTGAAGAAAACCACTTACACATGAAGGAAGTCGGAGGACCCTGTTCCTTAGAAACACGTAATGCAGCACTTTTATTTGACCTCGGTGTAACTGTAGGAGCTTTCACACTCGCAACTGCAATCGATTCGCGTCGTTTGTGTCCTGGAACGCCGTCGAAAATACCGGTTGTGCCATTCTTGGTTTTTTCCTCGTTCGTCAATGCTCTCTTTCTGACCACGGGTGCTGGTGGGGTCTGTCCAAGCCTCAGAGACGCAGCCCGAGTCATACGAGGTGCAATGACAGGCGGAGCCGTAGAAGCCACAGCAATGGTACTGGTTCGCTTATGACCAGGGACATTGGCGAAGGTTTGTGCCAGACGCTCCTTCGACACCGGTGCACGAGGAGTAGCGGGAAATAATTCAACTGCCTGACCAGCCCTCAAAGCCGCAGCTCGCGTCGTGCGAGGTACGATGTCTGGTTTGTCGTGCGTAGCAGGAAGAGGACGGGCTTTGAATACTGCTTTTCCATTCCCGTCGACCTTGCCTTGGCTGCCTCCATTGACGGTAGAAGGGTTCGTCGCACTGGAAGGCGCATATCCCTCGTCCTCTGTTGCCTTGCGTAACGAAGCTAGGATCGAGGAGGGAATGGATCTCATGGATCCATAACGATCTTCTGCTGGTAAATCGGTGGTAGGGAAAGGAGGGGATGAAGCAAAGAGAGCTGCAATTTGTATTTCAGCAGTTTCGTTATCAGAGGAACCCATGAGTCCGTTTTGTTCTGAAGAGAGCCCATATAACGCGCGGAGAGAGTTGGGCCCCTCACGTCGCGCCGCTTCGAAATCCTGGTTTCCCATGAGAGTAGACCAAACTTCTACAGCGCGGCGCCGTTCAAGAACGTAAACCCAGACAGGACCTCTATTGAACAATAACAAGAAATTCAATTATGAAAAGATAGGAAAGAACGGAAGCAAACAAAACTCACTCAGCCAGAGCATCTGCGTCCTGCCCAAACAATTCGTACAGAGTTTCCGGGTCACTCTCTGTATCGAATTCCATTTGTCTCTCTTTCACGATCTACAAAAAAGGGAGATCAAGATAGTTAGGTGGATGTATCTTTTGGCTGGAACCTCTGACGGACCTCGAAACTGGCTTCTTGTATCCGCCTTTCGATTTCGAATCTATGATCCAGCGCATGGGTCTTTATGATAGCAAGTGTGCGTGTTACGGGAGTAAGAGAAGAAGTAGAATTTTGGAGGGGTTCCGGGTTAAGTATGGGTGCGACCTCGAAAGAATCATAGAGAATACTAGGAGGTGGCGATGGCGATATAGACATTTAAAGAGAGAAGTGTTAGTGAAATAAAAAGACAATAAAACAAGGAAAGAAGAGAAAAACGCGATTATTGAACGCAATGGTGTTGAAGGAACTCGTCTCGTACGGACCCCGTGGACCCAAGTTCATTATAGCACCCGTGCGCAATGATATATCCAGCTGTTTCTCTCATCGAGGCCCTGGCATTGTTCTTACTTATGTCCGGTGAAATACACTAGACCAATTTGGGGTCAAGCGTCAAAGTCAAATAAATGGTATGAGGTATGTTACATTCTATTAATCGATACATGATCATCTAAATATTTCATACTGTTATGACCCACGCCACCACTTGCCAATCTTTGCCGAACTATATCGTATACTCTTCCCTAATCCAACACTTGCGAGGCCCTTCAACGTTTGAACAGCTGCAGGATACCGCACAATCTTATTCATCTCTAAAACATACATTAAAGTTGCAACACAAAGTAAAAAAAAAAAAAAAAACAGCAACTCACCATCCACAAGGACCTCAGCCAATCGTTCATCACCTGCCAAATGCACCCAATACGCACTCTCATCCGCTTCAAGCTCGGGATCCAACGACCGTCTCGAATAATTATTTTTCACCCCCATCAACAAATTCAAAGGCAACTTTTTCAAATGTGCAGACCGAGCACGGGCAGAGACGTCCTGCTGGATCGCTGACAAATGCTCAGGCCAATGAACACCAGGAAGTCCCACCACTAGCCGATGATAAAGTTCCTTAAATTGCGGGCTCTGCTTGCGCACGATGTTGCCCACTTTACCCCGGTCCTCGGCGGGTAGCATCATGCGTGGATCACCACTGTAGCTGATACCAGCTATGCGCTCGAATAGCTGTGTTTCCGAAAACTCTTCCGGTAGAGTAAGCAGGGCGGCCCGAACGGCTGACGTGAGGTTAACTTGTTGAGTGAGCCGCACGCGCGCGTCGTCTTTGATGATCCGGAGAGGTTTATGCATCCTTCCGGCAAGGTAGAGAGTACGCCAATTAAGCAAATCGGAGCAGAGATTATCGACTGTAGTCACACCATATTTTATTGTCTACATCAAATAGAATAGTGGTTTCGCATGTCAGAGAGAGAGTAAACACAGAGTAAAACAAACGCACAACATCGTTCATTGGGATATAAGCATTAAACCAGACACCAGGTCCAATTTCCTCTATCCGTGAGACATAAGATGATCCCAGCATCCTCGCATGGAACGGATAATGGCTCGGATGCTGCTGCATATTTATTGAATGAAAATGAGCAGGATGTGTCACCGCAAACATGAAATCAAGCATAGGAGTTTGCGCTTTCTCCGAAGATGAGAACGCAGGGGCATATCCGTCTTGTTCAAATACTCCAGAACCATAAGCGAACGCGTAACGTATGGGAGCGTCGAATCTTGCGACGATGGATTCTAGCAGTGCTCGAGTGGATTGGGAGACTGGCAAAAGTTGGTTTCGGCCAAAGGTAGGAGGCAACTTGGTGAGATTAGGTCGTCGAGGAGATGGGCCTGCTGGACGAGGATGGGGGAATAGACGAAGTTTTGTAGACTTGGATGGGTGTTTGGTAAGCGGTAGCGGGGGGAGGTCCTGAGACGGAGTGGAAACACTTTCTGTGGCAAGGGAACGAACGAAGACGACGACTTGTAGATGTTTGGGAGTACTACGAGCAAGGGTTGGTAATAAAGACATGGTGGTAGTGTTAAAGAAAGAAGACGGCACGTGCAAATTATTATACAAAATACTAATAGATTCTATCCAGGAGTAACGCTCGACCCTCGACTACGAATACTCTCCTTCGACTGCCGTTTTGACTGAGCATACCCAAGGCTCACAGCTCGGGCACGGATGCCATTAGACATGAAAGCAGCACCGGCATCTTCCGAAACTTTGGTTTGGGGGGAGATGGAGCCCAATCCACTGAGAGCCCAACCGACTTCCACACCACATTTGATGCTCCACAGCCATGTCAGCATAAATACTGGAGTGCTGATTAACACATTAAGAACCGCGAACAGGTCTGGGTATCTTGAGGGTGGGCTTATCATCATTTCCATTATATGCAGACATAAAATCGCGGCGTAGACAGCCTGGATGTTTGAACCTTAGGAAAATAAAGGAAAATGGCAAAGAAAATGGTACTCACCATGGAGAGAAATTGGATAAACGATCGTGGCCATAGTCGTACCGGGTTGTACCCAATCAATCTATTCCATAGTAATAAAGTTGCAATATATTGCACACCGAGACCATCTTTTTTGAGGAGGGGCCACATGCTATCAAAATCAAAATCAAATGAGGAACGTCCAACCATAGAGAAAGGCAGGGTTACCTGAAAACAGCAACATTATTGACCAACGCACCCCACGAGTAAACTGCAGAATCCACAGGAGCGCCTGACAAAAGGAGCGTGATAGGCAGGAGAGGTAGCAAGATCGTCTTTTCATGCACTTGGAACGAAAACAAAAAGAACGACATTGATGAGCTCAAAAGCGCATAAGGGAGTAAAGGTAGAAATGGAGTTTGTTCTTTTGTGACAGCAACAGCTTGTTTATTGAGGTTTTGGGAGTGTTGAATGCCAGCCCTGAGGAGCCCCAAGACAGCAGGTAAAAATCCCAACGCCGTGAAGAATGTTGAAAGCTTGACAAGGAATCCACGAGATGCCCATGCCTTCCACTTGAAGACCACGTTAGATGCACACCAAAAATTGGCAACCTTATCTTCAAAGAGCCCTCGTGCAAAGGGGAATATTCGGGAGATTGGGCCAAGGATGGCAGAGAAGGAGGCAAATGGTGGAAGGAAGGGTAGGAAAAGAAGAATGAACGTCGAGGCAGTAACGATCGCCAAACGAATAAATAACCGACCGCTGGCAGTAACCGTTAAGCAACAACAATATTAAACGTGCAAAATGAAAAAAAATACCCTTCAATAGGACCTAAGTACAAGCATTTTGCAAGAAGATACGAGCCAATTGCAGGTGCGTAGTACAATGTCATTTGCTTGAATCCAAGACTCAGAACGAAGAAAAATGCTCCAATGAGATCTTGTCCAGTAGCGAAGAAGTTGAGAGCAAGGAGCGTAAAGCCTATATATGGGACATGAGCATTCCCTATCATCGTGAAAAATGGCTGTGAGATACCTAACATGATGGAATTATACTGGAAATGACCAAAATCGATCAGTAGCAAGGCAGGTTGTAATATGAGCGTGAGGAACGCTAACTCCTGTAGAAATGATATCTTAGCACATACAGCATCACAAAATCAACTTGAAGTACCTGTGTGTGTTTTGACCGACTTGCCCGCCATGTCCGAGAGAACATGAATAAAGCTGGCACATATACAAGCGCATCCAACACAACTACAGTTGCCCGCATAAATAGCTTGCTTTCGGGGGACTCGATACCTCGAGATGTGTCCAATGCCACCCATGACGGGTTAATGTGATTAGCACTATAATTTTATATCATGGGATTAGCCCAGTGAACCGCCCAGTTCGACATGAATTGTATAGACATACACGATCCCGCAAATCCATGAAACATACGCCGTCAGTGGTGGATAATCCAAACCCCAGTACTGCAAATCATACGTGTACCATTGGCGAAACGGTAGGTGGATAGTCAATTCCATCCAGTGTCTTTGGGCTTCATAGTCCCCAAACATCGGTGGGATACTTTGCCCTGTAACGATTTTGTAAGGACAACTGACCGAAAATCTCTAGTTTAAATTGCCAACCTGAATATGAGCCCAATCCAATGGCGAATTTGACCAACGTCGAAGCGGCAATGACGCCAGGTACAACCCACTCCTTGATACCTCGTTTATGCATCCACCGTATCCAGCGCCTACCCATGGCAGTACCTTCATCCTCGTGTACCTTGTCACCACTTCTCCCAGCATCTAACATGGCCCCTTGATGTTCCTGTTTAGAAAATGAACTGAAGTTTGGGCGATGGGCTTTGAAGCGGTGGCGAATATGGGAAAAAGCCGGTTGATTGTTTCCAGCTGTCAGCTGTGGTGAAGAAGGACGAGAAGAGGTGGAGGAGAGTGCAGGTGCGTTTAGCCAGTGTTGGCTTGCTGAGCTTTCAAGTAGATGTCGACGTGGGGTAGGCGAAAGAATGAAAGGGATACCGGGTTGTTGTTCTCTATACACAACCAGCAGTAAGCAAGCCTATAAAATGTTTTGTTAAAACACCATGGAATCCACACATTGTATTATTGGTTCTAAGGTTGTCGATAGAGTGCTGTGAGGGAGATCCAGGGCGTACTGTTGATGAACTCGAATTTGAGAATGTAAATCTAGGGTTTAATGAAGAGGTGCGGCTGCGAGACACCCGTTTCCATGAGTTCTCTGGAGGGAGAGCAGAGAGCTCGTCCATATTTTGGTTTGTAGTGGCTGTTGGAAGATACGCTTTCAATCCATATAGCCGGACCGTAGAATATGTGGCTGTGTCTGATGTGTTAAGACACACGATCTATAATTAGTAGCCCGTTCAACGCGTCAAACTCACAATAAAATTTCTACCTTGGCTTGCCGTTTCAGAGACCGTTCTCAAGCTCAAATCTTTCACCTTCAAGTTCAGAACCGAACGCTCTTTTGGGCTCTTTTCCCTCTTCGTTATCATCAACATTTTTATTATCTCATCTGTGGTAGCTAGTTTTGGCTGGGAGTTTACATCCATCATCTTTTACGGTAGCTAGCATTAACGGAAGATTTCCTCTTCATTGTCATCTACATTAATTAGTCTCAGATAGAGATTTTGCCATCAGTGAATTGTCTATGGTAGCAAATATCAGCTGGAATTCCTTTGTTATCAGCTACGGTAGCTCAGATTCTTCACATCATAAAATGGAAACCGAGGATATGGTACGAAATGATGATGTTATATTATAAATGTCGGGCCAAGGAAGTCATGTTTCTAAGCTTCAAAGGTCTTTTCCTTCAATCACTGACTCCCCATCTTCCGTGAATTTAACATTATTCTATTTCATTTACTTTGCATTAGAAACGAGGTTTCAATATTTGAATTAGAACACTCACTTCGTGCACAGAGGATTTACCGACATATTTGGTATGATCTATCAAAGATGTCAGCAAGAACAGCAAATGGTGAACAGGAACCGAAGCTTAGAACATACATCCATAGGCAACGAGGTCTCCAGTAGGGTTGGTGAAGTCGACGCGGGTATATGCAAGCTGTTTCCCTGATCCTCCAAATAAGACATAGATATCTCGAAAAGATGTAAGTAGCACCCACCCATTCCCGTCAGGACTGCCTTGGCATGAAGAGTATCACCCACTCTCCCTGCTGGACGAACAAACGAAGTTCCGATATCTGTCGAAACGCCTGTCATAAAGTGACCTTTAGTCGCGACAGCAAGCGATCCTAGGGTATCCGTGAGCGATAGAATAAGACCACCATGCACTGCTCAGTGATCTTCATTAATTAACCGTCCAAGTTCAAACAGACAGGAAATTGTACCAGTCTGTCTTTGCGTCAGGGGGTGCAATCGGGATAGAAGATGAATAACGCACTCCAACTCTGTTTGCTTCATTGAGAATGTGAGTTGTAAACTTGGCTTTAAAAGGCTGTGGGAGAACAAAAACATACTGTTATACTGCTCGACTTTCAGTGATGCTTCTACCGACCCTGGTACGGCGCGGTGAATTACAAGCTATAGATCAAAAGTAGTTTCTCCTTTCACTGGCAGTTCTCGTATGTTGAAAATCCACTTTACGTTGGGAAAGCATTGCGCATCATGGCCTGTTACTTCCGTAAGCACCGGTATAACATAAAGGAGATAGCAGGTTCACCCTTGTTGTCCAAAAAATGCTTCCAAACCTATCAGCGAATATTGAACGAGTCCTCAGGTCTCAGACATCATTTTATGGCAAGGAATGGGCGTACCCTTCGCGTAAACCGCATACATGCCGCCATTGAAGTCACGGTAGTGGTTCAGGAGAAATCAGTCTTGTGATTCACTACCATCTTAACAACTCCTTCCGTCTGTCGAGACTAACAATCGTTGCTGAGGAAGCAACCGTGAGGACAGGATCAAGTGACGTTCCATATACATATAGGACAGCTGTGTTGCTATCACTCAGTCCACAACAATGCGTATTGAGGATGGTTTTCAACCAGTGAGTATCACCCGTATCATTAAAATTCAGAACTGGTCCTATAGAATGTGTAGATTCCGTTCTCGGAAGAGAACGCATACACGAATGACCCTGTCCTACCTGGCCTGCTCAAGCGGACATTGCCCAAGAGGTGCCAAAACACCCCCACTGACTTAGTTACTCAGGCTAATGATAGTTTGCAGCATCTTCGAAGAACTAGAACAGGATCTTGTACGTCTTGGCACAGAGGTTGTAACCAGTGCGTTTTCCCAAAGTCGCTCGAATCATCCATTTCGAGTCTCCTACTGTACCTCTTTCTAGCCATCCGTTCTCTCAGCGACAGTTCTCGAGTGCATCCCCCTACATTAGTTCAATATGACCAATGGGGTCGACGAATTGACCACCTTCAAACGAGCGAAGGGTGGCGCGAACTTAAAGCTATATCGCAACGAGAAGGATTACCCGGCATATTTTACGAACGGAAACACAACGAATACAGTCGGACTTACGGGTTTGCCAAGGTAGCCCTCCTTGTTGGAGATACAAACCAGGTTCGTCTAGTGCCATTCATGGGCCTGCATATATTCATACTCCCATCCGTAGATTTTCTGTCCTATGAGCATGACAGACGGTACCGCCAGAGTGATCGAACTTATGGGATCCCCAAAGATGAAGGAAGAGATCTTTCCTCGATTGATTAGGTAGGAAACCATTGAACTGCACTCCCAAACCCTAGAGCACTCAAACACAAACTTTTGCAAGCCGTAACCCTGCTGTAGCATTTACCTCTGGCCAATGGATGACAGAAGTGAGCTATACGCGTTGAATTGTGTTTCACTGGAGCTGAGCATATCTAGCGCTCTGGCGGGTCCGATATATCGCAGACGGAGACCGTCGCACATCCAACGGGCTCAAATCATAAATATGGACCTCGGTATACTCTCAATGGCGTGAAATGGTTCTCAAGTGCTACGGACAGCGAAGTTTCTGTTGCACTTGCTCGTACCGGTTCTCTAAAGGATGGCTCAAGAGGATTGTCCTTGTTCCTTGTTCCCTTACGCCTACCTCTACATAGAAGTCCTCTTGATCCCGTCCCTTCTCCAACAAGCAACAACATCTTTGTGCATCGCTTGAAGAATAAAATCGGCACCCATATCGTACCCACCGCAGAGCTCAACCTAGAGTCTGTCGAAGGATACCTTATTGGACCCCTTGGTCAAGGCGTGAAGACCATCTCCCCGGTGCTCAACATCACACGTTTTTGGTCTGCTATGTCCTCTATTGGAGGACTACGTAAATGTCTCGCCATTGCAGCATCTTACGCCAAAGTTCGGGCGATCCAAAGTGGAACCTTACTCCTCAAGGATACACCCATCCACGTTGAACAACTTGCTTCTGTGAACCTGTTGTACCGAGCCTTGACACACCTTACTTTCGGTGTCATCGGGCTCCTCGGAAAAGCAGAGTATGGAACCTCGACACCAGACGAACTTCGCAGACTGAGGATGTTGACTCCTGTGGTCAAGGGTTACACGTCAGAAAAGGCATGCACCGGAATGGAAGAGGCCATGCTAGCCATGGGAGGTGCTGGCTATATGGAAGAAAACGGGTTTGGTCGAGCTATCAGGGACTCACTTGTGGAAAAGTAGGTCCCTCCAGTTCTGAGCTAGCTGAAAGTATCCTTGCTGAGAATCAATTAGAATATGGGAAGGCACCATTGTAGTACTGGCATTGGATCTCAGTCGAGCTGCTCGCGAACCCGAAACGATGAAAGCATTTATTTCGGTAAGTACCTTTATATGACGAACATCGTCCGCCCTAATGGAGTTTTTGTTGTATAGTGGACAAATTCAGTGATACTATCCTGTCCAGAAAAGCTGGAAGAACAATTAACTCATGCTCTTGGTATATTGAAAGAGGCTATTGAAGAATTTGCGTCGTCATTCCAGCAGCCAATGCCACTACTACTCCCAAGGCCTGCACTCTTGTTGGCTGGAGTAGTCACTTCGAGTATATATCTACTGGAGCATGCTATTTGGTCATTCACAGCCAATGAAGCATCGCTTGAAGTTGACATCGAGGTCTTCAGACGCTGGGTAATCGAAGGTGATACCGTGGCAGCGATTGCTTCAGTCAGAAGGGCCAAGAAGTCCGCCAGCAAGCGAGTCGAGATTAATTCCACAATTGTATTTGGCGCCGCCACGAAGTCAAAGTTATGAGTTGGTCTAATTGGTATTTGAGAATCGGGATGTAAAACAATGTACATTGCTTCATGTGAAATATACAAGATAGTTTTTGCTAAGTTCACGCAGAGACCGTTATGGAGGAGAAAAAGGCACAATGTGACAACTGTAACTCGTGCATCAAGAGATGGAATGGGAATTATTCCAGTAAGGATACTCACCCGAGCATTCCTCGACCTCCCCAATTTTTACGAGGCGTAAGGGTTAAGAAGATTGTTTTATCCGAACGAATGACTCGTATGGAGATAGCTTGCTGGATTCATTTGCCATTATCAGCTTCAATTGGATGTCCTTTTTCGAGAAAGATAAAGGACCACTGACATTTTCATTTTCTGTGACTAGATCCGCTAGTGGTTTAAGCGAATTTGACTTGAATGAGCTTTCATCCAACTGCCCAAACTTTACGACAAGATCGTCTCTTTGCAGTGCCTGAAAGTATCCTGTTTCGTTTCTAGATTGTATATATACATTTAGATAAATACGCACGGCTTCTGCAGCAGGACTTCCAGGCGCTACCCCATCGACTTTCGCAAAAGGTTTCAAGGGGCGCTCACTGCTGGAATCATGGTGAGTTGACGGTTGCGATGCCAGTGAAGGATCATATATCCCTTCCAGCGCTTTCCCAATCGCATCCATAACCGCTTTCAAATCATTTCTCAACTCTATGATCCGCACTCTTGCTCCTCGCACAGCATAAATATCGATATCTGCACGAGGAAAGCCTTCAATGTCTACAAGTGGAGTTTGCATTGTAACATTATTGGCTTTGAGAATGGATATGTGAGTTTCTAGTTCTGCTTCTATGTTGGCTTTTTGAGCCATTAGTGCGCGGGCTTGTTCCGCTGGGCTTTCTGGGGATGGGAGAGTGAATCCCATTATTGGTATAAAAAAGTAAAATGGTGAAACATGCGTAAAGGCCGTCTTGTTTTTATCTAGTGTAGTCGCACAGCCACAGCCCTTTTTTTGGCAATTTCCAAAAGGCTTTGTGGACTTGGAACTCATAGCCCCCTATATACCATAACCCCCGAGCCCGTAGAATTGCAATACCATAAACCCATAGGTCCACGATAACCCATAACGACTTTGCCTAGGTAAGTAACTTTCTACGGTCAAATAATTAGTTCACCGGTTGCTAATGCGTCACCAGACCTAGTACATAGGCACCGCGCCCACTGTCAGTAAATGAATAAAACTTCTTATGTATGGCTTTCAAAAAAATGTATAAATCAAAATGGAATCTTCGCGTTCTTAAGGCGGGGCTTTTAAACTCTGTGCGATGTATGGTGAGAGTTATTGCCAAAAAGGGTTGTCTAGACTCTGATGCTTCAAGAGAGCACATCGTTCATCTCACTACTATCACGGCCAACGACGGAGAATCGGTGTCTTATTACATAAAGACTACTACTAACGCCCTCCCCTCTCCATTTCAAGCATGCCCTCACTCAACTTCATGATTGGCGAAGATCCACTATCATTGGATCGCATTCGTTCTGTTCTCGTTAGATTAGAGGATACAATCATATTCTCTCTCATAGAACGTGCTCAATTTGCTCACAACCCACGGATGTACCAGAGAGGGACGTTCAAAGAGCTCACTCAGATCGGATTCGAAGGAACTTGGTTAGATTGGTTTCTGAAAGAAACAGAATCATTCCACGGTGAGGCTGTTGATGTTTATTTCCATAATCCCCTATTCTTAGCGTGAAATTTTATTATTATTTTTGCACCAGCAAAAGCCCGCCGTTACACCAGGTGAGGCATTCTCCACATATCTCATCACCACATCTATCGATAACGGAAGCCGTCATTTTTAGTCCAGATGAATATCCTTTCACCACCGACCTGCCTGAACCTGTGCTGCCACGTTTAGAGTTCCCCGCCATTCTTTACCCAAATAAAATCAATGTCAACCCATCCATCCTCTCTTTCTACACATGTTCAATCGTTCCTCGCATTACACGACGAGCGACACTGGCACTTGCTGCAAAAAAACGAGCTCAGGGAATTATTGGTAATGAAGAATACGAAGATGACGGTAATTACGGAAGTGCAGCTACGCTTGATGTAGAAGTCCTTCAGTCAATTAGCAAACGAGTTCACTATGGTCGGTCTGATGTTTTATGGGTCCTGGTATGGGTTGAACCATATCGAAGCTAACACATTTTATCCATAGGGAAATTTGTTTCCGAGTCCAAGTTTGCGGAGAATCCAGCTGCCTTTATTCCCCACATCCTAAAGCCGAACCGTGCGACCCTCGAGGCCTTGATCACCAAACCCGAAGTGGAACAGAAACTCCTCTTGCGACTGCAGAAAAAAGCTGCCACCTATGCACAAGACATCGTTGAAGGCGATAGTAAAGTCCTGAACGGCAAGGGTAAAATCGATGTGGATGGAGTCGTCGACCTCTACGAGAGTTACATCATTCCTTTGACCAAGGAGGTTGAGGTGAGGTCTTTTTTTTGTTGATGACATTCGTTGCTCTGACAATTTATGATAACGTACGATTAGATCGACTACCTCCTCTGTCGCCTTGAAGGATTATCTAAGAAGGAAATTGATACCCTATCTAATTCGAAGACAAAGGATCTCTAGAGTTGTTATTCTGGGAGGCACCTACGGGGAGAACACACTACATAGCTATAGAGAAGGAAGGATCTGCATAGTCGAATAAGTATACCTTGCTTCATGTTATCATTTGTAGTTTTTGATATCAGACATTTTTCGAATATATTGTCGGATTCAAGTTAAGTATTACAAACACAAGAAAAAGAAAGTAGAGTGGGCATCGAATGGGTAGATAAGCTTCCTAGACGAGATCTGAAAGCAAAAAGACATCTAGAAATTGGAGCAGAGTGGTATCCAAAAAAGTTAAAAATGGTAAGGTAATGCAGTGTGGTAAACGAATGTGAGTACGCAGGGTATGGATTCATAGGGTGATAAAAATAAAAACACGAAGCAGGCATATTTGTTTCTGGCCTCACAGTCCTAGATCTACACATTCGTAAGTACAAGCATGCAGATGTCACTGTAGAAACTGACCTTCAAACAAACGTTGCCTCTCTTGTTCAGAAATCTGGCGAGTAGCGCGCCGCGCTAGTAGTTTTTCAGTCCTATAATTTTCATAGAGGACTTCCTTAGTGTGAATTTTGAGTAGCTAGAGAAGGTGTTCAGGTATATTGAGTAAGGCTGGACGTAATATCGAGACTGACCTTTAAATGAGTGGATAAAACGGCGGTTCGTAGAGCGGCAAAATCACAATGATTTGGGTCTAGAACATCCACCGTGCCCCATCTGAATTTCCTTATGAAAACACCTTTCAGATCGTCCGGAGGACCAGGGAGGAGGGTAAAGTTTCGAGAGCTGTGGATGGAGGCTGGTGTGCCTAGCATTATATCCGTATCACCGTCTACAGATTGCCGCTTGGGAGTCGACGAATCGATGGCTTCGCCGTCCGTAGAAGTACGTCGAGACCGACGCTTATTCGGTTCTGGAGCAATCAAAGCAAAGGGCATAAGGGCTGTGAGGTCTGTCTTGGCCACGATACGAGCCGAGAATCGTATGTTTGCAATACTCTCCTTGTCATTGGCGTCCGGAGAGACAGGTTCGCGGATGTCCTCAGCAACTTGAGAGAGATCACGGCGAGACCTTGAACGGGATAAATTCCTGGTTCCATGTCGAGTTGGACGAAGCTTGATGACAGGGCGTGATTTCCTCGCGACTTCATCATCTTCATCACCACCCAGTGCCTCTTCTTCTTCTTCTTCTTCTTCTTCCTCCTCTTCTTCTTGTAACTCCAGAATGCCATTTCCATTTCCATTTCCATTCATTTCGTGGTCAGGAGTAACAAATTGAGTGTGTCTCTTCTGGTGCACACTGGAGTCATTTTTCTTTGTGGATCCAAATACACCAAAATCAAGACCTGCTTCTGCGAGACCAGAGCGAACTATAAGGATCATTTCAGCTTCCTTGTATTACGTCTTCCACGAGTCTTTTTTTAAACTCACTAGCATTCTTGACTGCAAGCAATTTCTCGTCCGTCAACGAGTCAGCACGAGCTATCACAGGCAAGACATTAGTTCGAGTAGACAACCTCCGAATCACTCTAATTTCTGCAGGAGACATCGTCAGAGCTACATTGCTCTCCTCGTCATCTGACTCGTCTCCAGAAGATGTGTCGGGGACCAGGTCCGGAGGAACAGAAACGGTCGTTTCTGAACGTGTTTTCGAGGGCATAGTGGAGAGAGCACGTCGAGATTCATCAGTCATGATTGAGGCTGTATCAATCATGTAGATGCAGCTATACGTGTATTAGTCTCTCACAGCTCAACCACGAGAGAAATCCGCACTCACAGATGAATATGTTGGTCTCCTTTGCTTTGTCGAATAACTTTGGATTCCTGGGGGAAGATCAGTTTAGAGGTGTAGGCGTAAACAGAAAAAAAATGTGCGTACTTCAGTCATAGTATCTGCATATTGTGCGTCCACATACTTGATAATACTCGTGACCTGACGTTCAAGTTTTAACTCGCGATTTTCTTGAAAATCGAGGCCAGGAGTATCAATGACCGAAAACAAGACTCTGTCGAAACGTGACTCGCATATCTCGACACAGGCCGTTTGAATCGCCTGAGTTGCCTTTGTTGAACCCTTCAAAAACTGATCTACAGCTGCCTTTTGGTCCGCAGTTGCGCTGGGAGATATATCGGCTGTTTCCAACAAGAGACGAAGGAGAGACGTCTTTCCCGTCCCTTTCCCGCCAACGACCTGAATTTCAGGTGGATAATAAAGTAAATGAACCACGACAACACAAACCACCAAGAACGGACTGACCATGAGATTGAATGTAGGAGGAATGCGAGCCCGTCGCTGACCAAACCTAGCAGCTGATAAAGGAGGAACCTTTTTGTCAAAGGCAGAAGGTGGATTTTTCGATGTAAAGTAAGTGGAGGATTTGCGAGTTTCATCGTTGACCTTCTCTGTGGACGGCCGAAATGGTTTGTGAAAGGATATGGGTCCCTGGTCAAGCCCTTGAAAAGAGATTCTAGTCGCACCTTGATGAGGTGAGACTGCGTCGGGTGGGGGTGTCTGCCGAATTGCAGCGATGTCCACGAGGTCTTCAGGCCATGGAAGGATACCCTGACTATTTAATTCTGGTAGCGATGGAGAAGTTCGGATGCGTGGGGCATCGGGTTCTTTCTTTGGTTTACGTCGAAAGGAAAACATAACAATATGTCAAAAAGAAAAGAAAGGAAAGGTTATAACGACGGGCTTCAGGTGAATACTTATTGAGCACTGTGGCTCTGGGAACGCGGGGGTCAAGTAAAAAGGTGTTACTCCGAATCCCAACAATTCACACCCCTTTCTATATAGGTTCCGAACAATAAAACAAACAAAACGAAAAAAAAAAACTATATTCGCGATAACAAATACACATTCAGTTGCGCTGCTAAAGGTCAGCTCAGTACTGACCCAATATTTAACCCTTGAAACAGCAAAACCAACAAGAGAGCATTGGGATAATAATCTACATAGGAAATGAAAAATCAAAGCATTTAGGGTATGCCAGCATCGGCTGGGCTATCCATCCTCATTTTTTTCGGAGCTCGGCTCACATCTGCGTACTCCGAAGGTCGCTTCAAGTCGACTTCTTCTTTGAGATGCACGTCCGCCTCGCGCATGTCGCGCGCATCATTCGCACTGGAAGGAGTCGGTATCATTCGAGAAGAGGGAGGCGAAAGTGAGTGAGGCGAATCCACCAGGACTTTAGACGTCGAGTTTGGTCGAGCTCTCTTTTGGCCGGACCCATTGGAAGCAACAGAATCATGCACATAGTTGCAATCCAATTGCCTGCGAGCGCAGCTCGCACAAGCTGGGTGGGCACCGTCGCATTTCGTTTTGCGGGCTATGTAGACAAGGTGATGAATACACTTGAATTCTTCACATTTAAAATTCCATACCTCGACAAAAATTGCAAGCAACAACTTTTGGCCCAGAACTAGCTGCCTGACGATTGCTTTTTCCAGGAACAGTAGCTGCTCGCTTCCTTTGCGCAGCCTGTAACTCGGAGGCAGGGCGAATGGGAGGAAGTGTAGGAGCAGACATTGGCGCAGGCGTTGGCGGTGAAGGTGCACTTAAGGGTAGTGTTGCGATATGAGGCACCTCGTTGTCGGGAAAGTAACTGCGTGAGCTATTCATGCCTTGCTCGAGTTTGGAGCGAGAAGAAGGTGTTGTTGAAGGTTCCTCTCGTCGTTCGTTCATGGCTGACATTGAGGGTAGAGGATACCCTTCAAGTTGGTGTTTGCCTACATTTGAGCTTCTCCTCGACAAAGGTTGAGATGGCATGTCAGGTGAGAGAGATGCATCATTTCCTTCTGGTGATCTATCATCACCACTGTCGCTCTCACTGTCTTCGCCTTTGTTACGATGCCTAAGTGTACCTCGTCGTTTGTTCTGAGGCATGTAGTCACAAGGATTACTGCGTTTCAGACACTGGCTGCAAGCCGGACGACCGCCGTCGCACTTGAGTTTCCTCGCTGTCAAAAAAGAATATTAACGACCTAATTAGGAGACTGAGGTGATTCATGCTTACATCGACAGAAATTGCAAGCAACAGTAATTTTTTTGGTCCGTTGTTTATTCACCCCTGAGAAACCAACTTCACATTAATGAAAACAGGAATAAACTGAGGAACAAAAACTCACTTGGGGCAGGTGTTCTACTGTGGTTACTGGGGGGGGCAGGATCTGACATTGGCCTATTTGCAGGCGTGTTGCGAACATCACCAGTATATACGTCGCGAGGAACTGGGATAGAATGGCGGTGAGTAAGTGGGTGGGGAGCAGTGTCAATAGCTAAAATAGGTCTCGAAGAGTGAATTGGACCTATGTGGGAGAGATGGGCTATAGAATGGCGGGAGGAAGGACGCTGATGATGATTATAATCAGCGCGGAACTTTTGAAATAGGTACTCTCGGGTATAACGCTGCAGAGTCTATCAAAGAAGAAGAAGATCAGAATATGACTCAAATTTTTGGTTCCATAATCATACCTCCATATGATGAAATATAGCATTGCGGAGAGCCCAAAAGTCGCTATGAGATGGATCCAAGACGTCCAGAATGCCCCAACGATAGGAGCGCACAAATTTTCCGCGAGGAATCTGAGAAGGGAGCGTATAGTGGGTTGAAACAGCGTACTGTTGCACGAGCTCATGTCGTGGAAGCGGCCTTCTAGAGACGCCGTCACTGTGAGAATACATGTCCGGAGAGATGAGAGCATATGGGAGGCGCAGTAAAGGCGGAGATGTAGGTGAAGTAGGTGGTGTGCTGGTAGGAGCTCCGTTTGGATGTCCATAAGCATTTGACGGTTCTGGTCTGTTAGTTGAAGACAGGTCCTCCTGAGTGTAGGGCGGGTCAACGTCGAAAATGCCAAAGCCAATGCCGGCATCTGCCAAATCCCTGCGGATAGCCATTTTGACAGCAGCCAAGCGATCATTCGATAAGATATCAGCTCTGGCTATCACGGGAAGAACGTTGACACGTCCAGAAAGTCGGCGGATAGCTGCTATGTCGGCCTGAGGGAGGGTAGGTCTAGCAAGGAGGGGGTTTGTTGTCACGGGCGGTTCTAAAATGACAGGCTCGTGGTCGGGTTGAGAAAAGCTATTGGTACGGGTTCGGGGAATGAGGGGCGCAGGTGGAGCCGGGACCGACGGCGGGACAATCTGGTCCGGGTCCAGAAAGTAGATACACCTTTGCGATGAGTGGGCAATGAGCGGTATATAGAAAGATAAATCACTTACAAATGGACGTAACGATCGCCTGTCTGCGCTTTCCAGTCCTGGCGAGAAGAATGAGAGAGAGGTAAGCATCACAAAGGACTATAAGCGCCTACATCTTCAATGCCCTCGGCGAACCTCGCATCGATGTGTCGAATAGTTTCGCTCAGAAAACGGTCAGCTGTGGTTTCATCCTTAAAGTCCAGGGATGGTGTGTCAATGAGTGAGAGGCCCAAGCTCTGGTGTTGGCCGTTTCCGTCCAAGTCAATGTTGATATCAATTGAGGCGGTACGTAGGTGGGCGGTATGGCCACTGGATCCTTGTACGAATTTAGCAACGGAGGCTAGTTGGTCCTTTGTAGTGCTTGATGAAACGGCACTAGTATCAAGTAGGAGACGGAGAAACGAAGTTTTGCCTGTTCCGAGTGCAGCGGTTAAATGAAGCGCAAGAAGAGATGTAGAGAAGAAAGGATTGAACTAACCTCCTCTACAACCAGCGACGAGCAGAGTAAACTCTGACCGTGAAGAGTTGATACTAAACGGAAGTGAGTCACGGAGAGAAAGCTGCTTACCTGGGGCTTCGTGGTTGTGAGGCTGGACACCTCCTGGATAACCAGCGCCTATAGACTGCGCAGCAGACCTATCCCCCTCTTCGTGAAGAATCCGACGGTCTGAGGAGTTCATGGAGGGGGGTCGTCAACGAGCGACGGAAGCCAGAACGGGGAAAGCAGGATTGCCCGCACGCAAAGGTAAAGCGCGGTGATTTCGACAACTCTGATGCGAGAACCGAATTCCCACCGAGCCAATCGGAACAAATCAAGGGTTCAATTCTCCTTCAACTATTCATTATACTCCGTTAGACGGCCTATTTTATAGAATGTGTAGACTAGAACTAGATACAGCGAAATATAACGTATTATCAATAGGCTTTATGCAAAAATTAAGATGAACAAAGCAAACTGCGAGCAGCAAAGATTAGGGCACAGATGTCGTGGGAGCGGTCGGTATGCGCCCGAAGAGCGCGTGTAAGACGCTAAGAAAAGGTGGATAGCAACAGAATACGTAACAGGAGGATCTGTCATTGGTGGAACAGGGAAGAAATGAATGTGGGGAAGATACGGAAGGCACCGAATCAAAGATAACGTCTCTGATGGATGCGCAATGACGGATTCATCCCAACCGAAAACGACTGTAGTGTTCAACCCTTGTATAATGTTGTCCGGGGTGGTTTATGATGCGGACTGATTTCTGTGAATATCTTTTGTATCCGAAGTTTCCGAACGATCTTCTGACATTGTTTGCCGAGCCCGTGAACTCCATGAATAATGCTGCCCCGATGGTGGATACCGTGGAGATGTATCAGGAAGCTGAAATCCGAATGTGTCCAGAGCGAGAACAGAGGTAAAAGGTTGAAGATCCGGCGAGTCCGTAGTTGGCTGGCGATCACCGATGTTTACAGAGCTCGAGCCTGAAAGGTCCGAACGACCTTTCCTGGAACGGCTTCCTTTCGGCGCTTTTCCTGGACCTCGTCTTCTCTGCGTTGAGACATATTCACACTCGAATTTGCGCACTGTACAGTTGTAACACGAAGGTTTAGCGCCATTGCATCGAAGTTTCCGGCCTGGTAAGAGGTCAAGATGTTATCACCTCCGTGATCTATTGATAGTAAGAAGCGCACCTCGGCAGAAGTTGCATGCCACAGCCGTTTTTCGGGAAGATTTTTTTGGATTATCGTCTGTATCCATTGAGTCTGTCCTACGCCTTTTGTCTTTGTGGCCATCGTCTCCTTCATTGCTGGCAATATCGACTGACAGAGATTCGGAACCATAGCTCAATTCAGGTTCCGGACTTTTAGCTTTCCTCAAATAATTTGGGGGGGATGAACCAGAGATGGAGAGTGAGCCAACTTGGGGATAGGAAAAAGCATCATGCCTGTCAAACGAGAGCGGAGGTTCAATGGAGTTGAGGTACTGGAGCGGTGGCAACGGAGGAATAGGTGAGTTGGCCGAAGGGTAGGGTGTTGCTTTAATGACCGGTATCAAAATTCCATTAGAATATACGTACATGAGTGAAAAAAAATATACACACATTGATTAGGAGATGAGAAGCTGGAATAATATCCGGCATCTTGTCTGGGTAGTTCTCGATGACCAAAAGCAGTATGTGAATGAGTGATTACGCGTGCAGGCTGACTTGAGCTGCGTCGATTTTGAGGAGAGGCATAATCTCGTTGTGCAGGATGAACGAGAGAAGATGGACCTGCTTCCCCTTCTCTCCATGACGGATTGGGTGGAAAGATGTCTGTGGACAATGAAGCCAACGGTGGAAGAAGAGTGGAGGTTGGTGATGATGACATGGTAGGGCGTAGCGAAGAATAAAAACGAGATTGATTGCTGTGTATGGACCGGTGGAGATTTGAAGACATTGAAGAAGTCTCTAATGAATGATAAATGGGATTTGCAGGAAGCACTGGTGGCAGCTGCCTGTCATTTGGATAGGAAGAAGTTGGATGAGAGGGCGACGGTAAAGGAAGGACGAGGGGAACTAAGGGAAAAGAATATGATCTGTCTTGCTCGTTGTCCTCTGAATGGGAGGTCAGCGTCGTCCTGGTTGAACTGTCTCGTGGGGCAGCGTATAGATGTGGAATGAGACTAGTGGGTAGGCAACTCTGCCTTGATTCCCTGTTGCGTCTGTCCATGTTGGTTGGTGAAACAAGGATTCGAACACAAGCCTTGAGACCATCCAGCTAACTAAACACATCACGGAAGAGAGTCAACCATTAAATAAATTACTTCCGCCACATTCCACAACATTGTACACGATTCCCTCAAACCGATATGTTTTACTTCCTCGATCATCCCATTCCCAACATAAAAATCCGTTTCGCCTCTTTCTTTCCTACATACACCCCTCATCTCTCTTTCACCTTTTTCTCTCCTTTTTTTTTTTTTCCCTTCAAACCAAGATTGATCATTGAAATGTATTGCCATTCTATATATGGTTAGAGTGTCCCGAAACAGTGGGATTACCCCTGACTAGTAACTCTAATTGGCATTAAACGTCGGCCTCGCCATCTTCTGCTCTTTTGGTTAATAGTTCTTAAGTCTCTGTAATAGACATCAACAGTAGTCCATAACCGAAGGTAACACAGGACGCTAACGGGAAGTAGCCATTGGTCAGGACCTGGTGCACCGTCAACTCAACTGGCACATGGCACGAAAGATTTCTCATCCAATTTCGTTCCTCAGAGATCGCAACTGCCGTCAAAATCAATATTTTTGTAAATCATTCGCAGTCTTGCCCATCGGAGTCTGAAATACCTGGATTATCGTTGATCCGCCTCCGGCCAAACACCAAATTTGATTTTTCTTCTCACGGACAATTCTCCAAGTCGCGTCTCATGGCTCCGAGGGCTCTTGCTCATCGCCGTCTCCTCTCCTCAAAGCGCACATTCACTACTACTTCCAGATGTTACAGAAAACCTATCATGAATCGCCATAGCAGAGTCGTCACACAACCAAAGGACCAAGGAGCCAGTCAGGTTGATATTTGGCGAAATTTTATAATTCAATGTATCAATTGGCTATATATTTTAGGCTATGCTCTATGCTACAGATGGAATCAATGCAGACGATGACTTCAACAAGGCCATGGTCGGCGTGGCGAGTGTATGGCGAGTTCTTTCATCTGTATTATTTGCTTCAATTTCTGAACACACTTTCGCAGGTATGAGGGAAACCCGTACGCACTTTCCCTTCCCATTCGCTATTATATTCTCAACTTTAGATATAAGCTGCAACAAACATCTTTTAGGTCTGGGTCAAGAAGTCAAAGCGTCTCTCACCAAGTCAGGTATTATTGGCTATCAGTTTGGGACTGTAGGGGTCAGCGATGGCATCAGCATGGGTACACGCGGAATGTCATACTCACTTCAATCCCGGGACCTAATAGCAGATCAGGTAGAGACCGCTGCTGGTGGTCATCACCTCGATGGCATGGTTGTCGTTCCTGGGTGCGACAAAAATATGCCAGGTGTTCTGATGGCCCGTCAGTGTTCTTTACTCACGCTTTTCTCCCGTCAACCTCTTGAGCTTCTACTGATGTTTATTTTGAATTGAATACAGTTGGACGCCTTAACCGTCCCGGTTTGATGGTGTATGGGGGAACCATTCGAGCGGGTTCGTGTGAAGGAGCGCCACAACTTGACATCGTATCTGCTTTTCAATCGTATGGCAAGTACCTTCAAGATGGGAAGACTCCGCAAGCGGAACGTGAACGATACAATACAGTACGACATGCCTGTCCTGGTCCTGGAGCATGTGGTGGTGTAAGAAATATCTCTTGATCCGTCCGCCCAAAACCCTCATTCACAAGAACATAGATGTATACGGCCAATACTATGGCAAGCGCAGCGGAAGCTCTTGGCATGACATTACCTGGGTCTTCATCATTCCCTGCCGAGTCTTTGGAGAAACATGAGGAGTGCGCATCCCTGGGTCCGGTCATGCATCACCTGCTGGAGAAAAATATACTTCCCCGACAAATTATGACCCGATCTGCATTCGAGAACGCAATGGTGATTAAGCTTCAATGTTACCTTCCTTTTTTCATCACAATTTCATATTTTTACCAGGTCCTTACCATGATCTTGGGCGGTTCGACAAACGCCGTTCTACATCTTATTGCCATGGCCCACTCTGTCGGGATTAAGTTGGACATCGACGACTTCCAGAATGTGTCAGATCGCATTCCCTTCCTTGCAGACATCAAACCTAGCGGAAAATATGTTATGGAAGATGTCTACAAGATCGGTGGCATTCCAAGTTAGTCTGTCTGATGCACAGCACATGAACACCTGCTTATCAGAATTTCTCGCCACTTCAAAGAGATCATGGCGTTTTTACTAAAAAGTAAATTAATAGACGGTGACAACATGACAGTCACAGGTCGTACCCTGGGCGAAAACCTTGAACAATGGACTCATAAATACGGAGAATTGGATTTCCAGCAAGATCTCATCCGACCATTGGACAATCCTATCAAATCAAGCGGACACATCAGGTCATCGATTTGCATTTGGGCTCCTATAAAGTGCAGATGTTAACCGCCTTACTCTAGAATATTGAAAGGAAACCTTGCGCCTGGTGGAGCCGTTGCTAAAATAACGGGGAAGGAAGGATTAGGCTTCATTGGTAAAGCGCGTGCATTCGACACAGAGGACGACTTTGTCAAGGCCGTCGAAAGCGGGTCGATCAAAAAAGGCGAAAAGACTGTAGTAATACTACGATACCTAGGTCCTCAGGGTGGTCCAGGTCAGTCCAAACAGTCTTCCGTTCTCCCGAAGCCCTCCATAAAAATGTTTCTGCTATCTTCAACACCGGCTGTCAATTAGCCATTGTCTTGGAAGCATTACACCATAACCCTCCTTCTTTTTCTCATCGTCTCCATGTTATGGCATACAATTTACACCCTAATTATTTTCTTTCGTTTGTTGGTAGGCATGCCCGAGATGCTCAAACCCACGAGTTTGATCATGGGCGCTGGTCTAGGTCTGGATGTAGCATGTCTCACGGATGGGCGATTCAGCGGAGGGTGTGTAACGTCTTCTTATCGTCTGCTGTATAAACTTCCCGTCATTTCTGATCTTTCCCTTTTTTTTTCAATCTCTCTCGTCTAACTTCTACTACACGTTGGCCGGAAATTAAAACCCTACTAGGTCTCACGGATTTTGTATCGGTCATGTCGTCCCGGAGGCCCAAGTTGGTGGTCCAATCGCCTTGGTCCAAGATGGCGACATCATTGCCGTTGACGCTATCAAAAACGTAATCGAGCTGCGTGTTTCTCCGGAGGAATTGGAGAGACGACGCGCAGCGTGGGCGGCACCCCCTCTAAAAGTCACTCAGGGTGCTTTGTATAAGTATACAAAGGTCGTTACGGACGCCAGTCATGGGTGCGTTACAGACGCATGACATTCCCACAAAAAAACACACCGGACAGGACCCGGTGGATCTATCCCAAAAGGTAGTATATAAAATTGTGGAATGTAATTATTAATGAATGATGATCGCCTATACGGATCGCCTGGTGCGGAACAGGCCGCTTCTGGATCTGGAGAATGATGAAGGACTCCCCAGAAGGACTCCCCAGCCTTGAGGCTCCTTGAGGACTCAGAGACCCTACTCAGAAGGAGTTTCCTGATTTGACTGCATTCACAACGCAATCGACATGGAATTCTAGCAGCCTTTACCTCCTTCCCGGCCGATTTTTTTTTGATTCGAAAGCAACTAGAACAAATGGTCCCTTCGTGCTCTGCTCATGCCCGAATAATGAAGCATGGGTTAAATTATGTTAAATTATGCTTTTTTATCTACAGCTAGTTATCTAGTGGGCATGTCATGAACGCAATATGATGGCGAATTCAACTTGGATTGAAGTCACCCCTTTGCGATGTCCTACATATATCAAACATGCAATACTGTGCCCAGGATCATCGGTCAACCTCTTGTTTTCTTCATGATAAGCTTCTTCTTCTCCGCCTTTGGTATTTTCTGTTTGCGTTTTTCCTTCGCCTCTGCTTTCACTAATTTTTTGCGCTCCTGCATTGACGGAACATAAACGCAAAATCAGAGAAGAAAAAAAAAAATGAAGCCACTTTTTTGGACTCCTTGTCCTCATGTCGATGTCCTCTTGGTTTACGCTCCACAAATGCTTCCCCTCCTTCCTCACCTTCGATACTATCGTCTTCCGTGCTAGCGCCCTCCGTTTCATCTCCAGCATGATCTGCTTGTCCTTCTTCAATCTCTTGATCTTTGAATCTGATCGTTGTCGGGTGATCACCACTCTGTGTTTTCTTTGTCGTCTGTTCTATGTCGGCCGGATCTTCTCCGTCTTTTCGAGATTGAGATACCAGACCGATAGTCTCCGCATATATCAAGCCATCTGTATCACCTCTTCTCACCTTCTCGACGTCTCTCTCAGGATTGTAAACTTCGTTTAACGTTCTTGGGATGAAAGAGCGGAGAAAGACCGAGTCCTCATGCTCTGCGTCTTCTGACTGTTGTGGTTTCGGACCGACGCCACCTGCTCCCTCCAAATTTATTCTCTTCCCAGATTCATCTTCGCTGATATCCGTTGTTTCCTCTTCCAGCCACCTTTTCAGCATGTCTTCATCACTCGTGCCATCATCCTCGCATAACTTTAACCTAGTAACAAAATCGAAACACCTCCTCAACCCTAAGCAATTGACTCCGAGTCTGCCAAAGAAATCCTCCATATTTTTGATATCGTTCCGTAGGAAGTCGAAAGCGGCAGGATGATCATGCTCGACGCTTTGAGAGACATCAATAATCCAGAGATGCTCTTCGTGGTAAAGAATGTTGTATTCCGAGAGATCGGCATGCACGAGTTTGCACACATGGAACATTCGCCGTACGGCGATTACGAGTTCTATATATAGTGGGGTTATAGATTCAGTTGGCAGAGATGCATCTTTGAGACGTGGTGAGGCCCTGTATACGAGAGATACAATGAAATTCCTAGAAGATCTGGGTGGATAAAGCCGTACCATCCATCCTTGTTTCCTACAAAAGTCATTGGGAGAACATTTTCTCGGACTTCTATAGGATCTGGGGCGCGAATTCCGGCTGCGACGAGACGTTTGAGATTGCGCATCTCCTTCTCCGCCCAGAGGCGTACCATTTTCCGAGGATTACGGCTGTATCCACGACGAAACCGGAATTCGCCTGTTACATATTTGTCTCTATCTTTGAAAGTAAGGATAGAGGTTTTGTATATTTTGAGAGCAAGATGTGTTCCTTCTGGAGTCAGCGCGTGATAAACATTGGCCTACAAAAATGTCAAATCGAAAGAAAAAAAAGCTCTATCAATAACACAACTACTTGGAAATGAGTTTTAAAAAACGTACTTCTTTCCCTGTACTCACGCAGCCGTTTACTTCGTGAATTATGCCCCGCCTAATTATCTTGAAAAGGATCAGGCGCGTGCGTGGATCGAGAACCTGCTCGTTCGTAGCGCGGTCGCTTTTATCCTTCAAGTTCGCATGCGCGCTCGGCCCTTTCCTATTAACGCCAACGCCCATGATGTATGGGACGTCAATTTTGGCCAAGCGTGAATTATATTTGGCAAGAGCAGCAAGCTGATCAGATGTGCGATCTTTGCCTGAAGCTGAGGTATCTCTGGATAATGGATTAGAGGATGAAGAGATAGTAGCGCTTCGTGGATGATTGACAGCTGGAAGTGGTGCAACCGCCACAGACTGATTATGGGCCGTTGAAATTCCTTGAGCATTTCCTGTGCGCACGGCGACATGCTGTCGAAGACGATTATACTGTTTTGTGAAATCTTGAGAGATACAGTTTGTTAGTAAAGAGACTTGGTAACATTCTTGGGAATAACTACCCCGTTCTGCGTTTTCCCAATCTTCATCTTCTACTCTGTGGTCATCATATGCCTCATCGATCTCCTCCGAATCATACTCGCCGTTGGAGGAATCCGACCACTGCTCGAGACGATCTTTATCGTTTTCATATGTATCGATATACATATGAGGCGTGCGCGCATCCTGAAAACCTTCCTGTACGTCGTCAAATTGGCCATCGCCGATGGGGGTAGGTGATATAATCGTTGCCATGAATCGGGTGTTTTGCTGCCAATCATTTAATGCAAATATTATTATTATTATTTGGTGGCACGTGATCAGATGATCTGTCTTCACGCAGCCGTCGAGACTCGAGGATGACATCCAACTTCGATGGATAGCCTTCGACGGCGGATACCCTTCAAACTTGTTGAAGACGACGAAGACCACAATATTAGCAATATCTATGACGAACAACGTGTGTTCAACCACTTTCCCGTTAAAACTTTATCATTAATTTGTATCAATAATCAGAGCAAGAATTCGTGATTCAGGAACTACGGCAAGAGGCAGATACCTTCCATCGAAAGGTATTGCTTTCTCTTAGAATTCTTGTTGGCCTTTCTTGTATTATGTATGCTCTCTTTTACCTTTCTGCTCTGCAGCCCCTCATTTTTTCTTTTTCTAGTCAACTCTTGTTCAGCAATCTTCAGAATAACTCACTTGCAATCTTCCCCCCAAAAGAAAAAGAACCCATGCTTTCTGCCCCTTTGCGTATCATATTTAGCATGGCTTCATTTCTCATACACTACCTTCTTGCGGTTATTCTTTCAAGCCGGTTTCGTGACTATATCCACCCATACAGCGACTCTACGCCAGTATCCTATCGATTCCTCTACTTGGTCTCTGTGTTGGCCCCGACCATATCTTTCTGTTCTCAAATACCTTGGAAGGTTGCCATTTGGTGGTCATACACACCTCTCATAGTTTTCGCAGTTCACAGAGTGATGAATAACATGGAGGATATCAACAGAGGAATTGCTAATCTAGAGGCCTTGAAATACAGGGCTCCTGGAGCTTGAAATGTTTACCGTCCCGATTATTGAATTCATTGCTCTTGGAATGTATGCCATGTTGCCCCTGACACAAATGTTTTACTAGAATCATACATGTTCACAATGAGGCCTGAGTGTGCTCGTTCCGAAGATCCTTCACGTTAGTGATGCCACCGGCTAAGCCGATCAATTTCGATTATTTTGATCTGTACAGCCTCCAGTAAATTAGTTAAAATTCTGAAAATATTTGAGGGTGTAGATTACCATGAAAGCCGGTGGATCTTCTGTCAGAACTAATAAGTGATCCACTCAGTAATCAAAGAGATAATGACCGGCTCAAAAAACGGCTCAAATTTGAGCCGTTTTGCGGGCCGGTCGATATCTCTGCACCAGGTACACAAATATCTTTTTTATGGCAGAAGACCCACCGGCGTACGGGGTAATCTACACCCTCAAATATTTTCAGAATTTTAACTAATTTACTGGAGGCTACAGATCAAAATAATCGAAATTGATCGGCTTAGCCGGTGGCATCACTACTTCACGTGCATGCAAAAATAGTTTTGAATTTTATTCCCACCAACTAAGAGCTATAACTTACTTGCAAAACCAACATGTCAGACTCCTCTCCAGAGGCGCCCGACGTATCTGTTCTGGGCAAACGCGTACGCAACGAAGTCGGCCAAAATGACAACGATCTGCAAGCCTCCAATAAAAACGCAACCATAGAGGATGACTCGGACGACGATGATGTCGGGCCTATGCCCATGTCAGCCCAAGCTCCAGCTCCAAAGAAGAAGCGCAGAGGTGTAGCATATGTCAAATTTCAGCGTCTTGAAGATCGATTTTACTAATGAATCATTGCCAGTACTCCCCCACGAACGTCTATATCTTGAACATCTTCCCAACACGGACCAATACTACAAATCATTCATGCATCGGGACACTATAAATTTTTCTGTAATCACAAAGTAAGCTATCATCCAACAACCTATTACTTGTGATGCTATCCCACCCCCGTTTTCATAGGACAGACTTTCTGATAACTACCTCAGTTGATGGTCACCTGAAGCTCTGGAAGAAGAAAGAAACGGGCATAGAGTTTGTCAAGCACTACCGTGCTCACCTGACACCTGTAACTTCAGTTTCTGCAAGTGCTGATGGTCAATTATTCGCGACGGTCTCAGAAGACATGACTGCCAAAGTGTTTGATGTAGTTAATTTTGGTGAGTTGCTTTCTTTCCCTTGCGGACGCGAATATAGATTAAAATTACGCGTCTTGGTAGATATGATCAACATCATAAAGCTTGGATTTAAGCCACACTCATGTTGTTGGGTGCATAGACGAGGGCAAGCACAAGGTTTACTCGCCGTGTATGAGTGTCTCCGCTCTCTATTAAATGAAATATTGACCGTAATCTAGCGCAGATGCAGCTTCTGGTGTAATACGACTCTATGACGGCCGTGGAGGTGATAAGCCTCTGGAAACAATCAACTCTATGCATCGTTTTCCCGTTCATGCCATAGCGGTGCGTTCCTCATCTTTTATCTAGTAAATGCAGAACATTGATGCCCGGATTTTGCAGTATAGTGACAGATATGATACAGTAATTTCCGCCGACGAGGGAGGTTTCATCGAATATTGGCAACCAATTGAACCCTTTTTATTACCTAAAAACGTCCCGAAGCTCTGGAAGTATAAGAGTGAAACGGACCTGTATGATTTCAAAAAGGTGACTTTGCATTTCTTCCTACCGTATGACAAGTTATAACTGTTTGGAATAGGCAAAATCAACTCCAACATGTATAACCCTTTCCCCAGATTCCTCCTCTTTCGTAACTTTCTCTTTACCCGATCGACAAGTTCGAGTCTTCTCATTCCTCAGCGGAAAGCTTTCACGAAAATATGATGAATCCCTTGAAGCGATTCAAGAGATGCAGCAAGCTGGGACAGCCGTGCATCGTGTTGAAGACATGGAGTTTGGAAGGCGATTGGCTGTTGAGAGGGAACTAGAACTGCCTGGGCCAGACGGACATGTACCTGGACGTTGGAGTAATGCCGTATGGGATGAAAGTGGCGCGTTTGTGTTATACCCATCATTGTTAGGCATCAAAAGTGAGTTGGCTGTTCTGATATCTTCAGGATAAAGAGCTGACTTCACCCCCGGTTAGTTGTGAATATTGTTACGAACCGGGTAGTAAAATTGCTAGGAAAGGATGAGGTGGTAAGATTCTTGAACCTGACACTGTATCAGGGTGCACCGTCCAAGAAAACCATCACGACGATGGTAGGGCATCTCTTTGGTTCCATTCGTTTCTGCAAAATGTTTATTGTCGTAATAGGCAATGGCTGCGTCTGCAAATCCTATTCTTGCAGACAAAGGGCAACGAGATCCAACACTCATTTGTACTGGCTACAAAAAACCCCGATTCTACCTCTTCACTCGATCTGAACCAGAGTATGCATTTATACAGTGTTTCTTCGATTTCACCTGATTTATTCCTTCACAGAGACAAGTCCGGTGACAGAGATGTTTTCAATGAGCGACCCACCCGCGACGAACAGAGTGTTGCAGCCGCGAGCGCTGGTCAGGCACGCACCGGCCCATCACCACTAGCAAATTCAGCAACGATACATACGACGCTGGGAGACATACACATGCGACTATTTCCACAACAGGCACCGAAAGCTGTAGAGAACTTCGTTGGCCATGCCCGAAGCGGCTACTTTGAGGGTGTCGTCTTCCATCGTGTCATTCCAAAGTTTATGATCCAGACTGGAGATCCGTTGGGTGATGGGACTGGTGGTATGTCCATTTGGGGCAAAGAATTTGAAGATGAGTTTTCGGATGATTTGAAACATGACCGGTGCGTTTCTTCTTCCTGTTGTGCGGATTCGTGGCGTGTTGAGTTTGTACACCTTTGACATCAGACCGTATACCGTCAGCATGGCGAACGCCGGTCCAGCAACTAATGGATCCCAATTTTTCATCACAACAAATGCGACGCCATGGCTGGACAAGAAGCATACGATCTTCGGCCGTGTACTTTCTGGCCTTGAAGTTGTACATACAATCGAGAATGTGAAGACGAACAAACTTGACAAGCCATACGAGGATATCAAGATTACAAATGTCGATGTAGAGTAGTTGTATTGTATCATCCGTGATGGTGGCTTGCCTGTCGTTAATTTAAAAAACTATTTGATCAACCATTTCTGAGCTGTGTCTAACATGGATAGTTGCACCACCAGCTCTAGCCGCACCCAGACGGTCAGCAAACATAGCCGCCAGTTTCAGGGTTATGTTTTCAGGTTTTAGCTGCGCAAAGCCGAATTCCTGCACTGTTGCTGGGCAGGAGAATTTGATGATCGAGTGTTCCCTTGAGTCAATAGCGAGGATACATTCGTAGACATCCAAAGGTACACCTGAAAGTGTATTTGGATAAGAAGTGTAGGGCACATAGGCCACCAGGTAGTCAAGCAGAACAGCAGCAAGCGGGACAACTGTCTCGAGAGTGGTGGTGGTGTCTGCTACCAGGGAGAAAGACAGTGGTAGATCAATAAATTGTGCCAATGGGAGGAGGTTGACCAGAACATGAAGGACCTGTTGAGGCGTTTCGTAGATCTACCGGCAACAGCGTTTTCTAATTGAATGGTGATGGGCCGGAAAAAAGAACTTTTCTTTCGCTCACCACTTTAGCCGAAGACTGGAGGTGGATAAACCATGGGTACTCGGGTGGAGATTCTGATCCACCAGAAAGAGTGTGGATTCGTTCTGACAAGAGCTGGGCATTGATAAAGAACGACTGTTCAGAATGAGGCTCATAGAGGTGGAAAACGCGGGCAAAGAGGCCTTTGGTCTTTGTGTTCTAAGGCACAAGTTTGTTAACTTAAGGGGCCGACAGGATAGGAATGTCAGCCAGTGCTTACAATACGAAGGGCAGCGAGCAAACGTGAAAACCATCTGACTGGGTTGTTGGGAGTGAACAAATCAACAAGATATCCAGTCCTGCCCAGTGTTCAATATAATCAACGGCCAAATTCGCAAAAAAATAGCATACCGTACAGAGAGCGCAACGATGGTCAGGTCTGTAAGAAAACGGGATTGATTGTGTCTAGATAGATATGGGTGTAGCCCAGTAATCTTCGTTGCTTCTAATTGCACCTCTTGTATTATGGATAAAAACGAGGATTCAGAGTTCACAGAAGGAGATATGGTTACAACCACCATCTGGCGCTATAGAGGACAGGTGTAAGTTACCGTCAGTATAAAGCTATAAGTGACATTTGTAGAATTTCCTCAAGTAAATAAGCAATCTCGACTACAACATATTCTACGAGGCGAAAACCCCTTGTGAAACTAAGGCCGTCCATCAGTACGATTCACCCCACTGGTTCTGAAAAACAGTGTACGTTATTCATTGACTTGTATCCATTTTGCTGGATGATTCTTGAAGTATGTCTGTCGCTCTCTTTGTTCGTCTTTCTATTAAAAAGGCCTCAATTCGGGCTTTGAGCTCAGGAACTGCAAAGTTTGTTTCAAGTCAGCAGACAATTGGGTAGAGTCGAGATATGCATGGGGATTTCACCAGGAATAACTTCCTCGATTGTCAATGGAGAACGGTTAAATGGGTCTTTCGAGTCGGACAGCAGATGAGACTTTATAGTGGCGTGTTCGAGAATGGTCTTGGATGATGGTAAACAAACTGGATCTCGCATTACAGTGAACATCAATGGATCTTGTGGCAAAAATACAAAGTCAACACATATCGGAGATATAAGTGAAAGAAGTCATACCCAAGAACTCATCCGGAAGTTCTCCAAGGTCTTCCTCTGCCTCTAAAGCCGCTTTGGCTTCTTCGACCTTGACTGCGAAGGTTCGCAGCTCATCAATCTCACTCTCGCTCTTTAGGGTGCGCCTGAGAGCGATCTCTGCGGCGTTCTCAAAAAGCTCCTTCGTGTAACTGCGCCCGTCACCTGCCACGGCCTGTACAAATTGAGGTTGATCGCTCAGATTAATGAACACTTGTAAAATGTTGCTGAGCATTTCTCTCGGATTAAACTTGAGCTTTTCTGGCTCGCGTACTCTGAGCTCTTGATATCTGGGACCAACCAAGGCTTGTAGATTGTAATCTAACATCGCCGCCAGACGGTCAACAATTTCGGGCATCATAAACGGTGCCTTGGTTTCCGCCGTAAAAATCTTGAGTAGTTCCACAGTTGATCGACAGAGCGTGATATAGCTTGATGCGTGACGTTCTAGCGAACGAAGTGTCGTTTCACGTTCGCGTCGATATTCTCCTGATTTGAAGTTCCATGTAGCTTGGTCATCCATTTCAACTTGAATAGAATGGATCTGGGTGAGTTCGCTCCTCGACTCGTCCATGAGATAAGTGACATCGTTAATCATGAGATTGACGAAACGGACGAATTTGTCAACCTTCCTGATAGACTTTCAGACAGGCGACAGTGGTAATGTATGCAAGAATACATACCCTGCTTCTATATTGAGCGCTTCTCTATGGGTCGGATTGTTCCAAACAACTTTCAAAATATATGATATGTTTCGCCTGTGCCAAAGCTGTCAGAGGGTCAGAAGAGGGTGATCATCATTCCTATTGACCTTGCATCTAAAATGAAAATTGAATTACAAAAGTCAACGTCATAGATCTACACGTACTAAATTTGTCGTAGAATTGCGAGCTTGCACCAGTCTGCTCAACCTCTGCACATGACGCGTAAAGAGTCAGAGGGTATTTTATAAGACAACCAGAAACGCACCTATGTAGAAATTCATCAACGCCGGCATGAGGTGCTTCAACGCCATGGGATGAGAATTCAACAAATTCCCTAGTATGCCATTTCGCTCTCGACCATAACCCCATATACTCATAAAAAGCACCTAATAATTGCCCAAGTAATCAGTTGGGACGAGCCTAAAGACAGTATAAGCGAAGCGGCATACATCATTGATTTTAGATTTCAAGAAAGGGTTTTTGATATACCACGTTGAAGTCAAGAAAGTGAGAATAAAAGTCATTAGTTCAACCTTTCCTGCGAGCTCGAACTTTTCAGGCGCTGACCTTATGATATCTCTAATCAGCCAAAAGTATCAACGTTCGTTATAACTGACACTCACTGAACGGCGAAGAACAGATAATCAACTATGTCTTCAACGATGTATTCTGGGAGCACCCTAAAAGACATAGGGACTTCTGTGGGTAAAGGCAACCTGGAACGAATAGCCATTAGAAAGAGAAGCGACTTCATCCAAAACGAGCACATACTCGACTAAAGGGCTAGGATGGAGTTTCTTAGGGTCGACCTGGCGGATGAGCCAAGTGGAGAGGAAGTTGGTAAAGCCAATAGAACGAAACACCATCTCCGGGTCGAGCAGACCAGCCTCAAATGCCAATTGTCGCGATCGGAATTTACCTTGTTCGCTCTTCACATGATTAATAGCTGCTTCAGTGCGAGCTTGCAATGGACTCTGCAGGAAGGGATTTGTCAGACCCAGAAGACATTGGACTCATAAAATGACTTGTACCCCCATCCACGATCCATCACCATTCAGCATATCGAGATGCCGTAGAAGATCATCGATATGTTTCGCCAGATTATTGTAGTGTTGTATGGTCTGGAGATACCCATGATGACTCATGGCGATTGCAATATAGAAGATGTTAGAGATAAAGTTCGGAGGAGCATCTGGAAAATACATCAATTACCAGGCACGGAAAGTCGTTCTGATCAGGTGACAGACCGTCAGGTGCCTTATGCGCCTCTTCCCATTGCTGCGCCTCTTCGCTCGTGGCCTTGATTCGGGTTTCCTCCTTTACATTTATGCGGGACGAATGGGCATAGTACAACGAATCTATACGATCCATCTATAGGGAGAGTTAGATAAATTGAAGTTGCTAAGGTTACATTATACCTTAGTATAATTGGCATCCATGAAAGGCTCTGCAAATCGTAGTAGAACGGCTTGCATATTCAGCATGAAACCGTCAGAAGCAACCGTTGTTGGATCCACCTTGACTGCCGTCAGAGATCGGGGTCAGCCATTTAGTCAGAACAAACGCACTTGCATGCCAGTTCTTTTGACATTCAACGATACAACACGAGAAAAGTAATCCAGAACGGCTTCTCGCGATTCTGCAGAAGCTCTGACAAGTGTATTGAAGATCTGGAAAAGTGAGGACTGTCCAAGATTCATAAGTGTTGAGCCAACCAATGGTAACGACGTGACAGACCTGGAGGCTCTTCAGTGTACCCCTGAGGCTGGCAAAAGAAGACTCGATGTCGTCCCTCGACCGCTTCTCAGGTTCTGAGAAATATGTATGGGTGATACCTGGCTGAAAATCAAACACTCAATGTTACTTAAAAAAAAGAAAAGTAAGCATGATAGGAAACTAACCCATTCCAGAGAAAACACGCCCAAGCGGCAAATTGGACCAAGAAGTGAAACTCTCTCAAACGTCGCAGCTGTCGCATCCTGGGGATTCCATTCCTCCATCCTTGTAATCATTGTCGCGATACTTTTCACAGACACCAAAACTTCCAACCCACTGATAACACCGCGCCAGCTAGCATCCCCTCCACCCAAACCTTCTGGCCTGAAGAGAGACTCATGAAACAGGAGTTGGCGAACGACAGGACCAAGTATTTCATCCATCTCATTGTCAGGCTCGAAACGGCGAGCGAGATCTTGCAAAAACTGGTCGGTATCCGAAGGGGAAAGGGAGCTAGCGTTAGCAGAGGTGTTGGACAACAAAGGGGCGGATAGCGAGGAGAGAGAGAGAAGGGGCGCTACTAGCTCAGGCGGTCCTAGAGTTCGGCTGGAGATTTTAATTGGTAAGAAATCTATCATGTTGACAGGGGTATGAGAACATACCCAGATGGTTGAGGGAACATTTCAGGTTCTTGCAAAGTAAGCCCGGTATAACTGATCACCAATTCACGTATCTTCTCCAAGCGATCAAGGGCAGTTTGTGTATCGACTGGCGTGTATCCCTAGGTAAGGCGCAAATGTATCAATAGGCGCATTCATTGGCTGTCCAAACTTATCACCTTCTTTATCACTGTCGAGCGAACCGCATTTAGTCTTCTCCAACATCCAACCAGATACTCAAATATCGTTTGCTGCGGAGGTAAAGATACCAGTACAGGGAGATAATCCAACTCGTCTCTATTTGGATAGAAAGAAAGAGTTCAGTAGTTCAGCATCATACGCTCATGAGAAAAGGCAGTGCCTCACGTCATTATTTGTGGATCAAGTTCAAGTCTGGATATCAGCAATCGATCCAGAATCTCAAAAGTAAGTTTTCCTGGGGCTATGTTCAAATCAGAGATTGTGATTAGTCGTGGCACGGATTGACTCACAGGTGCCTTCTGATGCCAACTCTAGAGCAAGGTACTTAAGCCACACAATTTCATAGCCGCTTTTCTCAGCTATTTGTTGCTAAACGTATAAAAATTGAAATTGATCTCATGAAGCCCAAGGCGATGGAACATACCTCCAAAGTGACTTTTAAGATTGTACTGATGGATTCATGTTCCCAAGCTGCAAGGTCAAGTTTTGTCACTGTTGTTTTTTTCTTTGCCAGACCAAGAGCAGGGCGTGGAGAAGGAGTGGTCGGCGCTGGAGAAGCGACAGAAATAGAGGGTCTAGGGATTGGTTTGGGTTTCGGGGTTGCAGGAGGTGGGGTTGCAGCAGGCGGCGAGGAGCCAGATGCGGAAGACGATGGGGTAGTGCTTGCAAGTTGCTGCAGCTTTGCTAGCCTCTTCAAACGAATCTAATGCAGCACGGTGAGCGTCTCTCATATATCCAGTTGTGGGGGGTACATACACGATCTGCATCATCTTGAGGTGTAGATCCACTGTCGCTCATGGTAAATCTGGGAATCAAAGATCCCGCAATTGGATGTAAAGCCTTTTATCAGCGTCACGTGAAGGCTCTTGGACTTGCGGATGTCGACAATGTTCTCTGCCACTCTATGGACGGCGCGCTCGTGTCTTCGGACGATAGCCACCCCAGTCGGTCGCCTCTTCTCGTCCACCCCGATTGCTGAAGCTGGTTACAAAATGAAATCTCATTCAGGTGCCAAAAAACGGTGGCGGTCACTAGCATCAGGCAGTTCCTTCAAACGCGTGCGTGAATTTATGAAACCATTCTTTATACCCCTTATCTATAAAGACCAATAGGCAAAGGCTTTCCATTCACATTTGAACGTCACGAAAAGCCCTGCACAAAAAAACAGGTTGAGCACGACCGCCTATTCAAATCCTGCTCAGACGCACAAGCTGAAGAAACTGCTTCTTCCTTATGGTACACATTAATCAACCGTGTAGATAATATACCAGTAAGCCTCCTATGTTATACCCCTTGGCTCACAACTCAATTCTTTTGGTTACAGATGGATAAATATATTCGAGGCTACTTGGGTAACAATAGCAATTGTAAACGTCCAAAACTGCACAGATACGACAAAAATCTACTCTGCACCTTCTTTTCCCAAATCAACTACTCGTTTAACTCGCTGGCGTTGACCAGACACCGTACAAGTTCTCCTCATGGTTTACTGCGTTCTCCCCAGCTGCCAGCTACACATACGTCCAAAACCTTCCTCAAAAAAGAGAACAAGGCTCCTTTATTGAGCGGCCTTTTCAAGTTCGACGGTTCTCCTACAACGCTGCATGTTCTTCTGCTATAAAAAGACAAGGTTGTGGAGGGGTCAGAGTGGACTTAGTGATTCGGTTTCCTTGCGTCCTTTTTAGTAGGTCCGACCCGAAAATATCCTGAGCCATGAGCCATGCTTCCGATCCCTCTTCCCTGACGATGCTGGTATGATATCGGAAATATTGCCTACGACGATCATAAAAAAATAACCACAAGATTGGTCAGATGAGAGTATCGATTCATAGCTATTACTTTCAGAACTAGCGACACAGAGATGCCATTGCTTCCATCAGTCAAACTATCCGTCTTGTATTTGAGGAGCTGAGTATTATCGTAGAGCAGAGAAAATGCTTGAAGGTAACTTGAACCTTTGTCCACGCATGTGTTCTTCATCCCTCTGAGATCCCGTGCATCAAAAGTGCTGTACCGTCCCGTTTCACAAGGCGGGCAACAGCTCGGCACCATGGCTCACAATAACTAGGAGTACCACTTTCGGCTTCTTGCCTCACATAAGGCAAAAAGCATGTTGTCAATGGTGCTATCGTCTCTTTCTGCCATATCGACGAGGCTTTTCGCCACTAGAGAATTTACCCCACGCATAATGGACGGAGAGGGTGAGGTTTCTCGGTCCTTCGTGCATATGTCCTTCCCTCTCCTGCGCCAAAATACTGCTCACGAAGCAGAGATGTCAAGGAGAGATTAGATTGCATCCATTTGTCAGCAGTTGGTATTACTCAGTCCTGTGCAAGGCTGAACGCGTCAGCTCTTCATTTCCTATATAACCCAAACACATTCGTTCTTTCCTATTCCCATTCAAATACCATGACATCCTCGTCCACACCCCAAGAACGCGACAACCAACTTCTTGCAGTTGGAAAACAGTGCTCCGATCCGATATGCCTCCTCGTCGATTTCCTACCTTTCAAATGCCACCACTGTGGACTTTCGTTCTGCCAGGAACATTTCAAGGTTGATGTTCACAAGTGTCCGAAATATGATGAGAGAAAATATAATAGAGTCGCTCCCAACTGTATGTCCGATTCATTCAAACCACACTTTTGTAACATGTACTCATGTGGCATTTTCTATTAGGCCCTCTTTGCAACATCCCAGTTGCAGTTCGTCCTGGTCAAGACCCGAACGTCCGTATGGACATGCATTTGGAGAAGGAGTGCTCCGTTGTGACAGGCAAAGTCAAGTCAAAGTCATCTCCCGTATGCGCAAGAGGAAATTGCAAGAAAGTCCTCTTCTCCCCTATTCGTTGCGATGTACGTTGTTCTTTTATGCCTTTGATTCAATCTCTCTAAGCGCAAGGTCTGACATAATAGAAATGCAAAGCTCAGTTTTGCGCTGCTCATCGCTTTCCTCAAGACCATAATTGTTCTACTTCAACGCAGTCCAATGCCACTGGTCGACTTGCTAACCTCAGCACTGGAGCGAGAAATCTCAACTCGAAGACTTCATTAGCCGGTGCTGCAGCTATGGATGCCGTCAAGAAATCGATGGCTTCCACTGCCGCATCCACCTCTCGACCAGTTCAAGTCCAACCTTCTACCTCATCATCCAAGCCATCTCTCCCTTTCAACAAGACTGATCGGTAGGTACCTTTCCCTTCATAATTTCAAGTACTCGCTCATCAAGCACTAGTCTTTCTGTTCTACCTCCATCCACCAACACCCTTACGACTCAACCCGACTTTGATTCCAATTCTACGACACCCGACATTACCAATATCAACAATGACACTGATAATAAACCACAACCTATCATCGACGCCCTGTCGTTTATCCCACGACCCATATTCGCGTCCGCCTAATCCTCCAACTGTTATTTACCATTGGCTACTGTCACATTTGTATTTATAGACGTGCGAAATCAGAGCGAGAAAGTCGAGTCAAAGCCATGCGGGTCAGGGCAAAGAAAGGGGTATGTAACCTCGGAACAATGTTGTATTTTATTCTTACATTCAGCTGCAGCTGCTGAGCGAAGGGGAGAAGGCTATCCTTGCAGCTGAAGAGGCTGCGATTAAGCAAGATAAAAAGGAATGCGTAATCATGTAGTCATTAGTTATCAGGACGATCTAGCAATACGTTATATATTAATTAAGTATACCACCGGAAGTCCAAATACAGTGCTCTAACGAAGAACAGGGGCTAGAACACTCCAAGTTCATCCACCAGTTGTCAGTTCATTATTTGAGAATGATGAGCATCAGATCCCAGGACACTGATCATGACATACATATTAACAAGCAACGCCCAATATGATACATACAAAATACTTAGTGGACGATAAGTAATCACGAGCGCTTCTTCTTCTTCATCCCCCGCGTCGAGCCACCACGTGTTGACGCGCCTCGTCCTCTCCGCCCTGCCATCGGCGGACGCCCACGCGCAGGTTTCGGCGATGCTTCATGTGCTAACAATTAACAAAAACAATATCAGAAACGATATCCCGAAACGAATAGAAAAAGCCAAGGTACACCTGGTGAAGGATCATGCATTTCAACATCCTCATCTTCCGCATAATCCGTTCCAGCATCTGTGCCAGTCACCACGCTCTCCATCGGCGTCTCCGGAACGACTGCCTCATCACCACTCTCTTGTGTCAACGCGCTGCTATCGCTATCCCCACCCACTAATCCTGCCAAATTCAGTTTACTCTTCGTGTACTTTCCACGTTTTCTGCCCCCGCCACCGCGTTTGTTTGTGGATGCAGAGACACTAGTGCTTGCTATTGGCGCAGGTGGCGGTGAGGCTGCAGGTGATGAGGGAGCAGATGCAGTGGCTCTCATACGACGTTGGGAGATGATGGCTTCAAACACTTCATCAAAAGGTAGCGAGAATTCTTCTCGGAAGAAAGGATGTGTAGCCAAGTGTTCGTTAGGGGATGGTGAACCAATAGATATCGGTGTCGAGCTATTAGATTTAGGAGAGAGGTAGCCATCTGATTCAACGTCCTGTGTGCAAACCCACGCGTTCGTTAGTTTGCAAAATTCCGTTCAGAAAGCTAAAAGAACGATAACGTACAACGGCGTCCAACGCGTCAAGGTCATAACATTTTCTCAACTTCTCCCAGATAGCGTCAATATGAACTAGACGGCCAGTATCTTTCGATATAAAGTTACGAATAGCTATGATATGAAAATGACGGTGCATCCCAACCGGACGAGCGCGCATGATCGAACGGAAGAATGAGATTTCCCCTTCGACTGAATCAAGGAAGGCATGTTCGTCAGCCCTTTCCCCTGGCAGGTATACAGTCATCGTCGCGGTACTTGAGAAATTAGGTATGTTGATTATTAGGTTGGCTGCCACCAGGAAAATGCCTAGCCGTTTGTCATGGAAAGGAGTTTGACCGCGTACTGTTTGGCATCAGTCTTGACTTTCAACATCTGTGTCCATTCATCTTTCCGAAAGCCACGACCTTTCATTTTTTTGCGTCCTGGATGTCGCCAGGAGATATATTTTCAGTGTCCTTTATTGAAGCTGGGATGTATTGACGGCTACAGCTCAAACTGATTCCTACCGGCCTGAGTAGAGCTTCCTTTTGCTCATGGATATCCGTGTGATTTAGCGCTGGCTGTCGATCAATGCTTCAGTCAGTTTAGCTGTGACTGGTTGACCTCGTACAGCCCCGAGCTTGGCCCACCTTCCCTCGCAACACTTTTCCACCTGGAATGACCACCATTTTATCTTCCAGTCTGTCAGTTTTCGTTGGGATTTGCGACAACCAATAACTCGGCACCAATATTTACAGTAACTGTGATTCTCACCATCGATCCACATGCTCGTTGGCTAGGCGAAAAACATGACTTTGAACATTTGAAAATGTGATTATCTTATTGTCCATTAAACTTACCTGGCGTTCCGATGGAGTCAATTTGTTGTTGGCGACGTTTTAACCTGGCTCGGCGCTCATCAATCATCGTATTTTGGTCGCGAGGCTCAGAAAAACTTACGCCGTGGCCTCAGATCAAAGCTTTGTTGAGTACAGGGGCCTAGTCTGGAGGCCGGATTTTCTTAGATGAGATTATATTTCCTGTGGCACGGCGGCAACTTTGATTAATGACGAATCATCGCAGTCATCAAACAATGGATGTTGATCTCATTCTAATAAATCATTTGTCTGCAACACAACCATCAGAGTCCACTACTAGCCTTAAGGCCAAGGGTTTGATCGACAGGTAGTTTGATATTTCTACGAAAATTATCTAGTTTCTTCATAACCTTACAGAATTACCTGATGATCTTGTGACTACTCTTCGGGCGAATCGATTGACTGATGTCTGTGGTCACTACTTACAATAATATATCACGACCCCATTGGAAGTCAAGGCAGGTTAGTCCTCGTATATGACATTGGCAATATGACTAGCAGTGGCGCTGGAGCAGTGGGTGGGAGCACTGCACACTCAGACGTTGGGCGTACTGGCATGGTGGACTTGTCATTGATCATCGATCAGGTATGTATGCCACGTCTTTCTTAGCCCACTACCTGCTTTGAGTTCGCTCTAAATCCCAAAGTTCCT
>Ga0193742_1000136_pt1 | contig 52119 bp, 50 predicted proteins | sample L2c1metaG_FD_165511 | JGI IMG/M metagenome (GOLD analysis project Ga0193742, IMG submission 165511) | Soil microbial communities from a riparian zone of the East river system, Colorado, United States - L2c1 | ecosystem: Environmental > Terrestrial > Soil > Riparian zone | place: USA: East River... | reverse complement strand
TACTTGATCTCCGGGTGTCGGCTCATCGCCCGACCGACGTGCTCGAGCCGGGCCGGCGCCACCGACAGCCACAACACGGCCTCGGTCTCCAAGCCGAGCAGCGACGGGTCGATCTCGGGGCCGAAAGTCAGCGCACCCCCGCTGACGAGCTGCTCGATCCGACGTTTGACCGTGGTCTCGGAACGGCCGATGACCGCGGCCAGCTCGGCGTACCCGGCGCGGCCGTCCCTGGCCAGCTCGGCGAGCAGCCGCTCGTCGTCCTTGTCGAGTCGCGGTCGGGGCGTGTGCCATGCGAGGTCCACGGTGTCGAAGTACGGCCGGAGCACGGCGTGCGCGGTGACACCGACTACCCGCCCGGTGCGCGGCAGCTTGTCCAGCAACAGGTCGTCGCGTTCGCGGACGGACCGGGCGTGCGGAAAGCAGATGATCTCCGTGCCGCCGGCCAGCAGGTCGATCCACAGGATGTCCGGCCGCCCGGCCAGCGCCAGCGCGACGCCCGGCGCGGAGTTGGGCGTGCACTGGATGCGGAACAGCCACTCGGAATAGCCGAGGCGCCGACCGATCGGCAGCCCGACGACCCGCAGCAGACCGGCCGAGTGCAGCCGACGGTAGCGGCGGGCCACCGTCTGTTCCGAGGCGCCGACCACCGCGGCGAGCTGGCTCCAGGAAGCGCGGGCGTCCTGCCGCAGGGCTTCGACCAGCGCCTGGTCCAACTCGTCGAGTATGGCGTAATCCGCCGTTTCAGAGTTCTTCATGGCGGAATCCAGCGTAACAGCGGGCCATCTGCGTCTGAACTGTCCGGCAGCGGTGATACCCATGTCCACGAACCTTCGAAAGGGGCTCTGGATGCGCAAGTGGTGGCCGTTGCTGACGATCTGCCTTGGCACCTTCATGTTGTTGCTGGACGTCACCATCGTGAACGTGGCGCTGCCGGCGGTGGCCACCGACCTGGACGCCGGTTTCGGCGCACTGCAATGGGTCGTCGACGGCTACATCCTCGGACTGGTCGTGCTCCTGCTCGCGTCCGGTTCGCTCGCCGACCTGCATGGCCGGCGGCGCAGCTACCTCGCGGGCCTGGCGCTGTTCGCGGCGGCCTCACTGGCCTGCGGGTTGGCCGCGACCCCCACGATGCTGGTCGTGGCACGCGGCGCCCAGGGCGTCGGCGGCGCGCTGATGATGGCCACCACGCTCGCGTTGCTGAGCAGCACCTACCGCGGCCGCGACAGCGGGATCGCCTACGGCGTCTGGGGTGCGGTCGTCGGCACGGCGACGTCGATCGGCCCGATCCTGGGCGGCGTGATCACCGAGCACCTCAGCTGGCGGTGGATCTTCCTGGTGAACGTGCCGATCAGCGTGGTCGCGATCGTGTTCACCCTGCGGGTGCTCACCGAGTCGGCCAACCCGCTGGCGAAGCGGGTCGACTGGGCCGGCGTGCTGACCTTCTCGGTCGCGATGGGGGCGCTGCTGCTGGCGCTGATCGGCGCCGGTTCGTGGTCGCCGTGGCTGTACCCGGTCGCCGCGTTGGCGCTGGCCGCGTTCGTGGCCGTCGAGTGGCGGCAGGCCGAACCGATGCTGGACCTGCGACTGTTCACCCGGTCCGCGTTCCTCGCCATCTCGTTCGTCGCCATGACCATGCCGTTCGCGGTGTTCTCGCTGTTCCTGTTCCTCGCGTTGTGGTTGCAGTCGGTGTTGGGGCTGTCCCCGGTCGAGGTGGGGCTGACCTTCCTTCCGTTGAGTGTGGTGTCACTGGTGGTTTCGTTGGTGGCGGGCCGATATCTCATCTCCCGGGTCTCCGCGCGGACGCAGATCAGCGCCGGGCTGACGGTCTGCGGAATCGGGGTGCTGCTTCTGATCGGCAGCGCCACCGCACCGGCGTTGCTGCCGGGCCTGCTGGTTGCCGGACTCGGGGTCGGGCTCGCCAGCCCGCGACTGACCGAGGCCGCGATGAGTGTGGTGCCCAGTGACCGCGCCGGGATGGCCGCCGGCGCCAACACCACCTTCAGCCAGCTCGGCAACGCACTCGGCATCGCGATCCTCGGGGTCCTGTTCACCCGTCACGTCGAGGCGAGTCTCGGCGAGCCCGGGTTCGCGAGCGCGGTGGTCGGCGGTGGCACGCCCGGGTTGCTCGCCGCGACGCCGGCGCCGGAACGGGCCGCGTTGGCCGAGGTCATCAACGCGAGCTTCACCGCGGGCCTGAACCACGTCTACGTCATCGCCGCCGTGATCGCGTTCGCCGGAGCCGTCGCCGCGTGGCGCGTCTCGGTCCCGACCGGCGACTCTCAGCTACGCTCCGGGGAATCCGCTGAGGTCGGACTGCCTGGGTGAGGTCGCGTGATTCTTGCGTTCGCCGTCGCACCCGTTGTGCTGGTCACCCTGCTCATCGGGTTGCGCGGCGTCGCGGCCATGCGCACGACCTCCGACTTCCTCGTCGCCTCGCGGCGGGTCAGCCCCCTGCTCAACTCGGCGGCGGTCTCCGGCGAGTACCTCTCCGCCGCGTCCTTTCTCGGGGTCGCCGGGCTCGTGGTCAAGGACGGCATCGGGTCGCTCTGGTATCCGGTCGGGTTCACCGCGGGGTACATCGCGATGCTCGTCCTCGTCGCGGCGCCGATGCGGCGCTCCGGCGCGCTCACGGTGCCCGACTTCGCCGAGGCGCGGCTCGCGTCGCCCGCGCTGCGGCGGGTCACGGCGATCGTCATCCTCGTCATCGGCGGGCTCTACCTCGTGCCGCAGTTCCGCACCGCCGGGCTCGTGCTCAGCGCGGTGTCGAACACGCCCTACTGGGTCGGGGTCGTCATCGCGGGGGCCGGCGTCGCCATCACCCTCGCGCTCGGGGGCATGCGCGCGGCGACCTACGTGCAGGCGTTCCAGTTCGTGCTCAAGCTGTTCCTCTTCATCGTCCCGGCCATCTGGTTGCTGATCCAGGTCACGCCGCAGGTTCGCCACGACGCGATGCACCCCGTGGAGTTCACGCACTTCGAGCGCGACACCGAGGTGCGGTTCCGGGTCGGCACCACGCTCGACCTCGCGGCGGCGACCACCGTCCGGATCGGGGACACCGAACGGGTCGTCGCGCCGGGGCGGTGGGACGTGCCGCAGGCGAGCACCGTCACCTTCCCCAAGGGCGCCGCCGTGCCGACCGTCGACGGGGAGGCCCGCCCGGGCGGCGACGACTGGCAGCGCCCCCTCCTCGACCTCAACAACGCCGGTCACCCGCTACTCGGGACGTGGGCGCTCGTGGTCGCGCTGGCGCTGGGCACCATGGGGCTGCCGCACGTGATCATGCGTTTCCACACCAGCCCCGACGGCCGCGCCGCGCGCCGCACCGCCGCGTTCACCGTCGGACTGCTCAGCATCTTCTACCTGTTCCCCGGCATCTACGGCGTGCTCGGCCGCGTCCTGGTCCCGCAGCTCTACCTCTCCGGCGCGACCGACACGGCCGTCGTCGCGCTGCCCGCGCAGGTCGACGCCGGCTGGCCGGGCAGCACGTTCACCGCCCTGCTCACCGGCGGCGCCTTCGCCGCGTTCCTCGCCACCTCGCTCGGGCTGCTGCTCGTCGTCTCCGGCGCCATCTCCTACGACCTGCTGCCCGGCGGGCTGCGCCGCCTCCGGTTCACCGTCGTCGGGGCCGCCGCGGTGGTCGTTCTCCTTGCCCTGCAAGCGATCCGACTCGACGCGGGGGTGCTGGTCACGTGGGGCTTCACCGTCGCGGCCTCGACGTTCTGCCCGCTGCTCGTGCTCGGCATCTGGTGGTCGCGGCTGACGGTCGCCGGCGCCATGAGCGGTGTCATCGTCGGACTCTTCGCGACGTCAGGAGCCATCGCGGGGACGCTGCTCGGGCTGCCGGTGTCCGGGGCCGTCGCCATCCTCGTCGCGCAGCCGGCGCCGTGGTCGGTACCACTCGCGTTCGCCACCATGATTCTCGTGTCGCTGCGCGGCCGCCCGCCGTCGTGGGCGCGGACGGCCATGCTGCGGCTCCACCTCGATGAGGACCCCGACCAGACACTCCGCGCCCTCCGCGAACGCGCTCAGTCCGCTTCGTCGTAGCTGCCCTCCCAGACCAGCCGCAGCTGACGGCGCTTTCCATACCGCCGCAGCGCCGACTCCGCCGTCGCGTGCACCCCGAAGAACGTCTGGTTCGTCGCCGGGTTGCGGCGGTAGATGATCGCCTCGCGGTCCTGTGCGGTGATGATTTCCATGCCCCATGCGAACACCTGCGTCTCGTTCTCGGCGTTCACCAGCGTGAACAGTTTTCCTTCCATGCGACCAGTGTCCGAACGGGCGACTCAGCACTGGGTTTCCCAATATCGGGTCAACCAAGTGCGATCATGTGCGCACTGACAGTCACGGGGGAGTCCGTCGTGAGCACGAAGAAGGCACCGTTCCTGCGCCGCCGCCTCGGCCGACGGCTGCGTGAGATACGGGAGAACGCCGGTCTCAACCTGGAGGTCGCCGCCTCCCGGCTCGACAAGACGCGCAGCGCGTTGCAACGCATTGAAACGGGTTTCACCAAGGCGGACGTCCATTTCGTCCGCTCAGCCATGGACCTGTACGACACATACGATGAAACCCTTCTCGGTCAGGCGCGCGAAGCGTCAAAGCCGCAATGGTTTCGCGCCTACGGAGTGGAAGACCTGGGCTATGTGGATGTGGAGACCCATGCCACGTCCGTGCAGGAGTTCCCTGGCCTGAACCTGCCGGGACTCCTCCAGACGGAGGCCTACATCCGCGCCATGCTCGAACGCGGGCGCCGGCGGCGTACTGCCGCCCAGATGCGCAACGACATCGAGGTTCGGTTGATCCGGCAAGCGCGCCTCGCCGATGAGGAGAACTCGCTCGAACTCACCGCGATCATCGATGAGTCTGCGCTGTTGCGCGATGTTGGTGGTCCCGAGGTCATGCGTGAGCAGCGCCGGAAGCTCATCGAGATGGCCGCCCTCCCAACGGTCACGATGCAGGTTCTGCCCCTACGCGCCCATGGCGCCATGGATGGCGGTTTCATCCTCTTGTCGTTCCCCGACCCCGACGACATCGACCTCCTCTACGTCGAGTACGCCACCGGCGCGCTGCATATCGAGGACGAAGCCGAGCTGCGGGCGGCTAGACTCAAGTTCGAACAGCTCCGCACCGAAGCACTGAGCCCAGCTGATTCGGTTGCACTGATTGAGCGAATCGGCCCATGACGATAGAGGCGATCAAAGTGTCCACAGTGGACCTCTCCCGGCTCGACTGGCGGAAGAGCACCCGCAGCGGCCAGGACGGCAGCAACGGCAGCTGCGTCGAGGTCGCCTTCGCTGGTCCCGCGGTCGCCGTCCGGGACTCGAAGTCACCTGATCGTGGGACCCTCGTCGTCCCCGCCGCTGGTTGGTCAGGTTTTCTCCGCGTTTCCAAAATGTGACCTGCGCCACTCGACGTGCGCCAAGCGCCGTTCGTCGACCGTTCGTCGTGCGACGGGACGGTTGATCCGCCAACGATTCTGCTGTGAGTAGTGCCTTCCTAGGGTTGTAGAACGCATTTCACTTCCCTGGAGGCACCGTGAGCACCACCGACCAGGGCCCGCCCGACTCGGGCCCCGATTGGGAGACCATCCAGCAGAGTGCCGAGTTCACGCAGCTGCGCCGCCGACTCCGCGGCTTCGTGTTCCCGATGACCGTCGCCTTCCTGCTCTGGTACCTGCTGTACGTACTCCTGTCGGACTACGCGCACGGCTTCATGGGCACCAAGGTCGTCGGCAACATCAACATCGGGCTGATCTTCGGCCTGCTGCAGTTCGTGTCGACGTTCGTGATCACGAGCCTGTACGTGCGGCACGCCAACCGGCACCTCGACCCGGTGGCCGAGAAGATCCGTCATGACGTCGAGGGAGACGCGAAATGAACCTCGCGGCTGGTATCGAAGGCAGCAACGTCGGGCTGAACATCGGCATCTTCTCGCTGTTCGTGGTGATCACGCTCTTCATCGTGTTCCGCGCGAGCCGCACGTCCAAGACCGCGGTCGACTACTACGCGGCCGGGCACTCGTTCACCGGCATGCAGAACGGTGTCGCGATCTCCGGCGACTACCTCTCCGCCGCGTCGTTCCTGGGTATCGCGGGCGCCATCGCGGCGTACGGCTACGACGGGTTCCTGTACTCGATCGGCTTCCTGGTGGCGTGGCTCATCGCGTTGCTGCTGGTCGCGGAACTGCTGCGGAACACCGGCAAGTACACGATGGGTGACGTTCTCGCGTTCCGTATGCGGCAGCGTCCGGTGCGCGCGGCGGCGGCGACGTCGACGCTCGTCGTGTCGTTCTTCTACCTGCTGGCGCAGATGGCCGGCGCGGGCGGCCTGATCGCCCTGCTGCTGGGCATCTCCGACAAGGGCGGCCAGGCGGGCGTGATCGCGATCGTCGGCGCGATCATGATCCTTTACGTGATCATCGGCGGCATGCGTGGCACCACCTGGGTGCAGATCATCAAGGCGACGCTGCTGATCATCGGCGCGGCCGTGATGACCGTGTGGGTGCTCAAGGAGTACGGCTTCAACCTGTCGAGCCTGCTCGGCGACGCCGTCGCGAAGGGCGGCGAGGCCGGCGAGAAGCTGCTGAACCCGGGTGCGCAGTACGGACTGACCGGCACCACGAGGATCGACTTCGTGTCGCTGGCGTTGGCACTGGTGCTCGGCACCGCGGGTCTGCCGCACATCCTGATGCGCTTCTACACCGTGCCGACGGCGAAGGAAGCGCGGAAGTCCGTGGTGTGGGCGATCTGGCTGATCGGCGTGTTCTACCTGTTCACGCTGGTGCTCGGCTACGGCGCGGGTGCGCTGGTCGGACCGGAGGTGATCACGGACCCGGCCACCCCGGGCGGCACGAACTCGGCGGCGCCACTGCTCGCCTACGAGCTGGGCGGCACGGTACTGCTTGGCATCATCGCGGCGGTGGCGTTCGCGACGATCCTGGCGGTGGTCGCGGGCCTCACGATCACGGCGTCGGCGTCGTTCGCGCACGACATCTACGCGAACATCATCAAGAAGGGCGCGGTCGACGACAAGGCCCAGGAGGTGAAGGTCGCGCGGATCACCGCGGTGGTCATCGGCGCGGTCGCCATCGTCGGCGGCATCGTGGCGAACGGGCAGAACATCGCGTTCCTGGTGGCGCTGGCGTTCGCGGTGGCGGCGTCGGCGAACCTGCCGACGATCTTGTACTCGCTGTTCTGGAAACGGTTCAACACGTCCGGTGCGCTGTGGAGCATCTACGGCGGCCTCACGGTGTGCATCGTGCTGATCGTCTTCTCCCCGGCGGTCTCCGGGAAGCCGATCAACCCGAAGACGGGCAAGAGCGCGTCGATGTTCCAGAACGTCGACTTCCACTGGTTCCCGCTGGACAACCCGGGCCTGGTCTCGATCCCGGTGGCCTTCCTGCTCGGCTACCTGGGCACGATCATCTCCAAGGATCGCGGCGACGCCAAGAAGTTCGCCGAGATGGAGGTCCGCTCCCTAACAGGCGCAGGCTCCGAGAAAGCGGTAGTGCACTAGCACCTTTCACGGCATCGGCCAGCCGGGGACCGGTCCCCGGCTGGCCGGTATACGTTGCGGGACATGGTCAATTCCGCGGTACGGCGACTCGTCGCCGCGTTGCCGATCCTGTTGGTGCTCGCCGCGTGCGGTGCCGAGCCCGGTCCCCCGGCCGAGGGCTCGTCGACCGGGACCACCACCTCGGCCCCGGCGCCCACGACGACAACCACAACCACGACAACCACGACAACCACCACCGTCGCGCCGTTCGCCGCCGCCGACGGGAGGAACCTCGAAGCCTGCGCGGACGGCACCTGCGAGGTCTTCGTGCAATCGGGCGACTCGCTCCCGAACACCATTGGCCCGGTCCAGATCACCGTCGAGAACGGCATGGTCACCATCGCCCAGGTATCCACCAGCGGGATGTCCAGCACGTTGTCGGGATCCGCGGGAATGCCCCAGCAGATCAACGATCAGGTGTTTCTCATCGTGGCGGTGCAGGACGGCCAGGCGGTGCTGCGGCTGAGCCTGGCCTAGCGCCGCGTCGCGCGGGACGGTCGGTGATGCCCTGAAGGACCCCTTCATGTCGTTGAGTGACATGAAGGGGTCCTTCATGGCGTTTGCCGACCGAGCTGCTCGACTCGTGCAACCCTCGACCGGACATCCGCGTAGAAGGGGTGACCGAGGAGGTGCGGGGGGTGCGAGGGCGGGACCAGGAGTTCGCCGACTTCTTCTCGGCGCGCTTCGACGGCGCTCGGCGGATCGCGTTCGCCATGTGCGGCTCCTGGCCGGACGCGGAGGAGATCGCACAGACCGCCTTCGTGAAGATGTACGCGCGTTGGGCGAAGGTGCGCATCGAGACCGTCGACGCCTACCTTCGCACGGTCCTGACCAGGGTCTTCCTGGACACCAAGCGTCGCGGCCGGGCCCGTGAGGAGGTCGTCGCCGAGCTGCCGGAGACCGTCGTGCCCGCCGACGCCGGACCCGACGAGCGCATGGCGCTGCGGTCCGCGCTGCTCGCCGTGCCGCCGGGACAGCGCGCGGTGCTGGTGCTGCGGTTCGTCGCGGACCTGCCGGTCGAGCAGGTCGCCGAGACGCTCGGCTGCTCCACCGGCACCGTCAAGAGCCAGACCGCGCGCGGCCTCACCGCGCTGCGTGCCGCCTACCACCGGGGCGAGGTCAACCTAGAGACGCGAGGAGCGTGAGATGTTCGACGACGACAACGCGGCGCGGCGCGTCCTCGGGACGCTCAACGACGAGCCGGCGCCGCCCGTCTCGACCAGCCTCGACGAGGTGCTCCGCAGGGGCCGCCGCCGGGTGTTCGTCCAGCGCGCGGTCTCCGTGGCCGGCGTGGTCGCGGTCGTGGCCGCGATCGGCGCCGGCGCGGTGCTGCTGCGGCCCGGCGACCAGTCCGACGGCTTCCGCGTCGCCGAGTCGACCACCGACACACCCACGTCCACGCAGACCGGCCCGGCCCACGTGCTGCCCGGCTGGCGGCAGACCACGATGCCGCCGGATGTCGTCGTCTCCGGTGAGTTCTGCCAGCTGCGCAACACCCCGCTGTCGCCCAACCCGGACGACGTGTTGCTGGCCGAGGGCCGGGTGAGGCCGGCGTTCGTCGACGCGGTCGGCCAGATCCTCGGCGACGTGCCGACAGTGGCGATGTCCGAGTGGCAGGTGAACTCGCAGAAGACCGGTGGCCCGCGCGGCTACGTCGCGGTCGAGGTGCCGATGGCCGGCGGGAACGGCCAGCTGCAGCTCGAGGTGGACCCGTACGTCGGCACGCCGACGGAGATCGCGGACCTGTCCCTCGCCGCGTACGGCAACTGCGAGCCCCCGGCCCGGCGCGTTCTCGACGACGGGACGGTGCTCCAGCTCTACGCGGCGGACTGGTTCAACGCGAAGCAGCCACACCAGGCGCTGCAGATCTACCAGCCGAGTGGACTCCAGCTCATCGTGACCTCAGCCGGTTGGAGTGAGGCGGACATGGTCCCGATCGCCGACGGCGGCACCACCATCGAGGGCGGCCGCGGCGCACTGCCGACGACCGACGGCGAACTGGCGAAGGTCGCGCTGGGCCTGGTGACGAAACTGCGGTGAGCAGGGCTCACACGCGCGCTACGGGTCGGCGTGGCAGCATCGTCGTGTGATGCCACAGCAGGTGCCCACCGTGACCGTGCCGGACCTCCCGGCTGAGCTGCCCGACGGCGTGACGTTGCTCGACGTGCGCGAACCGGACGAGTGGGCGGCGGGCCACGCGCCGCAGGCCGTGCACATCCCCATGGGTGAGCTCGCCGGCCGGCTCGCGGACCTGCCCGCCGACAACGAGGTGTACGTGGTCTGCCGCAGCGGCGGCCGCTCCGCACGCGTGACGGCCTTCCTCAACGCCAACGGCTGGGACGCCAAGAACGTCGACGGCGGCATGCAGTCCTGGCACGCCGCCGGCCGCGCGATGGCGGCCGACAGCGGTCAACCAGAGGTCATCTGACCATGCAGCAGCCTCGCCAGCGCTGGGTCGCGTCGGTGCCGCAGGGCGCCCCGCGCCGGCCCCGCGCGCGGCGCCGGCTGCCCTACCTCGGGCCGCCCGCCTACGGCCGGCCACCCCGCTGGGGCTTCCCGGCGCTGGCGTGGCGCTGGCCGACCACGGTCCCCGGGACGGTCGCCGACGAGCCGGTGACCGTCGACCGCGTCCGCTCCGTCGCCGGCCACGCGGCCGCGATGCTGTGGGCGGTCGGCGCGCTCGCGGTGCTCGCCGCGGGCGGCGAGGTGTGGCGGTACGTGCTGCTGACCCGCAGCCGCACCGGCGCGCTGTCCGAGCGGCTCGTCGCCACCTCGGACGCGGTCGTGACGGTCGCGGCACTCCTGGCGCTGGCGTTCGCCGTGCTGGCCGGCGTCGTGACGCTGTGGTGGCTGCACCTGGCCCGGCACGCGGCCGCGGACGTCGCAGAGCAGCGTCCAGGCCGCCCCGACTGGCAGGTGCTCGGGTACCTGCTGGTCCCCGGCGTGAACCTGGCGATGGCCGGTGTCGTGCTCACCGAGCTGGAGCATCAGGTGCTGCGCCGGTCGGCGGACGAGCGGCCGAGCCCGACCCGCGCCGTGCGCGTGTGGTGGGCGGTCTGGGTGCTCGCCGGACTGCTGTTCGCGGTGACCGTGGTGTGGCGGTTCCGGACCAGCGTGCAGGCGCACGCCGACGGCGTGATTCTGAGCGCGGCCACCGACCTCGCGGCGGCCGCCGTCGCGGTGCTGACGGCGCTGATGGTGCGCCGCCTGTCCACGCTGCTGGCCCCGGTCAACCCGAGGAGCGTCCGCTTCATGCGGGTCCTCCGCGTCGACGGCGCCCCGGAGCCCGCGCTGCGCGAGGTGCGCGCCACCCCGTCCCGCCGCTGAGAGTCGCTGAGAATTTTCTTTCGTCGGGTGATGTCGAGACCCGTCCGCCGGCTCCGTCCTCCGCTGTGCAGCGACACGGAGACACACGGAGAGGACGGAAACATGGCACAGCAGGTGGTGCACTTCGAGATCATCGGCAGCGACCCGGCGACGCTCCGCGGCTACTACGCGGACCTGTTCGACTGGGAGTACACGCTCGGCGACCCGACCACCGACAAGGTCTCCGCGATGGGCCGGTACGGCTCGGTCGCCGACGCCGGGATCAACGGCGGCGTCGCGGGCGGCCCCGGCTTCGGCCCGCGGGTGCTGTTCTACGTCGGCGTGCCGGACGTCGAGGCCGCGCTCGCGAAGGCCGAGCGGCTCGGCGGCAAGCGTCTGATGGGCCCGGAGCCGACCGGCTCGGAGTTCGTGGTCGGGCACTTCGCCGACCCGGAGGGCAACATCGTCGGCGTCGCGGGCGGCGCGGAACGAGAGGGAGCGCGATGAAGTACCTGATCATGATCTACAGCAATCCGGAGACCTGGGAGCACCCGATGTTCCTCCGGCACCCGGACTTCCTCGCGCTGCCCGAGTCCGAGCGCGCGGAGCTGGCCAGGCAGGGCGACGCGCTGTTCGCGGAGATCGTCGAGTCCGGCGAGCTGGTCGACGGCGTCGCGCTCGCCGACCCGGCGACCAGCAGGACCGCGCGGGTGCGCGACGGCGCCCCTGCCATCACCGACGGCCCGTACCTGGAGGCGAAGGAGCAGCTCGCGGGTTACTTCGTCGTCGACTGCGAGACGCAGGAGCGGGCCACCGAGATCGCGTCGCGGTTCCCCGACGCGCGGCTGGGCGCCGTCGAGGTCCGGCCGATCATGGGCATGTCCGGTCAGGAGATGTGACCACCCGCGACATCGAGGACCTGCTGCGCCGGTTGGCGCCGCAGGTCCTCGCCGCGCTCGTGCGCCGCTACGGCAACTTCGAGGCGGCGGAGGACGCGGTCCAGGAGGCGCTGCTCGCGGCCGCCACCCGGTGGCCGGCGGGCGGCCTGCCCGACCGGCCGGACGGCTGGCTGATCACCGTCGCGTCCCGCAAGCTGACGGACCAGTTCCGCAGCGAGCAGGCGAGCCGGCAGCGCGCGGAGCGGATCGCGGCCGGGACCCCGCACGACGAGCTGGTGGCGGCCCCCGCCGACGCCGAGGAGCCGGGCGCCGACGACACCCTCACCCTGCTGCTGCTCTGCTGCCACCCGAGCCTCACCGCGCCGTCGCAGATCGCGTTGACGCTGCGTGCCGTCGGCGGCCTGACGACCGCGGAGATCGCGAAGGCGTTCCTGGTGCCGGAGTCGACCATGGCGCAACGCATCAGCCGCGCGAAGCAACGCATCAAGGCGTCCGGCGCCGAGTTCCACCCGCCCCCGCCCGCCGAGCGCGCGGAGCGGACGCGTGCCGTCCTGCACGTGCTGTACCTGATCTTCAACGAGGGCTACACGGCGAGCTCCGGCCCGGATCTGCAGCGCGCGGAGCTGACCGGCGAGGCGATCCGCCTGACCAGGACCGTCCGGGAGCTGCTGCCCGACGACGGCGAGGTCGCCGGCCTGCTGGCGCTCATGCTGCTGATCGAGGCACGCAGGGCGGCCCGCACCCGGCCCGACGGCGGCCTCGTCCCGCTGGCCGAGCAGGACCGCACCCGGTGGCGCCGCGCGTCGATCGCCGAGGGCATCGCGTTGATCAGCGAGACACTGCCGCGCGCCCGGCTCGGCCCGTACCAGCTGCAGGCCGCCATCGCCGCGGTCCACGCGGAGGCCGCCCGCGCCGAGGACACCGACTGGCCGCAGATCCTGGGCCTGTACCGCCTGCTGGAGGACTTCGACCCGAACCCGATCGTGACGCTCAACGAGGCGGTCGCGGTGGCGATGGTCCACGGCCCGGAGGCGGGCCTCGCGCTGCTCGCGCCACTGGACGACCAGCTGTCCGGCCACCACCGCCTGCACGCGGTGCGCGCGCACCTGCACGAGATGGCCGGCGACCACGAGGCCGCCGTCGCGGGCTACCGCACCGCCGCCACCCTGACGACGAGCATCCCGGAGCAGCAGTACCTGCGCGCGTGCGCCGCCCGCCTCACGCCGTGAGCGTCACCGGCAGCGTGCGCAGGCCGCGGATCACGAACTCGCCCCTGCGTTTCGGAACCGCGGCCAACCGCAGCCCCGGCAGCCGCGTCGCCAGCGCCTCGAGCGCCGCCGCGATCTCCACCCGTGCCAGCGGCGCGCCAACGCAGTAGTGGATGCCCGCGCCGAAACCGAGGTGCGCGTTGGGCGTGCGCCCGATGTCCAGCCGGTCCGGCGACTCGAACACCAGCGGGTCCCGCGCCGCCGCGCCAAGCAGCGCCGCGATCCGGTCGCCCGGCGCCAGCTCGTACCCGGCCACCATCGTCGCGGAGACCGCGGTCCGCTCGAACAGCTGCAGCGGCGAGTCGAACCGGATCAGCTCCTCGACCGCCGTGGGCAGCAGCTCGGGCGACGCCACCAGCCGCGACCACTCCGACCGGTGCGTCAGCAGCGCGAACATCCCGTTGCCGATCACGTTCACGGTCGCCTCGTGGCCGGCCATCAGCAGCAGCACGGCGGTCCCGACCAGCTCGTCGTCGGTCAGCCGGTCGCCGCCGTCGCGCACCGACACCAGGTCGCTGACCAGGTCGTCGCCCGGCGCGGTGGCCCGGTCGGCGGCAAGCGCGCGCAGGTACGACACGAAGTCAGCGGCCGCGGCCTCCGCGGCCGCCGCCTGGTCGGCCGGCAACCCGTACTCGTACATCTTCACGATCGCGTTCGACCACGGCTGCAACCGGGACCGGTCCGCCGCCGGCACCCCGAGCAGCTCGGCGATCACCTCGACGGGCAGCGGCGCGGCGAGGTGCGTCAGCAGGTCGGCGGACCCGTCGGCCCGGATGGCGGCCGCGAGCGAGTCGACCATCCGCCCCGCGAGGTCGCGCACCCACGGCCGCAGCCGCTCGGTGTGCCCGCGCCCGAACGCCGCCGCGATCAGCCGGCGCAGCCGCGTGTGCCGGGGCGGCTCGTTCTCCAGCAACGAGTTCCGGTGCAACAGGTTGAACGCGGCGAACTTCTCGACCGGCTCCTTGTCCGTCCACAGCCGGCCGGCGGACCGGTCGCGCAACACCTCGGAGCACGCCGCGTGCGACACCGCCACCGCGAGGCCCATCCCGTCGTGGAAGTGCACCGCGCCGCGTTCCCGCAGCGCGGCGAACGCCGGGTACGGATCGGCGAGAAACACCGGGTCACCAGGGTTGAAGACCATGTGGTGACGGTATCCGTTCTGTGCGATGATCCCGCCGTGCAGCCCGCTGTCGTCGCGCACCGGGGAGCTTCAGCGCACCGCGCGGAGCACACCGTGGCCGCCTACGCACTCGCGATCGAGCAGGGCGCGGACGGGCTCGAGTGCGACGTCCGCGTCACCCGCGACGGTCACCTGGTGTGCGTCCACGACCGCCGCGTCGACCGCACGTCGACCGGCCGCGGCGTCGTGTCCACCCTCACCCTCGACCGACTGTCCGAACTGGACTACGGCCACTGGAACGCGGCGATGCCGGAACATGCGGACGATCTGGTCCGCCAGCCCGTGTGGACGCCCGACCCGGACGAGCGCGGCGTGCTCACCCTCGAGTCCCTGCTGGACCTCGTCGCGGACTCGCCGGGCACCACGCTCTTCGTCGAGACCAAGCACCCGGTCCGCTACGGCGGCCTCGTCGAGGCGAAGCTCGTCGCACTGCTGCGCCGCTACGGCATGGCCCGCCCGAAGTCCAAAGAGGACTCACAGGTCGTGATGATGTCGTTCTCCTCGCGGGCGGTGCGCCGGTTGCGTGAGCACTCCGAGTCGCTGCCGACCGTGTTGTTGCTGAGGAACCTGTCGGTGGCCCGCTGGGACGGCACGCTCCCGCCCTACGCCGACTACACCGGCCCCGGCGTCCACCTGCTGCGCGCCGACCCGGAGTACGTCGCGCGCGCGGCGTCGTTCGGGCACGACACCTACACCTGGACGGTCGACGACCCGGCCGACGTGGAGCTGTGCCGGCGCCTCGGCGTCCGCTACCTGGCGACGAACTCCCCGGGCACCACCCGCGCACTGCTCAACCGGTAGCGTCTCGGGCCATGGCCAAGCGTTCCGCGGTGAAAAGCGCGAAGAAGACCACGACCGACGGCATCAACCCGCGACAGGCCTGCCCGTGTGGTTCCGGCAAGCGGTACAAGGCGTGCCACGGGCTGTCCGGCGGCCCCGTCGAGGTGCCCGTCGGCCGCCCGTTCGACGGCCTCGCCGGTGAGTGCGAGCTGATCGCGCTGCGCGAGTTCGTGCCGTCGGCGACCGCCCCGCTCACCCTGTCGGTCGACACCGAGCGCACGGTCACCCTCGCCACGGTGCTGCCCATGGCCGCCGCCGGCCTCGTCCGCGCGGACGGCTCGGCTTTTGTCGGTCTGCAGGTGCAGACCCGCTCGAGCGACGTCAGCCGCGACCTGGCCCGCGCGCTGCGCTGGACCCTCGAGGCCGACCCGGGCGAGGTGCTGCCGGTCGTCGGCCCCGAGACCGAGGACGGCGACCGCGAGCGACTGCAGGACCTGCTCGACGTCAAGGCGGCCATCGAGCCGGCCCTGCACGAGGACTTCGGGTGGTGGCTCCCGGAGGGCGAGGAGCCGACCGGCGAGGTCGCGCTGTCCCTGGAGCGCGCGAACACCGCGATCATGCCGACCGAACGCATCGGCCCCGCCGCGTACTGGGTCGACGCGGGCGACCGCGCGCACCTGCGCTGGGTCCGGCCCGAGTCGGAGGAGCAGCTGCTGTTCGCGCTGGCTCGACTGTCGGCCCGCGGCGAGCTGGGCCTCGGCGAGGGCTCGCGCTACGCGGGTTCGTTCCGTGCGCACGGCCTGCTGGTGCCGGTGTGGGACCTGGACCGCGAGCAGCACGCCCGCGAGTGGGCCAAGCCGGCGGAGCTACTCGGCGAACGCCTCGACGCGGCACTGGCGTCCCTCGAGAAGGAGCCGCTGACCAGCGACGAGCGCCGCGCCCGCGACGGCCTCATCGGCCGCCAGGTGACGATCCGCTAGGGCTGGTGGCCTCCGGCCCCCGGATTCCAGCCTACGGCCGACGGCCGACAGAAACCGGCGCCGGAGCCCGAACCTGTGGACAACCGCGCCGACTGTGGACAACTCCCGGCCCCCGACACCTCGGGACCCCAAACTTGTCGGTGCCCACCGGCAGACTTGACACCGGGGGCCGGAGGCGTTCGCGGCGACGGTCGGCGATGCTATGAAGGACCCCTTCATGTCGTTGAGTGACATGAAGGGGTCCTTCAGGACATCGCAGACCCCGCCACACCTCCTGGTTCGCGGAATGTGCGCGCCGCGTGCTCTCGTTGCGGGATCTCAGGCAACGCCGAGGCAACCTGCGGCGTCTGGGGAGCGTGCTTCACACGTTGGCGGCCTTTCCCATCCGCCCGCGGAGGGAGGCACGTCGTGTCCACGCTGGGGCCGGTCGTCACCGCGCACTGGCGTTCGGACCTGGGCTGGGGAAGAGGGGCCACGGCGGTGGAGGATTTCGCGGAGTTCGTTCGGCAGGCGCTGCCGGGCCTGCTCCGGTACGGCCACATGCTAACGGGCAACCCGCACGACGCGGCGGATCTCGTGCAGACCGTCCTGGAGAAGCTCGGCGCGCGCTGGCCGTCCATCGTGCGGAACACCGGCGACCCCGTCGCCTACGCCAAGAAGGCCATGGCGAACAGCCACATCAGCCGCTGGCGGCGCACGCGGAGGGAAAGCCTGATCGCCGACCTCCCCGACGTCACGGCCGTGACCGACGCCGACCGGTTCGACAACGAGCCGCTGTGGGAAGCGCTGCGGGGACTGCCGCCGAAGCAGCGCGCGGTGATGGTCATGCGGTACTACGACGAGATGTCGGAGGCGGAGATCGCGGATGTCCTGGGGGTCAGCCGCGGCACCGTCAAGAGCCAGGCGAGCAAGGCGATGGCGACCTTGCGGACCAGACTCGGCACGTCGGTGGGAGGGCCGTGATGACCACCGGGAAAGGGGCGCCGGACCTACGGTGTCGAAGGATCTGCCCGGACCGGACGCGCGAGGAGGTGAGTCGTGGAGCTCGATGACGAGCTGCGGCGGATGTTCGCCGAGGCGGACGATCGGTTGGACGTGCCCGTCCGGCCGGACGCCGAACAGCTGATCGTGGCCGGCGCGCGCCGGGTGCGGCGGCGTCGGATCGCGACCGCCACCGCCGGTGGCGCGGTCGCGGTCGTGGCCGTGGTCCTCGGCGGCATCGCGTTGGCCGGGGGCACCCCGGACGCCATGCCGCCCGCGACGAAGGAGATGGCGCCGACCACGCGGACGTCGACGGCGGCGACCAGCACGACGTCGCCAGTGACGTCGACGACGACGCAGCAGCCGCAGAACAACAGCACGCAGACGAACCAGCCGACGAAGGGCGAGACCGGCCAGACGCGGCCGAGCGACCGGGTCGATCCGCCGCCGGTGCTCAACCTCGAGGTTCTCGGCCCGACCGGCATCCGCTCGGTGGTCCTCGGCCAGAGCCTGGACTCGGCGGAGACAACCGCGATGCTCGGCACGAAGACCGGCGGCAACGGCGCCTGCGACCAGTACGAACTGCTGCTCGACAGCACCCCGAGCGGGTCCGTGTACCTCTCCCCGGCCGACGGCGGCAAGGTCGAGGCGATCTCCTCCTCGGTCACGCAGACGCCGGAGGGTGTCGGTCCCGGGTGGACGGTCAAGCAGGTCTCGGCGGTCTATCCCGACGTCACAGAGGCGGGCGTCGCGGACTACGGCCATGGCTTCGCCGCTGTACCGGGCAACCCGAACGCCAGCTACCGCCTCACGTTCAACACGGCCGGGGTGCTCACCGGCTACACGCTGGAGAACGTGTCACAGCCCTGCTTCGGCTAGCGAAAAGGGCCCCTCGGCGCGAGGGGCCCTTTCGTGTTTCGTCCTACAGCTTGCCGCCGGCCGTGCGCGGGGCGAGCGGGTCGTTGCCCTGCTCGCCGACCGACTCGCGGGCGAGGTAGTTCTCCACGTCGAACAGGTTGCCGTTGGCCCGGCGCACCACGTTCAGCAGCGTGGTCATCTGGGCCACCTCCTCCACCTGCTCCTTGAGGAACCACTGCATGAACTGCTCGCCCTTGTAGTCGTCCTCGTCGCGGGCGATCTTGGCGAGGTTGATGATCTCGTCGGTGACGTCCTTCTCCTGCTTCAGGGCGAGCGAGATCACGTCGGCGGGCTCGGCGAAATCGTTGCGCACCTCGTCCACGCCCGGAATTGCGGGCGCGATGTCGTTGTCGAGCAGGTACTGCACGATCATCATCGCGTGGTTTCGCTCTTCCAGCGACTGGCGGTAGAAGTGCTTCGCGAGCTGCGGCAGGTCCTGGCCGTCGAACCAGACCGCCACGGCGACGTACTGCTGCGCCGCGGTGAACTCGTGCCGCACCTGCTCCTGCAGCATCGAGTGGAACTTCGTGAGCGTGCTCGTCTTCGCCATGAATTCGATAATACGCAGAAATCGTATTCCGTGCAATTTCTTGCGCATTTAGGCAAGCCTAGCTAAATGCAATTCAGGCAAGGCATTCCTAACGGCGCGATCTTGTCGTACGCTCTCCCCATGTTGGTCTTCCACTCATGATCGGTTCAGTCTGTGAATGAGTAACAGATGGGAGAACGCGATGAGAACACTTCGTCGGTCCGCACTGGTCGCTCTCGCGACCGGTGCGCTCCTGCTGACCGGTGGGGCCACCGCGAGCGCGGACAGCGAGCGGTGCACGTCGGGAAGCGGTTGTGCCGGCCGCGTCACTTTCCAGTCCTACGGGGAGGTTTTCAAGGTTTACGACCAGCTCGGCGACGGCCACTCCGCGGTCGCCCTGTACTGGCTGCCGGACGGATCGGGCCCGCACCTGATCTGGAACTCGGGCGGCACCGGCACGTCCGTCACCGCCGACCTCGAGTTCGCCGAGGGCAGCTGGGTCACCTACCGCGCCTGCCTCGGCGAGTACGGCACCAAGGAGATCCTGCAGAGCACCTGCGGCGCGACCATCACCGACATCGCCTAGGAGGCCGGCATGACTAGATCTACTGGCGCTATGCCATCGAGGAATGGTCTCAGCAGGCGTCTGTTCATCGCCAGCAGCCTCGCGGCGGCCGGTGCGGTCGCCTTACCCGGTGCGGCGACCGCCAGAGCCGCGGCCGGTGACCCGTTCGGTCTCGGGGTCGCGTCCGGCGACCCGCGACCCGACGGCATGGTCCTGTGGACCCGGCTCGCCGCCAAGCCGCTCGACATCGGCGGCGGCATGGGCACCCGCAACGTGCCGGTCCAGTGGGAGATCGCCACCGACGAGGCGTTCGCCACGGTCGTGGCGTCCGGCACTGAGACGGCCGTTCCCGCCGAGGGCCACAGCGTCCACGCCGAGCCGCGCGGGCTGCCCGCCGGCGCCGAGTTCTTCTACCGGTTCAAGGCCGACGGGTTCATCTCGCCGGCCGGGCGCACCCGCAGCGCGCCCGCCGCCGGCGCCGCGCCCGCCAGCGTGAAGTTCGCGATGGCGTCCTGCCAGCATTTCGAGGAAGGCTGGTACCACGCGCACAAGTTCATCGCCGCCGACGAGCCGGACCTGGTGCTGTTCCTCGGCGACTACATGTACGAGAAGCAGTCCGGCCTCGCGAACCCGGTCCGCGGCTACGTCGACTTCGACGAGGTCGACAACCTCGACGAGTACCGGCTGCGCTATGCCCAGACCAAGCTCGACCCCGGGCTGAAGGCGGCGCACGCGGTCGCGCCGTGGCTGCCGGTTTTCGACGACCACGAGCTCGCGAACAACTGGTGGGGCAACGGTTCCGGCTGGCCGGCGACCCGCAAGCAGGCGTCGTTCCAGGCGTACTGGGAGAACATGCCGCTGCCGAAGTCCATGAAGCCGACCGGCCCGGCGATCCCGCTGTACCGGCGGGTGCCGTGGGGCACGCTGGCGCGTTTTCACATGATGGACACGCGGCAGTACCGCTGGCAGCAGGCGCCGAACAACAACTGCACGGAGATCCGGCGCACCGACCGCACGCTCACGGGCGCCACGCAGGAGCAGTGGCTGCTCGACGGTCTCGCGGCCGGCGGGTCCAAGTGGGACCTGTTGGGGCAGCAGGTGTTCTTCGCCGGCCGGGACGTCGACGGCGCGACCGGGACGTGCGACGTCAGCGAGGACGCGTGGGACGGGTACGAAGCCTCGCGGCGGCGGATCACCCAGGGCTGGGTGGACCGCCAGGTGCGCAACCCGGTCGTGCTGACCGGCGACGTGCACCGGCACTGGGCCAACGACCTGCGGCTCAACTACTTCGACCACGCCTCGCCGCTGGTCGGGACCGAGCTGGTGACGTCGTCGGTCACGTCGGGCGGCAACCCGGGCAGCACGGACCCGGCGCCGGGGGAGGTGGCGAAGAACCCGCACCTCAACTACGTGGGCAACCAGCGCGGGTACGTCCGGGTCACCGTGACCGGCGCGCAGCTGTCCGCGGACTTCGTCAAGCTGTCCTCGGTCCGTGAGCCGGACCCGGCGAAGGTCACCGCGTCGGTGTCGCGCAGCTTCACCGTGCTGGACGGGCAGCCGGGGCTGCGGTAAACCGCGTTGCAGAAGGGGTGCCGGCCGTCGACCATGGTGTGATGGCCGGCACCTTCACTTTTCCTCACGACGTCCCGACGCTCTCCGACGGCGAGGTCACCCTCCGCGCGCACGCACTGTCCGATGTGGACGAGATGGTGGTCCAGTGCACGGACCCCGAGTCCATCCGGTGGACGACCGTGCCCGCGCTGTTCGAGCGCGCCGACGCGGTCTCGTACGCCACCGAGACCGTGCCGGGCGGCTGGTACGCGCGCAAGGACCTCGGGTTCGCGATCGAGACCCCACACGCCGACGGGGTGCGCAGGTTCTCCGGGTCCATCTCGTTGCGGCCGATGGAGGAGGGCATCGCGGAGATCGCGTTCGGTCTGCACCCGGGCGCGCGGGGCCGTGGCGTGTGCAGCCGGGCCGTGAAGCTGTTGCTGGACTGGGGTTTCCAGCAGCCGGACATCGAGCTGGTGGTCTGGTACGCCTACGTCGGGAACTGGGCGTCGTGGCGAGTGGCGTGGGCCAACGGCTTCAGCTTCGACGGGACGGTCAAGAAGTTCCTGCCCCAGCGCGGCGAACGTCTCGACTCGTGGTGCGGCTCGCTGCGCGCCGACGACACCCGCGAGCCGAAGCACAAGTGGAACGTCCCGCCGGTGCTGGAGTCGACGCGACTGCGGCTGCGCCCGGACCGCGACACGGACGCCGACCGCATGGGCGAGATGATGAACGACCCGCGCACCAGGAACTTCGTCGGCCGCACGCTCACGGCCCAACACCCCGACGGCGCGGACTCGATCACCCGCCTGCGCGAGGGCGACGCCCGCGGCGACCGGTTCAACTGGTGCATCGCCGAGGTCGAGTCGGATCGCATGATCGGCCACATCCAGCTGTTCGGCCTCGACGGCCTCGACAACACCTCGGCGGAGATGGGCTACGTGGTGCACCCCGACGCCCGCGGCCGAGGCGTGCTCACCGAGGCGATGACCATGGTGGTCGAGTGGGCCTTCCGCGCCTCCGCCGACGGCGGCCTCGGCAGGCGCCGCCTGATGCTCACCACGGCGGGCAGCAACGCGGCGTCCCGCCACGCGGCGGAGAAGGCCGGCTTCACACTCGCCGCGACAATCCCGGAAGCCTTCCCGACGGGCGACGCCGGCTTCGAGGACACGGCGATCTACCACCAGCTGAACCCACTGTGGACGGAGTGAGCCCGACCCGGCCACAAAGTTGTCCACAGCCACCCAAGTTGTCCACAGGCAAGATCCACAACCCGCTGCTGTCGGTATGCACCGGTAGACTGGCAAGGCGGGACGCCCCCGGGATCGGGTGGGGGCTGCATCGCGCGCGGGGGGCGGACGGTCGCGCTCTTGCGGTTGCGTTAGCGGCGCGTTCGGGACGCCTCCGCCGCCTGGCCGCCAAATCCGCTCGTTACAGCTGCGCCCTCGTGATGGGGCACGACATGCACCTCGGGCCGCCGCGGCCGCTGCCCAGTTCCGAACCTCGGATCCGCAGCACCTCGATCCCCGCGTCCTCGAGGCGTTCGTTCGTCTCCACGTTTCGTTCGTACGCGACCACCACGCCCGGCCCGACCGCGAGCGTGTTGTTCCCGTCGTCCCACTGCTCGCGTTCCGCGGTCACTGGATCCAGACCCGTGTCGATCACCCGCAGCCGGTCGATGCCCATGGCCGTCGCGGCGGCCTCCAGGAACGGGACCGGGCCCGACACGCGCACGCCCTTGCCGTCGTCGGGTTGCAGCGGGTACGCGACCAGCGTGTCCCGCACCGCCGGGTACATCACCACCGCGTCGCGGTCGACCATCGTGCACACCGTGTCCAGGTGCATGGTCGCCCGGTCCTGCGCGATCGGCACCGCCAGCACGGTGTGCGCGAGACCGTCCGCGAACGCGGAGCGCGCCAGCGACTCCGCGCCGGCCGGGGACGTCCGCTCACCGACCCCGATCGCCAGCACGCCGGGCGCCAGCAACAGCACGTCGCCGCCTTCGACGGGGGCCGAGTGCGCGCCGTACGCGCGCCCGGCCGACCGGAACCTCGGGTGGTACGCGTAGATCAGGTCGAGCAGCGCCGTCTCCCGGTCCCGTGCCGGCAGCGCGAGCGACGCGATCGCGACCCGGTTCCCGATCCACACCGACGAGTCCCTCGTGAACAGCAGGTTCGGCAGCGGGTCGACGACGAAGTCGTGCGGGTGATGCATCTTGCGCACCAGCGACGCGCCCTCCGCGGCGGGCAGCTCCTCGAACGTCATGCCGGCCATCAGCACGTCCGCGAGCCCGGCGGCGGACATCGACGACAGGTGCGACCCGAGCGCGTCGGCCAGCTCGTGCCCGACCCGCCTGCGGTCGACAGCCGTGTCGGCGGCCGCGGCGTGCGCGCGCTCGTCGTGCAGTGCGGTGACCAGTGCGTCCGCGAGCAGCAGCACCTCGACGCCGCGGCTGACGAGGGTCTGAGCGAACGCGTCGTGCTCCTCCTGCGCCCGGTCGACCCACGGGATGCTGTCGAACAGCAGCTGGTCGTTGTTGCGCGGCGTCAGGCGCTTGAGCTCCGCGCCGGGACGGTGTAGCAGCACCGCGCGCAACGGCCCGACCTCGCTCTCGACCCGGGGCTGCTCGTGAACTTCGAGATCAGGTGCGGTCACGACGGCGAGCGTAATAACTCGGTAAGTAGGTTGTCGCGGCCACCTCCGCCACGATTGGTCCATGCGACGACTGCTGACGAAGCCGGTGACGTGGGTTGGCCTTGCCGTGGTGCTGGCCGGACTGATCGCGGGACTCGCGGTGTTCGAGCCGTGGCGGGCGTTCACGAGCAGCCGGCTGGACGAGCCGGTCCCGGTCGCGGTGTCTGAGCCCGCCGCCCCCGCGACGACGGCGACGACCATGCCGCCGGCGCCCGTCGTCCTCGCCGAGGGCGCGTTCGTCAGCCAGGAGCACGACACCGCCGGCACCGCGCGCGTCCTGGAGCTGGCCGACGGCTCCCGCCTGCTGCGCCTGGAGGGGTTCGCCACGTCGGACGGCCCCGACGTCCACGTCTGGCTCTCCGACGCGACCGCGGGCGGGGACTGGCACTCCTACGACGACGGCCGGTACGTGCCGCTCGGCGAGATCAAGGCGACCGACGGCAACCACAACTACGTCATCCCCGCCGACGCCGACCTCGCCGGCCTGCGCAGCGCCGTCATCTGGTGCGACCGGTTCAACGTGGCGTTCGGCTCGGCCGCCCTCGCCCTCTAGCCGAGCTCCGGCGGGAAGCCGCCGGTGGCGACCGGGCCCCAGCGCTCGACCGTCACGCGGATCAGGCACTTGCCCTGCGTGCGCATGGCCTCGCGGTACTCGTCCCAGTCCGGGTGCTCGCCGGAGATCACCCGGAAGTACTCGACGAGCGGCTCGACCGCGTCCGGCAGCTCGATCACCTCGGCGGTGCCGTCGACCTGCACGTACGCGTCGTTGAACTCGTCGGACAGGACCAGCACCGAGACCCTCGGGTCGCGCTTGGCGTTGCGGGCCTTGGCGCGCTGCGGGTACGTCGAGATGACGATCCGGTCGGCGGTGTCCAGGCCGCACGTCACGGGCGACATCTGCGGGCTGCCGTCGGCGCGCGTCGTCACCAGCACGGCGTGGTGGCGGGGCCGGACGAAGTCGGCAAGGGCGGTGCGGTCGACCTGGTCGGCCGTTGCGATCTTTGGCACGCGTCCACCCTACGACGGCAGGTAGCGTTCGGCCGTGTCCTCGATCCGAGCCTGGCTGAACCCGGCCCGACCAGCCGTCCCGGAGCCCGTCACCGACGCGCGCGAACGCCGCATGGTGATCGTCGAGCTGGTGATCGTCTTCGCCGTCACGCTGGGCATGGCCGGGCTCCGCAGCCTGCTCTCGCTGATCGACTCGCTGCTCCAGACCGCGGCGCTCGCCGACCAGAAGGTCGCGATCAACGTCTCGCAGGCGGACACCCAGTGGATCGACGTGCTGCGGCAGCTGCTCAGCGCCGCGCAGCTGATCGCGTGGGGCGCGCTCGGCGTGTACCTGCTGTGGCGCGCGGGGGTGGCGCCGCGTGCGGTCGGGCTGGACGGCCGGCGCTTCGGACGGGACCTCGGCGGCGGCGTCGGCCTCGCCGCGTTGATCGGGCTCCCCGGCCTCGGCCTCTACTTCATCGCGAGGGCGGTCGGCGCGTCCCTCACGGTCGTGCCGACCACGCTGGACCACTGGTGGCAGTACCTCACGCTGCCGATCGCCGCGTTCGGCAACGCGTGGGCCGAGGAGGTGCTGGTCGTCGGCTACGTCATCACGCGGCTGCGGCAGCTCGGCCTGCGGGAGAACTCGTCGCTGCTGATCGCCGCGGTGCTGCGCGGGTCCTACCACCTCTACCAGGGCTTCGGCGGGTTCGTCGGCAACGTCGTCATGGGGCTGGTGTTCGGTCGGGTGTGGCAGCGGACCAACCGGCTGTGGCCGCTGATCCTGGCGCACACACTGATCGACGTGGTCGCGTTCGTCGGGTACGCGCTACTCCGCGGTGTGGTGTCCTGGCTGCCGTGACGTATTCCGGGTACCAATAGGTCATGGCCGGTCTCGACGAGTACCGCAGGAAACGGGATGCCGGGCGGACTCCGGAGCCGGTGCCGGCCGACGAGCCGCTTCGTCATCCAGGAGCACCACGCCACCCGGCTGCACTGGGACGTGCGGCTGGAGCGCGACGGCGTGCTCGTGTCGTGGGCCGTTCCGAAGGGGCTGCCGGACGTGCCCGGTGACCTTCGGTTGGCGGTGCACACCGAAGACCACCCGATGGAGTACGCGACGTTCTCCGGCGAGATTCCGAAGGGTGAGTACGGCGGCGGGCGGATGTTCATCTGGGACCGCGGCCGCTACGAGACGCTGAAGTGGTCCGACCGCGAGGTCGCGGTGGTGTTCGACGGCGAGCGCGCGAAGGGCCGGTACACGTTCTTCCGCAGCGGCAAGGACTCGAAGGACTGGATGGTCCGCAGGTCGGAACCGCCGCTGGAGCCCGGTTTCACGCGGTTGCCGGACCTGGTCGAGCCGATGCTGGCGTCGCCGGGCACGCTGCCGTCCGACGACGACGAGTGGTCGTACGAGTTCAAATGGGACGGCGTCCGCGCGCTCGCCCGCGTCGAGGGCGGCCGGCTGCAGCTGCATTCCCGCAAGGGCAACGACATCACGGTGACCTACCCGGAGCTGCGGCTGCTCGGCGAGGAGCTCGGCTCGACGCAGGTGTGGCTCGACGGCGAGATCGTCGCCATGCGGGACGGGCGGCCGAGCTTTCCCGCGCTGCAGCAGCGGATGCACGTCAACAACGACCGGCAGGCCCGCAGCCTCGCGAACTCGGTGCCGGTGACCTATCTGGTGTTCGACGTGCTGCACCTCGACGGCCGGTCCTGTGTGGACCTCCCGTACTCGGAACGCCGTGCCCTGCTGGCGGGTCTCGAGCTGCGTGGCCCCAACTGGAACATCTCGCCGAGCTTCGACGGCGACGGCGCCGCGGTGGTCGAGACGGCCCGCGAGCAGGAGCTGGAGGGGGTGATCGCGAAGCGGAGGTCGTCCCGGTACTTCCCCGGCCGGCGGACCGCCGACTGGGTGAAGATCACCGAGGTGCTGACGATCGAGGTGCTGATCGGCGGCTGGCGCCCGGGGGAGGGCCGCAGGTCCGGCACGATCGGCTCGCTCATGCTGGGCGTGCCGACCGACGCGGGTCTGCGGTATGTCGGACAGGTCGGCACCGGCTTCACGGACGAGGCGCTCGCCGCGTTGCACGAGCGGCTGAAACCGTTGGTGCGGAAGGATTCGCCGTTCGCCAACGAGGTGCCGCGGGACCGGGCGAAGGGTGCGACCTGGCTGTCACCGGAGGTCGTCGGCGAGGTCGAGTTCCGCAACTGGACCCCGGACGGCCGGCTGCGCGCGCCGTCGTGGCGGGGACTGCGGTCGGACAAGGACGCGGCCGACCTGGAACCGGAGGCCGTGGCCGTTTCGGCGGACGTCGTGCCGGAGGTTGTCGAGGACGAGGAGCCTCGGCCGCAGAACGTGCTGGTGGAGGTGTCCGGCCGCCGGCTACGACTGTCCAATTTGGACAAGGTGCTGTACCCGGAGGCGCAGTTCAGCAAGGCGCAGGTGATCGACTACTACAGCCGGATCGCGCCGGTGCTGCTGCCGCACCTGCAGGACCGCCCGGTGACGCTGCGCCGCTGGCCGGACGGCGTGATGGGGCAACCGTTCTACGAGAAGAACGCGGCGCGCCACGCGCCGGAATGGCTGCGCAAGGTCCGGGTGGAGACCCCGGGCAGCACGCGAGGCTACGAAACGCTGGACTTCGTGGTGCTGAACGACCTGCCGAGCCTGGTGTGGGCAGCCAACATGGCGGCACTGGAACTGCACATTCCACAATGGACCGTCGACGACTCGGACGAACGCGAGACCCCGGACCTGCTGGTGTTCGACCTGGATCCGGGCCCCCCGGCGACGATCGTCGAGTGCTGTGAGGTGGCGCTGCTGCTGAGGGACGTCCTGTCCGGCCACGGCCTGGAAGCGGCCGCGAAAACCAGTGGCAGCAAGGGAATGCAGCTGTACGCCCCGATCACCACGACGGCGGTCGAACGAACCTCGGAGTACGCGAAGGCGGTGGCGGAACACCTGGCGGCGGAGCACCCGAAGCTGGTGGTCGCACGCATGGCGAAGGATCTGCGCCCACGCAAGGTCTTCATCGACTGGAGTCAGAACAACCGGTACAAGACCACGATCGCCCCGTACTCACTGCGCGGCCGCCCGTCCCCAACGGTCTCGACCCCACTGACCTGGGACGAGGTGGCCCGCTGCCGCCACCCGAACGACCTGGTCTTCACGGCCCCGGAAGTACTGGCAAGAGTGGAAGAACACGGCGACCTGCTGACCCCGTTGCTGACGAAGAACCGCCCACCACTACCGGAACTGTCCTAACCGAGCGAACGTCCCTTTCGCTCGCGAAAGTTATCCACAACCGCCCGTGACCAGCGATTTTGTCGGTGCCCGCCGATAGAATGGACCCGGGGCCGCCCCCCGGAGAGGGTGGGGGCTGACAGTCATCAGGGGGGCCGTTACAGGGCGGTCAGTACCAGCGGGCCGTTTGGTGTGATCGCCACCGTGTGTTCGATGTGTGCCGCGCGGCTGCCGTCGGTGGTGCGTAGTGCCCAGCCGTCGTCGTCGACGGTGAACGGGTCTCTGCCGCCGGCCATGAACATCGGCTCGATCGCCAGCACCAGGCCGGCGCGCAGCGGGAGGCCGCGGCCTGGGCGGCCCTCGTTCGGCACCGGCGGGTCCTCGTGCATCTTCCGGCCGACGCCGTGGCCGCCGAAGCCGTCCGGGATGCCGTAGCCGGCGGCTCGGCCGATGCGGCCCACCGCGTGGGAGATGTCGCCGAGATGGCCGCCGACCACCGCCGCCGCGATGCCAGCGTCCAGCGCCGACTGGGTGGCGGCGATCAGCGCGGTGTCGGCGGAACTTGCGTTGCCCACGACGAAACTGATCGCCGCGTCGCCGTGGAAGCCGTCCACGCAGGCGCCGAAGTCGATGCTCACCAGATCGCCGTCGCGCAGTCGGTACGGCGACGGGATGCCGTGCACGATCACGTCGTTCACCGACGCGCAGATGACCGCGGGAAAGGGCGTCGGCGCGAAGTGTGGGTGGTAGTGCTGGAACGACGACGTCGCGTCGGCCGCCACCAGTACGTCCGCGGCGATCCCGTCCAGCTCGTGCAGCGACACGCCCACCGCCGCCTTCGACCGCACGGCCGCCAGCGCGGTCGCCACCACACGGCCCGCCTCGCGCATGACGGCCAGTTCGGACTCGGTCTTCAGCTCTACCACGACGACTCCCTCCCAATAACTATCCCGGTATTCATATCACGGGATTACTATTGCTGTCATGGTGCGACCCCCGTTGAGTCAGCAGGACCGCGAACGTGGCGTGCGCCTCGGTGAACTGCTGCGCGCGGCGCGTGGCGACCGCACGTCGGTCGAGGTGGCCGCCCAGGCCGGGATCTCGGTGGAGACCTTGCGCAAGATCGAGCACGGCCGCGTGCCGACCCCGGCGTTCTTCACGGTGGTGGCGATCGCGCGCGCGGTCGACCTGCCGATCGACGCGCTGTGCCTCGAACACGCGGCGGACGAACCGCTCTCCGCCTAGGCGCCTTGCTGCAGCGCCAGGAACGGGCACCCGACCATCCGCCGCAGCTCCTCCGACAGCTCGTCGAGCGTCGCGATCGGGCGGGAGAACGCCAGGCGGATGTCGTGGTCGCCCTCGATGCTCTCCACGCGCAGCCGCAGGCCGTACCGGTCGAGCCCGAGCGGCCGCAGGTGCCCGCCGCTCAGGTGGGCCGGCAGGTGCCGGCGCAGCGTGTGGACGACCTCGGTGTGCGACACCTCGAGGTGGCGCAGCCAGCCGGCCTCCTGGTGGCAGAACGGGTCCGGCGCGCACGACGCGAACGTCGACGGCGTCACCGGGTGCGTGCCGTCGGCGTCGGCGATCACCATCGACACCGGCGTCAGGCGCAGCAGCGTCGCGCCGTGACCGAGGTCCAGCAGGCGCGGGTCGGGGCGGACCGTCGCGATCTCGAGCGCCACCTCGCGAGCGGTGGGCAGCGGCAGCGCGCTGAGGCGGCCGGTGATCCACAGCAGCCCGCGCACGGACTCCCGCAGCGGCACCGGCGCGACGTCGACCACCTCGACCATCGACGTCAGCTCGCCGTCCAGCGCGTCGATCGACGCCGGCAGCTCGTGGTCGTCGGGCAGCAGCACGGACACCACGCCGTCGTCGTGGACGTGGTGCAGCAGCGGGGCCACCCGGTCCGGCTGCGCGTCACCCGGGGGTAGCGTCGGCAACGGGGGCAGCAGGGTCGCCGGGCCACGCGCGGCGATGGTCCTGGCGCGTTCGCCCGGACTCGGGGTCGGCGGTCGATCTGTCAAGGAACACCTCCGTCGGGGTTAGGGTAACCTAAGTGGCGGGTTAGCGACAGTCCGGCGGCCTCACCCGAACGGGTCGCTCGGTCGGGCCGGCTCCGGTTATGGCGTGCGCGGCCGGCATCTCGGCCGCGGTGCTGGCGTCAGCCAGTGAGCCCGGCTCAGCAGCCCAGCAGGCACACCTGGAAGTTCGCCCGGTAGGTCGTCGCCGCGGTCGGGGCCACGATGTTGTGGCTCTGCGCGCCGCCGTCCGACCAGCTCGTGTACCGGAACCGCAGGCCGAGCGTGAGATTCTGCGGGCTCGGCGCGGACACCGAGTTGTTCGAGCCCACGATGACGGTCCTCGTGAACGGCGTGACCTGCTCGGACCCGCCGACCGCCAGCCGCGCGCCGCTCGGGTTCGACGTGAACGTCAGCACGACGGTCCTGGGGTTGAGCCGCACGGTCGTCGACTTGGCGTGGCCGTCCGAGTCGGTCGCGGTCAGCGTCAGGTCAAGGAACGACGGGTACTCGTGGTCCGGCGCGATGAAGCTGCCCGACGCGACCCCGTTGAACGTCTGCAGGTTGTGGGCGTGGCAGCTCGTGGGCGTCGTGCAGTGCTGGAGCGTCAGCTGCCAGCTCAGCGCGGACGCCGGCAGCGGCCCGTCCTGCGCGTCCGCGGCGCGGCCGGCGAACGGGATGGTCTGGCCGACGCTCCACTGGGTCGCGGCCGTCGGGTTGTCGATCGTCACCACCGGCTCGTCGCTCGGCGGGTTGCCGACCGTCACGTCCACGGTGGCCGTGTCGGACAGGCCGCCGGGGTCGGTGACCCGCAGTCCGACGTGCACGAGCTGCTGCTGAAGGTAGGTCCACGTCGGCGCGGCGGCCGTCGAGTCGTCGTACGCGCCGTCGCCGTCGAGGTCCCACGCGTAGGTGAGCGGCGTGCCGTCCGGGTCGGTCGAGCCGGCCCCGTTGAACTGCACGGCCAGCGGCGCGTTGCCGGCGGTCGGGGTCGCGGTGGCGACCGCGTCCGGCGGCCGGTTCGTGCCGGTCGGGTAGCTCACCCGACGCAGCTGCCCGGCGCCGAGCGCGACGTAGAACAGGTCGCCACCGGGCCCGGTGAGCACCTGCACCGGCACGTTCACGCCGGTCACGAACGGCACGATGGTCGCGGGGTTCGGCAGGCCGTTCGTCCCGCGCCGCATCGCCCAGATGCAGCCGCGCGAGCTGTCGGCGAAGAACATGGCGCCGTCGTAGGTCGCCGGGTAGTTGCTGGTCGTCTCGAACGCGATGCCGCTGACCGACGAGCCGCCGGTCGGGCAGCCGTCGCCGGCCGCGACCGAGGCGCTGTGGTTGTAGGCGTAGTACGGCGCGTTCTGGCCCGTCGGGTACAGCGACTCGCACACGGTCAGGTTCGCGCCGTCGTAGCCGGACTGGGCCGCGTTGCCCTCGTAGCAGGGCCAGCCGAAGTTCTCCGCGACGTTGTCGGTCGCGTTGGGGATCCGGTTGATCTCCTCCCACGTGTTCCAGCCGACGTCACCGGCCCACAGCTCGTTGGTGCCGGGCCGGAACGCGAAGCGGAACTCGTTGCGCAGGCCGTAGGCGACGATCCGCTGCGCGTTGGCGTTCGGGTTGCTCGCGAACGGGTTGCCCGGCATCGCGGCGCCGGTGTCCGGGTTGATCCGCACGATCGCGCCGTCCAGCGACACCGGCTCGCCGGCCGGCCGCCGGACCGACTGGGCGCGCAGCGCGCCGCCCTTCGCGGTCGGCGGGGCCAGGTTCACCCCGGCCGGGCTCGGCGGGTCGGCGCACGGGTTGCCGCGCTGGCCCCAGTCGGCGAAGTTGAAGCTCGCGCCGTCCCCGCCGCCGACGTACAGCGCGCCGTCCGGGCCGAACGCCACGGTGCCGACGGAGTGGCTCGGGTACTGCTGGCACCAGTCGGTGAGCAGTGGCAGCTCGCTGGTCGCGACACCGCCAGCGTTGAGCGTCAGCCGGGACAGCCGGCCGGTGATCAGGCAGCCGTCGTCGGTCGCACCCGGCGGGGTCGGGCACTGGTCGCCCCAGCGCGGCGCGGTGCCGCCAGGCACGGCGTCGTAGCTGTACAGCACGTACAGGTACGGCCGGGTGGGGAACTGCGGGTCGAGCGCGAGGCCGAGCAGGCCGCGGTCCCAGAAGTCCTGCACCTGCGTGCGCAGGTCCGCGGTGATCGTCGCGGTGGTGTCGGTGAGCGAGTCGAACGTCTTGACCAGCCCGCTCTTCTCGCTGACGAACACCCGGCCGTCCGGCGCGAACACGGCGTTGGTCGGCGAGGTGAGCCCGCTGATCACGGCTGTGTCGGTGAAGCCGGACGGCACCGCGGCGGCCGCCTCGGTCGGCGCGGTCAGCTCGACGAGGCCGCTCGCGACCACCCCGGCGGCGACGGCGACAGCGAGTGCGACTGTTCTCGGACGCGCGAAACCACGGCGAATGCCCACGGGACCCCAATTCTGACGTTCATGAACACCCTGCGGTGGCCCCCGCCAACGTCAGGTGACTCGCCAGTTGTGTCGGTCCGGACAGACGTCCCGTTTCACCCGAATTCTTCTCACTTACCGGGGCCGCGCCCCGACCAGCTCCAGGCGTACGCGGGATCTTCGCAGGTCGTGGCGGCCGCACCCAGTTCGAGCGGCCGGAAGGTGTCGACCATGACGGCGGTTTCGTCGAAGTAGTCCGCGCCGATGGACGCCTCCGCGGCGCCCGGCTGTGGGCCGTGCGTGAACCCGGACGGGTGCAGCGACAGCGAACCGAGCCCGATGCCGGAGCCCTTGCGTGCCTCGTAGTTGCCGCCGACGTAGAACATCAGCTCGTCGGAGTCCACGTTCGCGTGGTTGTACGGCACCGGGATCGACAGCGGGTGGTAGTCGACCTTGCGCGGGCAGAACGAGCAGACCACGAAGTTCGGCCCCTCGAACGTCTGGTGCACCGGCGGCGGCTGGTGCACGCGCCCGGTGATCGGCTCGAAGTCGCGGATGTTGAACACCCACGGGTACAGGCAGCCGTCCCAGCCGACGACATCGAACGGGTGGTTGGCGTAGGTGAATCTGGTCAGCCCGGCGCGGTGCCGCACGAGCACCGGCACGTCCTCGCCGTCGGCCTGGACGAGCTCGGCTGGGCCCCGCTGGTCGCGCTCGCAGTACGGCGCGTGCTCCAGGAACTGGCCCTTGGTCGACAGGTACCGCTTCGGCGGGCCGATGTGCCCGGTCGCCTCGATGACGTAGAACCGGGTCTCGCCGTGCGGCAGCACCCGGTAGGTGGTGGAGGTCGGCAGCAGCAGGTAGTCGCCGTCGGCGACCTCGAGCGTGCCGTAGATCGTCTCCACGGTCGCGGACCCGGTCTGCACGTAGATCAGTTCGTCGCCGGCCGCGTTGCGGTACAGCGGGCTCGGCGCGGTGGCGACGGCGAACGCGATCGTCAGGTCGTTGTTGCCGAACAGGGTGCGCCGGCCGGTGACCGCGTCGACCTCGTGCCGCTCCTCGGACTTGAGGTCCTGCGTGCGGAAGTGCCTGGGCATCAGCGGGTGGTTCGGCGTGAGCGTGCCCCGGAAGTCCTCGACGACCTCGGCGTTCACGATCGCCGTCGGCAGGAACCGGTGGTAGAGCAGGGCGGAGTCGGAGTAGAAGCCCTCGACGCCCATGAGCTCCTCGGCGTAGAGCCCACCCTCCGGCGAGCGGAACTGTGTGTGCCGCTTTCGGGGGATCTCTCCGACGCTGCGGTAGTAAGGCATTGCCCCTCCGGAAAGTGTCCGGATGTCGGACATCTTTGTTCAGTTGCCGGTACGCTACTAGCGTGTCAGCCGTGTCAAGCGCCGCACCCCAGCCCGCGTCGGATCAGCGGGACGTGCCCTCCCTGCTCGCTCGTCTCATCGACGACGCCGCCCTGTTCCCTCCAGGCAACGCGACCGTGCCGGACGCGGTCCGGTTGCATCTGGCGGGCAGATCGAGCGATCACGCCGATGTAGTGGGCCTTTTCCTATGTCCAGCCTCCCGCCTGCCTGAGCTGATCACGGAGTTGATCAAGGTCAAGCCAGCCAAGCCGGTCGAGCTGTCGCTCGTGATCGACACCGGTCTCGGCGGTGTGCCGAAGGCCCTGTCGATCGTCGAGTCACGCGCCGAGCTCCTCGCGCTGCGCATGGTCGAGATGCCCGCCCCCGCCGACGTCGACGAGGTGTGGCTCGAGCGCGTCTCCGAGTTCGTGCCGGAGGACGTGATCCGCGTGGTCGAGCCGAGGCGCGGTGGTGCCGAGTGGCTCCAGGGCATCCAGCGCGTGATCGAGCACGGCAGCTGGCCCAAGCTCCGCTGCGGTGGCGTGTCCGAGCAGAACTTCCCGAGCATCGAGGAGGTGGGGGAGTTCCTCGCGGTGATCAACGCGGGCGGGGCGTCGTTCAAGGCCACCGCCGGGCTGCACAACGCGGTCCGCCACACCGCGGCCGACACCGGGTTCACCCACCACGGGTTCCTCAACCTGCTGATGGCCACCGCGCGCCTGCTCGGCGGCGCCGACGCGGGCGACGTGCACGACGCACTCGGCTCGACCGACGGCAAGGCGCTCGCGCAGGAGGCGCAGAACCTCACCGAGCACGAGGCGCTGTCGGTGCGCGGGGTGTTCGCGTCCTACGGCTCCTGCTCGCTGACCGATCCGGTCGCCGACCTCGAGGAACTGGGGTTGCTGTGACCTGGGTCCATGATCCGGAGTTCGCGCGGGACAAGCCGTTCGGGCCGCAGACGCTGCCCTACGGCGTCATCGACGTCACCGACGCGGGCGACGGACCGCAGGTCGCGGTCCGGGTCGGCGACCACGCGCTGCCGCTGCGCTCGATCGCGAACGAGCTGGGGTCGTTCGCCGATCTGGTGTCCGGCACGTCGTTGGACCCGCTGCTCGCCGCGACCAGGGTCCAGTGGAGCGGGCTGCGTGCGCGGCTCGTCGAGCTGGTGTCGTGGTCGGCGGCCCCGGCCGGCGCGACGCTGGTGCCGCTCGCGGACGTGACCATGTCGCTGCCGTTCACGGTCGGCGACTACGTGGACTTCTACTGCTCGCGGTTCCACGCGGAGAACGTCGGCCGGATCATGCGGCCGGACTCCGAGCCGCTGCTGCCGAACTGGACGCACCTGCCCGTCGGCTACCACGGCCGGTCGGGGACGGTCGTCGTGTCCGACACCGACGTCGAGCGGCCGCACGGACAGCGCAAGGGCTCGCCCATCCCGCAGTTCGGCCCGACCGGCCGCCTGGACGTGGAGGCGGAGGTCGGGTTCGTGTGCGGCGGCCCGGTGTCGCGCCGGGTGCCGACGTCGTCGGTCGCGGACCACATCTTCGGCGTGGTGCTGGTGAACGACTGGTCGGCGCGGGACATCCAGGGCTGGGAGTACCAGCCGCTCGGCCCGTTCCTCGGCAAGTCGTTCGCGACGTCGATCTCGGCGTGGGTGACACCGCTCGAAGCGCTCGCGGTGGCGCGGGTGGCGCTGCCCGACCCTGGCCATCCCCGGGTGTCGTACCTGGTCGAGGACTCGCCGTGGGGCCTCGACCTGCGGCTGGCGGTCGAGTGGAACGGCACGGTCGTGTCCCGGCCGCGGTTCTCCGACATGTCGTACTCGTGCGCGCAGCAGCTCGCGCACATGACGGTGAACGGCGCGACCGTGCGGCCGGGCGACCTGTTCGCGTCCGGCACGGTGTCGGGGCCGGAGAAGTCGCAGCGCGGGTGTTTCCTTGAGCTGTCGTGGGGCGGCCGGGAGAAGATCGCGCTGGCCGACGGCGAGACCAGGACGTTCCTCGAGGACGGCGACCGGGTGGTGATCACCGCGACCGCGCCGGGCGAGGACGGGTCGGTCGTCGGCATCGCCGAGGTGGCCGGCTCGGTGCTGCCCGCCGTGGCTCTCTGACGTGGCCGCCCGGCCGATCCGCCCGATCCAGCCGGCCGCCCGGCCGGCGTCCGCCGGCGCCGGCCGGGAGAGCTCGCTGACGCTGGAGCGCGGGTTGGCGCTGCTGCAGGCGGTCGCCGACTCGGAGTCGGAGGCGCCGACCATCAGCGACCTGGCCACGGCGATCGGCGCGTCGAGGGCCGCGATCTACCGGCTGCTGGTGCCGCTGCAGGACCGCGGCCTGGTCCGCCGCGACGGCTCGAAGGTGCGCCTCGGCCTCGGGCTCCTGCGCCTGGCGGCCAGGGTGACCCCGCAGCTGCGGCTCGCGGCGCTGCCGGCGTTGCGCGAGCTGGCCGAGGCGGTCGGCGCGACGTCCCACCTGACGGTCGCCGACGGCGACGAGGCCCAGGCGATCGCGGTGATCGAGCCGTCGTGGACGACCTACCACGTCGCGTACCGCGTGGGGACCCGTCATCCGCTGTCCCGAGGCGCGGCCGGCAAGGCGATCGGCCTGCGGTCGGAGGATCCCGGGTGGCTGGCCACGACGGGGGAGCTGCAGTCCGGCGCCGGTGGGATCGCGGCGCCGGTGCGCGGCGTGCCAGGCCTGCGGGCGAGCGTCGGCGTGATCAGCTTCCAGTCCCTCGACGGCGAGGTCGTCGGCCCGCAGGTCCTGGCCGCCGCGGCGGCGGTGGCCACCGCGCTGCGCTAGATCTTCCGCAACGCTTCGGCCGTCTCGCGCAGGACGTCGTCCAGCGGGGTCGGCTTCAGGTCGAACGTCGCCGCCGTGCGGGACCAGTCCATGATTGACTCGCGCTGGTACAGGTACTGCACCTCCGCCGACTCGGCCATCATCGGGTCCGCCCGCACCACCGTGTGCAGCTCCAGCGGGGTCATCTCGCGGATCGACGGGGTCGGCACGCCGGCGATCGCCGCGAACCTGGCCGTCATCTCGCGGATCGACACGTCCGAGGTCTGCGGGGTGTGCCACGCGCGGCCCCACGACCGGTCGTCGCGGGCCACCGCGACCAGCGTGCGTGCCACGTCGCCGGTGTAGGTCCAGCTGTGCGCCACGTCGAGGTCCGCGGGGAACACGACCTCCTGGCCGGCCAGGGTCTGCGGGCCGATCATCAGGTTGAACATGGCCTGCGCGCCGACGCCGAGGTAGTCGCCGGGCCGGACCTCGGCGAACCGGAGCAGGCCCGCCTCGTGCGCGGCAAGGCCGTCGAGGTACATGCGGGCCCGCACCCGGCCCTTGATCGTCGTCGGACGCATCGGCAGGTCGTCGGTCTGCGGGCCGTCGACCGGGCCGTAGCCGTAGGTGTTGCTGAGGTTCACGTACGTGGCGCCGGTTCGTTCCGCCGCGGTCAGGAGGGCCGCCGACAGCGCGGGTGTCTCCTCCGGCCACCGGTCGTACGGCGGCATCGCGCAGTTGATCACCGAGGCCGCGCCGCCGGCGAGCTCGGTCAGCCGCGTCGTCGCGTCCGCGGCGACCAGCTCGATCCTGGGGTGCGTCGGGCCGGTGCCGCGCCGCGTGACGACGCGGACGTCGTCGCCGGTCTCGGCGAGCAACGTGGCGGTCGCGGTGCCGGTGGGGCCTGCGCCAACTACAACGTGGAATGTCATGTCATCGACGTTATGGGCAGATCGCAAGACTGTGGATGGCTCAGAAGCTTGCTTAGATGTTCTAGAGTCTTCGCTGTGGATGTACTCAGCGATGTACTCGTGGCCATGCGCACCGGCCGCCCCGCCGCGTCCCGCAGCACGAGCCACGCCCCGTGGGGCGTCCGCTTCCACGACGGCAAGGCCGCCGGCTGCCACGTCGTGCTCGAGGGCGGCTGCTGGCTCGTCTCGCCGCACTCGGAGCCCCTCGCCCTCGGCGTCGGCGACGTCCTGTTCACCCCGCACGGCGACGGCTACGCGCTCGTCGACCGGCCCGGCAGCCCGATCGTCGACTACCAGCCGAGCCCGGAGGACGGCGCCCCGCTCGACGAGATGCGCATCGACGGCGCCGGCGCGGTCACCGAGATGCTGTGCGCCTACTACCTGTTCGACCCGGCCCGTCCGCACCCGCTGCTCGCCGAGCTGCCGAAGATGATCCACCTGCCGGCCCGGGTCGGTCGGCACCAGTCGCTGCGCAGTGCCGTCGAGCTGCTCGGCAACGAGCTGCGCGACCCGCGCGCGGGCACCGAGGCCGCTTTGCCGGCGCTGATCGACATGCTGCTGCTGTACGTCCTGCGCGCCTGGCTCGACGAGCAGCCCGACGACGCGGCCGGCTGGGCGACGGCGCTGCGCGACCCCGCGATCACCACCACGCTGCGCCAGATCCACCGGCACCCGGAGAAGCCGTGGACGGTCGCGGACCTGGCCGCGCAGGCCGGCCTGTCCAGGGCCGCGTTCGGCAAGCGCTTCACGACGATCATCGGTCAGCCGCCGCTCACGTACCTGACGTGGTGGCGCATGACCATCGCGGCCGGCCTGCTGCGCGAGTCCGACGTGCCGCTGCGCGCGGTCGCGTCCCGCTGCGGGTACGGCTCGGAGTACGCGTTCGCCAAGGCGTTCAAGCGCGCGTACGGCGTCGCCCCTGGCCAGTACCGCCGCTAGCGCGGCAGGTACGGACCGTCAACGTTTCGCGGGTCATGTTGGGCGGTGGGCCAGCACGCGTCTCAGCGCCCGGCGCGCTCGTTCCACCTTGCGTGCCTCGTACGCGATGGGGAAGTAGCGCAGTCGTTCCGGCAGCAGCGGCACCACGCGGCCGACGACCTGACCCAGTAGCCGCAGCGTCCGTTCGTCGCGGTCGGTCCACGGCAGGCCCAGCTTCGCGCGAGCCCGCGGGGGCAGCGTGCCGACCGTGACGAAGTGCTGCAGCCGGCCCGGCACGGCCATCGCCAGTCGCCACAGCGGGCGGAGCGCGGCCGGCAGGGCGGGCGGGGGCGGCACCCGCCTCGTCGCCGTCAGGAACTCGTACACCGTCGGGTGCGCCACCAGCGTGTGCTCGAGCACGTCGTCGAAGTGCTTCAGGTACGCGTCGTAGGTCGGCGGGATCTCCTTCTCCGCCACGTGGAGGTTGCGGGCCACCTGCGTGATCTCCGCGTAGAACGACTCCTCCTCGGCCCGCGACAGCGGTCGGCGCGAGAAGTACCTCGCGCCGACGCCGTACGCGTACGGCGCGGTCAGGATGATCCACGCCCACGGCCCGGACGAGAGCGCGTTGTGTGTCACGCCGTCGGCGTCGGTGGTGCGCAGCGGGGCGTGCATCGCGCGGAGCCGGTCGCCTTCGGCCAACGCCTCCTCGCCGCCGTAGACCCACGTCATCACCGACGCGATGCTGCGTTGCGCCCGGCCGATGGCGTCGGTCCGGAACACCGAGTGCTCGCCGACCACCGCCCCCACCGTCGGATGCATGACCTGCAACGCGAACGCCGCGCCCGTGGTCAGGGAGAACGTGATGAGCCCGGTGTCGTCCCACAACCGGGTGTCCGGCTCGATCGCCTTCCGCATATCGCTCCCTTCTGGTGATGAGCGTCACCAGATATAGGATAGGATCTCATGCGGACCTACGGCGGCGCCACCCCCGAGGAGCGGCGGGCCAAGCGGCGCGCCGCGTTGTTCGAGGCGGCGCTCGACCTGCTCGCCGACGGCGGCTGGGAACGCGTCACCGTGCGTGGCGTCTGCACAGCCGCCCGCCTCAACGACCGCTACTTCTACGAGAGCTTCCGCGACCCGGAGGCGCTGCTCCTCGCGGTCCGCGAGGAGGTCACGGCCCAGGCGTTCGCGGCCATCGCGACGGCCATCGCGGACACCGCGCCGGACCCGGACGTCCGGGTCCGCGCGATCGTCGTCGCCGTGATCGACTTCTTCACCGGCGATCCCCGGCGCGGCCACCTGCTGGTCCAGTCGCAGGCCACCGACGCGCTGCGCCGCGCGCGGCACCAGACGATCCGCGTGATGGCCGCGATCGTCGCCGAGCAGGGGGTCGTGATGCTGGGCGACGAGGCGCCGCCAGAGCCCGACCGCGAGCTGGCCGCGCTCACTCTCGTGCACGGCACCCTCGAGCTGTTCGCCAGCTGGCTGCGCGGCGAGCTGGCGGTCAGCCGCGCGCACCTGACCGACTTCCTCGTCGCCATGGTCCGCACCACCGGCGACCTCGCTAGAAGATTGCCGTCCACGCCGCGATCAGCGCGAACACGGTGAACACCACCGCGGCGCCGCGCTGGATGAAGTGCGCCGGCACCCGCGCGCGCAGCTTGCGGCCCACCAGCAGCGCGAGCACCGTGACGCTCATCAGCGCGAGGAACGTGCCGATGCCGACCGCGACCGGGCTGGCGTAGCGCGCGGCCACGCCGATGGCCGTCACCTGGGAGGCGTCGCCCCATTCGGTGAGGAACAGCGTGCCGAAGGAGACCATCGCGGCACGCACGAACGGCACCGCGTCCCGCTTGGCGGTCGTGGCGCCGTCGGCCTCGTCGGTGTCCGCGTCGAGGCTCTCGCGGATCAGCAGCACCGCGCCGACCGCGAACAGCGCGGCGATCGCACCCGCCACGATCCGTTCCGGCAGCAGCGTGATCGCGCTGCCCAGCGCGACGGCGATGACCGACTGCAGCGCGAACGCGATCGCGGCGCCGATCAGCACCGGCTTGCTGCGGAACCGGCTGGAGAGCACGAGGGTCAGCGCGGTCGTCTTGTCCGGCAACTCGAGCAGGAAGACGGCGACGTACGCCGAGACGAAAGCGAGCAGCCAGTGGCCCATGTGGACAGAAGTCCCTCCGCATCGGGCCCGGAAGGAGGCAGTAAGACTCCGACCGGGCATGGTTAAACCCGGCCGGAGGTCTCGTTCGCCCGCTCGCGCGGGTGAGGCACCGGACTCGCGAACGAGTCAGTATGTCGATGTCCTCGCCGAGGCAGCCGAAGCCGCCGCGGGAACTACTCCCCTCTGGCACGGTCAGCCTACCCCCTGAGCGCTGACGTTCCGCTATGGCGACGATCACGGGACCTTGGTCCCGATCGCACGGGACCGGAGGGCCTGCCGGGCGCCGGGTGCGCGGAGCAGCCTGGTTGGCGTGGACGTCCTGGATCTCGCGCGCTGGCAGTTCGGCATCACCACCGTCTACCACTTCCTGATGGTGCCGCTGACGATCGGACTGTCGTTGCTGGTCGCGGGCATGCAGACGGCGTGGGTGCGTACGGGCAACCCGCGCTACCTCGCGATGACGAAGTTCTGGGGCAAGCTCCTGATGATCAACTTCGCCATGGGGGTGGTGACGGGGATCGTCCAGGAGTTCCAGTTCGGCATGGCGTGGAGCGAGTACTCACGCTTCGTCGGCGACGTGTTCGGCGCGCCGCTCGCCATGGAGGGGCTGGTCGCTTTCTTCGTCGAGTCCACGTTCCTCGGGCTGTGGATGTTCGGCTGGGACCGGCTGCCCAAACGCGTGCACCTGGCGTGCGTGTGGGCGTTCTCGCTGGCGACCGTGGCGTCGGCGTACTTCATCCTGTCGGCCAACTCGTGGATGCAGCACCCGGTCGGCGTCGAGCTGGTCGACGGGCGGCCGGAGCTGACGTCGATCTGGGCGGTGCTCGGGAACTCGACCGTGCTGGCCGCGTTCCCGCACGCGGTCTTCGGCGCGTTCGCCGTGGCGGCAACGTTTCTGGTGGGCATCGGCGCGTGGCGGCTGTGGCGGTCGGACGAGGACGGCAGGTGGCGCGCGTCGGTACGGCTCGGCGCGGCCGTCGGCGTCGTCGCGTTCGCCGGGCTCGCGGTCACCGGCGATCTCCAGTCGAAGCTGATGTTCGAACAGCAGCCGATGAAGATGGCGGCCGCGGAGGCGTTGTGCCACACCGAGAAGCCGGCCGGCTTCTCGGTGTTCGCGATCGGCGACGTGTCGAGCCCGGACTGCGAGAACGTCAAGTCGGTCACCGTGCCGGCGCTGCTTTCCTTCCTGGCCAAGGGGGATTTCGACTCCGAGGTGCGCGGTATCAACGACCTCGTCGGGCAGTACCAGGAGCGGTACGGCTCGCACTACCCGGTCGACCCTCGGCTCGGTGCGCTGTCGGGGCAGCCGATCGACTACGTGCCGAACCTGCCGGTGACCTACTGGAGCTTCCGGCTGATGATCGGCCTCGGCGCGCTCGGCGCGTTCGCTGGGGTGGCCGTGCTGTGGCTGACGCGGCGCGGGCGGGTGCCGAGGTCCCGGTGGTTCCCCCGGCTCGCGCTGGCGAGCATCGCGACCCCGTTCGTGGCCAACAGCTTCGGCTGGATCTTCACGGAGCTGGGCCGGCAGCCGTTCGTCGTCGCGCCCAACCCGTCCGGTGTGGACGGTGTGTGGATGTTCACCGCTCGGGCGGTGTCCGGTCTGACGGTCGGCGAGGTGCTGACGTCGCTGATCGCGCTGACGCTGACCTACGGCGTGCTCGCGTGTGTCGAGGTCGTGCTGATGCGCCGGTACGTGCGCGCCGGTCTCGACGAGCCGGCCGCCGACAAGCCCGACGACACCCTGTCGTTCGCCTACTGAGGAAGGGTCATGGAGAACTTCTGGTTCGTCGCGATCGCCGTGCTGTGGCTCGGCTACCTGTTTCTGGAGGGGTTCGACTTCGGCGTCGGCATGCTGCTGCGGATCCTCGGCCGCACCGAGGGCGACCGGCGGGCGCTGATGACCACGATCGGGCCGGTGTGGGACGGCAACGAGGTGTGGCTGATCGTGGCGGCCGGCGCCACGTTCGCCGCGTTCCCCGGCTGGTACGCCGGTCTGTTCAGCGCCGGCTACCTGCCGCTTCTGTTGGTGCTGCTGGCGTTGATCGGCCGCGGCGTGGCGATCGAGTACCGCGGCAAGATCGACACGGACCGCTGGCGGGCGGTCTGGGACGGTGTGATCACGGGCGGCTCGCTCGTCGCGACGCTCGGCGTCGGGTTGCTGCTGTCGTGGAACGTGCTCGGGCTGCCGCTGGACGCGAACGGCGACCGCGTCGGCTCGCCGTTCGCCGCGCTGCGTTGGGACACCGCGCTCGGCGCGCTCGCGATCACCGGTTTCGCGCTGGTGCACGGCGCGGCGTTCGTGGCACTCAAGACCGACGGTTCGCTTCGGCGCCGCGCCCGGCGGTTCGCGCTGTCGCTGCTGCCGGTCGGGTTGGCGCCGCTGCTGGTGCTGGCGCTCGTGGTGCAGCTGCGGTCGGACTCGGAGTGGACGTGGCTGGCGTTGTTCGTCGTGTTCGTGGCCGCAGTCGGGGCGTGGCTGCGGTTGGCGGCTGGGCGCGAGGGGCAGGCGTTCGCGTTGCTCGGCGTGGTGATCGGCGCGAGTGTGCTGGCGTTGTTCGGGTCGCTGTACCCGAATGTCCTACCGTCCACAGTGGACCCGGCGTACTCACTGTCCATAGCGGACACCGCGTCCAGTCCATACACGCTCACGGTGATGACGTGGGTGGCGGCGTTCGGCGCGCCCGCGGTGCTCGCCTACCAGGGCTGGACGTACTGGGTCTTCCGCAAGCGGGTGCTGTCGTGAGTCTCGGCGCGCTGCCGCGGCTGTCGGGCACGGCGCGGCGGGCGCTGGCCGGCTGCGCGGTGCTGGCGGCGTTCGGCGGGGTCGCGCTGGTGGCGCAGGCGTGGGCGCTGGCCACGGTGGTGGCGAAGGTGGTGGCGGGGGCGCCCATCGGCGGGCCGCTGGGGGTGCTCGCCGGTGCGGTGCTCGCGCGCGCGGTGTTGGGCTGGGCGACGCAGGTGGTGGCGGCGCGGGCCGCGGCTGGCACGAAGGAGGAGCTGCGGGCCCGGCTGCTCGATCGCGCGCTGGCGTTGGGTCCGGAGTGGACGGTGCCGCGCGGCGCCGCGCTGACGGTGCTCGCCACGCGGGGCCTCGACGCGCTGGACGCGTACTTCACGGTGTACCTGCCGGCGCTGGTGAACGCGGCGGTGCTGCCGCTCGGCATCGGCGCGGTGCTGGTGGTCGCGGACTGGCCGTCGGCCGTGGTCGTCGCGGTGACGTTGCCGCTGGTGCCGGTGTTCGCGGTGCTGGTGGGCCTGCGGACCCGCGACCGTGTGACGGAGGCGGCGGCGTCGGAACAGCGCGCGGCGGCGCACCTTCGTGAGTTGGTGCGGGCCTTGCCGGTGCTGACGGCGTTCCGGCGCGCCGACGCCCAGGCGGAGACGATCCGCCGTATCTCGGACTCGCACCGGCGGTCCACGATGGCGACGCTGCGGGTGGCGTTCGCGTCGGCGCTGGTGCTGGAGCTGGTCGCGACGCTGTCGGTCGCGCTGGTGGCGGTGCTGGTCGGCGTGCGGCTGATCGGGGGCGACCTGTCGCTGACGGTGGGCCTGTTCGTGCTGGTCCTGGCCCCGGAGTGCTACCTGCCGCTGCGCGCGGCAGGCGCAGCGCACCACGCGAGCGAAGCAGGCCTGGCGGCAGTCGACGAGGTGGCGGCACTCCCAACGCTCCCCACCGAGCCACCACCGCCCCGCGGGCGATGCAACCCCCACCCGATCCCGGGGGCGTCCCGCCTTGCCAGTCTACCGGTACCCCCCGGCGGGTTGGGGGATGTTGATCTTGCCTGTGGACAACTCGGGGTGGTTGGCGAGCTGCGGGTGACTGACCTGAAAGTGGCGCGTGGCAAGGGGTTTGCCCCCGATGGGGTGACGTTTACCGCCCGGCCGGGTGAGGTCGTCCGGCTCGACTCACCGAGCGGCACCGGGAAGTCGACCACTTTCGCGGCGCTGCTGGGTTTTGTGGCGCCTACCGAGGGCAGCATCCGGGTTGGCGACACCGACCTGTCCGAAGTGGAGATCGAGGCGTGGCGTGAGCGGGTGGCGTGGGTGCCGCAGAGTCCGAAGTTCACGGGCGGCACGGTGGCGGCGGAGCTGGGTGGTGACCATCGGGAGCTTGCCGAGCGGCTCAACCTGACGCACCTCCTCGACCGGCCTGTCGATCAGCTCTCGACCGGTGAACGTCAGCGCGTGGCCGTGGCACGCGCACTCCTGCGGGACGCCGACTTTCTCCTGCTCGACGAACCCACCGCGCACCAGGACCCGGCCAACGCCGCCCGTGTGCACGCCGCGATCGCGAACACCACAGCCGCGGTCGTTCTCGCGAGCCACCGCGACCCCGAGCCCGCCACCGAACCGGTCACCCCGCGCCGCGCGACCACCACCGGCCTCGACGAACCCCGCCGACTGCCGCTGCGCACCCTGCTCACCCCTCGGCTCCTCGCCGGCGCGGCACTCGGCGCCGCCGCGCTCGTCGCCGGGATCGCGCTCACCGCCACCTCCGCATGGCTCATCGCGAAGGCCGCCACCCAGCCGCCGATCCTCACGCTGTCCGTCGCCGTGGTGGGGGTCCGCGCGTTCGGGCTCGCGCGCGCCGGGCTGCGGTACGCCGAGCGGCTCGTCACCCACGACGCCGCCTTCCGGGCCGCCGCCGACCAGCGCGTCCGGGCCTGGGGCACGGCGGACGTGCAGCGCCTCACCACCGACATCGACACCGTGCGCGACCTCACCCCGCGCGTCCTCCTGCCGCCTCTGGTGGCAGCACTCGTGTGCGTGGCGGCCGTGACCGTGCAGCTGGCGATCCTGCCGGCCGCGGGGCTCGCGCTCGTCATCGCGGTCGCGGCGGCCGGCCTTGGTGCACCGGCCGTCGCGCTCGCGCTCGACCGGCGGGCCACCCGTGCGCTCGCCGCGGGCCGCCGCCGGGTCGCGGCCGAGGTGCACACCCTCCTCGATGCCGCCCCGGACCTCATCGCGTTCGGCGCCCACCACGCCCGCCGCGCGGCCCTGGCCGCGATGGACGCCGACCTGGCCGCCAAGGCCCGCCGCCAGGCGTGGAGCGCCGGCGCGGCGTCCGCGGTGAGCACGCTCGCCATGGGTGCGGCCACGGTCGCCGGCGGGTGGCTCGCGGCCGGCGTCGTCGACCCGCTGCTGGTGCCGGTGCTAGCGCTGGTTCCGTTGGCCCTAACGGAAACCCTGGCCCCGCTCCCAATAGCAGCCCAGCACATAGCCCCACTACGCGCGGCCCACACCACCGGCCCTGAAAGGCGCGTTCGCGACGTTCAACGTCCCCAGCGCGCCTTTCACGGCACTACGACCCTCCGCGGGGTCGACGTTCGCTGGCCCGGGGCGGGGGAGCCGACGCTCCGCGACCTCACGCTCGACATCGCTCGCGGCACGCACCTTGCGGTCACCGGGCCGTCCGGCGCCGGCAAGTCCACGCTGCTCGCGCTGCTGCGGGGCGCCCTGCCCGCAGAGGGCGGCACCGCCACCTTGCCGCCCCGCGTCGCCTGGTGCCCGCAGGAACCGAGCCTCGTGGCGACCACGCTGCGCGAGAACCTCCGCGTCGCCGACCCGGCCGCCACCGACGACCAGCTCTGCGAAGCGTTGCGGCAGGCCGAGATCGGCCACTGGGCCGACCGGCTCGACGCCGACCCCACGACCGCGTCCGGCGGCGAGGCCCAGCGGCTCGCGCTCGCGCGTGCGCTCCTCGCCGACGCCGACCTCCTCCTGCTCGACGAGCCGACCGCGCACCTCGACCCGCCCACCGCGCGGAAGATCCTCGCCAACCTCAGCGGCCGCACGGTCGTACACGTCACCCACCGGCCGGAGGAGGCCGCCGCCGCGGACGCCGTCCTCGAACTAGCCTGAGCTGACATGGAACCCGCACTTGCCGCGCAGGCGCTCGGCGCCTCGACCGAGATCGCGACGGCAGCGCTGTCCGGCGAGGACCCGGAAGCGGTGCTGCGCCTCGTCGTGCGCCACGCCGCCGACCTCACCGGCGCCGCCCTCGGGCTCGTCATGGCCCGCGCGGAGGACGGCTCGCTGACCGTCGAGGCCGCGCACGGCGCGCCGAGCGTGCCGACGATCGTCGACCCGGTCGGGCTGGTGCTGTCGAACCGGTCGTCGGCCGCGCGGGTGGCGCGCAGCGGCGTCGCGATCGTCGTCGACGACGTGTGCTCCGACCCGCGCACGGCCCCGTTCGTGCCACGTGAGCTGCGGACCTACGGACCGTTCGCGGCCGCGCCGTTCGGCACGACGCAGCGTCGGCTCGGCGCGCTGACCGTGTACCGGCAGCGCGGCGCGAAGCCGTTCGCCGAGACCGCGGTCGAGGTGCTGACCGCGTTCGCCGCGCAGGCCGGGCTCGTGCTCGTGCTCGCGGAGGGCGCCACCGCCCGCGCCCGGCTCACGCTCTACCAGGAGCGCGAACGCATCGCCCGCGACCTGCACGACGTCCTCGTCCAACGGCTCTACGCCGCCGGCATGCAGCTCGACCTGCTCGCGCGGCGGCCGTCGCGCAAGCTCGCCCGCAAGGACGCGACCCGGCTGTCCGACGCGATCGACCAGCTCGACGCGTCGATCGCCGACGTCCGCGCGGTGGTCCGCGCGTTGCGTAACCCCGACCCGGCCGAGACCGCCGCCGACCTCGCCGAGTCCGCGACCGTCGAGGTCGCGATCGCGGGCGAGCTGCTCGGGTTCCCGCCGGAGCTGACCATCGACGGCGGCCTCGCCGACGTGCCCGCGGAGCTGGCCGACCATGCCCGGGCGGCGCTGCGGGAGACACTGTCCAATGTGGTCAGACACTCGGGCGCGACGCACGTGACTGTCCATATAGGACGGACCGACGCGCTCCGGCTCACGGTCGCCGACGACGGCTGCGGCATCCCGCAGGGCGTCACCCGCCGCGGCCTCACACACCTCGACGAACGTGCTCGACAGGCCGGCGGCCGGTGCGCCGTGCGGTCCTCCCCGAAGGGCACGACGGTCACCTGGACGGTCCCCCTGCGACGGTAGGGCTAGCCCCACTGTCGTTCTCCCTGCCTGCACCAGTGTCGTTCGCGGTCGAACCCGCGAGGCTTCTCCTGTGCGACAGGCAAAGGAGAACACCATGATGAGCGCCCCGACCCCCAATCTGGTGGTGCGGCTGACCGATGTCCGGAAGACCTACGGCGGCAAGCGCAACAGCGTCACCGCTCTCGACGGCGTCAGCATCGGCTTCCCGAGGGCCAGCTTCACCGCTGTCATGGGCCCGTCCGGTTCCGGCAAGAGCACGTTCCTGCACTGCGCGGCCGGCCTCGACCGGCCGACCAGCGGCTCGGTGCTGATCGAGGACGACGAGCTGAGCACGCTGTCCGAGACGGATCTGACGAGGCTGCGCCGCGACCGGGTCGGCTTCGTCTTCCAGGCGTTCAACCTGTTGCCCGCGTTCAGCGTGCAGGACAACGTGACGCTGCCGCTGCGTCTCGCCGGTCGCCGCGTCAAGTCGGCCGCCGTCCACCAGGTGCTCGAGCAGGTCGGTCTCGCCGACCGCCGCAAGCACCTGCCCGGCGAGCTGTCCGGCGGCCAGCAGCAGCGGGTGGCGATCGCCCGCGCGCTGATCACCCGCCCGGCCGTGATGTTCGCCGACGAGCCGACCGGCGCGCTCGACACCCGTACCGCCCGCGACGTGCTCAACCTGCTGCGTGCCTCGGTTAGCGCCGCCGGTCAGACCGTCGTGATGGTGACCCACGACCCGGTCGCCGCGTCCTATGCCGACCGGGTCGTGTTCCTCGCCGACGGCAGACTGGTCGGCGAGCTGCGCAACCCGACCGCCGAGGCGGTCGCCGAGCGTATGACACACCTCGGCGCGTGGGCCGACGAGCCCGCGGAGCCGGTCCACTCGTTGGGAGCGCGGTGATGTTGCGGATCGCGTTGCGGACGATGCGTTTCCGCAAGGGCGCGTTCGTCGCGACGTTCCTGTCGATGACGTTCGGCGCCGTGCTGGTGCTCGCCTGCGGCGGGCTCATGGAGACCGGGATCCGTAGCGACGTGCCGGCGCAGCGACTGGCCGCCACGCAGTTCGTCGTCACCGGCGACCAGTCGTGGGAGCTGCCGAAGGAGAACCCGGCCGACCCGGAGGAGGACACCGACACCGCGCACCTGGGTGAGCGGGTCCGGCTGTCATCCGACCTGGTCGACGACCTCGCGCGGGTGCCGGGCGTGTCCTCGGTGGTCGGCGACGTCTCGGTGCCGGCGAGCATCGTGCGCGACGGCGGGTTGACGGCCATGACCGGGCACGGCTGGGCCTCGGCCGCGCTGACCCCGCACACCTTGACCGAGGGCTCGGCGCCGGCGGCGGGCGACGTCGTGCTGGACGAGAAGTCGGGCATGGCCGTCGGGGACCGCGTCCGGTTCGCCGTGCGCGACACCGTCGAGACGTTCACCGTGTCCGGGCTCGCCGAGGGCAACTCCCGGGAGTCGGCCGTCTTCTTCTCCGACGGCGACATCGACCGGCTCGCCGGCCACCCTGGCCTCGTCGACCTGATCGGCGTGCGGGCCGACGGCGATCTCGCGGCCGTGCGGGAGCGGCTCGGTCGGGTGCTCGACGGCCAGCACGCCACGCTGCTGAGCGGCGCGGAGCGGGGCAGCGCCGAGTTCCCGGACGCCGGCGAGTCCGGCGAGAACCTGATCGTGCTGGCCGCGGTGTTCGGCGGGCTCGCGACGATGGTCGCGCTGTTCGTGGTGTCCACGACGCTCGGCCTGTCGATCCAGCAGCGGGGCCGTGAGCTGGCGCTGCTGCGTGCCATCGGCACCACGCCGGGTCAGCTTCGCCGGATGGTGGTCGGCGAGGCGATGTTCATGTCGGTGTTCGCGACCGGGCTCGGCTGCCTGGTCGGCGGGTTCATCGGCAAGTGGCTGTTCGAGCAGCTCGCGGAGAACGGCGTCGTGCCGATCGCGATGTCCCACCACTCCGGCTGGCTCCCGATGATCGTCGCCGCGGGTGCCGGGCTGGTCAGCTCGTTCGTGGCGGCGCTCGTCGCGGGCCGGCGCGCGGCACGCACCCGGCCGACTGAGGCGCTCGCCGACGCCTCGATCCAGCGGCGCTGGCTGAGCTGGTTCCGCGTGGTGCTCGCGGTGACGGCGTTCGGCGGCGGGATCGCGTTGTTCATCGTGACGGTCGCGGTGATGACCGGCCCGGTCGCGGCGAGCACGGCGGGTCCGTCGGTGATGCTGTGGGCGATCGCGCTCGCGCTGGTCGCGCCCGGCGTGACGAAGGTGCTGCTCGCGGTGCTGCGGGTGCCGGTCCGGGCGTTCACCGGCACTGCCGGCTATCTGGCGACGCTGTCGACGAAGACCCGCGCGGTGCGGATGGCGGCGGTGATCACGCCGATCATGCTGGCGACCGGCATGGCGACGGCGAACATCTACCTGCAGACCACGTCGGTGGCGGTGGCGAACGAGGCGTTCGTGGAGAACCTGCGTGCCGACCTCGTGCTGTCGTCCGCGACCGGCGGGCTCTCGCCGGAGCTGGTGGACGAGGTGCGTCGGGTGCCGGGCGTCGAGGCGGCGTCGGAGTTCGCGACGAGCGAGGCGTACGTGGCGAAGCCGTTCGACAAGTCGCTGTCCGAGGACGGCTGGCCGGTGCAGGGCGTGAGCGCCGACGGCGTTGACGCGACCACCGCGATTCGTCCGAGCGCGGGGTCGCTGTCCGAGCTGACCGGCAACACGGTCGCGCTGCCGGCAAGCCACGCGGCGGAGCTCGACCGAGGTGTCGGCGACACGATCACCATGCGGATGGGCGACGGCGCGGACGTCGACGTGCGGATCGTCGCGCTGTACCCGGCACGCGAGGGCTTCGAGAAGCTCCTCATGCCGGCGCGGCTGGTGGCCGAGCACACGACGTCCGGCCTGCCCGCGCAGATCATGGTCCGCACGGGCGGCGACGCGGCGACGGTGTCCGCCGTGTCCGACGCGCTGCGCGCGCTGGCCGCCGGTCGGCCCGGGGTCGCGGTCGTCGACCGGGACGCGCTGGTCGCGAGCAACGCGAAGGACCAGGAGGTCGGGGCGTGGATCAACTACCTGATGGCCGGGATGATCATCGCCTACACCGCGATCTCCGTGGTGAACAGCCTGGTCATGTCCACGACGGCGCGGCGTAGGGAGTTCGGCCTGCAGCGGCTCACCGGCTCCACACGGGGTCAGGTGCTGGGGATGATGACCGTCGAGTCCGGGCTCGCGGTGGTGATCGGGGTGTTCCTCGGGACGCTCGTCGCGGCTATGACTCTGGTGCCGTTCACCCTGGTCACGGACGGTTCGATCCTGCCGACCGGCCCGATCTCGGTGTACCTCGGCGTGATCGGCGCGGTCGCGGTGCTCGCCTTCGGCTCTACCCTGGTCGCGACCTGGGTCGGCCTGAGAACCCGACCGGTGGAGGCGGCTGTCGCACCCGCCTGACATCCGGTCAGCACTAGCGGGCGGTCCCTCACGGGGCCGCCCGCGAGTGCGTTCGGATCCCGGTGCAACCTGAAGCGGGGGACCCCGCGTGACTACTCCGTCAAGGGCAGCGCACGGGGAGGTTCGATGAATGATCGCGAGCAGCAGGGGTTCACCGAGTATTTCGCAAGCAGGGCCGGCGTCCTGCGCGGCACCGCCTACCTGCTGTGCGGCGACTGGCACCGGGCCGAGGACCTGGTTCAGACCACCTTCGTGAAGCTGTACCGCGCCTGGCACCGGATCGCCGCGCGCGAGGTGCTCGACGCCTACACGCGCCAGATCCTCATCCGTACCTTCCTTGACGAGAACCGCCGCGGCTTCTTCCACCGCGAGAAGGCGACGGCCGAGCACGCCGATCGCACCGCGCCCACCGGCGGCAGCGCGGAGGACCGGCTGATGCTGCTCCACGCACTGACCAAAGTCCCGCCCCGGCAACGCGCGGCACTGGTGCTGCGCTTCTGGGCGGACCTGTCCGTCGACGAGACGGCCAGGGCCATGGGCTGCAGCGCCGGCACGGTGAAGAGCCAGACCTCCCACGGCCTCGAGAACCTGCGCGACCTCGTCCCCACCGCCAACTTCATCGACTAGGAGCGCCATGAACGAGCAGGAGTTTCGGCACGCCCTTCGCGACACCATGACGGCGGTCCCCGAGCCCCCGCCGATGAGCGAGACACCGGTGCTGGAGGCGTCCCGGCGGGCACAGCGACGCCGGAAGGCCCGGTGGGCGGGCGCGGGCAGCGCGGCCGCCGTGGCGGTCGTCGCGCTCGCCGCGGTCGTCCTCGGGGGCAACTCGGGCAACGGCGCGCCCGGCGGCGGCGTCCAGGTCGGCGGTTCCGGCACACCGACCGAGAGCGCGGGTGGCGAGACCAAGGACACCGAGACGTCGTGGCCGAACGGTCAGACCGACCGCACGGCGCACTCCGGCCCCCGGTTCGACCAGGGGGAGGCACTGCTCGGCGAGGTCACCGCGGTGGTGCCGGCGGGGTTCGGCGCCCCGGACGACCTCGTCTACCTGGACCCGGCCTACTCGGGCGGGTTGCTGCGGCACAGCCAGGCGCAGTATCGCGACACGGTGGACGGGGTCGAGGTCTGGGAGTACCAGGGCGAGCAGCCGGTCACCAAGGACGGCGGCGTCGGTCGAATGTTCGTCGAGGTGACGTCCCCGGGCAGCGGGATAACCGGTGACGGGTGCGACCTGGCGCCCACGCTGTGGGGGCTCGAGGGCACCTGTCAGGAGAAGGTCGTGGACGGCAAGCGCGTCGGGGTGTTCACCGCGACGGGCAGCCGGCGGGACTTCGAGACCTGGGCCGGGTACCGCTACGACGACGGGACCGTGGTGTTCGTCGCCCAGGCGCTCGACTATCCGGGCTCGGCGATGCCGGCGCTCACGTCGGCGCCGCTGTCGACCGACCGGCTGGCCGAGCTGGCCGTCGACCCGAGGTTCCCGCGCGACTAGCTCCAATGCCGTGTAGTTAAGGGACGTGGGCGTTTGTCAAGCGCCGCTCGCGCGGGACGGCCGGTGATGCCCTGAAGGACCCCTTCATGTCGTTGAGTGACATGAAGGGGTCCTTCAGGGCGTTTGCCG